>Ga0164242_10008448_pt1 | contig 11173 bp, 12 predicted proteins | sample OricomgcompostMG_FD_108783 | JGI IMG/M metagenome (GOLD analysis project Ga0164242, IMG submission 108783) | Miracle-Growth compost microbial communities from Emeryville, California, USA - Original compost - Miracle growth compost (MG) ...
CGACCCTCTCGGGCGGCGAGGCGCAGCGCGTCAAGCTCGCCAAGGAACTGAGCCGCAGAGCCACCGGCAACACGCTCTACATCCTCGACGAGCCGACCACCGGCCTGCATTTCGAGGACGTCCGCAAGCTCCTCGAAGTCCTCCACGCGCTGGTCGAGCAGGGCAACACGGTGGTGGTGATCGAGCACAACCTCGACGTCATCAAGACCGCCGACTGGATCATCGACCTCGGGCCCGAGGGCGGCGTCAAGGGCGGCGAGATCGTCGCGGAGGGTACGCCGGAACAAGTGGCGAAGGCGCCGCGGAGCTTTACGGGGCGGTATCTGGCGCCGTTGTTGGGGATGGACGCGAGCGCGGTGCGTGGAGAGGTTGAGGGGGAGCGGGTTGCGGCGGAGTAGGAACTAGCCTGCCGCTGCCAATGCGACGGCGGCAAGCACATCGAGATAGCTGCGGAGAAAGTATTGCGGCGCGGCAGCGGCTCGATCTCTCATAATCAGAAATTCGCCGACCGTTGGCGTCCTTAGGGGGGCCACTCCCAGTTCGTCTCGTACCGTCCTCAAAAATCTTGAATGAGCTTCTTCAGAGGCGTGAGCTATCGCGTTTCTAACATGCCGCAATCGGTTAAGACGCGCCTGATGTGAGGTAATCGCCAAGTATATTGGGTTGTCTTCCTCTAAATAGACTTTGCTTCGTTCAATGATCTTATCTGCCGAATTCCATTCCAAGAAGTTCATGCCGGATTTCAGAATCAGTCGGGCGTGCTTAGCACTCGTAGGATGGATATAAGACTTTACCCTCTTCCCTGATAAGGTTCGCCGCCCTTGACAATATAGCAGGAAAACCTGTTCAATATATTCTTCATAGCGGCTAAAAGCGCGAGCGAAAATCGCCTCAGTGAGCATGTGCATTTGGCTTGCAGAAAGCCGCTCTGGGCCAGGACGGCCTGGTCCGGGATAGAAACGCTCTTGGTTAAGGTCATCCAACCGCTGCAGTCGCTTCAATTCCCCGTCGAACGCGCGATAGGCAGCTGAAATCTTTCTGCGTTCGACCATCAGTTGAGCGCTTTCTCTAACTCCTCACAAACAAAGCGTGCGCGGCCTATCCTCGCGCCCGTGTCAGTTGTTGCCCGACGCGAACGCTGGATGAAGTCAGCCCAGCGCTTTGGCACGGCCTCTTCTGCTACTCGATCTTCGGTATATTCGTCGTAAAGTGCGCTGATGTTGTCTAAGATTACTCGCACCTTGCCTACATTTTTCGCCGTCAGATTCGGCCTTGGAGCATCCTCAAGATTCCCCAGCCCATAAAGAGAATGCCCCACTACGGTGAAAAGCGTATAGAACAGATGAATCCTGCTCCAGTTGGTATTCGACAACTCAGCAGCAGGAAATACAGCTCCTATATAGCTCATTATACTATTAAATTTATCATCGACATCGTCAACATTATCGAAATCTTCTTCATATTTTCTGTAGAATTGTTCAATGTTTTTGTTGGTCTGAACCCCATCCACTATTGAAACGACGAGATCCGATGATAATTCAGCCTCAACCATTCGTGTGACTTGACTCTTGGTGACGACCTTGCCGGCGATCCAATAGTCAACGTACCTATATCCTAGCTCATAGACGAGCTGCTTAAAATATCCAACATACTTCGCGTTAAGCAATTCTTGACCATTAAGCTTTACGGTATAGGTATTAAGACGAGCAAAGATGTCTAAGATGTCTCTGTAAGGCAGGTCGTAAAGAAGATCGACGCCTATCTCATATTTCATTAACTCGGTTTGCACTTGGTCTGGAAGGCGATCAAACCTCCTGCCAGCGAACTCGCGACTATGAGCTCGTGAAATAGGAAACTCACCAGCGACATATTCCAGAATGGCTCGAAGCCTTTGCTGTCCATCAACGACTACTCGTATATTACGCCGATCTTGAATTTCCTGCGTTATCAGGAGCTTGGGAATCGGCTTGCCCCGTACAATGGTATCAATGAGGTACGACTTTGCCTTTTGGCTCCAAACAGATCGCCGCTGAAAGTCCGGGGACAACTCAAGCTGGTCGCGAGCCTCCCACTCCACAAAGTCTGAAACATTGTAGGTTCGGGTATCAAACTTTTTCAAAGCCTGCCTCCGGGGCTGATTTCCATCTCGTTCTACCGCATTGAGCAGATATGCCTAGCTTCGGCCGCCAGCCGGACGTGTGAAGTTAATCCCGCCTGCGGCAAGTTGGCTATGCTACCCGCTGCAGGCCTGAGCGTCGCGCTCGATTAGCTTGCACTAAATCATCGCGTACGCGCCTCATTCGGCGGCGAGCACCACCGGATGGTCCGCCGCCGCCGCATAGGCCAGCACGGCGCGCGCATCGTCTTCGCTGACATAGGGAAAGTCGGCGGCAATCTCGGCCGCTCTCGCGCCGCCGGCCAGCATTTTAAGGACATGGGTCACGCGCATCCGCGCGCGCGCCACGACCGGGCGACCGCCGCCGACGGCAGCCCGCGAGGGTCATGAGAAGAATGTGCGGCAAAGATGCGGTTTTCGCAACTGGCACCCGACGCGGGAGTAAATCCCGCGTCGTCGGACGGGCTGGCTGCGCCACCCGCCGGCCGGGCGCGCCCGCGCCTTCGCGCGGCGCTCGATTTAGCCTGCCGCTAAATCCTCGCGTGCGCGCACCTTACAATCCCGCCGCCCCCACCCTACATACCCCCCGCTACAGTCGCATATCGACGGTCTTCGGCGCTTTGCGGCACCTTCTTCCTTCTTTCCCTGCAGCCGCGGCACCGGGCGCGCCGGCAGTCGGTTCGCCCCCGAACAGAAGGAATACTCACATGGCCACCACCGGCACCGTCAAGTTCTTCAACGCCGACAAGGGCTACGGCTTCATCGCCCCCGATGGCGGCGGCAACGACGCCTTCGTCCACATCACCGCGGTCGAGCGCGCCGGCCTGCGCTCGCTCGATCAGAACCAGCGCGTCCAGTACGACCTGGAGCAGGACAAGCGCGGCAAGATGAGCGCCGTCAACCTCCAGCCGGCGGAGTAAGCGGCCGGCCCGGCGGCGCCGATCCCCGGCGCCGCCTTTCCCCTCCCAAGGAGCTCCGATGGCCGACGATCCCGCCTTCTACCGCGCCCGCGCCGCCGCCGAGCACGCCGCCGCCGAGGCCGCCACGCTCGCCAACGTGCGCACCCGCTGCGAACGCGCCGAAGCCGCCTGGACGCAGATGGCGCTCAGGGCCGAGCGCACGCGCGAACAGCGCGCCGCCCGCGAGAAAGCCGCCGCGCCGGACTAGAAAAAAACACTTTCCTACAGACCCCGTTTTGGCATAGGTGGATGGTCCTGTTTTGTTCTCATGGGGAAGGAGAACCACATGGACATGCAATCCGCCGCCGCCGGGCTGCCGGCGCCCGCCGACCGCGCGCCGCGCCACGACGGCTGGACGCCTGATCGCCAGCGCGCGTTCCTTGAGGCGATCGCCGAGGGGCACACCGTCGGCTCGGCCTGCCGCATCGTCGGCATGGCGCCGTCCTCGGCCTATGCGCTGCGCCGGCGCGCGGCAGGCGCGGCGTTCGCGCTCGGCTGGCGCGCCGCCAACCTCCTCGCGCGCGAGAAGGTCGCCGACACCCTGCTCGCCCGCGCGATCGACGGGCAGGTCGAAACCGTCACCCGGCCCGACGGCGAGACCGTCACCCGCCACCGCTACGACAACCGCCTCGCCTCCACCATGCTCGCCCGGCTCGACCGCTTCGCCGACGCCGAAGCCGGCGAGGCGACGCATCAGGCCGCGCGGCTGGTCGCCGCCGAGTTCGACGGCTTCCTCGACCTGATCGAGCGCGATTGCGGCCCGGCGCGGACCGGCGTGTTCCTCGCCGCGCGCATCGCCGGCGATGCCGATCCCGATCTCGCCGCCGTCCTGTCGCTCGCGCGCGCCGATCGCTGGCTGCGCACCGGGCGCGGCGCCGCGGCGGAGGTCGACACGCACGATCTCGACCCCGATGCCCGCGCCGGCTGGACCGCCGAGCAATGGGCGCGCGCCGAAGCCGCCGGCATGATCGCCTTCACCGCCCCGGATGGAACCGCGCGACACGCTCCACTTTCTCCACTTCACCCCGGCCCCGACGCCGCGGCGGACGAGGATCAGCCCGTCTGGTGGGACGATATCGAGCAGCGCTGGCGCACCCGTTTCCCGCCGCCCGACGATTTCTTCGGCGACGAGGAGGGCGACTATGGCGACGAGGGGTATGAGCGCAGCCTGTCCGACACCGAACGCTATCTGCTCGATGCCGAGGAGCGTGCGGTGCGAGAGGCGATGCGCATCGCCCAGGAGGCCGAGCGCGACCGCTGGTTCAACGAGCTTGCCGCCGCGGTGGTCAAGACGGAACGCGCCACGCGGGCCGAGGTCGAGGCGCGATCGACCGCCGACGACGCCGCTCCCGGCACGCCCGCGCAGGCAGGAGACCGGGACGACGAGGATGACGAGGACGATGCTTGCAGCCCCGCGCCCCTGCCGCCGAAGGGGCTCGGCGCTCCCGATTCGGAACGGCGCGACCCGCCGCCGGGGCCGTCGGAGCTATTGCCCGAACGTCCCGCGCCGATAGAGCAGGGTGATGGCCACGCGCCGGTTGCGCGGGTCGGCGGGGTTGTCGGCGATCATCGGCTCGCGGTCGGCGACGCCTTCGATACGGTCGAACCGGTCCTCGGGGATCCCGCCGGCGGCGAGCCGCTGCCGCGTCGCCTCGGCGCGGCCGGAGGAGAGCATCCAGTTGTTCATCGTCCGGGGGTCGCCATAGGCCAGGCTGTCGGTATGGCCGCGGATCATGATCGGGTTGGACGATGACCTGATCGATTCGGCGATCAGGCCGAGCAGTTTGTCCGCCGCCGGCTCGAGCTGCGTCGTGCCCAGCGCGAACATCGAATAATCGGCATCGTCGAGCAGGTCGATCCTCAGGCCGTCGCGGGTGCGCACGAAATGGACGTGCCTCGCCAGGCCCTTCAGCTTCGGATTCTGCGCGATCTCCGCCTCGATCTGCCGGTGCATGCGCTCGAAGTTGCGGGCGTCCTCCTTGGCCAGCTCGGCCCGGTTCTTGAGCGTGCCCTTCTGCCCGCTGCCGACCTGGGCGCCGCCGGAAGCGTCGACGGGGATGGTCATCGAGCGCGTGCCGGTCTGCTGCGCCTTGTGCGGATAATGGTCCCTGTCGGTCAGCGAGGCGCCGCCGAACAGCCCGTTCGACCCGGCGCTGTCCTCGCGCATCGTGACCAGCGTGGGGGCGAAATAATCGGCCAGCGACTTGCGCTGCTTCTCGGTCGTCGCGCCGAGCAGCCAGAGGAGCAGGAAGAATGCCATCATCGCCGTCACGAAATCGGCATAGGCGACCTTCCACGCCCCGCCGTGATGGCCGCCGTGCCCTTCGACGAAGACCTTCTTGACGATGATCTTCGGCGGCTGGTTCGATCCGTGGGGCGCGCGCGCGGGCATTATTCGGTCCCTTCGGGACGGCCGCACCACCCTCCACCCGACCTCCCAATCAGGGTACGATCGTGGGAGGTCGGGTGGGGGAGCGGGCGGAAGCGCCAAAGGTTCCGGCGATGCGCAGCATCGTTGGAATGGCGCTGGAGGGTGGTGTGGCTAGCCACGAAATCAACGCCCCCTCAGGCCGTCGAACACCTCGGCGAAGGCGGGCTGGTTGGCGTGCGCGATGCCCGAGCGGGCCGCCTCGATCACCAGCGGCTGCGGATGGCCGTGGAGCGAGGCGATGATGATCTGCTTGACGGTATGATAGATCGCCGCGTCGGCATCGATCACCTGGCGCAGCCGGTTGGCCAGCGGCCCGACCAGGCCGTAGGCGAGCAGCACGCCCATGAACGTGCCGACCAGCGCCGACCCGATCATCGCGCCGAGGATCGCCGGGGGCTTGTCGATCGCGCCCATCGTCTTGACCACGCCCAGCACCGCCGCGACGATGCCGAGCGCGGGCAGCGCGTCGGCCAGCGACTGCAGCGCGCCCTGCGGGCCTTCGACCTCGTGGTGGTGGGTCTTGATCGCATTGTCCATCACCTCCTCGACGGCATGGACGTCGAGCGTCCCCGACGAGACGACGACCAGCCGGAGCGTGTCGGCGATCAGGTTGACCAGGGTATGGTCTTCGAGCAGCCGCGGATATTCGGCGAAGATCGCGGAGGAATGCGGCTCCTCGACATGCGGTTCGAGCGCGATCGGCCCGTCGATCCGCAGCATCTTCATCAGCTTGGAGACGAGGAAGATCGTGTCGAGATAGTCCTGCTTCTTGTATTTCGGTCCCTTGAGGACCTTCATCACGCCGCCGCCGAGCGCCTTCAGCTCCTTGGTCGAATTGCCGATGATCAGCGATCCGACGCCGGCGCCGCCGATGATCAGCATCTCGTGCGGAATCGCTTCCATCACCGGGCCGAGCGCGCCGCCGGTGAACACGAACCCGCCGAACACCATCACGATCAGGACGACCAGGCCGATTGCCGGAAACATTGGATTGAAATTCCCCCTGCGATGATAGCTGTCGTCGGCCCTGTCTCAGATAACGACCGGACGGGGCGAGACTTGACTCCTTTTTCTCGCCATCCGGTTAACCAACCGGCGTCACCGCAGGTAATCGAACAGCGACATCGAGGTGAGCTTGGTGAAGCTCGCCTGGGTCGCCTGCAGGATGGTCATGGTCTTCTGCAGGTCGGTGATCGCCTGGGTGACGTTGGTGTCCTCCAGCGACGACCGCTGCGTCTCGCGGGTGGCGGCGATGTCGGTCATCGCGCTGGACAGCAGGGTCAGCCGCGCGCCCCGCGCGCCGATCGACGCCTGCGCGTCGGACACATGGTCGAGCGCGGTCTTGAGCGCGTCGCCGGCCGCGGAGGCGGCGGCGGTGACGCTGCCGCCGGCGTCGAGCGCCTGGGTCAGGCCGGAGATGATCGAGAACAGGTCGGTGGTGCCCGATCCCGTCTGGATGCCGCCGAACACGTCCTGTGCGGTCTCGGTCGGCACCACCGTCTGCGCTTCGCCGATCGGGATCGCGGCCGCCTGGCCGGTGTCGTTGATCGTCACGCTGCCGTCGGGGTTGAGCGTGACCGGCGTGCCCCCCTGGCTGCCGCCGAACAGCGCGTTGCCGCGCTGGTCCTGCGAGTTGGCGAGCTGGGTGAGAGTCTGGACGATCGCTTTCAGCTCGGTGGAGATCGCCTGGCGGCCGCTGTCCGACAGCGTGTCGCTATTGGCCTCGACGGTCAGCTCCTGCACGCGCTGGATCTGGGTGACGATGCTCGACAAGGTGCTGTCGCTCTGGTCGAGCAGGCTCTGCGCCATGTCGATATTGGCCTTGTAGGCGGTGTCGTTGGCGGTGGCGCGCGACAGCAGCTGGAGCTGCTGATAGGCGACCACGTCGTCCGACGGCGCCTGCAGCCGCTTGCCGGTCGAAATCTGCGTCTGCAGCTTGTCGGCCTGCGAGGACAGCGCCTGCATCAGGGCGTTGGACGACATGTAGAACTGGTTGGTGCTGATCTGCATGGTTCAGCCTCAGCGGATGTCGAGGATCGACTGGAAGATGTCGCGCGCGGTCTGGATCACCCGGCTCGACGCGGAATAGGCCTGCTGGAAGCGCAGCAGATCGACCGCCTCGCTGTCGAGGCTGACCCCCGACACCGAATCGCGGTCGGCGATGGCATTGTCGTGGATCGTCGCCTGGGCGTCGGCGATCGTCTGCTTGGCGGCGAGCGCGGCGGCGCTGTCGGTGACGAGCTGCGTCACCTCGCCCTCATAGCCAGCGGAGGTCCTGAGCGCGGCGAGATTGGCGAGGTTGCCGTTGTCGAGCGGGCCGCCGCCGGGCGCCGCGGCGGCGATGCCGCGCGGGGAGGCGAGCACCATCTCGACGTCGGCCGCGCCGTCGCCGCCGATCGCGAACATCGCCGCGCCGGGATTGCCGTCGAGGTCGATGCCCGTCGCCTGCACCCCATTCACCCCGTCGACGAAGGCGCCGGCGACCGCGCCGAGCTGGTTCTGCGCCTCGGCCAGCCGCAGCGCGCCGTCGGCGATCCCGGCGAGCGCGCCGCCGGAAATCTGCGCGGTGGTGATATTGCCCCCGAAATGAACCGCATAGGCGACCGCGCCGTCATTGCCGCGGTCGTAGCTCAGCGCGCCGGCGCTGTTGCCCTGAACGATCACCGGTCCGCTGCTGCTGCCGATCCGCACGGTCGCCCGGCCGACCTCGTCGGTCGTCACCGAGACGTTGGCGATCGCGCTCATCTGTTCGAGCAGCTGGTCGCGCTGGTCGAGCAGCTGCGCGCTGCCGTTGGTGTTGGGGACGTTGCGGCTGAGCCCGTCGTTGACCTTGGCGAGCGCCGCGGCGAGGCCGTTGAAGGTCGTCGCCGAATCCTGCGCCGAGGCGTCGAGATTGGCGGCGACCTGGTCGAGCGCGTTGCCGGTCGCGCGGAACGCGCCGGCCGCGCCCTCGGCCGCGTCGAACATCGTCGTGCGCGGGGCGGCGGCCGACGGATCTGCCGCGACCGAATTGGCCGCGTTGAAGAAGCTGGTCAGCTGGTCGGCGAGGCGATTGCCGGTCAGCGCGGCCTGGATCTGGTTCAGCCACTGGATGGCGCTGTCGGACGCGGCGAGATCGGCCCCGGCCGCCCGAACCGCGGCTTCCTTGAACGGGTCGACCAGGCGCAGGATGCCGCTGGTGGTGACGCCGCTCGCCGCCGTCACCTCGCGCCGGGTGATCGTGCTGGTCGAGGCGGACACCTCGTTGATCACCGTCGTGCGCTTGGAATAGCCTTCCACGCCCGCGTTGGCGATATTCTCCGAAACCGTGCCGATCGCGTTCTGATAGGCGCGGATGCCGCTCGCCCCGATGTTGAGGATGTCGCTCATGAGCCGTCACCGACGATCGGCAGCGCGCCCGCGACCGGATCGGCCGGGGCGGCGGCGGGTGGGGCAGGGGGCTGCAGCCCGGCCTGCGACTTGGCGAGGAAGTCGACCATCGCCTTGCCGATGCCGATCGGCGCGTGCTCCGACATCAGCTTCGCGACCTGCTGGTCCTGCATGTCGCGGAACGTGTCGAGCGCCTTCGAATCGAACAGGCCGTCGGAAAGCCTGGCCTGCCGCATCGACTTGAGCATCATCGCGTCGAACACCGCCTCGAACTGGCGGCCGGCGGCCTCCAGATTGGCGCGCGAGGACAGCCGGCTGCTGTCGTCGGCGACGCTGCCGGCGATCGGCGCCGCGGGTATCGAGGCGACCGGCCGGCTCACAGCACGATCAGGTCGGCTTGCAGCGCGCCCGCCTCCTTCAGCGCCTCGAGGATCGCGACGAGGTCGGCCGGCGAGGCGCCGATCGCGTTCACCGCCTTGACGATGTCGGAAAGCTGCGGGCCGGGGTTCAGCAGGAACATCGGCTTCTTCTCCTCGTCGACCGAGACGGTGCTGTGGTTCTCCAGCGCGGTCTGGCCGCGGCTGAACGGCGCCGGCTGGCTGACGTGCTGGTCCTCGTCGATGCGGACGGTGAGCTTGCCGTGGCTGACCGCCGCCGGGCCGACCCGCACCGCCGAGTTGATCACCACGGTCCCGGTGCGCGCGTTGACGATGACGCGCGCCGGCGGTTCGGCGGTGGCGACCTCGAGATTCTCGATCTCGCTCATCATCGCCGCGCGGGTGTCGGCGCCCTGCGGCGCGCGGACCTGGACCGAAACTGCGTCGATCGCCTCGGCGCTGCCCGGGCCGAAGCGGCGGGCGATCGCCGCGGCGACGTTCTGCGCGGTGGTGAAATCGGCCTCGGAGAGGTTGAAGGTGAGGTTGGGCGCGGTCGCGAAACCGGTATCGACCGCGCGCTCGACCGTTGCCCCGCCGGGGATGCGGCCGCTCGAAGGGATGTTGACGACGATCTTCGATCCGTCGGCACCCTCCGCGCCGAGCCCGCCGACCGCGAGATTGCCTTGCGCCATCGCGTAGATCTGCCCGTCGGCGCCGAGCAGCGGGGTCATGATGAGCGCGCCGCCGCGCAACGATTTCGCCTTGCCCATCGACGACACGGTGATGTCGAGCGTCTGTCCAGGCTTGGCGAATGCCGGAAGATCGGCGGTGACCATCACGACCGCCGCATTCTTGAGCGCGGGATTGACTCCCGGCGGCAGCTGCAGCCCGAAGCGCGAGGCAACCGCCTTCATCGACTGGACGGTATATTCGAGATTGTCGTCGCCCGTCCCCGGCAGCCCGACGACGATGCCGTAGCCGGTCAGCTGGTTGGTGCGGATTCCCTGGAACGCGCCCAGGTCCTTGATCCGCTCGGCAAGCGCCGGCTGGGCCAGCGTCATGGCGGCAAAAGCGGCGAGGAGAGGGCGAATCATGGACAGATCCTCGTCAGAAGGGGCTGATCACGGAGAAGAAGCGGCTCAGCCAGCCCTGCCGGCTGGCGCGGGCGACATCGCCCTTGCCGGTGTAGGAGATCTCGGCATCGGCGACGCGGGTCGAGGGAACGGTGTTGGCCGAGCTGATGTCGGCAACCCGCACCACCCCCTTGATCGTGATATATTCGTCGCCGCGATTGAGCGTCAGCCGCTTGCGGCCCTGCACCAGCAGCGTGCCGTTGGGATAGACCTGCGCCACCGTCACGCTGATCTCGCCCGACAGCGAATTGGACTGGTCGGCGGTGCCCTTGCCGTTGAAGCCGCGGCTGCCGCTGACTGCCGCATCGGTCGATTTGAACAGCGACAGCGCGCCGGTGGTCGGCGGGGTGATGCCGAAATCGCCCTTCGAATCGAGCTTGGAACTCGCCGACTTGGACGCCTGCGTGCTCTCGACCAGCACGATCGTCAGCGGATCGCCGACGCGGTGCGCGGTCCAGCCGGCGTAGAGCGGCGCATAGCCGTCCTGCGTCTGGAAAATCGCACCATTCGACGGCGGGGGCGGGGGCGGGGGCGGCAGCGTCAGGCTGTAGTCCGCCTCCTGCTTGTGGCGCATCCCCTCGGCGCGCGCGGGCGCGAAGGTGCCCGCGGCGAGCACGGCGGCGGCGATCGTGATGGTAAATGTCCTGGTCACGATTCCACCATCAGACGTTTTGGTTAATAAATTTGAGCATGTCGTCGGTCGCCGAGATCATTTTCGAATTGACCTCATAGGCGCGCTGGGTCTCGATCATATCGACCAGCTCCTCGACGACGTTGACGTTCGATGC
>Ga0164242_10008449_pt1 | contig 11173 bp, 9 predicted proteins | sample OricomgcompostMG_FD_108783 | JGI IMG/M metagenome (GOLD analysis project Ga0164242, IMG submission 108783) | Miracle-Growth compost microbial communities from Emeryville, California, USA - Original compost - Miracle growth compost (MG) ...
AGGCGTGGGTCGAGCCGGGCAGCACCGGCGCCAGCCAGTCGTCGGGCAGCGCCGAGAAGGCCAGCACGATGGTCAGCCAGTTGAGCCAGGCGAAGTTGCCGCTGGCGACCAGCCACAGCTGGGTCACGATCATGATCGCGGCGGCGATCCCGGCCACCGGCTGCGGCGCGAACAGCGCGATCGGGACCACCAGCTGGGTGACGTGGTTGGCCGCCACCTCGGCCCGGTGCAGCGACTTGGGCAGATGGTGGAAGTACCAGCTGAACGGGCCGGGCATCGGCTGGGTCTCGTGGTGGTAGTACAGGCAGGTCAGGTCGCGCCAGCACGGGTCGCCGCGCAGCTTGATCAGCCCGGCGCCGAACTCCAGCCGAAACAGCAGCCAGCGCAGCAGATAGAGCGTGAGCACCGGCGGGTCGGTGGTGTCGTTGCCGAGGAAGACCGCGAGGAAGCCGACCTCGCACAGCAGGGACTCCCAGCCGAAGGAGTACCACGTCTGCCCGACGTTGACGAAGGACAGGTAGAGCAGCCAGAGCACGGCCCAGACCGCCATCGCCGCCGGCAGCGGTACGGCGTCGGTCAGCCCGACCACGGTCGCCAGCGACAGCACCGCCCCGCCCCAGGCGAGGACGAGGTAGGTCCGGTCCGAGTGATGCAGGTGGAATAGGCTGGGCGAGCGGCGGAACGACACCGTCTGCAGATAGCGCGACACCGGCATCAGCCCGTGCTCGCCCAGCAGCGCGCGGTACTGCCGGGCCGCGGCCACGAACGCGATCAGGTAGATCGCGGCCAGCGATCGCTGGAAGAGCATCCGGGCCAGCCAGGCCTGCTCGGCCGCGAACCAGTGCATCAGCCCTCCGCGCGCCCCGCCGCCCGCTCGGTCGGCGGCCGTACCCGGGCGGCGTGTCGCCCGGCGCGGCGGCCGAAGTAGGAGCCCTCGCCGAGCTGGGTGCCGGAGGCGTAGCCCTTGGCGTCCTGCGCGATGTTGGCCGCGCAGGCGCCGGCGGCATAGAGGCCCGGGACGACCGAGCCGTCCTCGCGGCGTACCTGCCCGTCGAGCGTCACCGAGAGGCCGCCCATGGTGAAGCCGGCGTACGTCGCCTTGCCCAGCGACAGGTCGAAGGCACCCCACGGCCCGGTGGCCTGCGGCGCCAGCCACTCGGGCGCCTTGTGGAAGTCGGGATCCTCGCCGCGGGCGGCATGCTCGTTGTAGCGGGTCAGCGTCGCCGCGAGCGTGTCGGCCGGCACGTCCAGGCCGGCTGCCATCTCCTCGACCGTCTCCCAGCCGTCGACGAAGGGGCACAGCGGCATCGCGGGGTGCTCGATGTGCTCGGAGTCGACGATGAGGAACGCCGCCGAGCCGGGCTGCTCCAGCACGTACGCCGAGGTGCGCGCGTGGTAGGAGTCCTCGGCGACGAACCGGCGCCCCTCGCGGTTGACGATCAGCCCCGTGACCAGCACGGACGGCGGGTAGAACGGCGCGGTCAGGAACGCCTCGTCCATGAACCGCCAGGCGCCGCCCATCGAGGCGCCCAGCCGCAGCCCCAGCCCGTCGTCGTACGTCGAGGCCAGCGGAAACAGCTTCGCCCGCATCCGGGGCACGTAGCGGTCCACCATCTCGTCGTTGCCGACGAAGCCGCCGGCCGCGATCACCACCGCGCGCGACCGGACGAACCCACGCTCGTCGAAGCGGCGCCAGCCGAGCCCGACCACCGTGTCGCCGGAGCGCACCAGCGCGGTGGCGCCGGTCTCGTAGCGCACCTCGACCCCGGCGTCGGCGAGCCGCTTGGCCAGGAGGTCGAGGACCAGCTTCGCGCCGCCGGTGTCGCCGGGCACCGGCACCTTGTGGCCGCGCGGGGCCGGCACCGCGCGGTCGCGGAAGGGCCACACCTTCTCGTTGCCGGTGTACATCAGTCCCTCGGTACCCGGTTGGATCACCGCCTTGCCGTCGAAGAGGGAGCGCTCGAACTCGAAGCCCAGCGCCTCCAGCCAGCCGAAGTGCTCGACCGAGTCGTCGGCGTAGGCCCGGATCTTGTCCTCCTCGGGCTCGCGGGAGACCGCCAGCAGGTAGCGGAACATCTCCTCGGCCGAGTCCTCGACGCCGACGGCGCGTTGCACGGCGGTGCCGCCGCCGAGGTAGAAGTGGCCACCGGCCATCGCGGAGGTCCCCCCGTAGGTCGCGGCCCGCTCCAGCAGCAGCACCCGGGCGCCGGCCCGGGCCGCCTCCAGGGCGGCGCAGCCGCCGGCGATGCCGAAGCCCACGACGACCACGTCGACCTCGTCCGACCACCGGTCGACGTCGGCGAGGTCGACCGGTGCCGGTACCTCGGCATCCATTAGCGCACCTCCACCACGCCGTCCGCCAGGGCCGGCGCACCGTCGCGCTCACCGCCGGCGATGGTCGCGTCCAGCAGGATCGGCCCGTCCTCGTGCCAGGCGCGGATGCGCAGCGTCTCGCCGGGGAAGACCACGCCGGAGAAGCGCGCTCGGAAGCCGCCCACCCGAGCCGCGTCGCCGCCCAGCAGGCCGTCGGTGACCTCGCGCAGCGCGATGCCCCAGGTGCACAGCCCGTGCAGGATCGGTGCCGGGAAGCCCGCCCGCTTCGCGAACGCCGGGTCCGCGTGCAGCGGGTTGCGGTCGCCGCACAGCCGGTAGAGCAGGGCCTGCTGCGGGGTCACGGCGTACGTCGCCACCAGATCGGGCGACCGCTCCGGCATCGGGACCGTGCCGGACTCGCCGCGGGAGCCGCCGAAGCCGCCCTCGCCGCGGACGAAGATCGAGGACCTCACCGTCCACAGCTTCGCGCCGTCGTCGCCGACGGCGGTGCCTTCGCGCCAGATCACCGCCGCCTTGCCCTTGTCCCAGATATCGGTGATCCGGGTCGAGAGCGTGCCGCTGCCGGCGGTCGGCAGCGGCGCGTGCACGACGATCTCCTGGGCGCCGTGCACCACCTGGGTCAGGTCGATGTCGCAGCCGGGCATGTCCAGGGGTGGAGGGGTGGTGTCGTGGAAGCCGGGTGCTACCACCCCGAAGGACGGCAGCACCTGGAGGTCGGGCCCGTCGACGGTGTAGCGCAGTGCGGTGGGCGAGAGGTTGTCCCCCGGACGGGAGGCGGCCCCGATGGCGAGGTGGTAGAGCAGCACCTCCGAGGCGGTCCAGGCGAAGGACTGGTCGGGCAGGGCCGCGCCGATCGCGGCGCTGGGGTCGATGGGCATCAGCTGTCTCCTGTGGGGGTGGAGGCGAGGTCCTCGGCGGCCAGGTAGCCGAACACCATGGCGGGTCCGATGGTCGCACCGGGTCCAGCGTAGGTCCGCCCCATCACCGCCGCCGAGGTGTTGCCCGCCGCGTACAGACCGGCGATCGGGGAGCCGTCGGGCCGCAGCACCCGGGCGCGCTCGTCGGTGACCAGGCCGCCCTTGGTGCCCAGGTCGCCGGGCACCAGCTTGACCGCGTAGAACGGCGCCTGATCGACCCGGTGCAGCGACGGGTTCGGTGACACGGTCGGGTCGGAGTAGTACTTGTCGTAGGCGCTCTCGCCGCGGTGGAAGTCCTCGTCGGTCCCGCGCTCGGCGAACCCGTTGAACCGTGCCGTGGTGGCCGCCAGCTCGTCGGCCGGTACGCCGATCCGCTCGGCCAACCCCGCCAGCGTCGACGCCTTCACCACGACGCCCTGCTCGAACCACTTCCCGGGGAAGGGCTGGCGCGGCCCGAGCCCGGCGAACAGGTAGCGGTTGCGGTAGCGCTGGTCGAAGACCAGCCAGGCCGGCACGTGGGAGACGCCGGTCGCCTCACCCTTCTGGATCTCGTGGACGGCCTCGACGTACGGCAGTGCCTCGTTCATGAAGCGCCGTCCGGCCGCGTTGACGATGAACGAGCCGGGCAGGTTGCGCTCGGCCAGGCAGAACCATGGCCGTCCCGGCAGCGGGATGGTCGGCCCCCACCAGGCCTCGTCCAGGAGTGCGGTGTCGGCACCGGCGGCGATGCCGGCCAGGATGCCGCCGCCGGTGTTGGCGAACCCGCCGGTCGTCCAGTCGGGGTCGAGGGGGAGGGGCTGGTGCTTCTCGCGCAACTCCGGGTTGCGCTCGAACCCGCCGCTGCCGAGGATCACCCCGCGCCGCACGCGGATGGTCTCCTCGAGACCGTCGTGGCCGACCACGACACCCACCACCCGGCCGTCCTCGACCACCAGCGAGACCAGCTCGGTCTCGTACTCCACCGGCACGCCCGCCTCGATCAGCCCCTGCCGCAGCCCGATCGCCAGCGCCGCTCCCATCGCGTACATCCGCCGCCCGCGCAGGCCGGCCAGGAAGCGGTTGAACGCCACCTTCAGCATCGTGACCGGGCCGGTGACGGTGCGCATGCCCAGGCTGATCTTGCGGAAGTCGGCCTGGGTGACGATGAGGTTCGCCGGCGCCTTCGTGTACGGCGGATGCAGCCGGGCCAGCTCCTCGCCCAGGAACCGGGCGTCCATCGGCACCGGCTCGACGCTGCGGCCCGCGGCCCGGCCGCCGGGCCGCTCGGGCTGATAGTCGGCGTAGTCCGGCACCCAGGTGAAGCGCACCGGGGTGCGCGCGCGGAGGAAGTCCATCACCTCGGGGCCGCGGTCCAGGTAGGTGTCCCGGTTGACCTTGGGCACCACGTCGCCGACGATCGCGTCCAGGTACGCCTTGGCGCGGGCGTCGTCGTCGGGGTCGACCTGGCCGGCCGCCCGCAGCGCGTAGTTGCCGGGGATCCAGACGCCGCCGCCCGAGCGCGAGGTGGATCCGCCGAACCAGGCGCTCTTCTCGACCACCACGGTGGACAGGCCGTGGCGCGCGGCCGCGGCCAGGGCGGCCGTCATCCCCGCGCCGCCGGCCCCGACCACGACGACATCGAACTCTCGGCCGGACGCGCGCTCCATAGCAGTAGGTTCTAGCAGAAAAGTAGAACCTGTTCTAGTGTTGGAGCATGAGCGAGTCACAGACGGTGCTGGATGGGGTGCGCGACCTGCTGCCCACCTTCCGTGAGCGGGCGGACGAGACCGAGCGGCTGCGCGCGGTGCCGGAGGCGTCGGTGAAGGACCTGGAGGCGACCGGGTTCTTCCGGCTGCTCCAGCCCCGGCGGTACGGCGGGCTCGAGGCCGACCCGGTCGACTTCTACACCGCCGTGCGCGACATCGCCTCGGCATGCGGCTCCACCGGCTGGGTCGCCAGCGTGCTCGGCGTCCATCCCTGGCAGATCGCCCTCTTCGCCGACGACGCGCAGCGAGCGGTGTGGGGCGAGGACAGCACCGTGCGGGTCTCCTCGTCGTACGCGCCGATGGGCAAGGCCCTCATCGCCGACGGTGGCTTCAGGCTCTCGGGCCGGTGGAGCTTCTCCTCGGGTTGCGCGCACGCGTCCTGGGTGCTGCTCGGCGGCCTGGTGCACAACGCGGAGGGTCAGATCGTGGACTTCCGCACGTTCCTGGTGCCGCGCGACTCCTACGAGATCGTCGACGTCTGGAACGTCGTCGGGCTGGCCGGCACCGGTTCCAACGACATCGTGGTGGAGGAGGCGTTCGTGCCCGAGGCGTTCACGCTCTCGATGGGGGAGACCGGCCGCTGTCAGGGCCCGGGCCAGGCGGTCAACACCGGCGAGCTCTACAGGCTGCAGTTCCACTCGCTGTTCACCACCACGATCACCACGCCGATCATCGGGATGGCCCGCGGCGCCTACGACGAGCACGTCCGGATGCAGCGGAACCGGATCCGGGCGTCGTACGGCGAGAAGGCCTCGCTCGACCCGTTCGCGGCCGTCCGGGTGGCCTCGGCCGGCTCGGAGATCGACGCCGCCTGGGCGCTGCTGATGACCAACATCCGCGAGCAGCAGGCCTACGTCGCTCGCGGCGAGCGAATCCCGATCGCGCAGCGGCTGCGGGTGCGTCGGGACCAGGTGCTCGGCACGCAGCGCGCGATCGACGCCATCGACTCGCTCTTCGAGGCCTCCGGCGGCCGGGCGCTGGCCAGCGGGACACCGCTGCAGCGAGCCTGGCGCGATGCCCACGCCGGCCGGGTGCATGCCGCCAACGACCCCGAGCGCGCGCTGCAGATGTACGGCGCCAGCGAGTTCGGGCACGACGTCGACCCGGGGATGTACTGATGGCCCTGTCTCGCGAGGACTGCCGCCGCTCGGGCAAGGCGGGCGACCTCACCCTGAACTACTACGAGGCCGGCCCGGCCACCTCGACGCTGGGCGGTGGGCTGCCGCTGGTGATGCTGCACGGCGGCGGTCCGGGCGCCTCGGCCTGGTCCAACTTCGGCCCGGCCCTGCCCGGCTTCGCCTCGTCGTTCCGCACACTGCTGGTCGACCAGCCCGGCTTCGGCCAGTCCGACAAGCCGCCGGTGGTCGGCAACTACTACCGCTTCGCCGCCGACCACGTCGCCGCGCTGCTCGACGAGCTCGGCATCGAGCGCATCCACCTGCTCGGCAACTCGCTGGGCGGTGGCACCGCGATGCGGTTCGCGCTCAGCCACCCCGACCGGGTCGGCCGGCTGGTGCTGATGGGGCCCGGTGGACTCTCGCTCAACCTGTTCCACGCCGACCCCACCGAGGGCGTGCAGCGGCTGATGGACTTCTCGGCGAGCCCCTCCCGGGAGGCGCTGCGGGCGTTCGTCGCCACCATGGTGGTGGACCAGTCGCTGGTGACCGACGAGCTGGTCGAGGAGCGCTTCGCCGACGCCACCGCGCCCGGAGCACAGGACGCGATGCGGTCGATGGGGATGTCGTTCTACCACCCCGAGACCGCCGAGGACGGCATGCTCTGGCGCGAGGCGCACCGGTTGCGCGCCCCCACCCTGCTCACCTGGGGTCGCGAAGACCGGGTCAACCCGCTCGACGGCGCGCTGACCGCGCTGAAGCTGATCCCCCGGGCCCACCTGCACGTCTTCCCCCGCTGCGGGCACTGGGCCCAGATCGAGGCCGCCGCGGAGTTCGCCGAGATCACCACGGCGTTCCTGGCACGGCACGAGGAGCGGACATGACCATCGAGGTGAGGTCGCTCGGCTACGTCCGGGTCAGCGCGACCGACCTGGAGGCCTGGCGGACGTTCGGCGGCAAGGTGCTCGGCCTGGCCGAGACCCGCGGGCCGGTTGCGGGCCAGCTCTGCTTCCGGATCGACCAGGTCTGGGCGCGGCTGGTCGTCGTGCCCGCCGACGTGGACCGCCTGGAGTGCAGCGGCTGGGAGCTGGCGGACCACCAGGCGTTGCAGGACGCCCGCGAGCACCTCGCCAAGGCCGGCGTCGTCTTCGAGGAGGGCACCGCCGAGGAGCTGGCCGAGCGGCGGGTGCAGGAGTTGATCCGCTTCACCGACCCGTGGGACAACGTCTTCGAGCTCTTCCACGGGATCGCCTACGAGCGGCGGCCGGTGGTGACGCCGTACGCCGCCGACTTCGTCACCGGCGAGCAGGGCATGGGCCACCTCGTGCTGCCGGTCACCGACGACGTGGAGGCGCTGCGCTTCTACACCGAGGTCCTCGGTTTCCGGCTGCGCGACTCGATGAGCATGCCGGGGGAGTTCGTCGGCAAGGAGCCGGGCTCGAAGGTCTGGCTGCGCTTCCTGGGCGTCAACCCGCGCCATCACAGCCTGGCGTTCCTGCCGATGCCGAACCCGTCGCGGTGCGTGCACATCATGTTCGAGGTGACGAAGCTGGACGACGTGGGCCGGGCACTCGAGCGGGTGCGCAAGCACAAGGCGCCGCTCTCGGCGACGCTCGGGCGGCACATGAACGACGAGATGGTCTCCTTCTACGTGCGTTCGCCCGGTGGCTTCGACATCGAGTTCGGCACCGACGGGCTCACCGTCGACGACGCCCGCTGGGTCGCCCGGGAGTCGACCGCCGTCTCCTACTGGGGGCACGAGTTCGGGCAGTCTCCGCCATGAGCAGCCGGCCCGGCGTTCCGGTCGGCGTCTCGGCCGACGCCGCGGTGACCTGGCCGCCGCGGGAGCTGATCGACTCCTTCCTCGGCAACTTCGACTTCTCCGCCGTTGCCGAGGACTCGTCGGTCACGCCGCAGGAGGCTCGCGAGTTCCGCAGCGTGCTGGGCCGCTTCGCCTCCGGCGTGACGGTGGTGACGGCGGCGACCGGCGGCGGTCCGGTCGGAATGACCTGCCAGTCGTTCTCCTCGGTGTCGCTGCAGCCGCCGCTGGTGATGTTCGTGCCGGCCAAGACCTCCCGCGCCTGGCCGGCGATGCGCACCGCCGGCCACTTCACCGTCAACCTGCTCGCCGCCGAGCAGGAGGGGTTGTCGAACCAGTTCGCGGCCAAGGGCGCCGACAAGTTCGCCAGGGTGTCGTGGGTGCCCTCGCCGTCGACCGGCGCGCCGCGGCTCGACGGCTGCCTGGCCTGGATCGACTGCACCATCCATGCCGTCCACGAGGCCGGCGACCACTACCTCGTGCTCGGTCGGGTGCAGGAGCTCGTTCCCGGGCCCGCCGAGGAGCCGCTGCTGTTCTACCGCTCGGTGTACCGGCGGCTGGACTGAGCGGGTCTGTCCGCGAACGCGGCCGCACGCAGTCCGTGGGCCGGGCCGAGGAGCTGACCGAGCGCGTGGGCGCGCTTGAAGACCAGGTGGGCGTCGTGCTCCCAGGTGATGGCGATCCCGCCATGGAGCTGGATCGTCTCGGCCGCGACCTGGCCGACCGCCCGTTTCGCGTACGCCGCGGCCACCGCCGGTTCGATCTCTCCGGCCGCTGCCGCGCGGGCCGCCGAGCGGGTGGTCTCGACGAGCACCAGCAGGTCGGCCATCCGGTGCTTGAGCGCCTGGAAGCTGCCGATCGGCCGGCCGAACTGCTGTCGCTCCTTGGCATAGGCGACGGTCATGTCCAGCCCGCGCCGGGCGCAGCCGGCGGCCAGCGCGCTCACGCCGACCAGCGCCGCCTTCCGAGCGCGGGTGCGGTCGCCGACGATGCGGCGCGCCGAGGCCGGGTCGAACGCGACGGTGGCCAGTCGCAGGGTCGGGTCCAACGCCGGTGCCGGGGCGACCTGGGCGTCCTCGACGAGCACGACGCCGGCGTCGGTGAGGGCGAGCAGGATCGTCGCCTCGGCGCCGTAGAGGACCGGCTCGGCAGGGTCGAGGACCACGGCGGCGACCTCGCCGGCCGCGATCCGGGCCAGCAGATCGGGGTCGTCGGTGGTGGCGGCCGCGACCAGGCTGGGCAGCAGCGGCACCGGAGCCAGGCTGCGGCCGACCTCCTCCAGCACCAGTGCGGCCTCCACCAGCCCGGCGCCGGCGCCGCCGTACTCCTCGGGGACCGGCAGCGCCGCCACCCCGATCTGCTCGGCGAGCGTGCGCCACAGTGGCTCGTCGAAGCCGTCCGCGGCCCGCACCGCGGCGCTGTCGGCGCGCCTGTCGAGCAACCCGCGGACCGCGTCGACGAGGGCCTGCTGCTCGGGCGTGATCATGCGGCCACCAGGCTCGCCAGGACGCGGCCGCGGTGGAAGGCCGGCGTGCCCCAGGCGCGGGTCAGCGCGCGGATGCGCAGCAGCCACAGGCCGAGGTCGAGCTCGCGGGTGTAGCCGAGGGCGCCGTGCAGCTGCAGCCCGGCGCGGGCCGCCCGCCAGGCGGCGTCGGCGGCGAACGCCTTCGCGGCCGACACGTCGCGGCTCCCGCCCGCCGAGCCCGCCGAGACGCTCAGTGCGGCGCCGTAGACGAGCGGCCGGGCGAAGTCGAGCCCGATCCGGACGTCCGCCAGCCGGTGCTTGACCGCCTGGAACGAGCCGATCGCACGGCCGAACTGCTCGCGCTGCCGCACGTAGGAGACCGTGTCGGCCAGCACCCGCTCCGCGGCGCCGAGCAGCTGGGCGGCGCAGGCCAGCGCCGCCATGTCGAACGCGTCCTCGTCCGGCGGCGGCGCGTCGGCGACCCGGAAGAGCCGCCGGGTGGCGTCCACCGACTCCAGCCGCTCGCCGGCGGTGCCGGCGACGAGCTCGGCGACGTCCGCGTCGAGGGCGTACGGCGCCGCCACGGTCAGCATCGCGCCCCCGGCCGCGCGGGCGCGATGCGCCGGCACGCAGGCCAGGTAGGCGGCGGTCTCGATCCACGGGCCGACCACGAGATGGTGACCCAGTGCCTCGTGCGCGACGACCAGGTCGACTGGCGAGCCGCCGAGACCGCCGTCGTCCTCGGGCACGATCAGCCCGCTCACGCCCAGGTCGGCGATCCGCTTCCACAGGGCCCGGCCGGCGCCATGCTCACCCTCGGCCCAGGCGCGGGCGGCGGAGACGGTGTCGGTGCCGGAGAGCAGGTCGTCGAGCGCGTGTCGGAAGTCGACCTGGTCGGTGGAGAGCTGGAAGCGCATCAGCCACCCACCTCCGGCCGGACCTCCCGCGGCAGGCCGAGGATGCGCTCGGCGACGATGTTGCGCTGGATCTCGTTGGTGCCGGCGTAGATCGGCCCGGCGAGCGCGAACAGGTGCCCGTCGGTCCAGCTCGACACGAGCTCCGCGTCGGCGTCGAGCAGGTCGAGAGCGGTCTCGTGCAGGTCGACGTCGAGCTCGGACCAGAACACCTTGTTGACCGAGCCGGCCGCGCCGCCGGCTGGATCGGACGCCGTCTGGCCGTCGGCGAGCCGGGTGACGGTGCCCCAGGTGTAGAGCCGGTAGGCCTGGGCGCGGATCCAGGCCTCGGCCACCCGGTCTGCCACGCCGTCGGGTGGTCTGGACGCGATCGCTCCTTCGTCGCGATCGGCTCGACCAGCGAGATCGGCGTAGAGCCCGACCAGCCGGTCGGCCGCGGCACAGAACCGGCCGGGGGAGCGCAGCGACAGTCCGCGCTCGTTGCCCGCCGTACTCATCGCGACCCGCCAGCCGTCGCCGACGCCGCCCAGGACGTCGGCATCGGGCACGAACACGTCGTCGAGGAAGATCTCCGCGAAGCCCGGCTCTCCGTCCAGCTGCGCGATCGGCCGCACCGTGACGCCCGGTGCGTCCAGCGGGAAGAGGAAGTAGGTCAGCCCGCGGTGCCGTTCCGCGCTCGGATCGGACCGGAACAGGCCGAACCCCATCTGCGCGTACGGCGCCCGCGACGACCAGGTCTTCTGCCCGTCGAGCCGCCAACCGCCCTCGACGCGGGTCGCGGTCGAGCGCAGCGAGGCCAGGTCGGAGCCGGCGTCGGGCTCGGACCAGGCCTGCGCCCAGATCGTCTCGCCGGTGGCCATCGCG
>Ga0164242_10008450_pt1 | contig 11172 bp, 9 predicted proteins | sample OricomgcompostMG_FD_108783 | JGI IMG/M metagenome (GOLD analysis project Ga0164242, IMG submission 108783) | Miracle-Growth compost microbial communities from Emeryville, California, USA - Original compost - Miracle growth compost (MG) ...
TATCCCTCAAGGGTTCGCCACGGTCCGCTTCTTGAAATAGACATTTACCGCCGATGCGATCGCCTGTGCCACCTTCGCCTGCCAGGCAACCGTCATCATCTCGCGCTCTTCGGATGCGTTGCTCATGTAACCAAGCTCGATAAGAACGGACGGTGCATGCGTTTGTTTCAACACCTTGAAAGCCGCCGATTTCTGGGGGATTCGCGCCAGCGTGATCGACTGCCTGAGCTTCTTCGTCAGCACATGTGAAAAATCCGCCGAGAAATTCGATGTTTCACGCTTCAAAAGATCGATGAGGATGTTCTTCACCTCCTCGCCGCTCCCCTCGTCGACAGAATTAACGCCTGCGATAAGATCGGAAGCGTTTTCCTTTTCAGCCATGATCCGCGCCTGCTCGTCGGAAGCTCTGCTCGAAAGGGTGTAGATCGTCGCTCCGCGAACCGAATCGCTCAGCTTTTTTTGCTCGATCGAATCCGCGTGCAGCGAAATGAACAGATCCGCATCGTTGTCGGCCGAATACTTGAGTCTGTCGTCGAGGGAGACGAAAACGTCGTCCTTGCGGGTCATTTTGACCTCGTAACGATGTGTATTCTGCAGCGCCTCTCTGAGTTGCAGAGCGACCGCAAGCACGATCGATTTCTCCGGCACGTTATTGGCGCCGAGTGCACCGGGATCGATTCCGCCATGACCTGGATCGATGACGATGACCGGCTTGGCGTGCCCCTTGTGTTTGCGGTCGGCTTTTTCCGGAGGAGCCGAATTTCTGGGGATGTCCGCTGGCGACGCCGCTGCGAGCGCCGCTCCGGTACCCGCTCCAAAGGCCGCGGCGTCCATAGGCGTGAGAACGATGGTGAGTTTGAGCGCCCGGCTTTCCGGTATCCGCGTCATGCCAGCCGACGCAATCCGGACCGGTCCAGTCGTGTCGATCACCACCCGGGCCTTATGCTCGGCGAAAAGCCCATACCGAAAAGCCGAGACGACGCCTCGGCCTTTCCGACCTGCTGCCGGATCGAGATGAAAGGACAGATTCGGCAGATCCAGGATCACCCGGTAGGGATTTGCGAGCGTATAAACCTGTGCCGTCAGGCCCTTGCTGATTGTCAGCTCGAACGTGGTCGTCTTACCGTTATCGACGAGCCGTACCGCCGTCGCCTCCACGCCCTGCGCGGGAAAGGCGGCGACCGAACCCGTCAGGAGTATCAGTCCCAGAACCAGCGCAGGCAGATGCCCTAAGTTCCGCAAACGTTCTGCGAGCCTCGCCATGCCCCCCGGCACCCCGCTTTCCCCGCCGCCCAACTATAAAAACAGGCATTAAGGCTTTGTTTTCAGAGACGATATAAGTCATAGCACCTATCGAAGGGCTTTTCCCAGCACTCGTTTTATTGCACTTGCCAGCCTGGAAACGACCTCGTAGACTTTCACTATATTCGGTGGCGCTGAAGACACACCCGTTTCGGGATACTCGGCTAGCGCCTGCGTGCCTTGGTTCGGCCTGCTGCAGATCAAAAAGTTCTGCGTTCACAGGTAACTAAGCGCGCACGGATAGCATCGGCTTGGAGCGAGCCCACGAGAGGATCGGCTCGCTCGGGAAAATGCGACTTGGCACCCGGCCTCCGGCGGCCACGCCAGGGACAGTGACTTTGTGCCGGCCGCCCCGGTCCATTCTTTGGGACAGAACCGGGTTACAGGCGGACAATAGATCGACGTGACGCATCTGCGTCGCAAAACCCTTTTTCCCGGCCAGCGCCCCTCCAGTGGACGCAAAACCGGGCACTACACGATAGGCCATGACGACAACTCGCACCATCAGCGGAGCTCGACGGACCAAAATCCGAACGGCACCCGCATCCGTTACGGTCGGCCGCACGCGCGCCGCCGGAACGGGAATGCTGCGAAGGACGCCCCGGCTGATTTTCACCTTTACACATTCCGCCAACACAATGCGCCGCCACGTGGACCTCGCAGTTGCCACCGCTTTTCGCGGTCTAGGATGCGAGCCGCCTCGGCGCGCCAGGGAATTCAATCAATGTCAAATACAAAGATGCTTATCGATGCCACGCATCCCGAGGAAACTCGGGTCGTGGTCCAAAGGAACGGTCGGGTAGAGGAATTCGATTTCGAAAGCGCCGCCCGCAAGCTCTTGCGGGGCAACATCTATCTCGCCAAGGTCACGCGCGTTGAGCCGTCTCTGCAGGCCGCCTTCGTTGATTACGGCGGCAATCGGCACGGCTTCCTCGCTTTCAACGAAATCCACCCGGATTACTATCAGATACCGGTTGCCGACAGGCAGGCCCTCCTCGACGAGGAAGCCGCGGCAGAAGCCGAACTCGAAGCCGCAGCAGACCGTCGCGCCGAGGCTTTGGCACGGCGCGGATCGCAGCGTGGCCGAGGGCCGGACGACACAAGTCCCGATTCGTCCGGGGATGACTTCGGCGACCTCGCGCCGAACGATGAATTGATCGAGACATCGCACATCGTCGATGTCGAAGAAGACGAGCACATCGAAGAAATCGGTGGCGGCGACGAAAGCGACGCCCCGTCAACGGTCGCGACATCTGCAGTTCGCCGGTCCAGCGCCGACGTCCTGTCGGAACCCGTCGCCGAGGATAATTCCGAAGACGCGTCTCCTGCCGCCGAAGAATCGTCGGATGAAACCGATGCTGCCGAAACCGGCGTCTCATCCGAGGAGCAGCATCCGGATGAACACCTCGATACGGAAGCTTCCGCCAGCGAGGAACGGCCCGACGAAGTCGAACAGGGCGACGCCGAACATGACGCGCCGGCCGCTTTCAACGACGACCACGCTCACGACGGCGACAACCACGATCACGACCACGAAGAAGGAGCCGGCCGCGAGTTCAGAGAAGGGCCTCGCCCGCGCCAGCGCCGCCGGCCGCGCAGCTACAAGATTCAGGAAGTCATCAAGCGGCGGCAGATCATCCTCGTCCAGGTTGTGAAAGAGGAGCGCGGCAATAAGGGTGCGGCGCTCACCACCTATCTTTCTCTGGCGGGCCGCTACACCGTCCTTATGCCGAACACGGCGCGCGGCGGTGGCATTTCGCGCAAAATCACCAATCCGCAGGATCGTCGCCGTCTCAAGGCGATTGCCCAGGAGCTGGAAGTTCCGGAGGGCATGGGGCTGATCATTCGCACGGCCGGAGCCGCGCGGACGAAGCAGGAGATCAAGCGCGATTTCGAATATCTGTTGCGGCTGTGGGAAAGCGTGCGGGAACTGACCCTGCAATCCACGGCGCCGAGTCTCGTCTACGAGGAAGGCGACCTGATCAAACGGTCGATCCGCGATCTCTATAACAAGGACGTCGAAGAAGTCGTCGTCGCGGGTGAGGCGGGCCATCAGGAAGCCGCCGACTTTATGAAGATGCTGATGCCAAGCCACGCCAGGAACGTCGTGGCCTACAGAGAGCCGACGCCGCTCTTCACGCGCTATGGCATCGAGCGTCAGCTCAACGCGATGTTCCAGCCCCAGGTCACGCTGAGATCAGGCGGCTACATCGTCATCAATCAGACCGAGGCGCTCGTCGCGATCGACGTCAACTCGGGAAAATCGACGCGTGAATTCTCGATCGAAGAAACAGCGTTGGCGACCAACCTGGAGGCGGCCGACGAAATCGCCCGCCAGCTGAAGCTGCGTGACCTCGCAGGCCTCATCGTCATCGACTTCATCGACATGGAGGAGAAGCGCAACAACCGCTCGGTCGAGCGCCGCCTGAAGGATGCATTGAGATTCGACAGGGCGCGCATTCAGCTTGGCCGTATCTCGCACTTCGGCCTGATGGAGATGTCACGCCAGCGCCTCAGAACCGGCGTGCTCGAGGGCTCGACGTCGCAATGCCAGCATTGCCAGGGCACCGGCATCATCCGCTCAACCGAAAGCATCGCGCTCGCGGTATTGCGCGGCATCGAAGACGTCATCACGGCTGGCGCCAACTGTCCGCTGATCGCGACAACCACGCCCCCGGTTGCGCTTTACATCCTCAACAGCAAGCGTCCTTACGTGGCGGACATGGAAGCCCGGCATGGCTATTCCATCACCATACTCGGCAGCGATCGCATGCAGGGCGCCAACTTCACCGTCGAACGCGGCGCGGCGTCCGCCGCTCCCCTGCGTCGCACTGAGCGCGCCGCCGTGAACATGGACTGGGGCTTCGACGGAGATAATGAAGCAACCGGCTTTGCCACGTCCGAGGACGAAACGGCCGCCGAAGTTCTCGACAATGAAGAATCCACCCCGCGCGAACGCAATGGCGCGCGCAGTGACGGCGATGAAGGCGGAGCACGCCGCGGTGGACGCCGCCGCAGGCGCCGGGGCCGAGGCGGTCGCGACCGTGATGAGGATCGCGAACGGTACGCCTCCGAGTCGAACGACGATGAGGCGAATGCCGAGTCCGAGGAAGGTTCGAACGACGCTGATGAGGCCGATCACGCTATCGCCGGGTTCGGGGAACAGCCCACGATTGGCGATAGCGATCACGCCGCAAGCAACGGAGCCGAGGATAAGCCGAACAAGCGGCGTCGACGCGGACGCCGGGGTGGCCGTCGGGGCCGCGAGCGTGGACGCGAGTCCGATCAAGGCGTGTCGGCTGAGACGTCCGATGCCGCGTCGTCCGACTCCAGCCAGCCGGAATTCGATGACGATGAGCCGGAGAAAGAGCCTGAGATGGCTGGTGAGGCCGGACACTCTGAGTCCGGTCAGGCCGCCGCTGATGACCAGGAGAGCGTCATCGACGAGGCGACGCCACCGGCAACGGCTCGCAAGCCGCGTCGTCGGGTCTGGGATGTACCGGCAGCGGCCAACGGCGACGACACCGGGGCCGCACCCAATGGCTCATCCGAAGCAGAGCCCGTCGTGGAAATTGCGGAGGCTAAAGTGGAGATGGAAGTGGAGGTGAACGTTCCGCCTCCTGCTCCGGTTCGCCGCCGCCACGAAGTGGGCTCCAGCGAGCCCCGCATCGAACGTGTCGTCGTGGTCGGTCCCGGAGATCAAAGGGCCGAAACGGAATCGCCCGCGGCCGCGCCACAGCGCAAAGGCTGGTGGCAGAGAAAATTCGGCGGAGAATAATCGTCGTAGGCTATTTTTGAAGAAAGCCGAAGCCTCGAAAGCTTCGGCTTTTTCATGTGCATTCATGCCTCTCGCGGCATCGCGGAATATATCCGCCATGCTGACGCCCCATTATGATGACTGTTGAACAAAGCCAACGCTTGGCCCGCGTTTGACCCAGCCGGGTTCGCCACATATTCCTAGTGCGCATGGTGTCTCGAGGCACGCATCGAGATTGAGGCACGCTTAATGCCTGGTACGAGCAAAGCCGTTTCAACGGTCACATCACTGCGCCGCGCCCTCGTCGGATTTTGCACGCTCGCAGCCAGCATGGCTTCGATCCCCGCCAATGTGCACGCGCAAGGCCTGCCGATTATTCGCGATGCCGAGATCGAGGCGCTGCTGCAGGACTACGCCCGCCCGATTTTCAACGCGGCGGGTTTCGGCGGCGGACGCGTCACGGTTCGCATCGTCAATAATGATTCCTTCAACGCCTTTGTTCTCGATGGAGCCAACGTCTTCGTCCACACCGGTACGTTGATGCAGGCGAAAACGCCGAACGAAGTCATTGGCGTCATCGCACACGAAAGCGGACACATCGCCGGCGGCCATATGGCGGCCCTGCGATCGCGCATTGCCAAGGACCAGACCCGCGTTCTGCTCGCTCAGGTCCTTGGTCTCGGGGCGATGGTCGCTGGTGGCCTCTCTGGCGGCACCAACGGACGCGAGACGGCACAAGGCGGCCAGGCTCTCATGCAGGGCGGCACCAATATCGTCATGAAGGGACTGCTTGCGGAGCGCCGGTCGCAGGAATCGGCCGCCGATCAAGCCGGTCTCAAGTATCTTACCGCCACGAAGCAATCCGGACGCGGAATGCTCGATACGTTCGAGCGCTTCAAACAGCAGGAATATCTTTCGGCAGACATGCAGGACCCGTTCGTTCGGTCGCATCCGCTTTCCGTCGAACGCTTGGCACGCCTGAGCGCGCTCGTCGCCGCAAGCCCCTATGTCAATCGCAAGGACCCGCCGTCACTTCAGTTGCGTCATGATCTCATGCGCGCCAAGCTGTCGGGCTATCTCGAAGCTCCCGATACCGTCTTCAACCGCTATCCCGCCAGCGACAAATCCCTGCCCGCGCGCTACGCACGCGCAATCGCGACCTACTTCAAAGGCGGCCCGGGAGCGCTCAAGAGCGCCATACAGCAGATCGAAGGAATGATCCGGGAAAATCCCGACTATCCGTATTTCTACGAGCTGGAATCGGACCTGATGATGCGTTCCGGAAAATTGAAACAGGCGGTTCCGGATTTGCCTCAGGCCTTGAAACTGGCCCCGGCGAGCCCATTGATAGAGGTCGAGTTGGCGAGCGCACTTCAGGGCAGCGGGGATAAAGATGATCTCAAGGAATCCATCGACCTGCTTCGCAAGTCGCTCATCGCCGACGAGAACGGCAAGGCCTATCGCCTCCTTGCAAATGCGTATTACAAACAGGGAAAAGGTCCCCAGGCCGATGCAATGACGGCCCAGGCCTATTTCTACGAAGGTAATGTGAAACAAGCCCAAATCTTCGCGAAACGTGCGCACGCACGGTTACGGGCGGGTTCACCGGAATGGCTGAAAAACGACGACATCATCAATTACAAACCGCAAACATGAGCGGCCAGTCGCAATAAGTGAGAAGGTATCAATGACCCTGAAGAGCATCTGGCAAGCAGCCAGCAACACATCCACCAGAAAGCGGACGGCGCTTGTGGTTTTCGGCGGCGCCCTGGCGCTGCTCTTGCCATTTGCCGCAGGATCGATCGGCGACTGGGCGGGCCGTACGGCGCACGCTGCCGAGACGGTCGCCCCGACAGCGGGCGGTTCGGTATTCACCGACGAGCAGAAGAAAGCTCTCGGCGACATCATCAAGGATTATCTCGTCAAGAATCCCGAAGTGATGATCGACGTGCAGAACGCGCTCGATGAAAAGGCTCAGAAGGACCAGGAGGCCAAACTCAAGACCTTCATGTCCGAAAATGGCAAAGCGATCTTCCGCAGCCCGGGAAGCTCGGTTGCCGGCGATCCCAACGGCGATATCACGGTCGTCGAATTCTTCGATTACAACTGTGGCTATTGCAAGCGCGGCCTGCCCGAGGTCCAGACGCTGCTCAAGCAGGATAAGAAGATCCGCTTCGTCTTCAAGGAACTCCCGATCCTGTCGAAGGGCTCGGAAGAAGCAGCCCGCGTCGCGCTCGCCGTCAAGCGCCAGGGTCAGGATAAGTATTGGGCATTCCATCAAGCATTGCTTGGATCGAAGGGCCACGCCGACAAAGCCTCAGCGCTGAAGGTTGCCCAGTCGCTCGGGCTCGATATGGATAAGGTCAAAGCGGATATGGAAAGCGACTCCGTGAAGAAGGAACTCACGGACGACTTACTGCTCGCCAGGAAACTTGGCATTAACGGCACGCCGCACTTCCTGGTCGGAACCAAATCCATTCCGGGCGCTCCGGACGACTTGCATGACCAGCTCGAAACCCTGGTCAGCGAGTTCCGAAAAGACGGTTGCACCACCTGCTGATCGATGGCCGAGCCATCATTTCGGCCTTTGTTAAGGCCCCGGGTGCCGAATTTATCAGGACCCCGGGGCTGACTTTGCGTACGGCTGGAAAGCTGATAGACCCTGGGCTCCACAACCGGCCCGGGCCCGCCCGGCGCTTGAGCAACCCCTGAAATCATGCCCTCTCTCGTCTATGTCCTGAACGGCCCCAACCTCAACATGCTCGGCGTCCGCGAGCCCGCAATCTATGGCAGCGAGACGCTGGCCGATCTCCGGTCGCGCACCGAAAAGGCCGCCGCAAACAACGGGCTGAAAATCGACTTCCGCCAATCGAACGTCGAAGGCGAAATCGTCACTTGGGTTCAGGAAGCGCGGGAGAAAGCCAAGGGCATTATCATCAATGCTGGTGCCTATACCCACACCTCCGTCGCGATCCTCGATGCCCTGCAGGCCTCCGAATTGCCCGTGATCGAGGTGCACCTCTCGAATATCTTCCGCCGCGATCAGTTTCGTCAGCATTCCTACATTTCCCTTGCGGCAACGGGCGTCATCTGCGGCCTGGGCGGCACAGGTTACGAACTCGCCGTAGAGGCCATGGCGAATATTCTCAAGACCGCCCATAAGGCGTGACGCTCATGCGCGCACTTGGACTATAAATCGGACGCAAACGGATAAACCTCGAGGACAGAGGACTGATGACCGCAAAAGATCAGGGGCCAAAGGCCGGAAGCACTGAGGGTCAGTTGATCCGCGAGCTTGCCGAGCTTCTCAACGATACCGGCCTCACCGAAATCGAGATTGAGAAGAGCGGTCTCAAAATCCGGGTAAAGAAGAAAATCTCGGTCGTTGCCGCCGCCCCTTCGCAAGGCTTCGCCGTCGCGCCTCCTCCGGTTGCAGCTGCGGCACCCACATCGGCCGAGCCAAAACAATCTCCGCTCGCGGGTGACCTCTCGAAGCATCCGGGCGCCGTCAAGTCGCCGATGGTCGGCACAGCCTATCGCTCGCCAGAACCCGGCTCTCCGACATTCTGCGACGTGGGCAGCAAAGTGAATCAGGGCGATACGCTCTTGATCATCGAAGCCATGAAAACGATGAACCAGATCCCGGCACCTCGTGCTGGAACGGTCAAGGCGATCCTTGTCGAGAATGCGCAGCCGGTGGAATACGGCGAACCCTTGATCATCATTGAATAGAGCGCGACCGGTCCGCAACGTGCCGGCAAGGACGCTGGAGTGTAGATGTTCGATAAGATTTTAATCGCAAACCGCGGGGAAATCGCCTTACGCATCCAGCGCGCCTGCCGCGAGCTGGGCATCGCGACTGTCGCGGTCCATTCGACCGCCGACGCCGACGCGATGCATGTGCGTCTCGCCGACGAAAGCGTCTGCATCGGCCCGCCTCCCGCCCGCGAAAGCTATCTCAACATCCCGGCTCTCGTGACCGCTTGTGAGATTACCGGAGCTGACGCCGTTCATCCCGGATACGGCTTCCTTTCCGAGAACGCGCGCTTCGCCGAGATCCTCGAAGAGCACAAGATCACATTCATCGGCCCGACCTCCGAGCATATTCGGATCATGGGCGACAAGATCGAGGCCAAGGAAACCGCCAAGCGTCTCGGTATTCCCGTTGTCCCTGGCTCTGCCGGCGCGGTGACGAGCGAAACCGAGGCGATGAAGATCGCCAAGGAGATGGGATTCCCGGTCCTGATCAAGGCCGCTGCCGGTGGGGGCGGACGCGGCATGAAAGTGGCGGCATCCGCAGCCGAACTCGGCACGGCTCTGGCAACGGCCAGGTCCGAGGCCAAGGCGGCATTCAACGACGACGCCGTCTATATCGAAAAATATCTCCAGAAGCCGCGCCACATCGAGATCCAGGTCTTCGGCGACGGCAAGGGAAATGCTGTGCATCTCGGCGAGCGCGACTGCTCACTGCAGCGGCGGCACCAAAAGGTGCTCGAAGAAAGCCCATCGCCTGCACTCAACGCGGCCCAGCGGCAGCGGATCGGCAAAACCGTCGCCGACGCCATGCGTAAACTGAAATACCGCGGCGCCGGAACGGTCGAATTTCTGTTCGAGGACGGCGAGTTCTACTTCATCGAAATGAATACGCGCTTGCAGGTCGAGCATCCCGTCACGGAAATGGTGACCGGTTCCGATCTCGTGCTGGAGCAAATTCGCGTCGCCGCGGGTTTGCCTCTAAGTTTCACGCAGAAGGACATCGAAATCAAAGGGCACGCCATTGAGTGCCGTATTTGTGCGGAAAACCCCCGCGATTTCCGGCCCTCGCCGGGTCAGATCACCTATTGGCATCCGCCGGGCGGTCTTGGCGTGCGCGTCGACAGCGGCGTCTACCAAGGCTATCGAATTCCGCCCTATTACGACAGTTTGATCGGCAAGCTCATCGTCTACGGTAAAACGCGGAACGATTGCCTGATGCGTCTGCGCCGCGCACTAGCGGAGTTCGTCATCGACGGCATTGAAACGACGATCCCGCTGTTTCAAGATCTCATCAAGGATCCCGACATAGTCGATGGCGTCTATGATATTCATTGGCTCGAAAAACATCTGGGGATGAAGTAGACTTTGCCTTTGCGCGATATGTTTCGCGCGCGTCTGAAAGTTCGCTTGGCGGGTACCGGTATGGCGTCGCGCGACGATCCGATGTTCGAGATCACCCCGCAGGTTCTCCTGAAGGCCTACAGCTGCGGGATTTTTCCGATGGCTGAAAGCGCCGACGATCCGGCGCTTTACTGGATCGAGCCGCAGCAAAGGGGCGTGCTTCCGCTCCACGAGTTTCATTTACCCCGGCGCCTTCTCCGCACGGTCCGTACGACGCCTTGGACGGTCAAGGTAGACAGCGACTACGACCGCGTCATCGACGGTTGCGCGGCGCCACGCATCGGCCGCATGTCGACATGGATCAATACGCGCATCCGCGCCCTCTACCGCGAACTTTTCGACCTCGGCGCCTGCCATACGGTTGAAGTCTGGAATGGCGACGAGCTCGTAGGCGGACTTTATGGCGTCGCACTCAAAAGCGCATTTTTCGGCGAGAGCATGTTCTCGACGGAGCGGGATGCTTCCAAGATCGCCCTTGTTCATCTCACGGCACGGCTGATCCGCGGCGGCTTCAGTCTGCTCGATACGCAATTCGTGACCGAGCATCTCCGCCAGTTCGGAACCATCGAACTCGACCGTGCCGCTTTCCAGGCGCAACTCGAGAAGGCGCTTAATCACGACGCCGATTTCTTCGCCCTGCCGCGGAACGCCACCGGCGCCGAAGTTGCGGCGATCATTTGCTCGGACCGCTGAGCACTGACTCGCGGCCAAGCGGCAACTACACGGGCTTACCGGCCGCGACTGCCAGAAACTCCCGCTCCGCACGGGTAAAATATCGCTCCTTGTGCCGGAGCGCGAAAAACCGCCGCTTCGGAAGCTGAACGTCGAGAGCAACGAGCGTCTTCGCTTTGAGCGACGCCGCCACGACGAGCTTTGAAAGGATCGTGATTCCGCTTCCTGCCTCGACCGCACCACGAACCGCTTCGTTGGACGGAAGTTCGAGCGCAATATCGAGA
>Ga0164242_10008451_pt1 | contig 11172 bp, 6 predicted proteins | sample OricomgcompostMG_FD_108783 | JGI IMG/M metagenome (GOLD analysis project Ga0164242, IMG submission 108783) | Miracle-Growth compost microbial communities from Emeryville, California, USA - Original compost - Miracle growth compost (MG) ...
GCGGCGCGCTCGCGCAGCTCGTCCAGCGGCCCGAACTGGATGGAGTCGGTGGGGCACGCCTTGGCGCAGGCAGGCTCCGCGCCCTCGCCGAGCCGGTCGTAGCACAGGGTGCACTTCCACATCCGGCCGTCGCCCGGCCGCTGGTCGATGACGCCGTAGGGGCAGGCGGGCACGCAGTAGCCGCAGCCGTTGCAGATGTCCTCCTGGACCACGACGGTGCCGAACTCGGTGCGGAACAGCGCCCCGGTGGGGCACACGTCCAGGCAGGCGGCCTGCGTGCAGTGCTTGCACACGTCCGAGGACATCAGCCAGCGCAGGCCGGTCGCCCCGTCGCCGGTCTCGCCGCCGGTGGTCTGCCCGGCCAGCGGCCGGTCCTGCTCGACGAACGCCACGTGCCGCCAGCTGTCCGCGCCGAGGCCGATCGTGTTGTCGTAGGACATGCCGGTGAACACCAGCCCGTCCTCGGGGATCGCGTTCCACTCCTTGCAGGCCACCTCGCACGCCTTGCAGCCGATGCACACGGAGGTGTCCGTGAAGAAGCCCATGCGCGGGGGCGGCTGCCGGTAGCCGCCGTGGGCGGCCGGGTCCGGCCCGTTGCCCAGACCGGTGTCGCTGCGGTGCGTGCCGCAGCCGCCGGACCCGCACCCGCCGCCGGCGGGCCGGCCGCCCTGCGCCGCCGATTCTTCGGGGCCGAACGCCGGCATGCCCAGGTGCACAAGGCTCACGAGACGATCTCCGTTCCGGTGTCGGGGGTGATGCCGGCCCGCCGCTGGTAGGCGCGGACCAGGTCCACCCGGGCCGGCCCGGTCGGCCGCCGTCCAGGGCGGATGTCGGCGGTGAGGGCCTTGACCTCCTGGATGTGGATGTTCGGGTCCAGGGCGATCGAGGTCAGGTCGTTGGCGGAATCGCCCTGGGTGTAGCCGTTGGGTCCCCAGTGGAAGGGCAGGCCGATCTGATGGACCGTGCGCCCGGCCACGGTCAGCGGCGCGATCCGGGAGGTGACCATGACGCGCGCCTCGATGGCGTTGCGGGCGGTCACCAGCGTCGCCCAGCCGCCGTGCTCGAGGCCGCGCTCGGCGGCCAGCTCCGGCGACACCTCGCAGAACATCTCCGGCTGCAGCTCCGACAGGTGCGCCGACCAGCGCGACATGCCGCCCGCGGTGAAGTGCTCGGTGAGCCGGTAGGTCGTCACCACGTAGGGGAAGACGTCCGCCCCCGGTTCGTCGCCGCTCGGGTGGTAGCGGTTCAACTCGTGCTGGAACACCTCCCGCACGGGGCTGCGCTGCTGGCGGTACAGGGGGTTGGCGACCGGCGACTCCTGCGGCTCGTAGTGCGTGGGCATCGGCCCGTCCACCAGCCCGGCCGGCACGTACAGCCAGCCCTTGCCGTCGGCCTGCATGACGAACGGGTCGATCCCGGACAGCGCCTCCGCCCGTGACGCGCCGGCGGGCGGGCGGTAGTGCGGGCTCTTGTCCGCGGAGAAGTCGGCGATGTCGTGACCGGTCCACAGCGCCTTCTCCTCGTCCCACCACACCAGGGCCTTGCCCGGGCTCCACGGCCTGCCGTCGGGGTCGGCGGAGGCGCGGTTGTACAGGATGCGGCGGTTGGCCGGCCACGCCCAGCACCACTGCGGGCCCAGCCAGTTCTGCTCCTTCGCCGGGGTGCGGCGCGCGGCCTGGTTGACACCGTCGGCGTAGACCCCGCAGTAGATCCAGCAGCCGCAGGCGGTCGATCCGTCGTCGTTGAGCTGCTCGTAGGACGCCAGGGGACTGCCGTCGGCGTCGTAGCCGTTGATCTCCGCCAGCACCGCCTCGGCCGAGGGTTCCGCGAGCGGCCCCTCGGTGGGGTAGTCCCAGGTGAGGTCGAGTACCGGCCGGTCGGCCTCCTCCGCGGAGCCGGCCAGCTTCTCCCGGATCCGACGGCCCAGGTGGTACATGAACCACAGGTCGCTGCGGGCCTCGCCGTCGGGTTCCTTGGCGGCGTAGTGCCACTGCAGCAGCCGGTTGGTGTTGGTGAACGCGCCGGTCTTCTCGGTGTGGGAGGCCGCGGGGAAGAAGAAGACCTCGGTGCGCACGTCCTCGGTGCGCAGCTCCCCGGTGTCGATCTCCGGGCCGTCCTTCCACCACGTCGCCGACTCGATCAGCGAGAAGTCGCGCACCACCAGCCAGTCGAGGTTCGCCATCGCCATCCGCTGGAGCTTGGCGTTCGCCGAGCCCACGGCCGGGTTCTCGCCCATCAGGAAGTAGCCACGGCAGGTGCCGCCCAGCTGGGCCATGGCCGTCTCGTAGGTGCTGTGGCTCCCGGTGATTCGAGGGAGGTAGTCGAAGCAGAAGCCGTTGTCGGGGCGGGCCGCAGGACCGAACCACGCCTTGAGCAGGCTGACCGCGTAAGAGCTCATCGAGCCCCAGTAGCCCTTCTCCGGCTGCTCCTGGCCCAGGTAGTCCGCCAGGGACTGGTGGTCGAAGGCGTGCGGCATCGGCAGGTAGCCGGGCAGCAGGTTGAACAGCGTGGGGATGTCGGTCGAGCCCTGGATGCTGGCATGGCCGCGCAGCGCCTGGATGCCGCCGCCGGGCCGGCCGATGTTGCCCAGCAGCAGTTGCAGGACGGAGGCGGTGCGAATGAACTGCGCGCCCGTCGTGTGCTGAGTCCAGCCCACCGCGTAGCAGAACGCGGTCGTCCGGTCGCGCCCCGAGCTGTCGGCAATGGTGCGGCAGACCTTGTCGAAGAGCTCCGGCGGGATGCCGCACACCTCGTGGACCATCCGCGGTGTGTAGCGCGCGTAGTGCCGGCGTACCAGGTTCAGCACGCAGCGCGGGTGCCGGAACGTCGGATCGCGCTGCGGGTCCCCGCGCATGCCGGCCCCACCCGACCCGTGCGACTCGGCGTGCCCGGCGCTCTTGACCGCCTCCAGCCGCTCTCCGTAGTCCTCGCCGCGCTCGCCTTCCTCGGACCTCTCCTCCACGCCCTCGTACTGCCAGTTGTCGTTCTCGTAGGCCGTGTGCTGCTCGTCGAGGCCGGAGAACAACCCGCCCAGGTCGTCGGTGTCGGCGAACTCGTCGGTGACGATGTGCGAGGCGTTGGTGTAGTGCAGCACGTAGTCGTGGAACCAGCGGTCGTTCTCCAGGACGTAGTTGACGATTCCGCCGAGGAAGGCGATGTCGCTGCCGGCGCGCAGCGGTACGTGGATGTCGGACAGCGCGCTGGTGCGGGTGAAGCGCGGGTCGACGTGGATGAGCGTGGCACCGCGGGCCTTGGCCTCCATCACCCACTGGAAACCGACCGGGTGGGCTTCGGCGAAGCTGGATCCCTCGATGACGATGCAGTCGGAGTTCTGCAGGTCCTGCATGCAGGTGGTCGCCCCGCCACGGCCGAAGGACGTGCCGAGCCCGGCGACCGTGGAGCTGTGGCACAGACGCGCCTGGTTCTCGATCTGCACCAGACCCAAGGCGGTGAACAGCTTCTTGATGAGGTAGTTCTCCTCGTTGTCCAGCGTGGCGCCGCCCAGGCTGGCGATGCCCAGGGTGCGGCGGGTGCGCCGTCCGCCGCTCTCCCACTCCCACGTGCGCCGCCTGGTCTCGATCACCCGGTCGGCCACCATGTCCAGCGCCTGGTCCAGCGGCAGCCGCTCCCACTCGGTGCCGTGCGGCCTGCGGTACAGGACGTGGTAGCGGCGGGTCGGGCCGGTGGCCAGCTCCAGTGTCGCCGCTCCCTTGGGGCACAGCCGGCCGCGGTTGACGGGGGAGTCGGGATCGCCCTCGATGTGGACGATCTTCTCGTCCTTGACGTAGATGTTCTGCGCGCACCCGACACCGCAGTAGGGGCAGATCGACTTCACGACCCGGTCGGCGGTCACTGTGCGCGGCCTCAGCTCCGCCGACGTCTGCGACTTCGCGGCGGCGCCCCGCCCGAAGGGGTCGCTCTCGCGCAGCTGCCGCAGCAGGGGCCACTGCCGTAGGGGATTGCGCATGCGGACTGTCCTCACCTGGTGGTCGGTCCTCGACTGGCGGTGTCGCGGCTGCGGGAGGCGGTCACGGCTCCCCGGCCGGCCCCGTGCCCTCCTCCGGGCGTCCGGCTCGATCGGCGGGGCGGCGGCCGAAGGCATCCCGCAGCCGGTCCGCCGGCGCGGCGAACGGGTTGAACGGCGACGCGTGCGGGTGGGCGCGGGTCGGCGCGGTGTGCAGCGCCCGCCGCACCTTGCGGCCCAGCTGCTCCAGATCGCGCGGCGGCACCGCCTCCCGCAGCGCGAGGAAGACCTGGTCCTCGAACGCGACGTGCGCGCGCAGCGCGGCCACCAGGCGCTCGACCAACTCGTCGAAGCCGTCCTCGTCGCCGGACATGCCGTCCGTCCGGGCCAGCAGCCGGGTGCCCTCCTCCTCCTGCTCACGGCCCCGGCGCTCCAGTTCGGCCCCGTCGGGCAGCACCCGCCGCACGGTCGGCCACAGATGGCGCTCCTCGACCACCTCGTGTGCCGACGCCCGCACCCGCACCATGTCCACCAGGGACACGCGCTGCTGCTGCTGCGCCGGCGAGCCCCCCTGGCGCACCCCGGGGATCGCCGACAGCTGCTCCAGCAGGAACTTGATCTGGTTGTGGTCGCGCCCGAGCACGGTCACCACGTCGTCACTCGCCTCCGGCTCCGCCACCGGGGGCGGCTGCGCGGTCCGCCGGGCCGCCGCCTCGCGCATCGGCTCGTCCGCGGCGGCCCGGCCGCGCAGCCAGGCGCTCACCTTCTCGTCGTGCGTGGGGACCTCGGTCGGCGGGTTGACCAGGTGCTGGCTGCTGCCGGGGAGGAGCAGGCCCCCGCGGTCGGCCAGTTCCTCGGGCGTGAGCACGTCACCGCCGTCGGCCGGCATCCCGGTGACGATCATGTACACCTGTCCGGGAGGCAGCCCCACCCGGTGGCCGACCTCCTGGTAGGAGGCCCCGCCGCGCACCATCTTCCGCAGGACCTCCGGGTCCCGCAGCTCCGTCTCCGGCGTCATGTCTCTTCGACCTCCTCGGGACCGGCCAGCACCGCGGCCAGACGGTCGCGGGCCTCGGGCGCCGCCGGAAGCTCCACCCGGTGGCGCAGGTACCAGGCGCTCAGGGTGTTGCGGAGCCGGTGCCGGTGCCACCAGCGCCACGGCTCGGTGCCCTCCGTGCGGGGCGAGGGGACCTTGCGGACGAGCACCGGGTACTCCTGGGCGGGCGTCAGCAGCACGTGTGCCCGCTGGTAGCCGCCCCCGGAACGGCGCACCTCAGGTGTGGGGTCGCCGCGCTCCAGCCGTCTGCGGTCGGCGGCCTGAAGGCCCAGGCACGCCCGTTTCGTCGCCCAGTAGACCAGCAACGGCAGCACGAAGAACAGCGTGCGGAAGATGTACGTCAGCCACTCCACGGGCCAGCGGAACACATAGGCGAGCACGTCCTGGCCGCCGGCCACCAGCAGCACCGCGTACACGCTCACGCCGGCCGCGCCCAGCGCCGTGCGGACCGGCTGGTTGCGGGGGCGGTCGGCGAGGTGGCTCTCGCCGACGTCGCCCGTCAGCCACCGCTCGAACAGCGGATAGGAGTACAGCACGAGGAAGAGCACCGCCGGCAGCACAGCGCCCGGAAGAAGGACGTCCCAGGCCACGGTGTGCCCCCACAGCCGCGTCTCCACCGCGGGCATCATCCGCAGCGCGCCCTCCAGGAACCCCACGTACCAGTCCGGTTGGGCGTCGATGGAGACCTGGTCGGCCCGGTAGGGGCCGTACTCCCAGATGGGATTGACCTGGACCAGCGCCGCCAGGGCGGCCAGCACCCCGGCCACGATCAGGAACAGGCCGGTCGACTTCGCCGCGTACTGCGGGAACAGCGCCTTGCCGATGACGTTGCGGTTGGTGCGCCCCGGCTGAGCCCACTGGGTGTGCTTGAGATACACCACCAGGAACAGGTGCGCGGACAGCAGCGCGATCAGCAGGCCGGGGACGAGCAGGATGTGCAGGGCGTACAACCGCGGGATGATCACATGCCCGGGAAACTCCCCGCCGAAGACGAAGAAGCTCACGTAGGTCCCGACCACGGGCAGCGACAGCATGATGCCCTGCGCGGTCCGCAGCCCGGTGCCCGACAGCAGGTCGTCCGGGAGCGAGTAGCCGCAGAAGCCCTCCAGGAGCGCCAGCATGAACAGCGTCACGCCGATGGCCCAGTTCAGCTCCCGTGGCCGCCGGAAGGCCCCGGTGAAGAAGACCCGCAGCATGTGCAGTCCGATCGCGGCGACGAACAGAAGCGCGGCCCAGTGGTGCATCTGGCGGACCATCAGGCCGCCGCGGACGTCGAAGCTGATGTGCATCACCGAGTCGTAGGCCTCGGACACCTCCTGGCCCCGAAGCGGCCCGTACGAACCGGCGTACGGGTGCTCGGTCATGCCGTGGTCGAAGAAGAGCGTCAGGTAGACACCGGTGACGACCAGCACGACGAAGCTGTACAGCGCGATCTCGCCCAGCAGGAACGACCAGTGGTCCGGGAACGCCTTCCGCAGGAGCTCCTTGGCCGCCTCCGACAGCGGCGCCCGGCGGTCGACGACCCGCACGAACCGCTCGCCCCGCGCGGCCGCCGGCCCCTGGCGCGCGTCCTGCCTCGGCCCTGCCACCTTCCCTCCTCACGCTCGGCTCGTCCCGGTCCGTGCCGCCGGGCATGCGCCGGTTGCCCGCGGCCCGGTGCCGTAAACATCCGCTCCGCCGCATGATGGGCCATCAGGCGCGCGTCGGCGGCCATCAGGTGTACGGCGCGCCGCAGCGGTCACCCATGGGAGGAGAACCAACAGAACGGGAGGCCTATCCATGCCGTCCGCCGCCCACCGAGTGGCCGACGTCCTGCGCGCGTGGAACGTCGGCCGCGTCTACGCCGCCTCCGCGCCCGCGCGTGGGCCGATGGGCGACGCCCTCGCGGCAGCCGGGTCGCCGCCCGTTCCTGTCGGCCACCCGGAGCGCGCGGCGCTGATGGCGGGAGCCCACGCCCACGTTGCGGCCTGGCTCGGCTGCTGCCTGGCGCCCTCGCCCGTCGAGGCGCTGCGGATGCTCGGCGGACTGCGCGACGACGCGGCCGCCGGCCGGCCGGTGCTCGTCCTCGTCGCGGACCCCGCGGCGGGGGAGGCCGGCGCGGACCCGTCGCCGGGCGCCGCCCGCCGGTTGCTGGCCCAGACGGCCGCCTCCTACCGGGAGGTCCACGAGGCCTCCCAGGTGGTCGGTGCCCTGGACGGAGCCTGCGAGGCCGCTCTGACCGCGCGGGCCGCCGCCGTCGTGGTGCTGCCGCACCACGTCCTGCGGCAGCGTGCCCATGGCGCACCGGGGGATCGGCCCCGAGGCCCGGTTCCCGGCGCCCTCCCCTGGCAGCCGCCGCGCCCCGCACCGGACGCGCACGCCCTTGACCGGGCCGCCGCCGTGCTCAACGGCGCCCGCCGGCCCCTGGTGGCGATCGGCCCGGGAGCACACGGCGCGGGCGGCCCGGCACTCGGGGCGGCCGAACTCCTGGGCGCGGGCCTGGTCACACACCCGGCCGCACGCGACGCCCTGCCCGATTCGGTCCCCTTCCTCGCCGGCAGGGCCGGCCCGTGGCACGACTCGGCCGCCGCCGCCCTGTTGGGGGAGTGCGACACGCTGCTCGTGATCGGTGACACCGGGGTGGCGGACTGGGCGACCGGCCGTGACGCGGCGGTAGTGCGGGTCGGCAGCTCCGGCGACAGCGTGCCCGGCGCGACCGGGTTCGGAACGCTCGCCCGCTCGGCCGAGGACCTGGCCGATCTGCTGCCCCTGCTGCACCGGGCAGCCGGCCGGGACTGGCGCGCCAAGGTGGAGAAGCGGACGGCGGCCTGGCGGGAGACATGCCGCAAGCGGGCCCGACGCCATTTCGGACTGGTCGTCAACCCGCAGTCGGTCGCCGCGCAGTTGTCGCGGGTGCTGCCCGATGCCGTCGTGCTGACCGCCGGCTCGGGGGCCGCCGCGGCCTGGGCCGACCAGCACGTGTCCCTGCGCACCGGCATGCTGTTCTGCGGGGCGGGGTCGGTGTACGACCCCGCCGCCGGTATCACCTGCGCCGTGGCCGCCCGGTTCGCCGCCCCCGGCCGCCCCGTCGTCGCTCTGGCTCAGGACGCGCCCGGGGCCCAGGCCGCGGGCGCGCTCGCCTTGTTGGCGCAACTCGCGCCCCGACTCGGTGGCCCGCCCCTCGTCGTGGCGGCTCTGACACCCGCTCGGCCCGCCGATCGGCTGCATCCGGCGGCAGCGGCCGCCGAGGCCGCGGGGGTGCCGGCGCTGCGGTGTGCGGACCCCCGACGAGTCGCCGCCGCCTGGCAGGACGCGCTGCGCGCCGAGGGCCCCGTGGTGGTCGACTTCGCCGTCGACAGCGAGATCACGCCCGGAGGGTAGGAGCCGGCGGTGGTCGACGGGCCGTCACAGGGACCGTCCCGCGGGAGGGCCGGCGGCGTCCGGCCGCCCCTTCGTGGCGGCGAGTTGGTCTGGGCCGCCGCCGGGCGCGGTGGCGCTGCGGGGTCACAGCTCGCGCCGGACCCCTGGTTCGTGGACGACCGCGCCGAGCTGGTCCGGGGCTGCGCCGGTCACGGCCGTGCGCCCCGGGCCCCTGCGCCCGACGGGTAGGACCGTCCGGTGCCGCCGGCTCTCCCACAACAGGGCGAACGCGGCGTAGAGGGCGGTGCCGGCCAGGACCAGCCCCATGACGCCGGCGGCGGTCTTCCACGCGGGGGCGGCGGAGAACTCGTAGGCCCCGGTGAAGAAGAACCTCAGGGCCGCGAACGACAGGACGGCCGTCGCCACGGTCTTGCTCGTCCCGGTCGCGGCGGCCGGCACCAGCAGGAGCAGCCCCGCGACCAGCAGCAGCAGTCCGGTGGTGCGGCTGGTGGTCCCGGGCGGGGTGCCGAGGGTGAGGAGGCCGAAGGCCAGCCAGGTGACCGCCAGCAGGCCCATACCGGTCGCGGCGGCCGCGTCGCGGCACAGGAACCCGTAGACGGACGCCAGGAACTGGGCGGGGAAGGCGAACCCGACGGCGACGAGCGCCACCTGGTGCGCCTGGCCCGGTGGGATCCAGCCGAGCTGCTCACCGGAGACCACGAAGGTCACAGCGGTCAGGCCGAGGAAGCCCAACGGCATCGGGGTGCCCAGCGGCCGGAGGAACACCGAAGCCGGCATCGGTGCCGGGTCCCACCGGTTCGACGGGGGATCGCTCATGTGCTGCCTCCTCATCCGGACGGCGGTCAGGGTGTGCGCCGGGCGGGCCGGCGCGACCGTGTGGGCATGGCTGCCGATGTGCTGCGGTCCCGGCGCTCGGGTCGGGCACTCATCGCCTCGCGCGTCCTGTCGGCCATGGCGGCGAGTGCAGCCGTGAGCCGCAGGCCGGCCGTCCTTCCGTCCGTCTCCTCGACGACCGGACGGCCGGCCGTCTCTTCGGCCGTCTCGTGCACCCGCCGGCGGCGCCGGCAGGCCGCCGAACGCCTCCCGCCGTGCCTGGCTCCGTGCCGGTCGGGACCACCGTCCGCTCCTTCGCCTGGAGATCCGACGCGCTCGTCGCCTCACTGTGACCGGCGGGGCGGGACATGTCGCGCCCGGACGGCGAGCGGAACCGGCATGGACGAGCGCCCTCACACCGATGGGCGGCCGGCGGCGCCCTCACACCGCCGGCGGGCGCCGCCTGCGGTGCTCAGCGGGCGTCGGCGCATACCCGGTCGGTTCTTCCCCCGCGCCCGCGTCTTCAGGAGCCGCGGACGAACAGCTGGGGCGGGCTCGTCCCCCCGCGGTCCCCCCCGCGGGGAATGAAGGGAGCCGGTCCCTGGTTGACACGTGTGCGGGTGCGGAGGGAACAGTGTCCCCGGGCCTCACCTATAGCCCGTGGGGAAGATCGTTCGGCTGAAGCCCCACGGAGCCACTCGCCGAGAGGCGACCGCCCTCCGTTCCCGCCCCGAGCGCCCCAGTCGGCTATCCCCCCCAGCCGGCTGGGGTCTTTTCGCGCGCTGCTTCCCCACCGCCTGCTGCGTCGTGTGGCCACGTGTACGGCGCGGTCGGAGAACCGCGCGTGCCGTACGCGGCGGGCGGCAGCTGCTGTGGCAGCGCATCACGGGCACAGCGCGCCGGCGAGCAGGTCGAGGGAGGCCACCTCATGGTCGGGGGCGTCCATGGCGGTCGGATAGGACGTGGGGGAGCGGTGTACCCAGGCCGTCGCCAGGCCGGCCCGGCGGGCGCCGTGGACGTCCCAGGGGTGTGCCGACACGAGGAGGGCCTCGCCGCTGGAGACGCGCAACGTCTCCAGCGCCCGGGCGTACGCTTCCGGTGCGGGCTTCCAGCGGCGCGCCTCCGCCACGTCGAGGTGCGCTTCGAAGCAGTCCCCGACGCCGGCCCGCTCGGCGACCGCTTCCGACGTGGCGGCCGTTCCGTTGGTGAGCGTCGCGAGCCGGTATCCGGCCGCGCGCAGTGCGCGGACGGCGCTCGGCACGTCGTCGTGGGCGGGCAGGTCGCCGAAGCCGGCCACCACGTCGTCGGCGGCCCGCGCGGCCTCGTGCGGCGGCCGGTCGGGGCCGGTCAGCAGCCCGCGCAGGCCGTCGCGGGCGACCTGGGCGAACTCCGCCCGGCTCCCGGCCGCGGTCAGGGCGAAACCGTCGCGGAGCACCCCGGCGAACCACTCGCCGAGCAGTTCGTCCCCGGCGCCGGCGGCCCGCAGCCGGGGCAGCAGACCGCGCAGGTCAGCCAGCGTCCCGTTGACGTCGAAGAGGACGAGACGGGTTCGGTTCGGCACGATGGCTCCCTCTTCCCCGGGCGACGCGACCGTGGCGGCGCGCGCCGCCGTCAGGCCACCGCCGCCGGTCGACGGTCACGGTGCGGTTGTTCGGCTCGACGACGGCCCCAGCCGCCCGCGGGCGACGCGGTCGCGCTCGCGTGCGGCGGCGCGGAAGGCGAGCGGCCGCTTCGTCACCGCGGATCGGCCGACAAGGCCAGCCGCGGTCAGCGGGCCCCGAGCGCGGCAGGAGCGAGATGCCGACGGCGAACCACATGCCGGCGGCGGGCCGAGGTCCGTGCGCACACCTCGCACCACCTTCGCTTCAGTCACCGCCCGCGCCCGCCCGGCCGCTGCCGGCCGGCCCGCGGCCGGACAACGGCACAGCCGCGCGGGGGTACTTCACCGGGCGGAGCCGTCGCCGTCCTCGTCGCCGCC
>Ga0164242_10008452_pt1 | contig 11171 bp, 15 predicted proteins | sample OricomgcompostMG_FD_108783 | JGI IMG/M metagenome (GOLD analysis project Ga0164242, IMG submission 108783) | Miracle-Growth compost microbial communities from Emeryville, California, USA - Original compost - Miracle growth compost (MG) ...
CAGAAGGGGGGGGGGGGCGGGGTAGAGGTGTAAAGGCCGGGGTTTGCTCGGCTTTGGTTTTTCCGGGGTGGGGGGTTGGGTTAGGGTTCGGCCGGAAGGGGGGTGGGGGGGGGGGGGGGGTTGGCGGTTCCGGTGCCGGCTGCGAGGGCTTTGGCGCTGACTCCTCCGGGACGTGGACGAACCTCGTCCTCCTCAGAGACACGTAACCATTCTCGAAGGCCTTCTTGGCAGCGAGCTCGGTGCTCTCGCTGGTGCGTTTCGCCTGGGCGTCACGCTGCGTCGCTTCGCTCCTCCCAGAAACCTCCATGTGCATGACACTGAAGTTACCTTGCCGCCCGTCCGTCTTCCCCTTCAGTTTGCTCGGTATGGGGTCGCGAACACGGCCATCCCTGTGATAGCCATTCATAGCATCCGTCAGCTCCCTCTCCGGCGGCGCCAAGAGCCCGAAGCCCACGGAATTCGTGGCAGCCGCGGCGGCATTCGTTATCGAGGGTCGGGCGTCCCCGGCCGGGGAGCTGTTGGACTGCCCGCCCGGCTTGGAGGAGGAGGCACCTGGGTTCGGTTTGGGAGCTGTGCCTGGCTGGCCAGCCGTAGCTGTTTGCCCGCCTACATGGTTCGCAACTTCGGGACCTGGGACCAAACATGGGGTCAGTCAAACGGTAAACACACACCCGCTGCTACATCTAGGGGCAAACTTACCCGAACTAGTAGCCATTGCGGCAGCCGGTTGTCATAGTCCACCCCGATTTATATCCACTCGTCTGGAACGTTGCGCTCTTCGCGACGATTGACCAGAACCGGGTCTCTTCTAACATTCAAGCCAAATCACATATCCGACTGTGGGCAAAAAGTTGGTTCGTCGAGGCGCCACCGACGCAGATGAATATATTGGGTATATCAAGGGAAGCGGGGGAGCGAAGGGCACAAAGTCGTTGAGGAGCTGGCAATACGCGCCGGTGTTTTCGTTGCTACAGTATCGTTTCGTCGCTTCAAGCCTATGGCAACCCTCACCACCGCCAAAGAGGGTGCGAAATCGTGCGCAACAGATGTAGGTCAGCAACACGTATTCGGGTCGCTCGAGACGGTCGGTGCGTAGACGGTGAGGTTGGGTTGAAAGAGAGTCTGAGTCGTCGTCGACGCCTGTCAAGCATATCACGTTTTGAAGTTAAAGGCCCCGTCGGAGAAAAACAAGACGTCCAGGGAAAACGAGAGAGGCAATGCGCGAGATGTGAAGAAGGAGAGTTCGGTTCTATTCGTTCGTGCGTTGAAGACAATGAATGAGTGGTCGACTAATAAACTGGTGCTCGTGCCAGCTCAAGGACTTGGTTGGCGGGTGTAACGAATACCTGTGGTGGGAGGGTGGAGGTGTGGAGGGACCGTCGAATTGCAGGTCGTCCCGCAAAACCATGGCCTGTGCAAAGTATCCCTTGGGCGGTAAGGACGAAAATCCAGTGGCTTAAAGTACCGCAACAACGAGCGAATCAGTGTTGCATCTCCGCTAGCACAGGCAGGTACCTCGATACATTACTTTTTCGTTTTCCAGGTCGATCGACGTCGCGTCAGCTTCCCGAAGTAGCAATCGGGGTACGGATTACTTCCCATAGCTCCCCACTTCCGAGGACGGGACCTCGTCTTTGCATGCAAACAAGCAACCGGTCTCCTTCGCCCTCCCGTTCCGACTTACTAGTACAGCCCACGGGGTTCAACCTACCTACCTATACCCATCCAAGTCCCTGCCGCGATCATTTGCAAAGAGTATAATCTGCATGCACCCCCGTGGATTTCTGATCAAGTACTCGATTGGGGTCCCGTCAAGACCGGGGTACGTCAAAGGTCCGTCCTCAATTTCTACATGTATCCGTACTTTCTCCGCCCATACGGAGTACGCTCGGGGATGTAAGGCTAACTCCTCAACCCCACCGCCGCATAGCCGACCGTTGAGCATAGACGTGCTTCTAAATAACTACTGGTTATTGGCACTGCTCTATCAGTACTACTACCACCACTCGCCTCAAACTTGCGCTGTGGCATGCGGCCCGACCTGCGAAGATGCCGCCCTCGACCAAGTACATCCTGGTCTCCCTCCCCCTGAGGATCTTCGACTCGGATGATGCGCTCTCGTCGCTGAGTGCCACCGTCACCCCCGACAATGGAACGGTCCTGCCCTTCTCGATACCCTCATTCAAAATCGGCACGCTAGACGCCCTCGTTCAGCAGGCCGACGACCTTGCCAAGCTAGACGCAGCTTGCAACGGCGTTGTGACGAAAGTCGCCGATTCGTTGCGCGCAATCCTTGACGGGGACGAGGAGAAGACAGAGCAGCAGAAGATGGTCAACGATAGTGAGAACTCGCGGTTTCCTCTCGAGATTTAGAGCTCCATCTCTAAGCTGATGCTGCCGGTAGAGCCAACCGACCACTACCTTCGAACATTCAACTGGAACAAGCTCCGATACCGTGCCGACCGGCCCATCGCAGAGCTCATAGATAACCTGCAAAAGGTCTAATACCAGCCGCACTCCAGCTCCGGGATCTGTCCAAATCGATGCTAACTTCTCACCACCCCTACTACAGGAACTGCAGAATATCGACAATGACATCAAGGCCAAATTTAACCAGTATAATGCAGTGAAGACGAACCTAGCAACATTGCAGAGACGGCAAACGTACGTCTCATTGCCCATGCCCCCAATATCCGCCCAATATCGTTTTGCTGACCTCCATCACTCTCAGCGGTAACCTATCGACGAAATCCCTCACCCCGATCGTCGACCCCGCGCTTCTAGTCCAAGAATCCGAGTACCTCGAAACGCACCTGGTCGTGGTGCCCACCCTCGCGCGCAAGGACTTCCTGCGCAGCTACGAGACCCTCGCGCCCATGGTGGTGCCGCGGTCGTCGGTCCAGGTGGCCCAGGACGACGAGTTCACGCTCTTCGCCGTCACGACCTTCAAGAAGCACAGCGCCGAGTTCCTGCAGAAGTGCCGCGAGCAGAAGTGGACCCCGCGGCAGTACAAATACGTGGAGGGCGGCAAGGAGGAGGAACAGCGGGAGCTGGACCGCGTTGCTAAGGAGGAGAAGAAGGTATGGGGTGAGGCGCTACGCTTTGGCCGGAATGGATGGAGTGAGAGCGTCATGGTCTGGGCTCACATTCTCACCCTCCGCGTCTTTGTCGAGACGGTGCTCCGCTACGGTTTGCCCTTGGAATTCGTTTGTGCGCTTATCAAGGTACTCCTCTCCTAAACCCACCCCCCCGCACCCTTTCCCCCCCTTTTTTTCTTAGACTCCAAACATGGACTTACACACCCCGCATAGACCACGGAGAAGCAAGCGAAGAAGGTGAAGACGGCCCTGGATTCGGCGTACTCCTACCTCGGCGGAAACGCATTTGGCAGGGACAAGCGGGGTCGCGTGACCAAGGACGATGCCGCGCTGACGTCTGAGATGGCTGCCGCGGGGCTCGGAGGCGAGGGGAACGAGTACACGGCCTATGTTTATTATGAGATTGAGTTCCCGTAGGAGTAGGTCCTCGGCGGCAGTCTGCGTTATAAAGTTTCCGGGGAGCGGGCCGGCCGCGACTTGCCCTTTTGCTCCCCGGACTAGCATATATGACAACAACTCTAACAGGTTGGAGGTCACTTGTTTGGGAGCCACGTACATATTCTACTCGAAGAACTTTTTCTATATATATGGACCCGTACAGCCCGCACCCCCCTTTTGTACCCTTTCTATCCGCCTTAACAGGATCAGATTTTACTTCACCTCCTTAGTCTGCGTCACCAGCCCCTTCTCGGCCAGGTACTCGACGATCTTAACCACGCACTCCTCCACGCTCAACAGGTCGGTGCGGATGGTGATCTCAGGCTTCTCGGGCGCCTCGTACGGGGCCGAGATCCCCGTGAAGTCCTTGATCTCGCCGGCGCGCGCCTTCTTGTACAGGCCCTTGGGGTCGCGCTGCTCGGCGACCTCGAGCGGGAGGTCGACGAAGACCTCGATGAAGGGGATCGAGTCGTCGCCCGTCGGCGACGCCTGCGCGTGCAGCTGCCGCGCCGTTTCGCGGTCGGCTCGGTAGGGGGAGATGAAGGACGTTAGGGCAATGGTTGCGGAGTCGGCAAACAGCTTGGCCACCTAGACAAAAGTGCGTGATTTTAGTTTCAGTCGTTCCGCGCAATGGCATCATCCGGCCAAGGTATGTCTCGTATGCGGGCCAAGGATCCTACCTCAGCGATGCGCCGAATGTTCTCGTTCCGGTCCTTCTCCGAGAATCCCAGGTCCTTGTTGAGGCCGAAGCGCACATTGTCGCCGTCGAGCCGGTACGCGGCCACGCCGAGGTGGAGCAGGTGCTGCTCGAGCGCCGTCGCGACCGTTGACTTGCCCGAGGCTGAGAGGCCCGTGAACCAGATGGTGAACCCCCGCTGGCCGCGCAGCTCGTTGCGCTCGTGCCGCGATAGCGACGGGTGCCAGGTGATGTTGCTAATGTGAAGTAACTACGTTATTACTTGTTCCAATCTTGAGTGCTCGTCCTCTGTTGGGGCATCTCGTGCGCTCTGCCGTCGTAGAGGCAATTCCCAAAGTCTGCATCGCGGGGTAGGTGGGGTTTGATGTTTTCGAGGTTTATGAGGGTATTAGGGGATTGAGTACTTACGTTGCCATGACTTCTTGTACTCACAAAGCTGCCGATTGGAAAAGCTCTAGCCGGCAATTGGTAGTTCAAGTAAGGGCTCTCTGATGTAGTCTTGACGTGACCTAGATATGTGTTAAGGGATTGTGAATGTCTATCGCTGCCGGTAGTAAGCATTCACGGAGAAAACGACTGCCAGGTTAATTAACAACTCTGGCGGGTCCCGCGTCATTTTGGCGAGCTATTTAGCGACTTCTTCCTCTTAGTTCTGATGGCGCCATCGCACCATTGCTGGCGGGAACTGAGTAGGTGTACACTTGCATTTGGTGAGTCAGCACGACGGGCGCAGGTCTCCCGAGCCCTCGCAGCTGATGGCCCAGGACGGGATATGTGTCAACGAAGGGGTAAGCTGGTATTCAGTTGGCTGCTCTTGGGCGATTCCAATTCTTTAACTCCAGGCCTTGTATCCACACAAGCCATCTATCCGTACCGACGTGAACAGTTACATATTACACGGGCATCCCTCCCAATACTAGTATACCTAGCCAGCGGTATTACCCCTTTTTTTCACCCCCTCCCCTCCCCTGAAGGGTATTAAACCGGGTATCTGAACCCCTTCCCTCTCTTTTCCCCAGGCATTACGGCTTGATAGACCATAATTCCCGAGACCAGCCCATCTCCCTAAACTTCTTAGAGCTCATCTGCGCGCCCTTCTTCTCGGTGGTGCTTATAGCCAGCGCCTTGCTACACGAGGCGAACGCGTCGACAAGCTCCTTCATGCGTCCGCACTTAACGAACTCGGCCGCGACGTCAGAATCCTTCTCGGCGATCACGGCGGCCAGGTTCATGCACTCCAGGAGATTGTCGCGCGAGAGCGACGTCCCGACGAAGTGGAGCGAGCTAATGTATGCGAGGACTGTCTCGGGGATGTAAGCCACTCGCAAGTCCTCAAAGTCGTTATCGGCTAGCAAACTATGTTAGCCATCGAGGTCGCTGGGTTTGCATCATGGTACGCGACTAACCTTCGTTGACGGTGAGTAGCCAGTTCCTCAAGATTGGCTTCATGCAAGCCTTGGCCACCCGGATCTCCTCGCTGGCATGTTGCCACATCTCACGGGATGTATTGCTTCCCCTATAAAGCTGTTAGCCCTCTGCACGATAGGGATTGATTGGTTGCGGTGCCAACATACTCTCGGCTGATCTCTGCGAGCGAGGACAACGTCTCCATAGAATCCAAAGCCCTAACAAGGCACTCGAGCTCCCACAAGTTCTTAACTTGTGTGATTAGCTCGTCGCTTCCAAGGTTGCACTCCTCAAGGAACTCCTCGGAGAACTCGGCAGACTCAAAGTCTTCGAACCATGTCGTATCGCCATCTTCCGTCGAGGCCGCAAGCGGAATATTCGTCTTTGCCAGAACGATTTTTTTGACAGGCACCCTGCTGCAGAATGCGCGAGCGGCTCGTAGGCGCATCCGTTCTACCGTTTTGTTAGTATCATATATGTAGCTGAGAAAGGGGGGTGGTTGGGGTTATGGATCACTTACTCAGGAAATACTTATAAATCCTGACGGCATAGGTGCAAGTCTCCGCGAACAGACCTGGCACCATCATGAGCCACTCCATAGAACGGATGATAAGCTCGTCATCGCGGTCCACAAACTCTGCGTCCTCCCCGAAGAAGTCCGGCTTGACTCCTCGCCCGTACTTCAACGTAGGTGGCCCGTTCTGGAGGATTCTGAAATTGCCCGTCGCCTCGCAGCCGATCAGCAAATCGCCCGCATCCTCCAGGTATATCCGGGGTTGCATTTTGGCGAACTCGGCAAGGTCTATCCCCAATTTCCTCATTATGCTCAACTGATGCACTCTCGCATCGTGGTCCTCGATCTGGATGAGGTTCCGCGTGAGGCTTTCGTAGATGCGGGGCCCGAGGAGCTTGGAGCAGTACAGCGGTACCATCACCTCAAGGTTAGCGAGACGTAAGAAGCTAGCGTATGCTGCCACGATGTGCTCCTGCACACGGTGGCGGATTCGGAGGGGACCAAAGCTGCCGTCATCCGTGGAAGAACCGCTCAGCCGGTCGAGGGTCGAGATGACGATGAGGACATGGGCAAGAATGCGTAGACCATCGTGATCGGAGAGGTCAAAGAATTTGTCGGCCTTGTCGGGAGCTGCGATGCCGTAATCCGGAATGAGTTTCGACTTGTGTTCATGATTCGCATGTTTCGCCAGTACAAGCCCTTGCTGGTAAAGATGTCTATCCAGGTCGTTGGCCAGGATTGCGCCTTGCAGCGCCTTAGCCGGCGTCAAAGCCTCGACTTTCGTCCGAGCATCGGTCTCCAGAGTGGCAATGAGGCGCTTCCCCGCGGTGACCGGGTCGCCATGCTGCTGTACAGCGTTGAAAACCGGGAAACTTTGCACAATGGACATCACGTCTGGGCCGCCATGTTTGATGAGGTAAGAGTCAAACTGGGTCCGGAGCAAGGCGTTGTAGTGGGCGAAGAGGAAGTCGTCCCAGGTCTTGCTCACTTTCTCGACGCTGGGAACGTCGCCAGAGAGGAGGCCATAGACGGCACGCTCGAAGTCGCTAGTCCCGCCATCCCGCGCAGTGGCAAAGCACATGCGCCTCCAGAGAATAACCGACCTTGGCTCGAAGTCGTCCACGTCCTCGTCGTCCAGGTTCGAGAGGGGGAGCTTCGATATGGTTGCAGCTCGCCAAGACTCGGTTCTCTCGGAACACCAGTCGCGGATTTCCGACATGCTTCGGCCGCGCCTCAGCATCTCGAAGCAGCCAAGCCAGATCGCTCGTTCGAAGGACTCATCCTGCAGCTCCAGCTTGCGACATTGCCGAGTCATAGCGTCGGGATCCAGCTGAGTGATTAGGGTATTAGAGCTGAGGTGCGATCCCGCTAGGCCTGGATCCTCAGGGTCGAGAACCCCCTGGTACGCGTTGACGCTTTTCTGCAGCTTGATCTTGTGTCGGGTGTGTAGCCATCCGTGCACAAGGATATCGCCTCTATCAGCATTTTGCTGAAGCTCACTAACCACGTCATCGATCGGCGGGCCGTAACTTGCGCTGGCCTGCAACCACTCCAAAACAATTTTCCGTTCCTTCGCTATGGAGTCGGACAGTATGAAATCGTCCCAGTACTGGCTTCGGGACCGGTGCGGGCCGTCGCTGAGCGGCTTGCCACGAGAATTTGTCGGAGAGTCGCGGTATCGAAGAGGTAGGATTCGGCGCAAAAGGTCCCAGATCTGGGCTTCCTCCTCTACCTTCTGCATTTCCTCGGAACTGACGCTGAGGTTGCTATCGTCGTCGCCTTCATCGAGCTCCATCTCGTTCGATTCCTGGCCCGAGCTGCTGCCGCCGCCGACATTCTGCCATTCTCGTCCCCGGGTAGATTTCTCTCTCGGCTGCCGCGCACGGAGAGCCTTGACCCTTTGCCGTGTGTAGGTATGGAAATGGTCGACCAGCTTGAAGATCTGTACTCGTTTTTCGGCGGCCGGTGCCCTAGAGACGGTGTACTTGTCAAGGGCGCTGGCGAAATCCTCCACTTCTTGTCCTGCCCGGATCGTAGTGTCCCGATATGTTGCCTCTAGCTCGGCTATCTCGTCAGTAGTATCCGCGGCGGTGCCTGCGTTGTTGCTCTCCAGCTCTGTCGGCGAATCACGAGCTGAGAACAGCGGTAGATTCTGAAGAGTAACGTGTCAGCTAGAAGGCCCCCGTTCATCACGATATATGGCGAGGTGTCTTACGTATGATGGCGCCATGGTTCAATACCGAGCCAGCACAAGCTTCCAAAATCGGAAGCTGGAGAGGTTGATAAACCGGCCCAGGAGGAGAATTCGGCAATAGCGACGGGGAGTAAAAGTTGGAGGTGGGCAAATGCAATTGGATAAGCCGCCCTTACTATTAGAGCACTCGAGGCAAACTCCGGAAATATTGTTGTCTGTCGCAGGTTCGCAAAGTCGCCAGCCAAGCTCTCTTCATAGTGGATGGAGTGACGCGAAGGTCGCGGTTGGGCGAGGCTGCTGCTGCAAAAGCAAGGGTGGGTCAAGGACTAGCGTTGACCGGGGGGGTTCGAAGAAACAACAGTTCTGTGGCTGGGTCTCAGCCTCAAATGCCCCACAATGTCCCCTCCAAAGTCGACAGGGCACACACCAGCCACAGTCCCGTCGCCCAGCCTTAAAATACGCTCCTCCAAAAAAATATGATATTTTCTCTTTTCCTTTTTTTTCTTCCATATGTCGTTGGCATTCATATTAGAGTCTCGGAACAGGACAATCAATACTTGTTCAGGTCATACGTGGCCTCTTTGCGCGCTCAATGATTGCCTAGAAAATCATTGCACTCTCCTTTAAAGTTACCCGATCTTCCTTGGTTCGGGTGGACATAACCTTACGGACGAGTGATACATGTTCCTTTCCATTTCATCTCCGAGAAGCGTCCTTCCTTTGTTGCATCTTCAACTTCAACAGACCAGCCTTGGGGCAGCTTGCCGACGTGGCGTCCTCCCCGTTTCTATCGTAGAACGCCTGGCAGCATTCGTAAAGAGCATCCACGAATCTCTCGCACTTTGACTCGTCGTAGTTGTTCTTGGTGAGGCAATCTAGAAACAGTCAGCGAGGTCTGCCCGTTTGTTTGTCTGCCGACTTGGACAGACGGGATGGATAACCTACCTTGGATGGCGCACTACAAGAGTACAGGCCCAATTAGTGTACTGTCAGCTATAACATCCTCGTCGAAGGCAGTGGCCTGCAAAATTGAGTGTGAAGGACACGAACCGCTCGCGGGTGGCATGGAGGATCCGATTTCAGGTCCTTTTCAAGGGGAGCCTATGGGAACATCCAATCTCAGATTATGCCAGACACCAGGGATTGAGCTTGTGGAAAGGCATTATTACTGACCATGTTAGACTCGTATAAGAAAAAGGGTCGAGAGCATTAAACTTCTAAATCCCAACCGCTTGACAAGCAAGAAAAGTGTAGGAGAACGGTGTTGGTCTGTAGGAGATGCAAGGAAGATACCGAGATACTTGCCCAGACCGAGGATTGATGGGAGGCCAATGCAGGACCAGGCTAATGATGTCACCCAGTTTCAATGGGCTCTACAGGGGATGCTTGCAAAGAGCACTCTGTGTCTAGGCCCCTGGCGAACCCCTCCACTGTCTTTTCTCTCTCATGTCCAATTTAGATAGACAGACCCTTTGAGGGAAAACAGAGAACAACGGAGGTATCACGGCAATGACCTCTCCAATTTGCCGGGCTATACAAGGTGCATGGGTTGAGTTCACGATTGACTTTGTTTTGATCATATTGAAAGGTTTGAAGTGTCACACCTCTGGGTGCAAGCTGTTAATGGACTCACACACATTCTCTACCTGCTCTGCACTCTTCGTGCAAACACCATCACCACATTAACTGCCTGTTAATGCTTCAATGATCTATGAGCACAGACAAGAGGTCTCCTTGGCACGAATCGGGGTGCATTGCTCGGTACAACTAGGCAGCAGGAACGCCGGAGAAGTCTAAATCGCCCCTTCCAATGCAGAGATAGGTAGGTAGGTAGGTAGGTAGGTAGGTAGGAAGGTAGGTGGACATCCGCTTCATTTCGGTGAGGTTCTCTTCACCCCAGGAAGGGGAGTAGTATATTATGGCCAGCTTTTCTGCAGTCAGACTCCCCCACCTCCTCGATCTTGCCCATTCCTTCCTTCCATCAGCGCGTGACCAGCCACTACAGGAAACAAGGTAATCACCGAATAATCGCATTCCAGCCGTTGTGTTTGTAGGGAGGCTGAGATAAGCATCTTCTCGCCTTACGTACACTCACAGCCTCCCGAGGCCAATAAGGTTGACCCCTCCCTAGATTGACAGCCTGCTGCGTTGCCTCAAAATCTGAGGTCCCGAAAAAAGGCTTGACCCCACCATCCTACCCACCATCCACCGCATCCAGGCCTCGTCACCCCAGCAAGCAACGTCCATCCCTCGCCGATTTCTCCCAAATACTCTTCTCGCGACGAAACTCGTACCCGACTACAAAATTCGCCCTTCTCGCGCTTATCCAGTAGCGACAGAACCTAGTGCAACCCTTCGAACAACAGGCTCGACCGCCTTTGCGCCCCCTCTTCTCCGGTAAGTCCCCCCCAACCTCCGCAACCGCCTTGCTCCTCCACGTTTTCACGAGGGTTGATTCCATCTTGCGCCCCCTCCGTTTCCCCCTCAAGCCCCAGGTCATCGCTCGTGATCCATCATCCGGAGTTTAGCTAACTCGGTGCCCGCGATCCCAGAAACGCATACTACCTCACCCTACAGCCGCAGACTCATCTGCTTGCATAATGGCCGATAACCCAGAGAACGGCAGCCCTGGCCAGGGCGGCGAGGCCCCCGCACCGGTAGAGCACCTCAACATCAAGGTGACGGACAACAACAACGAGGTCTTCTTCAAGATCAAGAGGAGCACCAAGCTCGAGAAGCTTATGTTCGCCTTCTGCGAGCGCCAGGGCAAATCGCCGAACTCGGTGCGCTTCCTCTTCGAGGGCCAGAGAGTCCAACCTACGG
>Ga0164242_10008453_pt1 | contig 11171 bp, 12 predicted proteins | sample OricomgcompostMG_FD_108783 | JGI IMG/M metagenome (GOLD analysis project Ga0164242, IMG submission 108783) | Miracle-Growth compost microbial communities from Emeryville, California, USA - Original compost - Miracle growth compost (MG) ...
GGACGCCGCTGCTTGGCCCGGTAGATGTTGATGTAGGTGTTGGTGAGGATGCGGTACAGCCAGGCCTTGAGGTTGGTGCCCTCGGTGAAGCCGCCGAACCCGCGGTAGGCACGGAGGTACGCCTCCTGGACGAGGTCCTCGGCGTCGGCCGGGTTGCGGGTCATGCGAAGCGCCGCCGAGTAGAGCGAGGACATGAACGGCATCGCCTGCTCGGTGAACGTCGACTGGTCAGCCATCGTGATCGCTGCAGTCCCTTCTGTCGCGGTGCCCACAACCGTCGATGGCTCGATTTCCAGCAGACCGATCGCCGTTGACACCCGGACTCCCTCCGATCCTAGGACTGTGGACATCGGCTGCGCGTGGTGGCCGCGCGCTGCCTTGCTCAACAGCGTCGGCGATGACGCTATTTCCCGCCGTTATCCTGGCCCGGTGAGTCGCGCGGCAACCCGGGCCATCGCCGCCTTGATCGCCGCGCAGGTACCGCACGAAGTGCTGCGCTACCGTCACGAACCCGACCAGCGCTCGTTCGGAGCCGAGGCCGTCGAGCAGCTCGCCACCGCAGGGCCGGCTGGGGTGCGACCCGAGCAGATCTTCAAAACGCTGGTCGTCACCGTGCCGCGCGGCCTGGCGGTCGCGGTGCTGCCGGTGCCGGCGAAGCTGTCGTTGAAAGCCGTCGCCACCGCGCTCGGCGCATCCAAGGCGGCGATGGCCGACCCCGCGGCGGCCCAACGAGCGACCGGTTACGTGCTGAGCGGGATCTCGCCGTTCGGCCAGCGAAAGGCACTGCCGACGGTCGTGGACGCCTCGGCCGCGAACTTCGATCGGGTGCTGTGCAGCGCCGGCCAACGCGGTTGGGACGTGGCCGTGGCGCCGGCGGATCTCATCCGGCTGACCGATGCGGTGGTCGCTGACATCCGGGCCGGGTGACCAGCGTCAGGCGCTGGACCCATCGACCGGCCCGGGGTCTTCCCGCGGCGCGTCGTCGAGCGCCTCGTCGAGCGTGGCGCAGAACGACAGCTCGCCATCGAAGCCTGCCGCCTTGATGACCCGGCCGACGATCGGTTGGCTGCTGACCAGGCAGAGCCGGACGCCCCGGCGCCGGCAGCTGGTCGCTTCCTCGGCCAATGCGGCAAAGGCGCAGACGGCCATGAACTCCAGCCCGCTGGTATCGACGACCAGCGGACCCGGTGCGGCAGTAATCGCGGCGGCCTCGCCGATCAGCTGGCGCCAGACGGCCACGTTGGATGCGTCGACGCTGCCGCCCGCGCAGACCAGCAGCGCTGAGCCGCTGCGTTCCAGAACGACGCGCACCTCGTCGTCATGAGGAGCCACCACGTAGGCAAGTGCGTCCTCGGCGGGATGACCCGTCGCCGACGTAGCGGCCGCTGCCGCTCCCGCCGGATCCGACGCCGCCCCCCGGCCGCGCCATACCGCGCAGCGACCGAGTTTACGGCGTAAACCGAACAGCATGCGGATGAAGCTACGCCAGTTCGTTTACGTTGTAAACCCGACGGCGGCGGCGACGAGCCCGAGGGCCACCAGCGTCACAACCAAGGCGCGCCGGCTCGATAGTGCGGACTGGCAGCCGGCGACGTAGTTGGTGTGCGGGACACCCTGAGTGGCCACCAACACGGTGGCCACGCTCTTGGCGTTGGCGTCCAAGGCGCCGGAGATATCCGTCGCCGCGATGCTGCCGCAGCCGATCGAACCGCCATCGCCGTCGGAGATCGACACCGGTGCGAGCAACACGATCACCCCCACACACAGCACGGCCAACCCCACCGGCCGAATGAATCGCCACACCATCTGCCGCCCCCCGTTTCCGCCCGGCACGATGTTGTCGCCGGGCGGTGCCGCCGCCCGGCGCGAGATGCGCATTCTCGGGTGCCTCAGCCCCGGAAGGCGTCTTTGATGTGCTCGCCGGCCTTCTTCAGGCTGGACTTGCCCTGGTCGGCCTTGCCCTCGTTCTTCAGCTCGTCATTGCCGGTGGCCTTCCCGGCGGCCTCTTTGGCCTTGCCCGCAGCATGCTGCGCGGCGTTTCTCGCCTTGTCCGTCAGTCCCATGCGACGCTCCTCCCGATGCGCGCCAACCGTGTGATGCACAACACAACATACCCACGGTGTTTACGCCGTAAACCTGTGGCTCAGTGTCGGGCAAGCAGCAGTTCGAGCCGGTCAAGCATGGCTTCCAGCGCCTCTTCGAATTCGGCGCTGCTGTGGTCCTGGGACAGCATCGGCTGCAACCGCTGCAGGTGCGGATAACTCGTCAGGTCGCGCACCGGCCGGACGCTGTCCTCCAGCAGCGCCTCCTCGGGATGCAGCTCCGCCCCATGCTCAGAGACCTCCAACAACAGGTGCCCGATCAGGAACGTGGTGTAGGAGCGGTAGGCGACCACCGCGGCGCCGTCGTCGAATCCGTAGGAGATCAGCGTGTCGAGGAAGCTTTCCATCCAGCGCAGGCTGCGCAACGGCGGCCGAACCCACGGCGCCTCGGGAGCCTGCGTGGCGACCAGTGGGAAGACCTCCGGATGGTCGAGGGCGATCTGGCGCACTCCGTGCGCCAGCCGCATCAGGTAGTCCTGCCAGCCGTCTTCTTGTCGCCGCGCGGCGAGCTGGTCGGCGTAGAGCCGGTCGATGATGTGGTCGACGACCCCGGTCAGCAGGTCACCGCGGCCGTGCACGTAGCGGTAGAGCGCCATCGCCTCGACGCCGCAGGCCGCGCCCAGCGCACGCATGGTCAGCTTCGCCAGGCCGTGGCGGTCGATGAAGTCGATCGCCATCTCCAGGATCCCGTCGCGGCTCAGCTGTGACGGCGGGCGCTGACCGTCGCCACTGCCGGTTACCTCGGCGTCCAGCAGCCGCTGGCCATCGAGATCGTCGGCATCCAACCGGACCACTTCCTTTTCACTGCGCCCGCAGGCTCTGATCGGCCGAGTCATCACGTCGCCGCAAGCGTGCCGAATGGTCACCTAGTTTACGGCGTAAGCCGGCCTGGGCATGCCGGGAACCGCCCAAGCGGCGTCAGCCGCCGTCACCCATCACCCATCTGCCCGGCACGCTCACCGTGCGCCGCACGGCGGCATAGGGTGACACCCATGCCAACCCCAGGACCACTCTCCGGTAAGACCATGTTCATCTCGGGCGCCAGCCGCGGAATCGGGCTGGCGATCGCCAAGCGGGCGGCGCGCGACGGCGCCAATGTCGCGCTGATCGCCAAAACCGCCGAACCGCACCCGAAGCTGTCCGGCACCATCTACACCGCGGCCGCCGAGATCGAGGACGCCGGCGGGCAGGCGCTGCCGATCGTCGGCGACATCCGGGACGGGAACTCGGTCAGAGAGGCCGTCGCGGCGGCCGTCGACCGGTTCGGCGGGATCGACATCTGCGTCAACAACGCCTCGGCGATCAACCTGGGATCGATCCTCGAGGTGCCGCTCAAGCGCTTCGACCTGATGAACGAAATCGAGGTGCGCGGCACCTACGCGGTGTCGCAGGCCTGCATCCCGCACATGATCGGCCGGGACAACCCGCACATCCTCACCTTGTCCCCGCCGATCCGCCTGGAATCCAAGTGGCTCAAGCCGACCGCCTACATGATGGCCAAGTTCGGGATGACGCTGTGCGCGCTGGGCATGGCCGAGGAGCTGCGCGAGCACCAGATCGCGTCCAACACGCTGTGGCCGCGCACCCTGATCGCCACCGCCGCGGTGCAGAACCTGCTCGGCGGCGACGAGGCGATGGCCCGGGCCCGCACACCCGAGGTGTACGCCGACGCCGCCTACGCGATTTTGACCCGCCCGGCCGGCTCCTACACCGGCAACTCGCTGCTCTGCGAGGACGTGCTGCTCGAGTCCGGCGTCACCGACCTGTCGGTCTATGACTGCGTCCCCGGCTCCGACCTGGGCGTGGACCTGTGGGTGGACACGGTCAACCCACCGGGCTACGTGCAGCCGTAGCACCGGCACCCCGCAGACATGTCCGAGAACCCGCCGGTCTTTGTCGAGAGCGAGTTCGCGCCGCTGCGCACCGTGGTCCTGGCACAATCCGAACTGGCGCTGCCGGAACATATTCCGGTGTCCGAACTGGCGTTCCTGCCGCCCGGCGAATCCGAAAATGTCTCCGGCGGGCAGGATTTCGGTATCGCATATCCGCAGCGCCAACGCGCGTGGGAGCAGGAGCGCGAGAATTTCGCGGCGGTATTGCGCCGCTACGGCGTGGAGGTGCTGCGGCCGCGGATGCTGACCGCCGCCGAGAAATCAGCTCACGACGGGTACGCCAATTTCTTTGTGCGAGACCCGTTCTTCACCGTCGGCAACGTCGTGATCGAGGGCTCGGTTCGGTTTCGGCACCGCCGCCGCGAAATCTTCCCGGTGCGCGACATCATGCTGGAACGGGTGTATCCCGCGGCCTGCAGCTATCTCGCAGTCCCGGTTCCCGAGATCACCGCCGACGACGACGCGACGCTGGGGCCCGGCCCGTTCCTGGAGGGGGGCGACGTCCTGGTGCTCGGCAAGCACGTCTTCGTCGGCACTTCCGGCCTGGCGTCGAACGACCTCGGCGCGCGCTGGTTTGAGAAACTCCTCGGCGCACAGGGCTATACCGTCGAGGTCGTCCGGCTCAACCGGCAGATCCTGCACTTGGACTGCGCGCTCGGATTGATCCGCGACGGGCTGATGGTGGTGTGCGAAGAGGCGCTGCTCGACGGGGTTCCGGAGCCGTTGGCATCCTGGGACCGGATTTCGGTTTCACTGCCGCAGGCCAAGGAGCTGATCACCAACGGGCTGCCGATCAGCCCGGACGTCTATGTGACCGATCCGGCCTTCGGCGGGGTCGGTGACCAGCTGGAACGCCGTGGCGTGACCGTCGAGTATGTCGACTTCCGCGTCAGCCGATCGCTGGGCGGCGCGTTCCGCTGCAGCACCCAGCCGTTGCTGCGCCGCAGCTAGCCGGTCGGTCGCGGCCCGATCATCGGCAGGACCAGCCGGAGGCAGGCGCCGCCGTCGTGGGGCACACAGGTCAGCTGGCCGCCGTGCGCGTCAGCCAGCGCCCGCGCGATCGGCAGACCCAGCCCGGCGCCGCCGTGGTCGCGGCCGCGGGCACTGTCCAGGCGCACCAGCCGGTCGAAGATGCGCTCGGCGTCCTCGGCGCGGATGCCGATCCCGGTGTCGGTGACGGTCACTTCGGCGGCGCCGCCGACACGCTGCACGTCGACGGTGATCTGCCCGCCGGGCGGGGTGTAGCGGCGGGAGTTGTCCAGCAGGTTCGACAGGATCTGCGCCAGCCGGGTGGGGTCCGCCCGCACGGCCAAGGTGTCCAGGCCGGTGCGGGCCAGGTTCAGTTGCGGGGCCAGTAACGCCGCCCGCTCGAGCTGGGTGTCGACGATTCCGATCAGATCGACATCTTTGAGTTCCAGTGGCAGACCGGCGTCGATGTAGCTCAGGTCGAGCATGTCGGTGACCAGCCGGGTGGCGCGGCGGGCCTCGGTGAGCAGCATGGTGGCGCGCCGGTGCTGGCGGAGCACTTCCGGGTCGACCGCATCCTCGCCGACATCCTGGCCGACATTGCCGGCGATCTGCTCGGCAGCGGCCTGAATGCCGGCGATCGGGGTGCGCAATTCGTGGGCGGCGTCCGCGAGGAAGCGCCGTACCGCCGCTTCGGCGCGCTGCGCCGCGTCGGCGGCCCGTTGCGCGCGCTTCTCGGAATCCTCCAGCTCATCGAGCATGTCGTCGAAAGCGCTTGCGGCGCGGCCGAGTTCGGTTTTCGGCCGGTCGGGCCGCAGGCGCCGGCCCCGGTCCCCGGTGGTGATATCCCGGGCCAGATCGGTGAGCCGGTCCAGCGGCGCGAGCATGGCGCGGCTCACCCCGGCCAGCAGGATCGCCGCCACGGCCAGGGTTCCCAGCCCGGCTTCGGTCATCAGGTGCTGCAACCGGTGCAGCGTCTCGACCGCCTCGGTGGTGTCGGCGACCAGGATCACCCGGTCGCCGTTGGCCAGCGGATGCACCAACACCGTCGCGGTGTCGTCAGGCTCCAGGGGTGGAGGCGGATACCTTGATCCGCTGGTCGCATCGGGTTCGATCGCGGGGTCGCCGTAGCTGGCACCGTCCGCCGTGACCACCAGCGCGCCGATGACGCCACCGTTGAGCTGTTCGGCCAGTTGGTCGGCGGAAATCCCCAGTGCTACAAGGGAATCAGCGCGCTTCGTGGCGGTCGACAGCCGCTCTTGAAGGCTGTGGTTGGCCAGCGCGCTCAAGGTCGCATTGATGACCAGGCCCATGGTGAGCATCAATAGGGCGAGCAGTCCCAACGCCATCACCGTCAAGCGGCGCCGCAGTGACGGGGTGGCGGTCATGAGGCCGACAGTTGCAGCCGGTAGCCGATCCCGCGCACGGTGTGCAGGATCCGCGGCCCGTGCGCCTCCAGCTTCTGGCGCAGCCCGCTGATGTGGACCTGGACCAGGTTGGGGTCGTAGGCCTCATACCCCCACACCGCATTGAGGATCTGCGCGCTGCTGACGATCCGGCCACGCTGTTCGACCAGGTAGACCAGCACCCGCAGCTCGGTGGCGGTCAGGCCCAGCGGGGTCCCCGAACGGGAGGCGACCCCGGCGTCGACATCGACCATCAGGTCGCCGAACTGTACGGCCGCCGGCAGCCGGCCCCGGCGCCGCAGCACCGCCCCGACCCGCGACACCAGTTCGGCGAGCTCGAACGGCTTGACCACGTAGTCGTCGGCGCCCCCGTCGAGCCCGCGCAGCCGGTCGGGCAGGCCGTCGCGCGCGGTCAGCAGCACCACGCCGACCTCGCCCCAGCGCAGGATCACATCCATCAGAGCGAAGCCGTCGCGTCCCGGCAGCATCACATCGAGCACCACCAGATCCGGCCGGAACCCGTCCAACACCTCCTCCAGGGCGCTGCCGTCGGGCTGGGCGTCGGTCAGATAGCCGGCGTCGGCCAGCGCCTCGCTGACCATCTCGCGGATCGTCTCGGAATCCTCGACCACCAGCACTCGCGGGGTGCCCACGCTGAAGCCCTCGGCGCCACGCGCTGAGGGACTGCCGCCTCGCCGCTCAGCGGACCGGGAATCGGCCATGGTCCATTGATAACACCGCGGCGCCCGGTTGGGCAGCAGCCGCCGGGGCGATTGTCGTCGTTCGCCGTGTTCTTCAGGTTCACTTCAAGTTCACCGTTTACCGTCGCCTCAGGCGAGTGCGGACAGTGGTGCGCCCAGCGGCCCGTCGACCGACGCGAACCGGGGGAATTCAGGAGAGACCATGATGCCTACCACCGACAGAACTGTCTAGCAATGGATTTCGCAACGCTGCCGCCGGAGGTCAACTCCGCTCGGATGTACTCCGGACCTGGCGCCGGGCCATTGCTGGCGGCTGCCACGTCCTGGAGTTCGCTGGCCGCCGAACTGAACGCCGCGGGCCTGGCCTACGACTCGGTGATCGACGAATTATCCAGCGGTTGGGCCGGACCCAGCGCCGCGGCGATGGCCGCCGCCGCCACGCCGTATGCCCAGTGGATGCACGCCACCGCCGCCCAGGCCGAACATGCGGCATCCCAGGCCAGAACCGCCGCCGCGGCCTACGATGCCGCGTTCGCGATGACCGTGCCGCCGCCGGTCGTCACCGCCAACCGCGCCCAGCTGACGACCCTGCTGGCCACCAACTACCTGGGCCAGAACACCGCGGCCATCGCGGCCACCGAAGCCCACTACTACGAGATGTGGGCCCAGGACGCGACCGCCATGTACGGCTACGCCGGCAGTTCCGCCGCCGCCAGCAGGCTCGCCCCGTTCACCGAGCCGCCGAAGACCACCAACCCGGCGGGGGCGGCCAACCAGGCGGGCGCCGTCGGGCAGGCGGCCGCCACCGTGACCGGCAGCCGCGCCGAGACCGTGGCCTCGGCGATCAGCCAAGCGCTGCAGGGCTTGGCCGCGCCGGGTTCGGCGGCTGCCGGATCGAACGCGTCGCTGCTGGGTTCGGTCGGATCGGCGGCGGCGATGGAGCCCGGTCTGGCGGCGTCGTACGCGGCGCTGGCAGCCAGCCTGTTCGGCACCTTCGTCATCGACTCGGCCGGCACGTTCGGCGTGGATGCGGCCGGCTCCTTCGGTATCGACCTGATCGGTGTCGGCGAGATCGAAAGCGAACTGCTGCCGGAGATGGCGCTGGCCGGTGCGGTGACGCCGGTGACCGCCGAGATGGGCGAAGCAGCCACGCTCAGCGGGCTGTCGGTGCCGCAGACCTGGGCGACCGCGGCGCCGACGACCACGGTGATCCAGCAGGTCGGCGGGGCATTGCCGACGGCCGCCGAGGGCGCTGTCCCCAGTGCGGCCGGCGCCACCGCGCTGCCGTTGGCCGCGATGGCCGCCGCCGGCCTGGCCGGCCGGGCCACCGCCGGCGTCGGACGGGGCCAGCGGCAAGGCGGTGGCGCCACCGCGACCGCGAAAACCAAAGCAGCGGCTGCCCCGCGGGTGCCGCGTCCGGTCGTCAAGCACCATGAGCCGAAGCCGGAGTCACCGCCGCTGCGCCCGCTGAACGGACCGATCACCCGGATCTCGGGCGAACTGCGCGAACTGGCTGACCTCCGCGACGCCGGAATCCTCACCGAAGAAGAGTTCGCCCAGGAGAAGCGGCGCCTACTCGGCCGGTAGCCCATGGATTTCGCGTTTTTGCCGCCGGAGATCAACTCGGGCCGGATGTATTCCGGCGCCGGGGCGGGGCCGCTGCTGGCCGCCGCGGCGTCCTGGGATGCGCTGGGCGCCGAGCTGAACACCGCGGGCCTCGCCTACGAATCGGTGCTCACCGAGCTGGCATCGGGCTGGGCCGGACCGAGCGCCGCGGCCATGGCGGCAGCCGCCGCACCGTATGCCCAGTGGATGCGCGCCGCCGCGGTCCTGGCCGAGGAGACGGCCCTTCAGGCCCGGGCCGCCACCGCCGCCTACGAAACCGCGTTCGCGATGACGGTGCCCCCGCCGGTCATCGCCGCCAACCGCAGCCTGCTGATGGCCCTGGTCGCGACCAATTTCCTGGGCCAGAACACCCCGGCGATCGCGGCCACCGAAGCCCACTACGCGCAGATGTGGGCCCAGGACGCGACCGCCATGTCCGGCTACGCCGCCGGCGCCGCCGCCGCCACCAAACTCGTCCCGTTCACCCAACCGCCGCGCACCACCAGCACGGCCGGGCCGGCCGCCCAGGCCGGGGCGGTGGGGCAGGCGGTGGCCACCGCCGCCGAGGGCCAAGGTGAGGGCGTGCTCGCCGGGATCGGCCAGGCGCTGCAGGGCTCCACCCTTCCCGCGGGGTCGTCGGCGGGGGTATCGGCGCTGGCCGGTGTGATCGGCCCGCTGACGGCCGCGGCCACGGCCGGCGCGCCCGCCGTCGAACTCTCCAACGCCGGCCTGGAACTGGTCGTCGACTCGGTGGGCACGTTCGGCATCGATGCGCTCGGCACGTTCCTGATCGATCCGCTCGGCGTCTTCGGGGTAGTCGAGGAAGTGGCTCGAGCCGCGCTTGCCGGCGCCATGCCGGTGACGGCCAGCATGGCCTCAGCGACCTCGATCAGCGGTTTGTCGGTGCCACTGGCCTGGACGTCGGCGGTGCCCTCGGCGATCGGGCAGGCCGGCGTGGCGTTGGCGTCCGCCGCCACCTCCGCGCCCGCGGCCGCGGCATCGGGTGTGGCCGCCGGCGAGACCGTTGTTCCCGCGGTGGGGATGGCCGCGGCGGGTCTGGCGGGCCGGGCCAGCGCAGGTGCCGCTCGGGGCCGCCGGGGCCCGACCACCGGCAGGACCACGGCCCCGCAGCCGCCGTCCTCGCGGTCGCACGAGCTGCCGGAGCTGACGCCGGAGTCGGCCTTCGGCCTGCTGATGGGCGCCGATGTGGAGCTGCGTGAGCTGGCCGAGCTGCGCAGCGCCGGCATCCTCACCGAGGAGGAGTACGCCGCCGAGAAGCGGGCCCTGGTCGGCCGATAGCGACTAGAGCAGATACGCCTGTTCGGGTTGCGGCTCGGCCGGCGCGATCAGTTCCGGGCCGTTGTTGCGCACGCTGTTGACCAGGGTGGAAACCTCCCGCAGCGCGATCCCTTGGGTCTCCGGGCGGTAAGCCAGCAGCGCGGTGTCCAGCGGCGCATCCGGGTCCAACCAAGCGTCCCAATGGTTTTCGGGAAGCAACAGCGGCATCCGATCGTGTATCTCGGCGAGTTCCCCGACCGCCCCGGTGGTGACGATCGTGACGCTGAGCAGCGGGGCGGACCGCCGGTCGCCACGCCACACCGACCACAGGCCGGCCGCGAACAGCATCGCGCCGTCGCCGTAGATGTAGAACGGGGTTTTGCGGGCCTTCTTCCCCGCCGGTTCGGCCCGCCATTCGTAGAAGCCGTCCATCGGCACCAGGCAGCGCCGGTGCTCGGCGGCTGAGCGGTAGGCCGGCGAGGTGGTGACCTTGTCGGCGCGGGCATTGATCAGCAGCGGGCCGCCGGTCGCCGGCGCACCGTCGGGGCCGGCCTTGGTCCAGGGCGGCACCAGCCCCCAGCGCATCAGCCGCACCCGCCGGGTCGGCACGTCGGCGGGATCGGCGTGGCGGCTGACCACGGTCGCGACGAGATCGGTCGGTGCCACGTTGTAGCTCGGCCCCGGATCAGCGTCGGCCGGCACCTCGTTGACGGCGTCGATCCGCTCGGCCAGCAACGCCGGGTCGGTGGTTACCGCGAAACGCCCGCACATGTCTCCATGGTGGCAGCTAGTCGAGCCGGGTGGCGGCCACCGCCCAGAACGGCATGTGCACCAGGTTGTCTTCGAGCAGGGGCTGCAGGATCGCGAACCGCTGTGCCAGCGCACGGACCCCCTCCACCAGGTCTTCCCGGCCGAGCGCCTCCATCACCGCGACCATCTCGGTGAAGGCGTTGGGGTCGAAGGTGCCCTGATAGGTAGTGGTCCCGATGTGGTCGATGCGCCACCCCGCTTCGGCCAGCAACGGCCCGAACCGCTCGGGCGACAGGCCGTCGAGTTGCCAGCCGTTGACGTTGTGGCGGCCGGCCTCGAACATGAACAGCCGCGCCTGCGCCTTGGTGGCCCGGTGCAGGGCACGCGCATAACGCAGCTGTGTCTCCTCGTCGTCCTGAAAGACGTGGTAGAACGCGCTGTCGACGACGGTGTCGAAACGGCCGTCGAACC
>Ga0164242_10008454_pt1 | contig 11170 bp, 11 predicted proteins | sample OricomgcompostMG_FD_108783 | JGI IMG/M metagenome (GOLD analysis project Ga0164242, IMG submission 108783) | Miracle-Growth compost microbial communities from Emeryville, California, USA - Original compost - Miracle growth compost (MG) ...
CGTGGATCAGGATATCGGCGCCGCTCTTTTCGGCCATGATGGAATCTCCCTCGTTTGCCGCACTGCAATAACACGGTGAGGCCCGGCCTGCTACCGGCATGAAAAGTGCACGTCAACCCCTATAGAGATAATCTTGTTTCAAAAGTACAGGCAATATTGTTCGTTGATGTCTCCATAGTGCGCGGCCAGCTTACTGGAGGTTGATTTCGGAACCAAGTATACTGGCGCTTGGCATATTGCCGCGTCGCGAGGCGGGCGCGTTCCAGCGCGGTGTCGCGGTCGATGTCACCGGCGAGCATCGCGGCGATCTCCGGCACGCCGATCGCGCGGCGGATGGGCGCGTCGGGCGGTATGTCGCGGCGGGCGATAAGGCGCTCGACTTCCTCGACTGCCCCCTCGTCGAACATCATCGCCAGTCGCCGGTCGCAGCGCTCTGTCAGCCAGTCGCGGCCAGGCAGCAGCACCAGCGGCAGCAACGTTACCGTATTGCCGATTCCACCGGCGCGCTCGGCCTGCCATTCAGCGAGCGGTCGGCCGGTTGAGCAAATGACCTCGAGCGCGCGTGCAACGCGCGTTGTGTCGGTGGGCCGCAGTCGCGCGGCGGCGGCGGGATCGCGCCTCGCCAGTTCCGAATAAGCGGCAGCTACCGGCATCGAGCGGACTTCGCCCCGGATCGCCGGATCGATCTCGGGCACCGGTGCGATGCCGTCGAGCAAGGTGCGGAGGTAAAGCCCCGTTCCCCCGACCAGGATCGGAAGTCGGTTGGCCGCGTGCGCCTCGGCGATCGCGGCACGAGCATCCTCGGCCCAGCGCGCTGCCGAGCAGCTTTGAGCCCCGTCGATCGTGCCGAACAGCCGATGCGGCACGCGCGCTTCCTCGTCGGCCGACGGTCGTGCGGAGAGCACCCGCAAGTCCCGATAGACCTGCGCCGAATCGGCATTGATCACCGTGCCTCGGTGTCGCTCGGCGAGCGTCAGCGCGAGCGCGGACTTGCCGCTGGCGGTCGGGCCTGCAATGAGCGCCACGCGAGGGTAGGGCATTAGCTTGCCCCCGTTCGGCGCGTCGTCGATGGGCTGGCTTCGACGGGCTCAGCTCGAGTGGGGTTCCGAGCCCCGTCGCACATCAACAAGGAAGGTGTAATGTTCATCGCCACGCTGATAGCAGCCGACACGCTCGACGGTGAAACTATCGAGGCAGCCGCCAGGCGCCTCGCCGATCGAGGCTGCGGTCCGGGGGCGCCGGCATGGATCGACGAGGGCAAGGCTGCCGACGTCTCGTTCCGATCGTCGCCCGAGGAAGCACGCGCAGCGTTGGAGGGCGGGTTTCCGGGTGTCGACGTTGTCGTCCAGCCCGCCCAAGGCCGCGAGAAGAAGTTGCTCGTCGCCGACATGGATTCGACCATGATCACCGTCGAGTGCATTGACGAGCTCGCCGATTACGCGGGAATCAAGGCCCAGATCGCTGCCGTCACCGAAGCCGCGATGCGCGGCGAACTCGATTTCGCAGCGGCGCTTGATGCGCGGGTTACCCTGCTCAAGGGGCTCGAGGAGGGAGTGATCGATCGCTGCCTCGCCGAGCGAGTGACGGTCATGGCAGGCGCCAAGGCGCTGGTCCGCACGATGCGCGCCCGCGGCGCCGAGACGATCCTCGTGTCGGGCGGTTTTACTCGCTTCGCAGAGCCGGTGGCGCGTGAAATCGGCTTTTCCCGGGCAATCGCCAACGTGCTCGAACTCGCGCGTGGCGCGTTGGCCGGGACGGTGGCCAAGCCGATCGTCGATTCATCGACCAAGGAGCGCACGCTGCTCGAGGCGCGCGATCGCCTCGGTCTCGCCGCGCACGAGACGCTCGCGGTCGGCGACGGCGCCAACGATCTCGCGATGATCCGCCTCGCCGGGCTGGGCGTCGCTTACCACGCCAAGCCCGTCGTCGCGGCGGCGGCCGCCGCGCGGATCGACTGCAATGACCTCACCGCCTTGCTTTACGCGCAGGGTATCGCGCGCAGCGAATGGGTGGTGGCGTAAACCTGCCGATACCTTCACCGGGCCTGCGCTGACGACTGGTCGCAACCCGTCTCATCTCGGGTTCGCCAGGCGGCAATTGCGACACCGTCGGGCACCGAACAAGCCCGGCACGAGGGGCAGCGTGGCAAGGTCATGATGAAGATTGCTTGCCCGAACTCTACCCCGTGCGCGTATCCCGCCCGTAGATGTCGGGTCTGAAGGCAACTTCGCCCTTCGTCTCGGTCGCGGTGATATAGGTCAGGTAGACCGGAACCGGGACGGGCAGGGGAATCGCCTGTTCGGGCTTGCCGTCCGCCCTCGGAACAGCCTCGCCGAGCAACCACCGGCCGAGCTTGGCGGCGTTGTCGAGCCTGATGCAGCCGTTGCTGAAATGACGGTCGTCCTTGGCGAGCAATTCGCGCTCGGGCGTGTCGTGCAGGTAGATACCGTCCTCGTTGGGGAAGACGAACTTCACTCGCCCCATCGAGTTGAACGGCCCCGGCAGCTGCCTCAACCAGATCGTTTGCTGGCCGCTGGCGACGGCGTGCCAGTCGATCGCCGAATTGGGGATCAGCTGGGCATCCGGCCCCCAGCCGGTCAGCGCCTGGATGTGCATCATTTTCAGAGATCGGCCGCCAAGCACCTTCTTCGCGATGCTGTCGCGCGCCAAATAGCCGGGCACGTACCAATAAGGATTGACGATCGCCCATTGGATGGCACCGACGAGCATCGGCGTCTGCGTCGCCTTGGCGCCGACCACCACCTTCATCGTGCCGACCTGCTTGCCCGCCTCGTAATACCATAGCCGCCCCGACGAGGCGTCGACGACGATGTGCCGCGTCCACGGCCCGGGCAGCACCCGAGCGCGGTCCATGTTGAGCGCCAGTCGCCCGATCTCCTGGTCGGGCAGGTGTTGTGCGACAGCGCGCGCCAACAGGTTGCGCAGGCGGACATATTCGTCGCTCATCCACTCCATGTCGTCGATATAGTCGGTGAACGACTTGGGGAACGCCGCGGCGCGCAGCACCTCCTCGGGCTTGAGCTTCTTCGGCTTGAGCTTGCGATCAGCATAGGTGATGCGGGTATCGTCGGGCGGCTTGCGCTGGTCGCGAACATATTTGGCAAAGGCGGCGGAAAGTTTGAGTTCAGCGCGCGCCACCGCTTCGGGATCACCACTTTGCGCCTTGGCGATCGCCTCGGCGAGCTCGTCGGGATGGTAGCTAGAGGGCTTGAGGCCGTCGAGATCGGCGGTGGAAAGGAAGCCGATCAGCTTGCCTGCCTCGGGGCCGATCCTGCCGTTTTTCACCCATAGCGGCCGATAGGCGCGGTCGCGGTAGAAATGCTTGAGCGCGCCGCCCGCCTCGTCCTTTATGGCAAGCGCGATCGCCGCGTCGGCATCCGGTGTCACGGCTGATTGTGCCGACTGCCTCGGCGCGGCGTGCGCGCCGGTGCCGGCGGGATACAGACACAGGGCGGTGAAAGCCGCGATGACGGAACGGGGAATGCGGAACCGCCGCATTCCCCCAGTTTGGATGCTCAGCCTCGCTCTCCCTGGCCGGTCGGCGCGGGCGGCGGGGGCGGCGGCATCGGCGCAGCATTGGCATGGTAGACGCCATCGGCGGTGTAGTACCCGTCGACGATGCCGTCGCCGTTGATGTCAGCGGCAACACTGCCGGCGACAGCGCCCTGTGGTGGCGGGGGTGGTGGCGGCGCGGCCGCGACCTCGTCCCGGTCCTTGGCGCAGGCGGCTAGCGCAAGCGAGCCGAGCCCCACCAAGATCATCGATTTGAAGCGCATACGTCTCATCCTTCAAGCGTGCCGGAAACCGGACACGCGGGTGCGCCCCCCGGCTATTCGGTGAACCCCGAGCGGGGCAGTTGGGTCCATCCTTTAAGCGGCAAGCAGTGCGCGGCGCGCGGCAGGCGCCGCATGAAAGCTGAAACGAACCGGTTCTTCCCCGTCCCGGCAACGCCGGGCCCAGCATGACGACAGTGGCTCGAGACGACATCGGATCAAATTATCGCGGTCGTGCCGGGCTCGTTCCGGCATTTTCATCGACCTGCGCAACCGGGCTTTCCAACCGCCGATCCCGAGCAATTCGCGGTGACAGCGAAGTCTCAAATCAGAGGCAGCTAGATCCGGTTTCGGTCGATCGAGCCGACCAACGAATTTCCTGATCCGTCATGGTGCCACGGTTAGGCAGGGGTTTCCTGCGCGCTTAACTTCGGAGCAGGCGCGTTCCGCCTCCCCGGCAGAGGAGAAAGCGCCGGCTTGCAAGCGCGTGACGGGCCCGGCGTGGACTAGGTAGGGCTGGCCGCCGCGCAGCGTCGGCACCTTGGGGCTAAGGGATTCCCACAGCGCCCGCGCGCGCGCTTCGGTGCTGAACGCGCCGAGCTGGACGCGCCAGCCGCCATGGGTGGCCGGTTTGGCGGGAACGGGTTTGGCGGCGGGCATCTCTGCGTGGTGCGGCGTCGCCGGGGCGGTGCCCGGCCGCGAATAGGAAGCGCCGGGGCCGCTGCTGGCAACTTGCGACGGCGGCACGGGAGTTGTCCGGATTTGTGGGGCCGAAGGCGAGGTCACCTCCGGCGGCAGTTGCGGGCGCCGGGCGGCGGCCTCGTACTTTTGCGCCAGCGCGAGGCCTTGCTTGCGCTGTCCGTCCGGAATGTACTTATCCATATCGGCCAGGCTCTGCGTCGCCTGCGGTAGTCCAGCGTCAGACGCGCGCGTCATGAGCGCGTAAGCACGCGGCCAGTCCTTCGCCTGGCCGCCATCGCCGTTGAACAGCATTGTACCGAGGACCAACTCGGCGCGGGGTTCGCCGCGCATGGCTGATTTCTCCAGCCACGGCACCGCCTCAGCCAGGTGGCCGTCCTGGAACAGCAGCAGGCCGTAGTTGTCTTGGGCCTGGAAATGGCCCTGCAGCGCCGCTTTTCGATACCAGTCGAGCGCCTTGGCCGGGTCTGCAGAGACGCCGCGACCGAGCTTATATGCCTGGCCCATATTGAACTCGGCGTCGGCGTCCCCGCTTGCGGCAGGGCCTCGCCAGTCTGCGACAGCAGTTTTGTAGTCGCCGTTGCTCCACGCGTCGACGCCAGCCTTGACTGGATTAGTCTGGGCGAAGGCGCCGGTTGCGGCAATCATCGTTCCGCCGACCAGCAGTATGGTTTGCAAACCCCTCGACATCGCAACGACTCCCCGGTTGATCGCTTGCCGGACGATCATGCTCCCTCGGCCGCGGCTGGCAAGAATAGTCTGATACGGCCGGCGCCGAACCTCTTATAATTCAAAGCGCGTTAACCAGTTCTTGTCGCGCGCCGCTGCAACTCGCTCACGCCGAGTGCAATTTCTAGGATGATCGCGAACCGGCCGGGGCCCGCGGGATTTGCTTTGAAGACGATCGCTACGCGACCGCGTGATTTGTCACCTTTGTTATAGGCGATGGCATATCCACACTGGAAAAGCCCGTTTCGATGGGTCCTTAAGGATGGCGTGCGTGGCGGACAAGATCCCTGGACCTAGTTTTCCTACCACGTCATGCCGCTTCCAATGTTGGGATGCGGTCGATTTCGTCCGCCAGCGCTTCACCCTGCATTGCCAAGTCGTAGGCCAGTTGCAGTCGCCCCCAAATCTCGGCGCCGTTGCCGCAGAGCTTGCCGATCCGCAGCGCGAGCTCGGGAATGATCCGCGCGCGCTCGGCCAGCACCGCGTAGAGCGCGTGGCGCGATACGCCTAGCGCGCGTGCGATTTCCGCCTTGCCCTTGCCGAGCGCGGGCAGGATATCCTCCCGCAGAATTTCACCCGGGTGAGTGGGCCGTAGCCCCATAATCATCATCATAAAGCTGGCCCTCCTGGGCCTCATACAACAGGATCAGTGGTAATTTTCCGGATCGACCGCAATCGCGTCTTGTCCCTCAAAGCCGAAAGTCATGCGATAATTCGCGCTCGCGTCGGCGGCCCAAGGTTTTGGCTTGCCCTGCAGTCCATGGAAAACGCCACCTAAGAAATTCATTTCCTCCGGTTCGCATCGGTGTTCATGGCGACGTGTTGGCAGCGAACACGGCCATGATTTTTGCGCCGGAACCGGGAGCTTTGCACTGTTTCCGCTCTCGAAGAACACGGCAAGATGGAGAGGTTTTTGCCATGCCTTTTTGAGCATTGGCCGCGGTTCTTGTCGGCTCCGCGAGGGATGCCGGCGGAATTGCGCCAGGCCTTGTTAACCAGTTCTTATCCTCGGCATGGCACTCCGCTCGGCGCAAAGAGGCGGATTCAGGGGAAACAATGCGCGTTCTCGCGATGGCATCGCAGAAGGGTGGGTCGGGCAAGACCACCTTGTCCGGACATCTCGCCGTGCAGGCACAGCTCGCGGGCCAGGGGCCCGTCGTGCTGATCGACATCGATCCCCAGGGATCACTGTCCGACTGGTGGAACGAGCGCGAAAGCGAGTTTCCCGCTTATGCTCAAACCACGGTCGCTCGGCTCGCCGCCGACCTGGAGGTGCTCCGCCAGCAGGGCTTCCGCCTCGCGGTGATCGACACCCCACCAGCGATTACCATGGCGATCCAGAGCGTCATCGCCGTCGCCGAGCTGGTCGTCATTCCGACCCGTCCCAGCCCACACGACTTGCGCGCCGTCGGTGCCACCGTCGATTTGTGTGATCGCGCGGGAAAACCGCTGATCTTCGTTGTCAACGGCGCCACGCCCAAGGCCCGGATCACTTCAGAGGCGGCGGTCGCGCTGTCGCAGCACGGTACCGTCGCGCCGATCACCGTCCATCACCGCACTGATTTTGCCGGCTCGATGATCGACGGCCGCACCGTGATGGAGCTCGATCCGAATGGCCGCTCGGCGCAGGAGATCGAGGCGTTGTGGGCCTACATCTCCGACCGGCTCGAAAAGAATTTCCGCCGCACCGTGTTCGCTGCGCCCGCCGCGGCTCCTGGTTACGTCGCGCAGCGGCCGATGAGCGGCTTCGGCCGTCGGGTGGTGAGCTGAGATGGCGGCGATGATGGGACAGCCCAAACCCCAGGCGTCGCTTTCCTCGAGCCTGCTCGCCCGCAAGGGACAGGCCCGTCCGGCGATGCGGCCGCAGGGTTTCGCCGGCTTCGGCAACCTCGTCGACCAGATCGACGACCTCGGCTGGAACGACATGGGGCAAGGTGAGCCGATACCGCAGCCGGTGCGGCCAGTCGAACCCGTGCTCGAGGCGCCCGCCCCGATTCCGCCGGTATTGCGCGAGCGTGAGGTGCTCAAGGACGAGATCAAGGCTCCTCGGCCTAAGGTCGTGCAGCCGGTCGCCAAGCCGGCCGAGCCCGCCATGACGACGGCGGCGCTGACTCGCATTGGCCGCCAGGTTCGCGCCAAGCAATCGAAGGGGAAGTCGGCTTTCACGCTGCGGCTCGATGCGGAGCGGCATCTGAAGCTCAGACTGGCCAGCGCCGTGTGCGATCGCTCGGCGCAGGCGCTCGTTACCGAGGCGCTGGACGCGCTGCTCGCCTCGCTTCCCGAGGTCGAGGAGCTGGCCCGGGCGCTACCGGCCAAGCGAGGCAAGCATCAGGGGGAATGATCCGATGAACTCTCGAGTCGTCGCCACGTTCGGTCTTTCGGCGCTGCTGCTCGGCGGCACGATGGTCGGTTGTACGCACGGCCAGGAGCTCGCTTCGGCGAGTTCGCGCGATGCCGGCAAGATCAACGCACAGGCCTCCGACCTCGTCAGCAAGGCGGACAAGGAATTGGCCCGGAAGAACGGCGACAAGGCGGTGGAATTTGCCGAAGCGGCCGTGGCGTTGCAGCCTCGGGATGCGACTTACCGCGCGCTGCTCGGCCAAAGCTATCTCGAGGCCGGGCGCTTTGCCTCGGCGCACCAGGCATTCGCCGATACGCTGACGCTCGATCCCAACAACGCGCGTGCGGCGCTCAACCTCGCGCTCGCCGAAATCGCCGAGGGCGATTGGGCGACGGCGCGCAAGACGCTTAACGACCACGCTGCCGTCATTCCGGCCAGCGATCTCGGCCTCGCGCTGGCACTCGCTGGCGATCCCAAGGATGCCGTCGCGATCCTGCTGCCGGCTGCGCGGAAGCCTGGCGCCGACGCCAAGACCCGGCAGAACCTGGCGCTCGCCTTCGCCTTGGCCGGGGACTGGCGCGATGCGCGCGTCATCGTTGGCATGGATTTGTCGCCCGCCCAGGTCGACCAGCGGCTCGGACAATGGGCGCAGCTTGCGCAGCCCCACGCTGCCTCGGACCAGGTTGCCGCGCTACTCGGCGTCAAGGCGACCCGCGATCCCGGCCAGCCGATCGCGCTGGCGCTCAATGCGCCGAGCGTGCCCGTCGCCGTTGCTGATGCTACGCCCACGACGCCTCAAGCCGAGGCCGCGCCCGCGCCCGCGCCGGCTGTCGCTGCCGTAGCGCCGGCTCCAACGCCCGCGGCCAACCCTGTTGAAGTCAAGCCGCAACAGGTCGCGCAGGTTGTCTTCGGCCCCCGCCACGAAGTGGTGCAGGAATTGCCGAGCGCGCCAGCGGTGCCGCCTTCGCCAGCCGCCACGCCGCATACGGTTGCCGTGGCGGCGAAAGCCGCTTTCCGGCCGGAGGCGCGCGCGCTTGCCAGCGGAGACTATTACGTCCAGCTCGGCGCTTATGAGAATGCCGCGGTAGCGCATGACGGTTGGGTGCGCGCTGCGCGCCGCTTCCCCGCCTTCGCCGAGCAGACCCCGCAGGGTATGAACTTCACTCAAGGCAGCACGACCTATTATCGGCTGTCGATCGGCGGCTTTAGCAAGACCGATGCGCGCCGCCTGTGCAACCAATATCGCGCGCGCGGTGGTCGCTGCTTCATCCGCACTGGCGCCGGCGACCAGGTCGCCCAATGGGTGAGCAAGGGGACCGAACTCGCTTCGCGTTGAGGCCCGGGCCGGATTTATAGCTTGGGCTGTGCGACGTCGGAGTGCCTTACGCCTGACGAGTAATTGCCCTTCCCCGTCGAGTTCGGGCATGTCGAGTGACCGCGCCGAGTCTAGCTGAGGCATTCGCTCTCGCGCGAAATCGCGTCGCGACGTAGAGCGACTCAAGCGGACGAGCGGGATGGCGTTCTCCTCAGACCAGCGCCGCGCCGCCTTTGAACAGCCTTAGCACCTTGCCCTGGACCGGCAGGCCGTCGAAGGGTGTATTGCCGGCTTTAGCGCGCATCCTATCGGCATCGATCTGCCATGGTGCGTCGCGGTCAACCAGCATCAGGTCGGCGGGCGCGCCGACCGCCAGCGTGCCTGTATCGAGACCCAATACCCTCGCCGGGTTAACGGAGAGCAGCGCCATCAGCCGCTCGATTGGCAATCTCTCGTCGCGGACCAGGCCGAGAGCGAGCGCGAGCAGTAGCTCGGCATTGGCGGCGCCCGGTGCCGAATCGGCGAATGGCAGGCGTTTTTCCTCTGGCCCGCGTGGATCGTGGCCTGAAGACAGCACGTCGATCGTGCCGTCGGCGATCGCTGCCAGCGCCGCCTGGCGATCGTCCTCGCTCCTTAGCGGCGGCGACACATGGGCGAAGGTCCGGAAATCGGTCATCGCGATGTCGCTCAAGAGCAGGTGTGTCGGCGTGATGCCGCACGTCACCTTCACGCCGCGACGTTTCGCCGTGCGCACGAGGTCAAATCCTTGCGCTGTCGTCACTTGCCGGATGTGGAGGCGCGCCCCGGTCTCCTCGGCAAGCATCACGTCGCGCGCGATAGCTAGCGGCTCGGCAAGCGGAGACGCCGCAGCGAGGCCAAGGCGGGTGGCGGTCTCGCCGGCGGTGGCGACGGCATGGGCGACGAGGCCCGCGTCTTCCGCGTGCGTGACGACGGCCAAGCCGAGGTCGCGCGCGTAGGCCAGCACCTTACGCATGACGCCCGAGTCGTCGATCCAGCGTCGTCCGGTGGCGACCGCGCGCGCGCCGGCGCCCCGGTTGATCGCCATTTCGGAAAGGTCGGTGCCGGCAAGGCCTTTGGTCGCAGCAGCGAGCGGGTGGATCCACAGCTTGGGCTTGCCGATCAGCGCAGCGCGCTGGACGATTCCGGGGTCGTCGAGCACCGGCGATTGATCGGGCATCAGCCCGACGCGGACGATGCCGCCGGCGTGGAAGGCGTCGAGATCGATCGCGAAGACGCCAAGATCGACGATTGCAGGAGCGAGCATGTGCCCCTTGCAGTCGATCGTCTCGACGTCGGCGGGCACGTCCAAGCTGCCGGTGGCGGCGATTGCGCCATCTCTTACCAGCACGCCGCCGCTGCTCACGCCCCCTGCGGGGCAGACCAGTTCAGCGTTGAGGAAGGCGAGGGGGCGCTGGTTCATGCCCAGCCCCCCACACCACGCGCCCGGCGCGTCAACACGTCGAGACATGCCATGCGCACTGCCACCCCCATCTCGACCTGTTCGGTGATTGCCGAGCGTTCCGGGTGATCTGCGACATTCGAAGCGATCTCGACGCCACGGTTCATCGGGCCGGGGTGCATGACGAGCGCGTCTGGCTTGGCGCGCGCCAGCCGTTCCAGAGTCAGGCCATAACGGAGGTGATATTCACGGGTCGAGGGGATGAAGCCACCGTTCATCCTTTCGTTCTGCAGGCGCAGCATCATCACCACGTCCGCTCCCTCGAGGGCGGCGTCGAAATCGGTAAAAGCGGTAACGCCCAGGCGCTCGATCGCCGGCGGCATCAGGGTCGATGGGGCCGAGACGCGGACCTCGGCGGCGAGGGCGGTTAGCGCAAGGATGTTGGACCGGGCGACGCGGCTGTGCAGCAAGTCCCCGCAGATTACGACGCGCTGGCCGGCGATCGACCCGCGGCGACGGCGGATCGTGAGTGCGTCAAGCAGGGCCTGGGTGGGTTGTTCGTGCGCGCCGTCGCCGGCATTTAGCACCGCGCAATCGACCTTGTCGGCGATGAGCTGCACGGCTCCGCTCGCCATGTGGCGAATGACGATCACGTCGGCGCGCATCGCGTTCAAGGTCATCGCGGTGTCGATGAGGGTTTCGCCTTTTTTCACCGAACTTTGCGCGGCGTGCATGTTGACGACGTCGGCGCCAAGGCGCTTGCCCGCGATCTCGAACGACAGCAAAGTTCGCGTCGAGTTCTCGAAGAACGCGTTGATTTGTGTGAGGCCCTCGAGCGGGTGCTGGCTCTTGGCGTGGCGGCGGTTCCAATC
>Ga0164242_10008455_pt1 | contig 11170 bp, 8 predicted proteins | sample OricomgcompostMG_FD_108783 | JGI IMG/M metagenome (GOLD analysis project Ga0164242, IMG submission 108783) | Miracle-Growth compost microbial communities from Emeryville, California, USA - Original compost - Miracle growth compost (MG) ...
TCCACGGCGTCACCTGACCGACGACGCCGATCGGCTCGCGGCGGATGAAAGAGGTATGGTCCTTCATGTACTCGCCCGCGGACTTGCCATCCAGATTGCGCGCGGCGCCGGCGAAGAATCGTATCTGGTCGACCGAAAGCATGATCTCGTCCTCGACGAGTGCGGCGCGCGGCTTGCCTGTGTCTTTCGACTCGACGTCGGCGAACTCCTCGGCGCGCGCTTGGACGGCATCGGCGATCCTGAAAAGCGCCAGCTGCCGTTCCGCCGGCGTCGTCTGGCCCCACGATTCGAACGCGGCAGCCGCTGCGTCGTATGCAGCAGCGACGTCGACCGGCGTCGAGATCGGCGATGTCGCGTAGACCTCCTCCGTTGCAGGGTCGATCAACGGCATCCGGCGATCGGACGCAGTATCCGTGTAACCGCCGTCGACGAAATTCTGCAGGGAGTGGATGGCCATGGTCGCCCAGTCTACTGATTCCGTTACTCAATTGGCCAGGGAAGTACGGATTCACTTGCCAGATACCCTATCCGCTGACAGAATCGGCCTATGACCGCTCCGAGCCGATCGCTTTCCACCAAGCCGATGCAGCTTGATGACGTTTCGAAGGCGATCATCGAGCAACTGCAGGAAGACGGCAGGCGTTCGTACGCCGAGATCGGCAAAGCGGTCGGTCTGAGCGAAGCCGCGGTCCGCCAGCGCGTTCAGAAGCTCACGGAGGGCGGGGTGATGCAGATCGTGGCCGTCACGGACCCGCTGCAGCTCGGATTTTACCGCCAGGCGATGATCGGTGTGCGCGTGAGCGGAGACACGAGGGAAGTGGCGGACCGGCTGGCGGCGCTTTCTGCCGTCGATTACGTCGTGCTCACGGCCGGTGCGTTCGACATCCTCGTCGAAGTCGTGTGCGAGAACGACGACGATCTCATCACGCTTTTGAACTCATCGATCCGTGACATCGATGGCGTGCTGACCACCGAGACCTTTGTCTACCTCAAACTCCACAAACAGCTCTACAACTGGGGAACACGATAATCATGAGCAACGCAACCGCGGCACCTTCGTCGACGAAGGCCGAGTCCGACAATGCAGATCTGCAGCAGAAGGCCAAGGACCACCTGTGGATGCATTTCGCGCGTCAGTCCGTGATGGAAAGTGGCGCAGGGGTGCCGATCATCACCCGCGGCGAGGGCCATCACATCTGGGATTCGAACGGTAAGAGATATATCGACGGCCTTTCAGGGCTGTTCGTCGTGAATGCGGGGCACGGCAGGAAGCGACTGGCCGAAGCCGCGAGGAAGCAGGCGGAGCAACTCGCCTTCTTCCCCATCTGGTCATACGCGCACCCGAATGCGATCGAACTCGCCGACCGGCTGGCCGATTTCGCACCGGGAGACCTGAACCGCGTTTTCTACTCGACCGGCGGTGGCGAAGCCGTGGAGACGGCCTTCAAGCTGGCCAAGTACTACTGGAAACTGCAGGGCAGGCCCACGAAGCACAAGGTGATCTCCCGCTCGATCGCGTACCACGGAACCCCGCAGGGGGCGTTGGCGATCACCGGGATCCCTGCGATGAAGGAGATGTTCGAGCCGGTCACCCCGGGCGGTTTCCGCGTTCCGAACACGAACTTCTATCGAGCGGACGAGGTCGGTGCGCCGACAGAAGATCTCGAGGCGTTCGGCCTGTGGGCCGCCAATCGCATCGAGGAAATGATTCAGTTCGAGGGCCCGGAGACGGTCGCCGCCGTCTTCCTCGAACCCGTGCAGAACTCCGGCGGGTGTTTCCCGCCACCGCCCGGATACTTCACACGGGTGCGCGAGATCTGCGACAAATATGATGTCCTGCTCGTCAGCGACGAGGTCATCTGTGCATTCGGCCGCATCGGTGGCATGTTCGCGTGCGAAGACTACGGTTATGTACCCGACATGATCACGTGCGCGAAGGCGCTGACGAGCGGGTACTCCCCGATTGGCGCGACGATCGTCAGCGACAAGATCTATGAACCGTTCAAGCACGGCGAGACGTCGTTCTATCACGGCTACACGTTCGGCGGACACCCGGTTTCTGCCGCTGTCGCGATGGAGAACCTCGACATCTTCGAGGAAGAGGGCTTGAACCAGCGCGTGCGCGAGAACTCGCCGCTGTTCCGCGCCGAACTCGAAACGCTCCTGGACCTGCCGATCGTCGGCGACGTGCGCGGCGACGGATACTTCTTCGGCATCGAACTCGTCAAGGACAAGGCCACGAAGGAAACGTTCGACGACGACGAATCCGAACGGCTGTTGCGCGGGTTCTTGTCGAAAGCGCTTTTCGACGCCGGCCTGTACTGCCGCGCAGACGACCGCGGCGACCCCGTCATTCAGCTGGCGCCCCCGCTGACCACCGGGCCCGCCGAGTTCGCCGAGATCCGTCAGATCCTGCACGGCGTGCTTAGCGAGGCGTGGACACGGATCTGAGCCGAGTGGGTACGGAAGCGTCTGAGAATCGGCACGTCAGCTTCTGGTTCGACGCGCTCGTCGCCGAGCGCCGTGACACTCTCGCACCCCGCGCACCGCTCGCGGAAGACCTCGGCGTCGATGTGTGCATCGTCGGGGCCGGCCTGACCGGATTGTGGACCGCGTACTACCTGCTTCGCGACCACCCCGAGCTGTCCGTCGCCGTTCTCGAGGCCGAGATCGCCGGTTTCGGCGCATCCGGCCGAAACGGCGGATGGTGCTCTGCGCTGTTCCCGCTCTCGGCGACGGCGCTGGCGAACCGCTACGGCGACGACGCCATCCGGATGCGACAGGCCATGATCGACACGGTCGACGAGGTCGGGCGCGTGATCGACGCCGAGGCGATAGCCTGCGACTTCGCTAAGGGCGGCACGATTTCGTTCGTGCGCGACCGCCCTGGGCTCGCGGCGGCGCACGATGAACGCGCCGAGGCGCAACGATTCGGAGTCGATACGGTACGCATCATCGGCACGGACGAGGTGCGTCGACGGTTCCCTTCGGTGTCTGCCGTCGGTGCGGCGTTCACCCCGGACTGCGCTCGCATCCAGCCCGCAGCGCTCGTGCGGGAACTCGCTCGTGCCGTCGAGCGGATGGGCGCACGGATATTCGAGCACACCAGGGTCACGGGATGGCACGACGGGCGGGTGGAGGCCGAAGCCGACGGCGCGCGAACCGTGCGCGCCGCAGCCGTCATCGACGCGACTGAAGCATACGGATCCGCCTTGCCGAACGGCAGGCGGCGCGTGCTCCCGCTCTATTCGCTGATGATCGCCACCGAACCGCTGTCCGAATCGTTCTGGGATCACGCGGGCATCGAGCACGGCCAGACATTCACCGACTTTCGCCATCTGCTCATCTACGGGCAGCGCACCGCAGACAACCGGTTCGCATTCGGCGGGCGGGGGGCGCGCTACCACTGGGGCAGCGCGATACGGCCGCGATATGACTCCGTGGAAGCCGTCGCACGTCATCTTCGCCGCGCGCTCGTCGACCTGTTCCCCGAGGCGCGGTCCGCCCGGGTCACGCATCGATGGGGCGGCCCGATCGGAGTGCCGCGCGATTGGCACGCGTCGGTCGGATTCGATCGCAAGACCGGACTCGGCTGGGCAGGCGGCTACGTCGGTGACGGCGTGAGCACGACCAACCTTGCCGGGCGCACGCTCGCGCAATTGATCGCGGGCGAGCAGTCCGCGTTGACCAGCCTACCGTGGGTGAACCACCGGTCGCCGCAGTGGGAGCCGGAGCCGCTGCGCTTTCTCGGTGCGAATGCCGGCCTGCTGGCCATGCGCCTCGCGGACGCTGAGCAGGCCGCCACCCGCCGGCCATCGGTGACCGCCCGGCTGATGGCGCCGTTGATCGGTCATTGACGTCGTCACCTGTCGAACGGACACTGTCGTCGCGTTCATCGAGAGCCGCGGCTCCGATCGTCGTCGGCCGGGATCGACACGACTCGTTCCTCCTGGTGCTCATCGATCCGATCGAACGCCCACTCGGGCAGCATCCCCATGCGCAGCATGCCGTCGACGATCTCGGCAAGGCCGTACGCAGGATCGATCGCGAGCGCCGATTCGAGATGCAGGCCCGCGGTGGATCCTGAGCCGAGCGCCCACTGCATCCACGCGAGCATCGTGAACAGCGGCGCCCGCGCCGAGGTGGGCGCGTCGGCCGTGACGCGCTTGAGCAATCCGATCGCGCGCTGGAGCCGTTCGGGATCGGGCCGCGGCATTCCCATGCCGGCGAGCGCGAGCATCCCTTCCTCGTCTTCGCGCAGCGGCTCTCCGTGGCTGTACCGCAGATTCGCCGCGTGTGCTTTACGCCCCGCCTCAGCACCCCATGCCCAGTCGTAGAGCAGCACATCGCGGATGCGCGGGAGACTCGCACCGAGCACGACCAGCGCGACGCACGCGGGATCGAGGTCATCCTGACTCCATCGGATAGCGGACTCAGCAACGCCCACCGGATTCGTCCAACCGTCGAGGACCATCGCCGGATCTCGACCGATGCGGGTCTGACCAGCTGGCCGGCTGTCAGCCAGGAACTCACTCAACGGATCGGCATCATCGGCGAAGCATCTCGCGAACTCGACACGCAGCCGTTCGATTTCTCTGGCGACGGCCTCCTGCCGCAACGGCGCAGACGACGGCAGCGCTGCGCGCTCCCGTGGCGTCGATAGCTCGGCTCGATCCGACTCGAGCACCGCGCGATGCGCCTCGGATTCGTCGATCAGTGCCAGGGGATGTCTGCACGACCTTTCGTCGTCGAAATACGAGCCCCATCCATCCCTGGCTACGCACAACGCGTCTTTCACGTCGAAGCCCGCGGTGCGCGCTCGCGCTATCAGTTTGCGGGCCAGGGCCTCCCGGGGGATACCGCCGCACTCATCGAAACCGTCGTCGGTGTATATGACGGGGACGACCCCGTCGGCTCCCTGAATGCGGCACAGCATGCCGATGAGAGTTGTTGCGATCCGTTTGTAGACGATGTCGGATGACGGCGCGGGCAGGTCGACGCGATATGCGCCGCCGGTGCGTTTGCCGCGAAAGGCGACGAGTACGAGGCTGTTGGTGGGGCGAAAGCCGACAAGGCTGGGAACGAGCGCGAGAAGGTCGTGTGGCTGGTGTGTCTTGACGATGGTCTGCATGCACACCAGAGTGCCGAACCGTGCGTGCCCGTGGAGATCGAATACCGCAATCTGTGGACAACACGCCAGCGGCCCCGCCTGTGCATAACTCCACTGCTCTCACCGACGTGCTCACCCGCGCCGTCTACACCTCGTCGACGGCCGCTCCGGCGAACTGTGCGTTGTACAGCGTGTAGTAAGCGCCGCCAGCGGCCAACAACTCGTTGTGCGTGCCCTGCTCGACGATCTGACCGGCCTCCATCACCAGGATGAGATCGGCATCGCGAATCGTCGACAGCCGGTGAGCGATGACGAAGCTCGTGCGATCGGCCCGCAGCGCACTCATCGCCTTCTGCACGAGCAGCTCGGTGCGGGTGTCGACCGAGCTCGTCGCCTCATCCAGGATGAGCACGCTCGGCCGCGCGAGGAACGCGCGTGCGATGGTCAGCAACTGCTTCTCCCCCGCGCTCACGTTCGATCCCTCGTCATCGAGAACGGTGTCATATCCGTCAGGCAGTGAATGCACGAAGCGGTCGACGTATGTCGCCTTCGCTGCCTCGATGACCTGCTCGTCCGTCGCATCCGGTCGCCCGTACGCGATGTTGTCTCTGATGGTGCCCGCGAACAGCCACGTGTCCTGCAACACCATGCCCATGCGGCTGCGCAGGTCGTATCGCGTCATCCCGGCGATGTCTTCGCCGTCGAGTGTGATGCGTCCGTCACCGACCTCATAGAAACGCATCATCAGATTCACCAGGGTGGTCTTGCCCGCACCGGTCGGGCCGACGATGGCGACGGTCTGACCTGGCTCGGCGACCAGCGAGAGATCCTCGATGAGTGGTTTGTCGTCGGTGTAGCGGAACGACACGTGCTCGAACGCGAGACGGCCGCGCGTCCCCTCCGGGCTGATCGGCTTCTCGGGATCGGCGCTCTGCTCGTCCGCATCCAGCAACTCGAAGACGCGCTCGGCGGATGCCACGCCGGACTGCAACAGGTTGGCCATCGAGCCGAGCTGGCTCAGCGGCTGGGTGAACTGCCGGGAATACTGGATGAAGGCCTGGATATCGCCGATCTGCATGGCGCCGGCCGCGACTTGCAGCCCTCCGACGACGGCGATCGCCACGTAAACGAGGTTTCCGACGAACATCATCGACGGCATGATGATGCCGGAGACGAACTGGGCACCGAAGCTGGCCTTGTACAGTTCCTCGTTCTTCTGGCGGAACACCTCCTCGACCTCGCGGTGCCGACCGAAGACCTTCACAAGCGCGTGGCCGGTGAAGGCCTCTTCGATCTGCCCGTTGAGCGCGCCGGTGTGCGTCCACTGCGCGACGAACAGCTTCTGCGAGCGCCTGGCGATCACCGTCGTGATCAGCAGCGTGATCGGGATGGTCACCAGAGCGATCAATGCCAGCAGCGGGGAAATCACGAACATCATCGCCAGCACGCCGATCACGGTCAGCAGCGAAGTGAGCATCTGGCTCATCGTCTGCTGCAGGGTCTGCTGGATGTTGTCGATGTCGTTCGTGACGCGGCTGAGCAGTTCGCCGCGCTGCATGGTGTCGAAGTACTTCAGCGGCAGCCGGTTGATCTTCGATTCGACGTCTTCGCGTAAGCGGTAGACGGTGCGCTGCGTGACCCCGTTGAGCACGTATGCCTGCAGCCAGGAGAAGACGGATGCCGCCACGTAGAGCGCGAGCACCCAGAACAGCACACTGGACAGCGCGCCGAAGTCGATGCCCTTCCCCGGGGTCAGGTGCATGCCGCCCAGCATGTCCGCCATCTGGCCCTGGTCCTTCGCCCGCATCCCCTCGATGACCTGAGCCTGGGATGTCCCGGCCGGCAGCGACTTCGAGATGAATCCGGCCACGATGATGTTGGTTCCGTTGCCGAGCAGCTTCGGTCCGAGCACGGAGAAGACGACGCTGGCGACGGTCAGCAGAGTGACAAACGCGATCGACCACGCCTCGGGGCGCAGACGGCCGAGCAGACGTTTGGCGCTCGGGCCGAAGTTCATCGACTTCTCGGTCGGCATGCCCCCGCCGCCGAACGGGCCTCCCCCGCCTGGGCCGCGTCGGCCAGCCGGTCGCGAAGCACGATTGGTGGATGACGTCGTGCTCATGCTGCTTCCTCCGCCGTGAGTTGAGATTCGACGATCTCTGCGTAGGTCGGTGAACTCGCCAGGAGTTCGTCGTGGGTGCCCCTGCCGACGATCCTGCCGTCTTCGAGCACGAGAATCTGATCGGCGTCGACGATCGTCGACACGCGCTGAGCGACGATCACGAACGTCGACTCTTTCTCGTTCAGCCGCAACGCACGCCGCAGGCGCGCATCCGTCGCCAGGTCGAGCGCGGAGAACGAGTCATCGAATACATAGAGTTCAGGACGTTTCACGAGGGCACGCGCGATCGCAAGTCGTTGCCGTTGACCGCCGGAGACGTTCGTGCCGCCCTGAGAGATCTCCGCGTCCAGCCCGCCATCCATCGCTGTCACGAAGCCTTTCGCCTGAGCAATCTCCAGCGCACGCCACAGTTCGTCCTCGGTGGCGTCCGGCTTGCCGTAGCGCAGGTTGGTCGCGACCGTCCCGGAGAACAGGTACGGCTTCTGCGGCACGAGCCCGATGCGAGACCACAGCAGGTCGGGGTCGAGTTCGGCGACATCGATGCCGTCCACGAGCACGGATCCGCTCGTGGCGTCGAACAGACGCGGCAACAGGTTGATCAGTGTGGTCTTGCCCGAACCCGTGCTGCCGATGATCGCGGTGGTTGTGCCTGGCTCGACGCGGAAATTGATCTCGCTCAGCACAGGCTCCTCTGCTCCCGGATAGGCGAATCCAACCTCGAACAGTTCGATCGATCCTGCCTCGTTCAGCGTGTGGATCGGTTTCGCGGGCAGTTTCACCGTCGACTCGGTTGCGAGCACTTCGTCGATACGTTCGGCGCACACCGCAGCACGCGGGACCATGACGAACATGAAGGTCGCCATCATCACCGCCATCAGAATCTGCATCAGGTAGCTGAGGAACGCCGTCAGCGTTCCGACCTGCATGGAGCCGTCATCGATGCGGAACGCACCGAACCAGATCACGGCAACACTCGACACGTTGAGCACCAGCATCACCGTCGGGAACATCAGCGCGAAGAGACGGCCGGCTTTCAGCGCCGTTTCCGTGACGTCTTCGTTGGCCTTCTTGAACCGGCGGGTTTCGATGTCTTCACGCACGAACGCCCGAACGACGCGGATGCCGGTGAGTTGCTCGCGCAGCACACGGTTGACGGCGTCGATGCGCTTCTGCATGCGACGGAACTGGGGCACCATCCGCGAGATGATCAGGATGACGGCGATCAAGAGAACCGGCACGCTGACCGCGATCAGCCACGACAGCTCCAGGTCCTGGTTCATCGCCATGATGATGCCGCCGATGCACAGGATCGGTGCTGACACCAACAGCGTACAACTCATCAGCACCAGCATCTGCACCTGCTGAACATCGTTGGTGTTGCGGGTGATCAGCGACGGGGCGCCGAAGTGCGTCACCTCGCGTTCGGAGAATTCGCCGACCTTCGTGAAGATCGCGCCGCGCAGATCACGGCCGAGCCCCATGGCTGCTTTCGCGCCGAAGTATACGGCGGTGATCGCGCACGCGACCTGGGCGAGTGTGATGAGGAGCATCACGCCGCCGACCTGCATGATGTAGCCGGTGTCGCCCTTGATGACGCCGTTATCGATGATGTCGGCGTTCAGCGTCGGCAGGTAGAGGGACGCGACCGATTGGCCGAGTTGGAAGACGACGACGGCCGCAAGCAGCGGCCAGTGCGGCCGAAGATATCGGCCGAGGAGTCTGAGCAGCATTGGTTGTCCTTTTTCTATCGTTCCTGGTGCCCGGCGATGCCGTAGAGCACGATGTCGGTGAGTTCATCGAGCGTGAAGGCAACGCTTTCGTTGAAAGGCCGAAGTGAGGTCGAGAACGCGACGAGCCGGAGAAAGGGGCCGACCCGATCCAGCGGCAGGTTGAGCGCTTCAAGATCGGGCTGAAACAGATCGGCGATGATGTTCGAGTACTCGACGCGAGACGATTTTCCCACGAACTCCGGGCGCCCGTTCTGCCCGAGGGCCGCTATCATGCTGAAGACGCCGGCGAATCGCGTTTGCAGGATGCGGATAACCGCCGCGACCTTGTCTCGCAACGGCTGCTGACGGTCGATCGCGGCCATTTCCCGACGCATCGGCTGCGGATCGAAATACTTCTCGACGGCGGAGCGAATGAGCGTCTCTTTGTCACCGAAAGCGCGGAAGATCGTGCCCTCCGCAATGCCGATCTCCTCCGCGATCTGCCGCGACGTCACGTTCGCACCGTGCTTGAGCAGCAGCGGAATCATCGCGTCGATGATCATCGCCCGACGGTCCTGCACGGACATCGGGCTGGCACGGCGTGTTTCGGTTGGCACCCGGACATACTAAATGAGTGTGCGCTCACTCCGCAAGGAGTTTTTGCCTGATGTCGAGAGCGGAAGTTCGCGCCGAGAGCGGCACCTGGCGCCGAGCTATGCCGGTCGGCAGGCTCATTTCGTCGCCAAGCGCCGACCTCGAGGATGTTCGCCGGCCTCACTGCTCGAGCAGCAGTGTCACATCCTTGCTCTTCGGCTCCGTGCTGCCGTCTTCCCGCCAGGTCACGCGCACTCGCGGCGGGGGTCCGCCGCGGCCCGGCGTCACCCGGAATTGAAGGTGATCCTGCGGCGGAACGTCACGTGGAATGACCTCGTCCGGACGAAGATACTTCGGCGGTTGCGTCGCGTCGGAAAGCAACGCGGCGTGCGCGGTCGCGTCCCCGATATTCTTCATCAGCCAGAGCGCGCCCTTCGTGTGCTCCAGCGTCCATCGCACCGGCTCAGCTGCGGCGATCGCATGCCCTTGCAGCGGACCGCCCGCGCCACTCGTCACGGCGCGTCGCTCCAACGCGAGTGCCGCCGCGTCTGCGCTCTCCAGAGCACGCGCGGCATCCTGGCGAGCTGTCGTCGATTGGTCGAGTGCCTTCGCCGCATCCTGACGGGCGATGCCGGCCTGTTCGAGTGCGCGCGCGGCGTCGTGCCTGGCAGCGTCCGCTTGCACGGCAGACTGTTCCGCGGCCTGCCGAGCAGCAACCGCCGTCTCATCTGCGGTGCGCGCACGAATCACCGCGACGACCGCGAACGCGATCGCGACGAGCGCGACCATCAGAACCAGCACATCCAACATGGTCATCAGGGAATTGTAGCCAGCAGCACGGTGTCGGTCATCGCAGGCCGGCTGTCATCGGGCCGCGAACATCGCGGAGATCTCGTCGATCTCTGCATCGGTCGGCTGCCACGCGGTCGCCGCCTCGGCATTCTGTGCGATCTGTTCGGGCTTGGTGGCGCCCGCGATGACGCTCGCCAAGCCTGGCTGCGCCAAAAGCCACGCGAAGGTGGCCTGGAGCATCGTGATGTCACGGGCATCGCAGAACGCTTGATACGCCTCGAGGGTCTCCCACGGGGCGTTGTCGGCAAGGTGCTTGCGAGTGGTCATGATGCGCGAATCGTCCGGACCGCCGTTGCGGCTGAACTTGCCAGTGAGCAGCCCGTTGTACAGCGGGAAGAACGGCAGGAATCCGAGTCCGTATTGATTCACAGCGGGCAACACTTCCCGTTCGGCATCTCGCAGCAGCAGACTGTACTCGTTCTGAGCCGAGATGAACCGCGGATGGCCCGCCATGCGGGCGGTGAATTCCGCCTCGGCGATCTGCCATCCGGTCAGGTTGGAATGTCCGATGTAGCGGATCTTTCCCTCCGAGATGAGGTCGTCGAGCGTGGCGAGCGTCTCCTCGATCGGTGTCGACGGGTCGGGCCGGTGCAACTGATACAGGTCGATCCAGTCGGTCTGCAAGCGGCGCAGCGACGCTTCGACGGCCAGCCGGATGTACCGCCGCGAGCCGCGAGCGTTCCAGTCAGGGCCGTTGGTGCCGTCCATGTCCATGCCGAACTTGGTTGCGAGCACGATCCGGTCTCGCCTGCCGTGCAACGCATGCCCCATCAGCGTTTCGGA
>Ga0164242_10008456_pt1 | contig 11170 bp, 10 predicted proteins | sample OricomgcompostMG_FD_108783 | JGI IMG/M metagenome (GOLD analysis project Ga0164242, IMG submission 108783) | Miracle-Growth compost microbial communities from Emeryville, California, USA - Original compost - Miracle growth compost (MG) ...
CCGTTGAACCGGGTGTCGGACGGCATCATCAGCGCCGTGTAGGCGTCGAGGAGCGTCGACTTCCCCACCCCCGACGCGCCCGACATCATCGTCGCGTCGCTGCTGAGGTCGACGCTCACGTGCCCGCCGAAGCCACCCCAGTTGACCAGCTGGAGGACGTCGGCACGCCACTGCTCCGCCTCGTCGGAGGGCGTCGCCACGGATTCCTCGTCGAAGAGACCGTCAGAGTCCTCGACGCTCTCGTGGAGCTCCTCGGTGATGCTCACGCCTGCTCCTCCGCGTCGTCCTCGCCCTCGAAGAGGGCGGTGTCCACCTCGTCCACCGGGTCGCTCGGCCCCTCGTTGGCCTCACGGAGCGAGGTCAGGAGCTCCTGCAGCAGCTCGAGCGGCAGGAGCGGCTCCACGGCCTCGCTGATCTCGTAGCGCTCGTCGGTCGCGGTCCCGATGAGCAGGCCCGCCTTCACGATCGAGGCGACGGCGTTGCGCGCTCGCTTCTCGTCGCCGGCGACGTCGGTGGCGTGGGCAGGACGGAACCCGGCGACGTAGTCCACGAGGTCCTCGCGGTCGACGAACACGCGACCCTCGCCCGCCGCGAGCCCCGAGCGGAAGCGGTCGCGCAGGCAGATCAGGACGATCGTCTCCTCCCGGCTCCACGCGGCGTCGTAGAGCAGGGTCGGGAACCGCTGGCCCGCCCCGGCCACCGCCTGGCGCTTCCAGGCGACCTCCCGGACCCGGTCGACGGCGAGGTCGAGGAAGAGGTCGTTGAGCCGGCCGCGGATCACCCGCTCGTTGTCGAGCAGCGTCCGCCAGTCGCGCGGATGGGTCCGGTTGCTGATGAACCGCTGCTTGAGCAGCGTCACGAGGAGACGCCGTTCGGCGTACGCCAGACCGCCCTCGTCACCCTCGAACAGCGAGACGGAGGTGGTCTGCTCGCGGTCGGACGCCTCGACGTCCTCGACGCGTACGGCGGTCGCCGCCTCGCCGTCGGGCTCTTCGACGACCTCGTCGGCGAGGTCCTCGTCGGTCACGGTCACGCGGTGGCCTCTCCTGGGTCGGCGGACGGGTCGATGTGTTCGACGTCGGGCAGCGGCACCCGAGGCACCGCGAAGGCGCGCTCGGAGCCGTCCGGACGGCGGGTGCGGTAGATCTCGACGTCGCGGTCGGCGGCGAGCTGCTCCTGGGCCGCGAGCTGGAGCAGCCCGAGGATCTCGACCGGACGCCGCAGGTCCTCGGGCAGGTCGGCGAAGACCTCGCCCAGCGAAGAGGCCGGCTCAGGCTTCCCGCGGGCGGCCTCCAGTTGCTCGCGCAGGGCCCCGATGCGGGGGCCGCCCTGGACGACGAGGTCACGGAGGGAGACCGGGTCGGCGGACGTCGCGGGACCCGCCGCCAGCGGTTCGGGCAGCCGGTCGTCGGCCGGGTCGTGGAACCGCTCGCGGAGGTGGTCGACGAAGGCTCGCGGCGGCAGCAGCGGCAGCTCGACGACCGCCCGGGGACCGGTGCGCGCCACCCAGGTCATCAGCTCCGACTCGATCGAGCGCAGGGCCTGCTCGAGCTCGCGGTCGCGGACCGCGTCGTGGGCGACGATGTAGTCCTTGAGCGCCGCTGTCACCCGAGAGCGCTGGGTCAGCACGCGGACGAGACCGTCGCGGACGAGCCGAACCGTCCCCCGCAGCTCGGTGCGCTCGCCCTCGCCCAGGATCCGGTCGGCGGCCGGGTGGTCGAGCAGCGCCGTGAGGTCCTCCCGGAGCTGGGAGACGAGCGCGTCGTCGCGGAGCAGCGCGAAGGCCCCCTCGAACGCGCGCCCTTCGGGCGTGGCGGTCATCAGCGCGTCGGCCCGCGCGAGGTAGGCGTCGATGACGTCACCGGGCGGCCGTTCCTCGGCGCGGAAGGCGGCCAGGATCTCGCTGCGGATCTCGCCGAACCGCTCCTCCACCCGCGCGAAATCGCTGGGGAGCGCACTCACCAGGCTCAGCAGCTCGGTGAAGCCCTCCTCCATGTAGTCGTCGGTGGCCGGCGCCAGCTCCTCGCCGTCGACCAGCCGGTCGCGCTCGAGGGTGAGCCGCGCGATCTCCTCGTTGAGGATCGTCACACGCGCGGCACGATCGGGATTGGCCTCGGCGTTGAAGCGCCGGACCGTCCCCAGGATCGTCGCGATACGGTGCTCGCTGAGCGTCGCGCGCTCACGGGAGAGACTCTTGACCAGTTCCAGCGCCTGCTGCGCATGGGAGGTCAGCGAATAGACCTCCTGGCCGCTGTCGTCGAGCGAGCGCACCAGCCACTGTCCGCGCATCCAGCGGTGGCACAGGTCTCGGCCGGCCCCCGCAGGGACGTCACCCTCGCCCGCGCGCCGGATCTCGCCGAGGTAGCCCTCGACCTGCGCATGGAGCCGGGCCGTGGGGATCGGCCGGTTGTCGCGCCCGAACGCCTGCCGGAAGACGGTGATCACGACCGGCGCCTGTCGCTGGTGGAGCAGGGTGAGCGTCGGCTGTGAGAAGGCACGCCGGACGCGCGTGAACTCGCCCGCGGTCTCGCTCACGCACCCGCCCCTCTCCTGCACGTCTCACTCCGGGAGGGGACAGCATCCCAGGCAGCACCGACGACGTGGAGAGCCGGGTCCTGCCGCGGGGCCCGGCAAGACCCTGCGGCATCACAGCTAGCTGCGGGCCTTGGCGGTCTTCCGGCCGTTCGCCTTCTCGATGGCCTTGACGAGCTCGTCCTTCTTCATGGTGGACCGGCCGGAGATGTCGAGCTTGCGGGCGACGTCCATGAGATGGGACTTCGACGCGTTGGCGTCCACCCCTCCCGCAGTCTTCCCACCGCGGCGAGCGGGGGCGCCGGACTTCGCGGCCTGCTTATCGGACGGGCCCTTGCGGTCCTTCGGCTCCCAGTGGTCGCCCACCTTCTCGAAGCTGTGCTTGAGTGCGCTGTACGCCGTGCGGTGGGCGCGCTGGCCCTCGCCGTACTCCTCCACCGCGGAGTCGTGGGCCTCGATCCAGGTGCGCTGCGCCTTCTTGTTCGAGCGCTCGAGCGTGGACGGAAGCTCCTGCTTGCCGGGCATCGTGCTCTCCTTCCGTGCGGCTGCAGGTGCGGTACCCCGCGACCGGACCACGGATGCGGCACCGCCTCGCGGGGCACCCTTGTCCTATGGCGGACAGGCTGGCGGCGTACCGACGCAAGAGGGACTTCGCGCGCACCCCGGAGCCGGCCCCGGCACGCACCCGGGGGCAGCATCGCGGTGAGGCTCGGTTCGTCGTCCAGCGCCACCGCGCCCGCCGGCTCCACTACGACCTGCGCTTCGAGATCGACGGCGTCCTGGTCAGCTGGGCCGTGCCGAAGGGACCGACCCTCGACCCCTCCGCGCGCCGGCTGGCGGTCCACGTCGAGGACCACCCGATCGAGTACCTCCACTTCGAGGGCGTCATCCCGTCGGGCGAGTACGGCGGCGGCGACGTGATCGTCTGGGACACCGGGACCTGGGAGCCGGTGCACACCGACGACCCCGCAGCGGCCGTCGAGGCGGGCGAGCTCCATGCGGAGGTGTACGGCGACAAGCTGCGCGGCCGGCTCGTGCTGGTGCAGCGGGGCGCCGGTGAGGGCGCCGGTGGCGACGGGAAGGACTGGATGCTCCTCCACAAGCACGACGCGTACGCCGTCGACGGCTGGGATCCGGAGGAGCATCCGCGCTCGGTGCTGACCGGCCGCACCAACGAGCAGGTGCGCGCCGACCCGGACCGCGAGTGGCACTCGGAGGCCGACGCCCGCGAGGCCGAGGTGTCGCTGCTGCCCGAAGGGTTCGACGACGAGTCGCTCGACGAGGCCATCGACCGGCTGGGGCACCTCGGCGAGGAGGGCACCTGGACCGTCCACGGGCGCCGGCTCAAGGTCACCCACCTCGACAAGGTGCTCTTCCCTGGCCGGGACGGCGAGCCGCCCATCACCAAGCGTGAGCTGCTCGCCTACGCCGCCCGGATCGCACCCGTCGCCCTCCCCTACGTCGCAGGCCGCGCGCTCAACCTCCACCGCTTCCCCGACGGTGCCGAGGCGAAGGGCTTCTGGCACAAGCAGCGCCCCGACCATGCGCCGTCCTGGCTCGGCTCCTGGGACAACCCGGACGCCGACCCCGGGGAGACGACCACCTACGTCGTCGCCGACGAGCCGGCGGCCCTGGTCTGGGCGGCGAACTTCGGCGCGCTCGAGTGGCACCCATGGACTTCACGGACGCGGGCGAGCCAGGAGCCGACGTACGCCCTCATCGACCTGGACCCGGGCGAGAAGACCTCGTGGGCCGACGTGCTCGTGCTCGCCCGGCTGCACCGCGACGCCCTCGACCACCTCGGCGTGCATGGGCGCCCGAAGGTCACCGGGCGGCGCGGGATCCAGATCGTGGTGCCGGTGAGGGCGGGCTACACATTCACCGAGACCCGTGCGTGGGTGGATACGCTGTCACGCACGGTCGGGAAGGTGGTGCCGGAGCTGGTGAGCTGGAAGTGGGAGAAGAAGGCGCGCGGCGGGAAGGCACGGCTCGACTACACCCAGAACGCCGTCAACAAGACCCTCGTCGGTCCCTACTCGCCACGGCCGGCACCCGGCGCGCCGGTGGCGGTGCCCCTCGCGTGGGCCGAGCTGGACGACCCCGAGCTGCGTCCCGACCGCTGGACGATCCGCACCGTGCTCGACAGGTTGGTGAGCGTCGGGGACCCGTTCCGCGCGATCCTCGACGACCCGCAGGAGCTGCCCGAGCTCAGCTGACGGCGCGCTCGGTCCGCCGCTGCTCGGCGAGCTCGACCGCGTCGCGGAAGGCACGGGCGACGTACGGCGGGACGCGCAGACCGCGACCCTGCGCGCCGAGCAGCTCGCGCTCGACCCGGGTGACCTCGGCCGCCAGTGCGCCGGCCTCGTCAGGGCCGTCGATGCCGAGCTCGAGCATCATCTCGCCGACGTCGGCACGCTGCTCGCGCGTGCCCGCGCCAACCGGCGTGAACGAGACCGCGCGCAGGCGCCTCACCAGCCAGCGCTGCCACCCCGACAACTCCGACCACAGCCGGCGCGCGGCGAGCTGGTAGTAGGCGTAGTGGCCCGGCTCCTGCCGGCGGATCGGCGTCACCACGGTCTCCGCCACCGCCCGCTCGCCCAGCGCGACGGCGCCGTCGTGAAGGCGGTGGTAGGCCAGGAGCGCCGACCGCTCGGTCGTCATACCGGTGAGGTAGTAGAGCATCCGTACGACGTCCTGGACCGGCGCCAGGTGCGCGAGCAGGCCGACCAGACGCAGCTTGGCGGAGACGCTGGTCAGGTCTGTGGTCGCGGACGGCAGGCCAAGCCGGCGCTGGAGCTCGTCGAGGATGAGGCCGTGTTGCTTCTCCTGCGGTCCCCACACCTCGGTGTAGAACCGGCGGTCCAGCGCCGGCGGGTCGGGCAGCAGCGTGGTCAGCTCCAGCACGTTGCGCTCGACCTCCAGCTCGGCGCGCGCCATGTAGTCGAGCACGCCACCGAACCGCGCGGCGAGCACCGCGGGGCGGCGTACCGTGAAGTCCACCGCCGCCAGCGGGAGGGGCGGATGCTCCGCCCCGAGGCGGTCCACATGGTCGGCGAGTCGCGCGAGCGTCGGGATCGTCGTCATGCACCGTGTTCGGTGCCGGCCGGTGAACGGATGGGTCCGCCCGCCTGCCGACGTGATCATCGCGGAGGATAGATGACATTCATCCACAGCAGCGTGCTGCTGGCCTCCCCCGAGGAGGTCTTCGACTGGCACGCCCGGCCGGGCGCCATCGCGCGGCTCACCCCGCCCTGGCAGCCCGTGCGGATCCTGCAGGAGGCCTCCTCCCTCGCCGAGGGCCGCGCCGTGCTCGGTCTGCCGGGCGGGCTGCGCTGGGTGGCCGACCACGTCCCGGAGGAGTACGCGCCGCCGTACGCCTTCGAGGACCGGCTGACCTCGGCGCCGCTCGCCCCGATGCTGCGCTGGCAGCACCGGCACGAGCTGGGTGCTGAGGTCACCCCGGACGGCGTCGCCACCCGACTGACCGACGTCGTCACGACCCGGCTGCCGGACGGCCTGGAGCGCCGGCTGCTGGGCCCGATGTTCGCCTACCGCCACCGGCAGCTCGCCGACGACCTGACGGCGTTGCGGACCTACCGTCACGATGCGCTGACCGTGGCGGTCACCGGCGCCTCCGGCACGGTCGGGCAGTCGCTCGTGCCGCTCCTCACCACGGCCGGGCACCGCGTTGTCCGCCTGGTCCGCCGCACCACCCGGACACCCGACGAGCGGACGTGGTCACCCGACGCACCCGCCCCCGACCTCCTCGACGGTGTCGACGCCGTGGTCCACCTGGCCGGCGCGAGCATCGCGGGACGCTTCGACGACGGCCACCGCCGCGCGGTGCGCGACTCCCGGGTCGGTCCGACGCGCCGGCTCGCCGAGGTGGCGGCGCGATCCGGGATCAGGGCGTTCGTCTCGGCGTCGGCGGTCGGGTTCTACGGGCCCGACCGCGGCGACGAGGTCCTGACCGAGGCGAGCGAGCGCGGTGCGGGCTTCCTCGCCGATGTCGTCGCCGACTGGGAGGCGGCCACGCGTCCGGCCGAGTCCGCCGGCGTCCGGGTCGTGCGGATCCGCACCGGCATCGTGCAGACCCCGCGCGGTGGCGTCCTGAGACCGCAGGTGCCGCTCTATGCGGTCGGCCTCGGCGGGCGGCTGGGGTCGGGTGAGCAGTGGCAAGCGTGGATCGGCATCGACGACCTCGCCGACGTCTACCTGCGGGCGGTCGTCGACCCCGCGCTGTCCGGGCCGGTGAACGCGGTCGCGCCGGAGCCCGTCCGGCAGCAGGAGTACGCCGCCGTGCTGGGTCGCGTCCTGCACCGACCGGCACTCCTGCCGATGCCGCCGTTCGGGCCGCGGCTCCTCCTCGGGGAGGAGGGCAGCCGCGAGGTCGCCCTGGCCGGGCAGCGGGTGCTGCCGACCGTGCTGACCGATGCCGGGCACGACTTCCGGCATCCTCGCCTGGAGCCAGCTCTGAGACACGTGCTGGGCCGCTGACCGAACCACGCGTCCGTCGGCTCCGAATGCCTTCGCATGAGGACCCGTCCGCCCGCCACCCGTCCGCCTGCCACCCGTCCGCCCGCCACCCGTCCGCTCACAAACCGCCTGGCCAGCGCCGCTCTCGGACCGGTCACCGCCGGCTTCGGCCTCGCGGTCGGCCATCTCGTGGCCGCGGCGACGACGCCCGCGACGTCGCCGGTCCTCGTCGTGGGCGCGACCGTCATCGACCGGACGCCGACCTCGCTGAAGGAGTGGGCGATCGCCCACCTCGGCAGTCACGACAAGACGGTGCTCGTCGGCTCGGTGCTGCTCGTCGTCCTGGCGGTCTCCACCCTCGTCGGCCCACTCGCCCGACGACGTCCGATCGCCGGCGTACTCCTCCTCGCCGCGCTCGCCCTCGTCGCCGGAGGGTGCGCGCTGCGGCGCCCCGGCGCGACGTACGCCGACCTGCTGCCCAGCCTCGTCGCCGGCGTCGCCGCGGTCGCGAGCCTCCTCGCGATCCGGGCGCTCGTCCGTCGGGCGCGTCCTGGCGGGACGGACCCCTCACGCCGCGTCGCCCTGCTCACCCTCGGGACGACCGCCGCCGGCGCCGCCGCGGTGGGCCTGACGGGGCGGTGGCTCGCGGGCTACCGCGGCCGTGACGAGACGTTCGCGCTCCCCCGCCCCGCCGACCCGGCCGGCGCCTTCCCTGCCGGGCTCGACCGCACCGTCGACGGCATCACCCAGCTGCGGACCACGGCGGCCGATCTCTATCGGGTCGACACCCGGCTCGACGTGCCCGTCGTCAGCGCCGCCGACTGGACCCTCACCGTGGACGGCCAGGTGGACCGTCCGTTCACCCTCTCCCTCGACGAGCTGCTGGCGATGCCCCTCATCGAGCGCGACATCACCTTGACCTGCGTCTCCAACAGCGTCGGGGGCCCGTACGTCGGCGCCGGGCGATGGCTCGGCGTCCGCCTCACCGACCTGCTCCACCGCGCCGGCGTGCAGGAGGGGGCCGACCAGATCCTCAGCAGCGACGTCGACGGTATGACGATCAGCACGCCGCTCCGGCTCGCGAGCGACGGGCGGGACAGCATGGTGGCGATCGGGTTCAACGGTGCCCCGCTCCCTCGCGCGCACGGCTTCCCCGCCCGGCTCCTCGTCCCCGGCCTCTACGGCTTCATCGGAGCCACCAAGTGGCTGCGCCGGATGACGTTGACGACGTATGCCGCCCAGGACGCCTATTGGACGAAGCGCGGCTGGGCGACGAACGCCCCGATCAGGATCTCGAGCCGCATCGACACCCCGCGTCCCCTCGCCACGGTGGACGCGGGCGAGACCGTCGTGGGCGGCGTCGCCTGGGCGCAGGAGAGCGGCGGGGTGACGCGGGTCGAGGTCAGCGTGGACGGCGGGCGCTGGCAGGCGGCGCGCCTGGGCCCGTCGGTCGGCGACGACTACTGGCGGCAGTGGTTCTGGCGGTGGCCGGCGCGTCCGGGTGTCCACACGCTCGCCTGCCGGGTCGTCGACGGCGCGGGCCAGGTGCAGACCGCCGTCCGCGCCACTCCGTTCCCCTCCGGCGCCAGCGGGATCCACACGATCCAGGTGAGCGTGCGCTGAGGCTCGCGGATCCCACCCCACCAATCCGGATCGGCGACCGCGCCGAACGCCTCATGACAGACCGACACCGATGGAAGGCAGCACGATGAACTCCAGCACCCTCCGGCGCACCGGCGGCGCAGCAGCCGCCGCCGTCACCCTCGGGCTCGCGCTCACCGCCTGCGGCGGGAACGACGACTCCGGCACGAGCGGCTCGGCGCCGTCCGCACCGATGTCCTCCTCCATGTCCTCCGGCGGCACGTCCCAGGCCGGCGCCGCGACCTTCGGCCCCGGCTGCTCCTCGATCCCCACCTCGGGCTCCGGCTCGTTCGACGGCATGGTCAAGGACCCGGTCGCGACGGCGGCGAGCAACAACCCGCTGCTGAGCACCCTCGTCTCGGCCGTCACCAAGGCGGGCCTCGTGGACACCCTCAACGGCGCCGACGGGCTCACCGTCTTCGCCCCGACGAACGACGCGTTCAAGAAGCTGCCGAAGGCGGACCTCGACAAGGTCATGGCGAACAAGAAGCTGCTGACCGAGATCCTGACCCACCACGTGATCAGCGGGCAGCTCTCCCCGTCCTCGATCGACGGCACCCACACGACGCTCGACAAGGACCAGGTCAGCGTCTCCGGCGACACCAGCGGCATGACCGTCGACGGCGCGAAGGTGCTGTGCGGCAACATCCCCACCGCCAACGCGACCGTCTACGTCGTCGACTCCGTCCTCATGCCGAAGGGCATGTGAGGTCACCTGCCGTCGTGAGCGCACGATCGACCCACGCCGAGATGAGGACCCTCCGGTGACCGGCGACGAGCCCGCGCCCGTCGGCGTCCCCCACGCGGGAACGCCGACGGGCGCCCCGGACCTCGCGGGGCTGTTGGTGCGGGCGGCCCGCAGGGACGAGTCCGCCTTCGCGCAGCTCTACGACGCCACGGCCGCGCGTGCCTACGGCCTGGCTCTCCGCGTGGTGCGGGACCCGGCCCAGGCCGAGGAGATCACCCAGGAGTCGTACCTCGACATCTGGCGTCAGGCGTCGCGCTACGACGCCGGACGGGGCAGCGCCCTGTCGTGGATGCTGACGATCGTCCACCGCCGGGCGGTCGACCGGGTCCGCGCCGCCGAGGCGGAGACCCGCCGGGAGACGGCGTACGAGGAGAGGAACCGGCCGGTGAGCCACGACACGACCGCCGAGGCGGCACACGCGTCGCTGGACGCCCACCGCGTCAGGACCGCACTGGCGGGCCTGACGCCGATCCAGCGGGAAGCGGTGGAGCTCGCCTACCTCGGGGGCTACACGCACACCGAGGTGGCGAGCATGCTGGACCTGCCGGTCGGCACGGCGAAGACCCGGATCAGGGACGGACTCATCCGTCTGCGCGACGTCATGGACGTAGGAGGGGCCCGATGAGCAGCGACATCCACGCGCTGTCCGGCGCCTACGCCGTCGATGCCCTCGACCCCGCGGAGCGCGCCGAGTTCGAGAGGCACCTCGCCACCTGCGACGCCTGTCGCGCGGAGGTGGACAGCCTGCGCGAGGCCGCCGGCATGATCGCGGAGACCGTGGCGGTCCCGCCCCCGCCCGCCCTCCGCGACCGGGTCCTGGCCGACATCGCCACGGTGCGGCCGCTCGCTCCCGTGACCGCCCGGAGGCGGCGTACGACGCGACGTCGACTGCCCGCCCTGCTGGCCGCCGCCGCGGCCGTCGTGCTGGTCGCGGTCGGTGGCCTCGTGTGGCATCCCTGGAGCCATCCGCGGAGCGGCCAGGAGCAGGTCACCCTGGCTGACCGCATCGTCCACGCGCCCGACGCCCAGCGCGTGCGCACCCGACTGAAGGACGGCACCGTCGTCACGGCGTACCGCTCGGCTGCGCTCGACCGGGCCGCCATCACCGCTCACGGCATGGCTCCGCCGCCGCGCGGGCGGGTCTACGAGCTCTGGCTGCAGGACGCTGCGGGCGCCATGCGGCCGGCCGGGCTCATGTCGTCGGCGCCGACCTCGGCCGTCGTCCTCGACGGCGCAGCAGCCCACGCCCGAGGCGTCGGCATCACCGTGGAGCCGCCGGGCGGGTCCCCGACGCCCACGACCGCCCCGATCGCGCTGCTCGCCTTCTCGTGACCTCGGGTGTCGCCCCACGCGTGGGGCGACACCCGAGGGGGAACCGGGCCGCATGGAGCACACGCTCGAGTTCATCGGTACGGCGACGACCCTGCTGCGACTGGGACCGTTCACGCTCCTCACCGACCCGAACTTCCTCCATCGCGGCCAGCGCGCCTACCTCGGCAAGGGGCTCTTCTCGAAGCGGCTCACGGAGCCGTCCCGGCAGCCGGCGGACCTGCCTGCTCTGGATGCCGTGCTGCTCTCGCACCTGCACGGCGACCACTTCGACCGCATCGCTCGCGCCGAGCTCGCCCGTGACGTCCCGCTCCTCACCACGCCGGCGGCCGAGCGCAAGCTGCGCCGGTGGGGCTTCTCCGCGCACGGCATGGCGACCTGGGACGAGGAGCTCCTGGTCGCGGGCGACTCCCGACTGAAGGTGACGTCGGTGCCGGGCCAGCA
>Ga0164242_10008457_pt1 | contig 11169 bp, 12 predicted proteins | sample OricomgcompostMG_FD_108783 | JGI IMG/M metagenome (GOLD analysis project Ga0164242, IMG submission 108783) | Miracle-Growth compost microbial communities from Emeryville, California, USA - Original compost - Miracle growth compost (MG) ...
GAAATGACCTCGGCGGTGGTTTCAAACTGGCTGAGAGAATTCATAGTGGTGAAGGACTCTTTGGACAGGTGTTTGTTCTTGGAGTCGACCTTCTTCTGGAGATAGGCGACCTCTGCTTTGAGTTCTCGCACACGCTTCTTGAGGCGGTCAAGACTCGTATCCTCTTTCGTAGCGCCGAGTCGAGCGTGCTCACTCAAGGCTGTGTGTAACAAATCTTGAGCGGTCTCAAGGTCTCTCGTGCACTTCGCCAACCGACTCTCGTACGTACCAGCAACCTTTTCAGTGGCACGATTGAGAATGGTGTAGCTTTCGGCTGTTACCAATTCGTTTTTCATGGACAAGTCCTTGAGGGGCATACAGCCTAAATTGCGCAGTCATATCAATAACGGGGTATTTTTTCAGGGCTTAAAGGTATTTTGTGTTCCCTCGTCCAGGTATTCCACATGGCTCTCGGTAAATTCTTTCGTCCTGCTGAACCGCTCTTTCCGATGCTCAATGTCGGGTGTCTGATCGATCTGCAAACAGGACAATACGTGAAAGGACGTTTTGGGGAATCCATCCTCAACGGTGGCCTGCCATACATCACCGGTATGGTAGGTCGTGGTAATTCATTCAAAACGATGTTGCAGATTTTCTTACTGCTTGTCGTCCTCTCGCGCTACGTCTCTGCGGATGCCGTCTTCTACGAAACAGAGATCTCGGGTACGGTCAATCGTATCTATCAGCTTGCACTTCAGATTCCCGAGCTGGCAGGATTGGATCTCCAGGCGATGACTCGCCTGATTTACACCAATGTCATCACCCCAAGGGATGACAAGAAGCCCAATCTGGGCGATATGTTCTTCGACGATCTCAAGAACATGTGGGAAGATAAGCGCAAGGGTGGTAAGGAATACGAGCGCACACTGCCATTCATTGGATTGAATGGCGATCTCATGAAGACTCATCAAGCCACCATCACGGGTATTGATTCGTTCTCCCAATTCACCACATCGCCAGTGCAGAACATGCACGACGATAACAAAATTGGTGACAAGGGTAACAACATGGATCATGCACGTGACGGGCTGATCAAAACGCAGATGATGATGCAGCTCCCTGCGTTGACAGGCTCATCAGGTGGCTACGTCATGATGTCGGCTCATATCGGTGATCTTGCCCTACAAGACCCCAATTCACCCGCGCCTCGCAAACTCGACACCATGAAAGAGCGTGACGGAAAAATGAAGAACGTGCCCGAGAAGTTCACGTTCCTTACTAACGTCTGCTGGTACCTTTACGGTGCTACCGTTCTGATGAACGACGCCACGAAGGCTGCCGAATGGCCACGTAATCCAGGCGAAGAGCTGAAGGGCGATCAGGATCTCAAGACCGTCAACATCAAAGCGGTTCGCTTGAAGTCCGGTATGTCGGGCGTACCGTTCCAGCTGGTGCTCTCCCAGACAGAGGGCATTCTCGTGGGTCTGACTGAATACAATTTCATGAAGACCCACAAAATGGGAATCATTGGATTGGGTACACCGCGTTTCAGTCTGGAGCTGCTACCCGACATCCAGCTTATGCGCACCACGATTCGCAAGCTAATTCGTGAGACACCAGCACTTCAGCGTGCACTGGAAATCTCTTCTGAACTCGTGCAGCTTAACATCATGCCCAACTGGATGCAGCTGGACAAGAAGTACAAGTGCACACCAAAGCAGCTTCGTGAAGATCTGGAGAAACTTGGCTTTGATTGGGACATGATCCTAACTAAGACTCGTGGCTACTGGATCTACGAAGAAGACTACGTAGAAGGTCAGACTAAGCTTTTCCTTTCTACCATGGATCTCCTGCGCATGCGTACCGGAGAATATTTTCCTTTCTGGTTGGATGAGGACAAGAAGACCATCCTCCCACAAAAGAAGTGGCGTAAGGCTGCAACTGCCAATCAGAAGTTCATTGAGAAGGCGATGTCAGCCGTACCAGCTTAAGGATTCACCATGAGCGATGCAAAACAACGACCGGTCAGAATGGTTGTCGCTGGAACCCGAGGTGACTACTACCAAGGGTTCTTCCGCAAGACCATGAACACCATCCTGAAAGAATTGATGGAGCGCGAGAATCTTCATCGCGACGACATCGAAATCGTTTCTGGTATGGCGCGCGAAGGTGCCGACTACTATGCCGTCCTTTATGCGGAGCATAACAAGTTCCCACTGAAGGAATGTTGGGCTAAGTGGGATGATCTCAAAGCTCCAGGTGCTAGGATCAAGCTTGATAATCGAGGGAATGAATACAACGCCAATGCAGGGTTTGATCGCAACACCGAGATGGCGAAGTATGGTACGCACCTGATTGCCTTTTGGGATGGTCGAAGTCGTGGCACAGAACACATGATCTCTGCGGCTAAGGCTCACGGCCTTACTGTGGTGACGATCATTCTGGATCAGCGTCAGAAAAACAACGACGGAAGCTTTAGCCGAGGACATCCTACAGCTAAGGGCGGTGAGATGACCAAGAGCTATACTCGAAGTACGTCGATTCCGTCTAAGGTTATGACCTGACCTACCCAGAGAATCCATCATGGCTACGCCACGCGAAAAGGCTACTGCATTCATCTTGAAGTACGTGGAGAAGCTCCTGCCTGGGAGCAAGAATCCAGAATACTACAAGAAGATGCTGAGCGAGCTCAGTGACAAAGATTTCAAAGCCTTGATGGAGCGCCTGAGATCAGGAGAAGAGATTCTCTTTCTGATCTCTCCCAACTTGAGCAAGGAACGTTTGAGTCTGGAGCGCAACCTGGCGCTTGCCAAAGAACTCGGCTTCACGTTCTTCGAACGCATTTGGATGCCTGACCCACGAACAGGCAAACGCTATCGCACACCCAAACGCTACATGGTGCTCAAGCTTTCCATTCGGCGACAGGTACAGTTGCTCCAGAAGAAGATCTCAATTCCTGAGAACAACCACACCATCGATGAACTGTCTGGCCAGCCGACAGGCCCTTCGCAAGGTTCTAAGATCTCCTTTCCGCAGGTGCAGGTCATGGCTGCCCAGGATATTGATGAAGCGCTCCTGGAACTCTTCAAGTACCGTGGTGGCGACATCGAAGCGGGGCGCGCGCTCGATAAGGAAGTCATGCAAACAGGCCGTGCCAATCTTGATCAACTTACTGATCATCCCACTGTCGTGCGTTCAGTGGAGACGCTCAGTACGCTACTGAAGGGTGCTCACCTTGACAACAATCTCACCTGAACCGGATATCACCGAACGGATGGAAGCGTGGACTACTGGTCTCATTCTTCCGATCCTTGTTCGACAAGGCGCTACTTCGGCTGCGCTTCGTGAGATCATCCGCATGGGCGCTGAACTAGCGCCCTATTCTTTCATCCAGAATCATGACTACATGGCGCTGTGGGAAAGGCTGCGTGCAAATAGTGACATCGCTACACTTCTGTTGTCCGTAACGTACGAGTACATCGTGCGATTGGGCGGTGTAGAATCCAATGCGTTCAAGGCGGTAGCTAATGCATTCGGATCTGCTGTGTCGTACACCACCCACACGGACAGCTTCCAAGATGAGACCGTCAAAGAGCGTGCTGTCAAAGAGGACGATCGTGCCAAGATAGCCGATGTGTTCACTAACAACATCTGGTTCGTGGTGTTGGTGATCTGCGGCTGGGTCAATGTGAAGACGTTGTTGCATGAAGTCCAGGAATACAGCCGCATTGCCAGCTCAGCGGCATAAACGCTTTTGAGATCTACATCATCCAACTGATGAACCTCCGGACTACTGCTCTTTGTGAGTGGTAGTCCGGGGCGTACTATTCCCTTTGGAGAGTGCTATGCAAGATACCGATGGTGGGTATGACGTACTCATCGAACTTGATGCTCTTTTAGACACCCGCATGGGTGCCATGGCCGTACTTGGCTGTGAGGCTGTAACGAGCGGAAAGATCTTTGAAGACATCCGCTACTACACTCGCGAAACGGATGACTTCGAAGCATTAACGGGGTTGTCACGTGAGGTTACTGATAAGGCCTACAAGGAACGTGACGAAGAAACGCTGGCGGCTTCACTGCTTACGCCCATGATTATCCAGTTGGCTGAGATCGTAAAATCGATCCAAGTGGATTTCTCTGTACGCCATATGTCACAAACCTTCAAAGTGCTGATCAACGGATATCCATACAAGAATCTGCGCGTGGATGAGCGTGTAGCCATTTGTCGCGCAGTTAAGAATCATCTCAATTTGGATATTCCCGTTGAGATGGTCTGGATGACACCGGAAGAAGTGAAGCCGTCATTCATTCGTGCCAATCTCTCTGGCATGATCCTCTACAACTTCAACGAATGGATGGCCGCTAACTATAAGGAAATGGAGAGGATCGCTTTTCCACGAGTCCATGTGGTTGCGCCGCGATTGTACGAAAAAGAATCGCCTTCTCCTGAGTTAAGGGTGGTGCGTGAGTTCAATAATGCCTCACCTTTCAGCATTCTGAAGTTTGGACTCAGCATGTACTTCACGGCAATCTTCATGCACCCATCTCTCTACTCTGTGGTCCCTCCGCTCAGTTTACGGCATATACTCCCCCAGGAGGTCAAGGCCTCCCAGGAGAGTGATTCGATTATGCCTCCTGAAGATCTGCTTCAGGATTCCGAGGAGTCTTCTTCCCCTGACCCGATGTGAACGCTTCGTACGTGAGATCAGATGTACCGATATCGGTCTCGCCTGGAACGAGTTCCACAGCGGGGAGCTTACTGAGGTCTGGGGTCGGTGCAGCTTGCTGCACCACCTCACCCTCAAGGATCTCTCGCTCGTAGGGATTCTTACCCTTGAGCTTCGCGAACACACCTGCGATAACGGCAGCAGCCATGGCATCGGAATTATTGGCCGACTTTTCATCCGACTTGATCTTCATCTTGGTCAGCGCTTGACGGTCCATGCCATCGAGCGTTTTCAAGAGTGTGCTAGCGACTTCGCCGTCAGTGGGTGTACCGTTGGCTGTCAGCGCATCCACAAGTTTCTTGCGTTGACCTTGAGTAAAATCCAATGCTTCCTCGTCCGTCATCGGAGCCGCCGGAGCTCCCGTATTAGGAACGAGCTGAACGATGTTATCGGACATGGGGAATCTTCCTGTGTAAAATTTTACATATCTTATGTGGAGGCCTCCTCTAAATATTTATTTAGTGGATGGGCTCATACGGTAGTAGGAGCGAGACAGCCTTATGAAACTCATTCTGCATCTGCGCAAGCGCTATGAGGCTTGGCTCGCAGAGCGTTTGCTAGAGCAATTGGTGCGTGATGGCCACTACGATACCGATGTAGGAATCTGGTCGTGGATGATGGAGATTCTCGCTACCAAAGAAATCGAAGACCTTTCTCTTGAGGAAAGAGTTTCCAAAGTCTACGAGTCCTATGTGACAGACATCGACGCACTACTCGTAGAGATGATTGAAGCCACACGCACCATGCGTGAAAGTGAAGCGGTCGAAAGGAAACCGCCCAAAGAGATGTTGACGGTGAGGTTTGAGGATTACTTGGTGAATTACCAAAACCGCCCTCTACCTTTACCCATGATTCAAGAACAGTTTGTGAAAGTTTGCAGACAGTTCATCGATGCACTTATGCACACGAAGAATAAAAATAAACGTGCATACTACTTACGTCACTACGACTGGCTCATTGAAGAAGGCCAGCGTTGGACGGAGTATTGGTGTTTCTCTTACTCGACTAATTAACACACAAAGAAAGGGCGTCACACATGAGCCTGGATTTCCGCAAACTGCTGACACTCCCGGACAAGGGTGTCTCACTTACACGCGACCCACTGGCAAAGCTCTTCCGGCGAGCTTTGATGGAAAACCAAGTAACTACGTGGTGGGCCGACGAATTGATCAAGCGGTACTTAAACGAACCGTCGAATCACATCCCGAATGATTCCTCAGCGCGTAGTAGCGCGCGGGGTAACCTTTACAAGGAGCTGGCTGCCGATCGCATGACGTTCAATGTCCTGGTCAAGGGTTTGAAGTTCTTGAACCCGATGTCAGTAGCATTTAACCTGACGATCCAGTGGACCCCTTCTCGTTCAACGACCCACACCATCGAGATGCCTATCAGTCGCTTTGAGCCTGGCTATCGACCCGATAAGCCTCTAGAGCTTGAGGATGTCGTACCTGAAGGCGTCATGACAGCTATCCAGAAAGACGATGGCTCAATCGTGGTTAACGAGATCGTGACTAAGTGGCCGGGCAACCGCAAGATTCATCACACGGTCACGCGTCCCGCGCTGTGACCACCACCAATGGGGGCAACCAAATGAACGAGCTTGACATTGTGCAATCCCAAGATGGATTGAAGCACATTCGTATTGGCGTTAAGGGGATGACGAAGCTGGGGAGGCTTCTAGCCAATACTTCCCATCTAAGCTTTACCGTCGCAGGCCACTCCGGTGAATTCCGAACGATGGAGAACTGGTGGATCTACGTCCGTGGGGGTTGTAGGGATCACACGATCTGTCAAGCTTCTGCTTCACGATTACCAAAGCTGGCCATACGCACGATGATGGATCCTTATCCGTCTAAAGCGTTCAGACGCCTCATCATGGAAGGTATGCGTGCCAAGATTGCGCAGCATGCTGAACTGGAGGATCTTTTGGTCATGTCCGGTAGTCTGCCCTTCGTGCGATACAATGTCGAGCAAACTCCCTATGGTCCTGAGGTGGATCTCATCACAGAGCAACCTTGGTTCATCCGAGAGCTAGCACTGATTCGGAAGGGGCTCATTCATGAGCGATCAGCCGCTACTGCCTGATCCACACAAAGACGGCATTGATCATCTGAATGCTTGGAGTAAAGGACGCACGCATCTTGGACGTGCGCTCTCCAACTTTGCACCGGTAGGATTCATGCATCCTCAATACGGCCATTTCGCGTCGATTGAAGGATTCTGGTACTACCTTGGTACTGGATGCAAACACGAAGATCTCCGCCGCCTCCATGGGTATGCTGCTAAACAACAGGGTTGCCTGTACGAGCAGATTCCCATGGAGAACTTCAGTGGTCAAATTGAGGAAGCTATTATCCTCAAGATCGAACAGCATCCCAACCTTCTCAGTGCAGTGCTCCACAATCAATTGCCTGTCCTTCACTACTACGTCTACGGTGAAGGTCCTTACCGCATCGTCGACAAGTCCAATCAAATCGACTTCTTAACGAACGCTCTACGGCGACTTCGTGAGAAGTACCCACACAAAGACCTCCGTTAGGGGGTCTTTTTTTTTATACCGTATGATGCTTAAAACTTCCTAAGGTGTCTTATGACTGATAGCACTTCGCTTATTCCGACACCGTCACTGGTGGCCAGTACGATCTTCAATGTCGGCCCCAATGATAAGTTGGCAGCCGTAGATGCCTATGGTACCAGTCCTGAGAGCGTCATTAACAACCTTGCGGGTTTGCTCTCAGGGTTCGATTCGAGTATCCTCGACAATGTCGCTTCGGATCTTGAATCACTGGCAGCGATGGCTGCTGCGATCGCTGCACCGTTGGCGGCGTTTGCCATTGATACAGGCTTGATGACGGGCCGTATTGGTACATTGACAGGTGGCAATCGTGCCTACTTGTCGACTGTATCAGCTAACATTCTTGCCAGCCTTGTAGCGGGCAACGGCCTTAATGCAGCGACCGCGAATCAAGTCTCTGTACAGATCGGCAACGTCGTTACACGCACCAACGCTAATAACCCTTCAGATGTGCAGAATTTCGTTGCCCTTCTGAACGGATTGATGGGACCTGGGGCGAGCCTTGCTACAGTAGTGGATGAGGGTGCTACTACATCACTCTTGGCTGGCGCGATGATCAGTTGCATGGGTATGGGCCTCTCTAGTCTTATACCCAACCTCCTGACGTCTGTCGTCGCCACTATGAGCGCCGCTGCCATTACCGCTGCTCTGATAGCGGCATCCCCCACAGCGTGCGCTCTGGCCGATCTGGTGGCTCTGGCGGCTATCATCAATTGTAGTCAAGGTGAAGGTCAGCCGACGGGTGGTTGGTGCATTGAGTTGGCGGTTCCGAATGCGGTACCGCTCATTCTCAAAAACTACAAAATGCCACCGAATACGCCGCCGCAGTTCTACAATCCGTACTTGAATGAACTGTTATTTGTGTTGACAGGCATCAATCCGAATTGGGATACCATCAACCGTAATGGCGTGGCCATCAATAATCTTCTTGCGTTGATTGGTGCTTCAGCAGATGCACTCACCCTCCTTAAAACAGAGGCTGAGTATCTAACGATGGCAACGATTGCGGGTGACTACCCTAGCACCGACCCCATCACTGCAGCACCCGAAATGTACTCCAACTTGTACTTCCCCGAGAATGCTACACCTCAAGGGTACGGTACAACGAATGGTACCACGTTCAGCTTCAGTGAATCGCTCGCACTCCCGTTTTAGAGCATAAATCCCCTCCCCGTGTGGGGAGGGGCGATATGTTCCCTTACGGACGATTGGTCATGCGTGCCAGGCTGTTAAGGATACGACCAGGAAGCGTACCAATGCCTACTGACATTAACCGTCCTGGAGAGCGCCATGATTCTATTCCAAGCATCTGTTTGGCCATATTAAGGCGCCACTTCTGCGTTGAATAAACCTGGTCCCGAAGACTTAAGCCACCTAGCACAGCCATGTAATCTGTGAAACTGTTGTCCTCCGAATAGGTATTCGGCGCTGCTGCCGCCGCAATTCGATCGCCCACTCCGGCAGAGTTATTGTTGTTACCACCACCTGTACCTGCTGTATTGTTGGTAGCGGCGTCTATAGCTGTACCAGCAGCAGCGATGACGGGGTTAACGGATGGGTAGATCGGCATGTAAAGAATCGAGGACATGTCCTTGATGCTAAACGAGATGTCGATCTGTAGAGGGCCATCGTCAACACCGAAGGGAAGATTGCCGCCACCTCGCGTGATCTGCATGCTATCAATCATACCCAAACGGCACTGACTGCGATACCGACTATACAGCTCACAGAGGAACGGTGAGGTATACGTGGCAGGGCCTGTGGCCAGCGGTAGTGCACCAGCAAGCAACATGCAAAGCGGTACGTAGAGGTACATATACCGAGCCAGCTTGTTGCCATACGGACTACGTAGAGTGATTGTGTAACTGCTTGTTGGAAGATTGGCCACAGAACTCTGCCAGGTTTCAGGAAAATCGAAGAATGCAGATCCAGCAAGTGCTGTAATGCCGGATAAACCTATTGCATCAAGAGTACCTGAAATGAAACCTTTAGCCGCATCAGTTACGTGTCCAATCCAATCGGTTATATGACCACCGGCAACATCAAATTGAGCTTGTCGATTCGAAGAAGAAATAGAATTGATTTTCTGCGAAATATCCGACTCACCGATGGTCGATGAGAAGGATTCACTCACCGGTCCTGTAGCATCCACACGGAATGACACGAAAGCCGCACCATCTTCAAGTTCAGCTTTAGCTAGTTCCAACAGACCATTATCACCGAACATCGACCAATTGTCGATACTTTCCGAGTCTGATGTACCATCACCAGCACTTGCATCACTCGCCTGAGCATCCGAACCACCTGAAGTATTGCTATCTTGAGTGGTTTGGTTATCGCCGGCATATTTAGTCAGTTTAAAGTATGCTTCACGATAATCTTCAATGCCCGGATAGTTAGGCGAATTAGGTAGTAGCTGTGAGTTGGCAAATTGCTTCAATGCATTCGTGATATCTTCTTGTGACGTATTGGTCTCCATGATGTTTTGGATGTTCTTGTAATAAACATCCGCCATCCGTTGTGCTTTTGTTGCCATCACAAAGACATCAATGCGGCCATCTTGCTTGAAGATTCCAGGCATTGCATCCGCGTACTTTTTAAGCAGCGTATCCAGATCCGGGTTACTGTCGGCACCGCTTCCATTGACGAATGGGTCAGCTGTTACACCTCCGTCGTTATAGTACTTGGCTTGTGAATCGGTGCGAGCATAGGGCGCAATGCCCATATTCACAGCTAAGCTGTTCAGCATGGATGAAACAGCATCCCAGTAAAGCGTCATAGTCGGCTTAAGGTAGTAATACTTCGTCACCGGCTTGTTGGCAAAGAATCTATAGACACGGTACAAAAAGAGAGGAACCGCGCCTATAATGCTACAGACAGTGTAAGCAGCCGCTTGACCTATTTCGAATGCCGTCAGACTACCACGACCCGTGCGCGCCAGGAGTGCCGCCTTTCCGTTTACAGCTGCACTGTAGAACGACCACAGGGAGTTGAACTGAGCGACACCAAAACGCATGGTGATGATCTGATTATGATCATCAATCGCCTCTGAGTAGTAGCGGCCCATGCCATGAGAGAGACTTTTCATCTCTACATCAGGTTTTAGGGGATATCTACCACCCCGTGTGGGATCGGTGTACTTACAGTACTGGGGAAGGGGATTGATAACGTAGTTACCACCCAAGCTTGTGTCCGTGAACTTCATGCTTGCTGTGGTGGCTGTACGCGAATCCAGATCAATATCATCCGACTGGTCTTTCAGCTGCATGAAGGCCTGCTTCACCCAGGATGAATCAGTGGTACGGTACGACATAGCAGAGCCTCAATGTAAGGGTTCATAGATTAAAAAGCTTCTGTAACGGCATAAGAGCCCCTCCCCATTGCGGGGAGGGGCTACCTATACCCTTAACCAGCCAACTTCGCTGGTGTCGGTCTGGAGACGTCTACGGGCAAATTGGGCATCTTCTGCAATGGCTTATTCACACCGTTGGATACTGTAGAACCCGGTGTGTTACCCGCGCTTGCGATTCCTGCTTTACCCAGTGCTTCCAGCTGCTTACCTGACAAAGATAGTAACGCTGTCATCTTTGAATCAACAGATTTGAGGCTACTGTCCATGCTGGTCTGTGCAGTCAATTGCTTGCTCAGGATATCGATCATCTGCGCACTACTGTCCGATGCTCTATCTTGCGCGCGGCGAGAAGAGACATCAGCAATAGTTTGCTGAACAACCTGATCCTGGTTAAGGCGTTGCACCCTAACATCATCGCTGCCACGAACAGGCATCATCGGCATAGGCGACGTTAACGAAGGCGGCGGCATCGCTGGCGTAGCCGCAAGATGTGGGAGACCCATGTCAGGCATGAAGCCGCCTGAACTCTGTCC
>Ga0164242_10008458_pt1 | contig 11168 bp, 9 predicted proteins | sample OricomgcompostMG_FD_108783 | JGI IMG/M metagenome (GOLD analysis project Ga0164242, IMG submission 108783) | Miracle-Growth compost microbial communities from Emeryville, California, USA - Original compost - Miracle growth compost (MG) ...
CGCCGCGATACCGAAACCGATCACAACCAGAAAGCCGGTGATCGACCCAATCGGCAATGTCGCCCAGATACGCTTCATATTGGCAAGACTAGGGCCGCCCATTGCAAAGGTGCCTGCCCAACTGATAAAAATCGCCCAAACCGGCAAATGCCAAGGCAATTGCGCCATGAGAACAGTGGTAACGGCAAGTAGGGATGCGACAACGGCGTGTGGTGGCTTTTTCATTTTGTCTCCTGCTAATTTTTATAAATGTATGTAACGTGATGGATAAAAATCTACCTGGTAGCAGCCTTTGGATTGCTGCCGGCCGCATGATCATGGTCATGCTGACCACAACAGCCGTGGCGATGAATCTTGCATTTGTGTTCGGTGACGACGGTTATCTTTCCGCGCTTGACCACCCATGAACGCGCCGGTATATCAAGCAAGGCATCGGCTACCTGATAAGTGTCGAGAATCACCAAATCGGCTTGTTTGCCGACAGCAACGCCGTAGTGTTCGCCGATGCCGATGGAGCGGGCAGCGTTAATGGTGCCCATATCAAGTATCGCGGCCTGATGCGCAGTGGTGCCGAACGACAGTGCATGCGCCAGCATGTTGCCGATGACCAGCATGTCGGCCTTGCCGAAAGGCGTGAAAGCGTTGCGGATATTATTGGATGAATACGCCACGTTGACACCGCCTTCACGCAGGGCACGCACCGGCGTCAGGCCACGGCGACGATTTTTTACATCGTTACGTCCGCCCAGATATAAATCAGTCGCAGGCAGTGTAACGATGCTGATGTCCGCCTTGCGCAACAATTCGATCACCGGCTTGAGTTCGTCCGGATCAAGCGCCCCCAGACTGGTGACATGACCGAGCGAAACGCGACCGTTGTAGCCGGCATCTATCGTTTTTTGTGCGATATATGCAGCTGATGCAAAACGCTGATCGGTCGCCTCATCAGAAAAATCCGCGTGCATATCAATCGGCGCATCGTATTTTTGCGCCATCTCGAACACCATGTCGATATGCCGCTTGGTATCGTCCCACGATAGCTCGTTGTAAGGGCAGCCGCCGACAACATCGGCCCCCAGGCTCATCGATTTTTCCATCAACGCTGTCGTGCCGGGCGATTTGATAATGCCCTCTTGCGGAAAAGCGACGATCTGAATATCAATCAGATCACGGTATTCATCGCGCAATTCAAGCAGGGTTTCCACCCCGATCAAGCCTTGGATCAAATCCACATCGGGATGCGCGCGCATCGCTACCGTACCGTTGCTGACCGCCATATCCAACACCTGGCGCGAGCGTGCCAGTACATCGTTGCGCTCCTGTTTACCTTTCAGAATGCCGGTCACGCGTATTGCCTCGTCCAGCGTACCGAGCACCGGCGGCATGCGCCTGTGCAGAAATGCCTTTTCCAGATGCAAGTGCGGCTCGACCAAACCGGGAATGACGGCGCGACCTTCTGCATCGATTGTTTCCACTGCCGAGGCTTCAATGCCTTCTTCTATTGCAGCAATTTTTCCGTTCTTGATTGCGATATCCATCAGCGGTTTGTCATCCCACACACGGCTATTGCGTATTAACAGATCCATCTCCATGACCATCTCCTATTGATGTCGTCCAGACTCAAAACTAAAAACCCAGTGCAATCCCCTCACCGCGCGGATCAGCGCCTCCTTCAAAAAACGGTGACCATGGTCCTTGCAGGCGGATTGCCTGTGCCGTACCCATGCGCGGGAATGGCCATTGCGCCGCTTCAACCGGATGGCCTTGCGCGCGTAACGCATCGAAACTGGCTTGCGGGGCGGCCGACTCCAGCAACAACTTGTTCGAGGTGTCGCCCCACGAGCGGCCATACAGCACGCGTGGCGCATCGATTGCCTGTTGCACATTCAACGCAAAATCGACCACGCGCGTCACGACCGACGTCTGCGTTTGCGGCTGCACTTCGCCACCCTGCGTGCCGTACACCATGTAAGGCATGCCATCCTTGAACAACATGCCGGACATCAAGGTCGATGCACTTTGCTTGCCTGGTTTCAGCACATTGGGATGATCCGGTTGCAGCGAGAAAAAGCTGCCACGGTTTTGCAGCAGGACGCCGGAGACAGGATCGGCAACGCAGGCGCCAAAATCAAAGTACAAACTTTGTACCAATCCGACTGCGTTACCATATTTGTCGGCGATGCTGATAAACGTGGTATCGCTGCCGCCGGGGCGGTTTTCATGAGTACGTGTGGTGTCGGACAGCCATGCTTCGCGTTCTGCATTGGCCAGTGCCGGATCCAGCAGTTTTTCAATCGGGATATCGGAAAAATCAGGATCCGTCAGATAGCGATCCCGCTTGCTGAACGCCCATTTGATCGCCTGGATCATCGCGTTGTAATACTCGGGCGAATTTTCGTCCAGACCGGACAGATCGATACCATTGAGGAAATTGAGTATCAGCAAGCCGGCAATTCCTTGCGATGGCGGCGGTACCTGATACGCCTGAAAACCACGATAGGTGGTCGAAATCGGCTGCACCCATTTGGCGTGATAGTCATTGAAATCCTGCAACGTCAGCAGGCCGCCCTGACTTTCCAGATACGACACGATAGCGCGCGCGGTTTGCTCGTAAAAATGGCGTGTGCCATTTTGCGCAATTTGTTCCAGCGTATCGGCCAATGCGGCTTGCTGCAGTCGCTCGCCCGGCAAATAAGGCTCGCCGTTTTTCAGAAAAATACTGGCAGCGCCGGGATCCTGACGGAAGGTTTCAGCATCGTCTGTAATCCATTGGCTGATGTCTTGTGTGACGGCAACGCCTTCCCGCGCATAACGGATTGCCGGTGCCAGCAGACGCGTCAACGGCAAAGTGCCAAAACGCTCGTGCGCCAGCCCCCAGCTATCGACCGCGCCTGGTACCGTGATCGCCGCTTGCGGACCGCGACTCGGAATGGCGTCCATACCGGCGTAGGAATTCAGCGTGATGTTGCGGCCGCAAGTGCCGCTGCCGTTCAACGAAGTCAGCGTATTCGACTTCGCATCATGGATCATCCAGAATGCGTCGCCGCCGATGCCGATCATGTGCGGCAGCACCACACTCATGGTGGCTGCGGCACAGATGGCTGCATCGACCGCGGTACCGCCTTCCTTCAGCACATCCAGTGCGGCGCCGGTGGCGAGATAATGTGCGGTGGCGACCATGCCGTGTTCGGCATAGCTGACGGGACGGGTAGTTCTCATTACTGCTCCAGGAATCGGGTTCATGGAAGACCAGCATAGAGATCAATCGACTGGACAGGAATCGGGATTACCTGATTTGCATCTAGGGATTTCCCTAGATGCCCGCGACGACAACAACCTGCAGCTCACTTGCTATTCACTTACTGCTTCAATCGTAACCCTCATTGATCAAACCATGTTTCAGCGCATAGTAGACAAGATTGGCGGTGGTTGCGGCTTCCATTTTTTGCAGAATCGCTGCCTTGTGCGTGCTGATGGTCTTGTTGCTCAGGGTAAGTATGCGCGCAATATCGTTGACCGAATGTCCTGCCACCAGCATATTGAAAATCTGAAACTCGCGCGGGGTCAATCTGGTATGCGGCAGCTCCTGTTCCGGCTTGTGCAATTGGCGTAACAGACGGTCGGAAATGCCGGGCGACACAAAAGTACCGCCATCAGCTACCTTGCGTATGGCGTCGATCAACTGATCTGATGCAGTATTTTTCGTGATGTAGCCAGCCGCACCGGCACGCATCGCCTGTACTGCATACTGGCTTTCCTGATACATGCTCAGCACCAGGATCGGCAACTCCGGTTTGAGTGCATTGATCTGCTGTATCAATGCGATACCGCTCTTGCCTGGCATCGACATATCGAGCAACAGGACATCAACATCCAGGTTACGAATGCCCTTCAGCACTTCGTCGCCGTTTGAGGCTTCTCCCGCCACCGCCATATTCGAAACAAAGGAAATAATCTGCTTCAGCCCGTCACGAATAATCGCGTGGTCGTCGGCGATCAGTACTCTGATCATTCATTTTCTCCTTGATCACCGAACGTATTCGGAAAACATAATTCGATACTGGTGCCGGCCCCGGGCTTGCTTTGGATGGTCAATTTTCCGCCCAGCATGATGGCGCGCTCGCGCATACCGATCAAGCCCAGACTTTTCTTGTGCAGAGCGTCTTGCGCTGCGATGCCTTTGCCATTATCGACAATCTTGAGTGTCACCGCATCACGCGTCAGCACCAGCGTCACCATGACCGTTGTCGCCCTGCTATGGCGGCTGACATTGGTCAGGGATTCCTGCAAAATGCGAAACAAGGCAGTACTGATATCGCGCGGGAAATGCAATGCCGTCGATGGCAGAATCAGCTCGTACTTGATGCGACTGCGCTCGGAAAATGATTCCATCAACCAGTCGATCGCCGATGGCAAGCCCAGCTCATCCAGTATCGGCGGCCGCAGATCGGCAGCAATACGCTGTACCGATTCCACCGTCGAAACTGCGATTTTCTTGAGCCTGCGTATCTTCTCCAGCCATGCTGGATCATGCTCCGTATGCTGGGTTTCCAGCACGTCCAGGCCAAGACGTATTGCCGTCAGCGATTGCCCCAATTCATCATGCAATTCGCGCGCAATGCGTGTGCGCTCCTCTTCGCGTACCGATTGCAGATACGCCGATAATTCACGCAACTGGGTACGCGATTCCAGCAGCTCCTGTTCAGCCAGCTTGCGGTCGGTAATGTCGCGGGAAATGCCGGTGGTACCAATGACTTCGCCTTGCTCATTGCGTACCGGCGTCTTGATGGTGTCGTACCAGCGTAGCGTACCGTCTTCGGCATGTCGCTGTTCTTCATAACGCAGGTGTTCGCCAGTTTCCATCACACGCTGGTCGGTTTCGATATACGTGCGTCCCCAATCTATGGGCCACACATCGGCTGGGGTCCGGTTCAAAATGGAAGATTCCGGCAAGCGACATGCCGCAATAAAAGCATCGTTGACCAGAATGTAGCGCGACTCCCTGTCTTTCAACCATGCCTGATCAGGAATGCTGTTCAGTATCGCTTTTTGCGATTCGTCTGCCTCGTTCATTTTTTATTGTTCCATCCATTCCAGCGACTGCATCATAGCAAGTTACGACAGCAAACTTATCGCAAGAAATTTATGAGCGTCAATATGCAAATTTGGCTAAAAACAAAAACGCGCTCTTGCGTCGCTACATTAGCATGCCTGACCAAACCATATTCCAGCGCCGCCGTCATTTATCCTGCCATCATCAGATGTTCCAGTCGGCGTATAAAGTTTTCTGCAATCGCGTCAACCATAAGCGCTGCGGTGCGTTAATAAACAAGTAACAAGGATCAATATCCTTCTCACGACAAAAAATCGCTGATTTTGATGTGATCTGCATTGCTTCCCCTGTTTTAAATTCCTGTTGTCCCTTGGCACGCCGCACCGTGATGATGCGACGTGCATTTTTTTATCGGAGCATCGATCGCATTGCTTCGCTATCGTTGTCTCTAGAGCGCTCCCCGGTCAACGATGCTGGGTCGCTTTGCGGCGCGGTTTTGCTGCGCCGTGTTGTTGCCAATTCCGGCTCGCCGGGATGAATTGCCCAGACAGCGATAAAATACATTTTCAATCGAACCTGCATCGTTGCTGAACAGCAAAGCGATCCTGCCAGGCCAATTTCTCCTGGCGTCAGATCGAATGCAAGGTATCCACTGGACAGCCCGCACCTTTTATTGATTATTTTTTTGCGATTATCGTTCTTGCTGATTATTTTTTCTCTTGCGTCTGAAAGAACCTTTGCATGATTATTTATCAGGTCTATCCCCGCAGTTTCAACGACTCTAACAACGATGGCATCGGCGACCTCGCAGGATTGGAACACAAGCTGGAGTACATCAAGGCATTGGGCGTAGACGCGATCTGGATCAGCCCGTTTTTCAAATCCCCGATGAAGGATTTTGGCTATGATGTCGCCGATTTCCGCGCCGTCGATCCGATTTTCGGCACCATGGACGATTTCAAAAGCATGCTCGCACGCGCAAAATCGCTGGAGTTGGGCATCATCGTCGACATGGTGATTTCGCATACTTCGGATGAGCATCCGTGGTTTGAAGACAGCCGCTTCGGTAAAAACGGCAAATCCGACTGGTATTTGTGGGCCAACCCGAAGCCGGATGGCAGCCCGCCGAACAACTGGGTTTCGGTATTCGGCGGCGTCGCCTGGCGCTGGGATGCAGAGCGACGGCAATATTATTTCCATTCCTTCTTTTCCGGCCAGCCGGATCTGAACATGCACAATCCTGACGTGCAGGATCAGGTACTGTCGGATATCCGGTTCTGGCTCGATCTCGGCGTCGCCGGCTTTCGCTTTGATGCCTGCAATCATATTTTTCAGGATCGGCAATTACGCAACAATCCGCCGCGCGATGATGTCAGCGCCGCCTTGCATCCTTACGGCTATCAAGTGCATGTCCACGATCAGGCGCAACCTGAAATGCTGCCTTTTCTGGGCCGTATCCGTGATTTGCTGGACCAATATGGCGCGTACAGCCTGGCCGAGGTGGGCGGTACCGAGCCGATCAAATTGATGGGGCAATATACGCAGGCCGGTCGCCTGCATTCCGCATACAGCTTTGCGCTGATGCAGCCGGACAGCAGCGCGCAACGCGTGCGGGATGTGATTATCGAACTGGAACAACATATCACTGCACCGGCAGCGCCCTGCTATGCGCTCAGCAATCACGACAAGCCGCGGGTCGCCAGCCGCTGGCTCAATGGTCGCGATCCAACCCACACAGCGAAGGAAATGCTGGCGCTGCTTTTTTCGATGCGCGGCGATATCTGCATGTATCAGGGCGAAGAACTCGGCCTGCCGCAAGCCGATGTGCCTTACGAAAGAATCCAGGACCCGTTCGGAAAGAATTTCTGGCCGAAATTCAAGGGGCGCGATGGTTGCCGCACGCCGATGCCGTGGAATAACGATGTACACGCAGGCTTCAGCAAGGTTGAACCCTGGCTGCCAGTCGTGGCCGAACACCAGGCTTTGAATATAGAAAAGCAGCAGGCCGATCCTGACTCTGTACTGAACTTCTACAAGAAGATGATTGCGCTGCGCAAGGCGAATCCGGCTTTAATGCATGGCACGATCGAATTGATCGAGAGCCATGCGCATGGCGTGCTGACCTTTCGGCGCACGGTTTCGACCCAGGCCTTGTTATGCATCTTCAATATGGATGTGATCGAACATACCGTACAACATCACTGTACCGGCACTCTGTTGGCACAAAACGTGCACATGAAAAATCAAGACATCACACTTGGCGTCAATGGCTTTTGCATTCTCAACCTGTAACGCCAGCCAGAAATTGGCCGGCGCCATCTCTGGAACAAGAAAGTAAATACAGGAAAGTACGTGTGAGAAGGTAAGTGCGAAAAAATAAGCACGAGAAACCAAGCGCAAGAATAACTGCAAGAACGCGCCTTGCATATATTCAAAACCGGTATCGATTTACGCATACACTAAGCGCACAATCTGCAGCATACGATATTGAAGCTGCACTATTTTTTCGATAACTACTTCTCCGTCCGATATGGAAAACGACAGCGCTATCTATAAAACCCTGCTCGAATCGACCAAGGCCATTCCCTGGAAGATAGACTGGAAAAGCATGAGCTTCAGCTATATCGGGCCGCAGATCGAAAATCTGCTCGGCTGGAGCGTCGAAAGCTGGGCCAGCGCCAACGATTGGGCCGCGCGCATGCACCCGGAAGATCGCGAATGGGTCGTCAATTTTTGCGTTTCCCAATCAAAGGAAGGGGTCGATCACGAAGCCGATTATCGCGCGCTGACCAAGGACGGCAATTATGTCTGGATACGCGACGTGGTACATGTAGTGCGGAACGAAAGCGGCGAGGTCGAGGCATTGATCGGCTTCATGTTTGATATCAGCGAACGCAAGAAAACTGAAGCCAAGCTGATCGACATGCAAAAGGAGCTGGAGGCCTGGTCGTTCAAGGATGGCCTGACCGACGTCGCCAATCGTCGCATGCTCGATTCGGTACTGCAGCTGGAATGGGAAAATGCACGGCGCAACAACCAGCCGCTCGCCATCATCATGCTGGACATCGATTATTTCAAGCAATACAACGATCACTACGGCCATATTCAGGGCGATGATTGTTTGAAACGTGTCGCCAAGGCGCTCAGCCATGCCGCCACACGCTCACGCGATTTCTTTGCCCGCTTCGGCGGCGAGGAGTTCATGCTGATCCTGCCGGAAACAGACGAGGCATCCGCCATCAAGGTGGCCGAGCGCTGCCGCAACCTGATTTTCAAGGAACAAATACCGCATGCCAAATCCGATGTCGGCCAGCTCCTGACGATCAGCCTCGGAATCGGCGCCATCACTCCGACGCAGCAGGACAGACCGCTGGCATTTATAGAAGAAGTCGATCGTCGGCTGTATCAAGCCAAACAACAGGGGCGCAATCGCATCGTTCACGGCTAGTAATCAAGTTTGTCCTCGCTCAGCCACGATTCGAAAGCGTAAAGCCAGCTCATCCCGGACCCGAATTGCGCCGTTGAGTATGGAAAACGGCGTAATGCCGAAATCGCTCTGCCGAAATTGCATGCTGCCGCTGACGATCATGCCATCCGCCGTTTGCCGGATAGTCGCCGGCACCGGATAGGTACGGCTGATGCCGTGCAGGCGTATGGTCACATCCAGCATCGGCGCATCATGCGCTGCATCCTGGTGCCGCACGATATGAATCAAGCCCAGCGGAAAGCGTTGCGCTTCCAGCACTTTGGCCAGCATATTGTGTCGCGTGCCGGCGATATCGTCCGCTGTGGGCTGGCTATCGAAGCCGGCGGCCGCTCGCAGTTCTTTTTCATCCACCGTCAGCTTGTCCAGCGGCACGGATAAATCGGCATGCCCGGCATCAGGCGCGACAAACCCGCTGACGTCGTGGCTGGCCACCACATGATCGTGCCCGAAACGGGCAAAGGGGCCGTCGCGGCGCACTTCAAGTACGAGCAGCGATTGCCGCGCATCGACATGCAATATGTTTTCCCCTTGCGCTTCGGCTTGCCGATAGTACTCGGCCGGCAGTATCGACGAAGCGTCCATGCCGGCGACCGCAGGCGAACCAGCTTGCCGGGATGCCGGTGACTGAAAACTGCAGGCGCACAACAGACAGGCTGCAGCCATCCAGACTGCATCGCGCATGATTGATCTGGTCAATTTTTTCATCCGGTAGTACCTGTCGGAAAAAATAAAAAGGATAAAAAATAAGCAGCAACGAGCCGTCGTCTCGGCCTTGACACTCACGGTACAATACACCCCTATCGCAAACGATGCCTCAGGCTCGTACCGCAAACTGCGTGGCGATGCATATTCGCATCCCGCCTCTATAACAAGATATTCAGCATGACCGATCACACTGCCGACGACGGCCACAAAAAACCGCTTTTTTACGATCCGACCGAGCATCGCATCCGCAGCTTTGTCACTCGCGCCGGCCGCCTCTCGACTGCACAGGCACGTGCGATCGGAGAACTGGGACCACAGTTCATGATCCCGTATGGCAAACAGCCGCTGGATATCGAACAGCACTTTTCACGCCAGGCGCCGACGATATTTGAAATCGGCTTTGGCATGGGTGAAACGAGCGCCAGCATTGCCGCGCGCATGCCGGAGAAAAATTTCATCGGCGTCGAGGTACACACGCCGGGTGTCGGCAGCTTGCTCAAGCAGATAGGCGAACAACAATTAACCAATCTGCGTATCATTCAGCACGATGCGTTTGAAGTATTGACCAATATGATTGCACCCGCCTCGCTCGCCGGCGTGCATGTATTTTTTCCCGATCCATGGCACAAGGCAAGGCATAACAAACGCCGCCTGATTCAACCGGCGATGGTACAGCTGCTTTCGTCTCGTCTGATGACTGGCGGTTACCTGCATTGCGCGACCGACTGGCAGGAATATGCGGAACAGATGCTGGAAGTGTTGAGTGCCGAACCCACCTTGAAAAACAGCGCAGAAGCGTATGCGCCACGTCCCGATTATCGTCCGGTTACCAAGTTTGAAAACCGCGGCTTGAAGCTGGGCCACGGCGTGTGGGATCTGGTATTTGAAAAAAGATAAACGATGCCGGCATGATTTTATGCTGCCGCGCGTGGGCATTCTGCGCGCCACTGCCAGTTAAAAGAAACGCAAAAGATTGTGCTTATATTTGCGCGATCAGCGCCACGATATCGGCGCCGTAACTTTCCAGTTTTTTCTCGCCGACGCCACTGACACCACGCAATTGCTCTAAAGACAGCGGCTGCGTCTTGGCAATTTCACGCATCGTCGCATCATTGAAAATCACGTATGCCGGCACATTATGCTTGCGCGCCGTTTCCATACGCCACCAGCGCAATTTCTCGAAAATCGCCTGTTCGCCAGCCGACAAATCGCTTTCGACGTAACCGCTGGGCTTGTTGCTGACGCGCCTGGTTTTCAATGGTTTTTGATAGGTGCGCAGCTGTATCTTCTCGCTGCCTTTCAATACCGGCCGTGCGGCGTCGGTCAGTTTGAGCGCGCTATACGATTCGTAATCCACACTGATCAAACCCAGTGCAATCGATTGCCGCAAAATCGCGCGCCACTCTGCTTCGCTGCGGTCAGAGCCGATGCCGTAAGTGGAAATCTGTTCGTGTCCCCATTGCTTCACCTTGTCCGAATCGACGCCGCGCAACACATCCAGTACATGCATCGCGCCAAAGCGCTGATCGACACGGTAGATCGTCGACAGCAATTTTTGCACGGCAATCGTCGCATCGAAAGCCACCGGCGGCTGCAAGCAGGTATCGCAGTTGCCGCACGATGATGCGGACTGGCCGAAATACTGCAATAGCCGGGTGCGTCGGCAGTGCAATGTTTCGCACAAACCCAGCATCGCATCGAGCTTGGCACCTTGTACCCGCTTGAATGCTTCATCCGCCTCGGATTCTTCCAGCATCCGGCGTTGCTGCACCACGTCCTGCAAGCCGTAAGCCATCCACGCATTGGCCGGCGCACCGTCACGACCGGCGCGACCGGTTTCCTGATAATAGCCCTCTATGCTTTTCGGCAGATCCAGATGGGCGACAAAGCGCACATCTGGCTTGTCGATACCCATGCCGAACG
>Ga0164242_10008459_pt1 | contig 11168 bp, 5 predicted proteins | sample OricomgcompostMG_FD_108783 | JGI IMG/M metagenome (GOLD analysis project Ga0164242, IMG submission 108783) | Miracle-Growth compost microbial communities from Emeryville, California, USA - Original compost - Miracle growth compost (MG) ...
AGAAGGGGACAGAAATAATATCTTTTTTTTGATCTTTCCTACCAAATATCTAAGATAAGTCGTCTTGCCGGTACCAGGGAGACCATGCAATAACACAATCCCTTTATCTTTATCTTTTTTTAACCGCTGTTGAATTATCTGATCCGTCAGTTTAAAATCATCCGCAAAAAACAAATCCAGGTCAAGCTTGCTTTTTTTTATTTCCATGGGTTTCAATTCCAGACCATAACTTGTTCTGACAATCAGGTTAATTTCTAGCGGCTCCTTACGTTTGGGTTTATTGCAGGGAAGTATCAAATCCACCATACGCTTAACCATATCCATATGCTTACCGTCATGGTATAAGTAAAGGTAATCATCTGAAACTTCCAGCATCATAGCCGCATCAAACACTATAATTGTACTTTCCATAGCAAAATTTCTTTTGCGTTTAATGAAATTTCTTAACTGATATACCCCAGTGATCTCAGACGATAAATTCTCAGTAATTGTTTTTACGACCTTCTCTCCATTTATATCCTCAAAAAAATCTACGTTGGGGAAATTATTAAAATGATGCAGGTAAAATAATTTACCGTCTATAAAACCCATACCGAACAACTTGCCGGTATCTAATGTCCTTTCTATATTTAAATTACCCATTATATTATTAAAATTTTAATTTCATTTTATTGCATAAAAAAGCCCGGTCACAGCATTTTGCGACCGGGCTTTTACATAAGGGTTATGACCACCTATATGTATATATGCATTTGCCGAAAATACTTGCGTTCTTGCAAAACACAGTTTCCTAAGGAAGCGCATTGGCTCCCTTGGTCGTTTGCAATTTGTATATCTATATTTTTCAGCACTTCAAGTAGGTTTTAAAAAATGAATCAACTAGGTTTAATACCACAAATTCAAAAAGGTAACCCTCTTTTTCCTGACAAATTTTTAAAAAAACAGTCAACTATAGTACCCTCAATCACAATAAATTAGAGCTCCACCCAAGCATTAACACCAAAAAGAACACTCCAAAAATCGCAATAATTTAATTTTCAAAACAAATAAATCTATTTAAAAATCAATAAAACCATACCATCCGGGCACAAATACAATTAAGATTAAATCATTTCCAAATACACAAATCAGTCAAATTAAAAAAAAGCTACTTATTGACAAATTAGCAAAATGAAAATTTCGGTCAAAACGAATATCTACCACATCATAATGGCTGACGACAGCTAGACTGGCAAAATGTAGTTTTGCAGAAGCTTTATCCTATATTGGCATTCGTAAAATGAAGGACGTGGCATCTACAAAATGGCACATCCATTATCAAGACCAAGACTAACCACGACAATGCATTATCAGGAACAATTTTAAGGATTCCCGTTTATTTTTAAAACAACAGCCTCAAGTTATAAAATCACCTAATGAATCTGTATTTTTACATAGCCCTACACAATTCACTCCAGACCAGACTCGACTTACCAGACAATTCCATGACTCTCAATATTTTTAGTGATAAAAGGCAAAATTCCCCCTGAGCTCGTTACATAAAAATACATTCCTTTTAGTTCGCAAAGAACAGGATACCGGATATCCATTTCAGTTCGAGGATAACTCGGTGCGACATATATATTATCCAGGACCGTAGGCAAAATAAGCTTACCAGCCCCGTCCAGTAACCCCCATCTACCAAAGCGCTCCACCATAAATCCATTGCCGTTTTTTGAAGGTAATACCTTTGTGTAATTGGGCTTAACAATAACTTTTCCAGTCTGATCCATTAAACCCATTAAATTTTGATAGACACTTGCATCGTAATGACTAATCACTAAGTATTGTCCAATTTGAAAATGATATGGGTAGTCATCACCCGCCTCTTCTTTAAAATCATAAACAGCGTCAGACAAAAAATGACCGGTAGTATCAGCATACTGATAGGTAAAATGAGCATCTTTATGATCTTTTCGCAATTGAATAAGACCACTTTTACTAATGCGTGTCCGATCAAAAGATGGCGCAATTACCACCCGGCCTTGCTTATTAATATACCCGTATTTACCCTGCAATACCTTAAAGAGCCCGTGCGATTCGTATTCAATTCCTTCATAGATACCAAAATCACTTTTTAGAATCGGGTATCCTTTAGACACAACATGCCCCTTCTTTAAGCTGTATAAATAGGTTTTTATAGAATCATCCACGCGTAAAAGCCCGCTGCCAGCCAGCCGAATTTTGTTATAACCCGCCAAGTTGACAAAATGCTTGTTTGCTCCGTCATAAATTCTAGTTTCTTTGCAACAACTGTCCCGTCTTTGCAATAAATAGAATCGAGAATCAATCCGATCTATATCATTATACAAGGCCGGCGAAATTTCAGTTCCATTTTCCAGGTCAACCAAGCCTTGTTTCAAATTAAGGCTCGTTTTTGCCAATCCATGGCCTAAATATTCAATATCATCATAAAAAGCTGATAATATTTTTTTCCCGTAAATAGAATAAAGAGTCCTTTGTTTTTGCTTATCCTTGACTACGATATAATTATTTAATGAATCTGCAGGCTTTAACAGATCAACGGACGCAAAACCAGCCTGCAGGAGATCACCTGTTTTTAGGTTATAAAAGCCCTCTTTATCCTTTTTTCGAATTATATACAACACATTTACAGTTCCAGTACTATCATGCAGCGTTAAAGGATGCCTCCAATCACTTATACGCACTCCCTTAGGTGTAATTGGCTCCCCATATTTGTCAAGTACTATTACATCTTCGTCATTAACATAAGCGCCAAAACAGCTATCAGCTACATAAATATCTTTATATGTATTTGGGGCAATAAGGATATGACCTTCATTATCAACAATTCCGCATTTGCCATTTTTATAAACCTGAATATAAGATCCCCATTCAAACTGACTGTAAGGATCCCCCACCTGATCATAAACAAAGGGCAGCAAAGTACGTCCTTTTCCATCTATAATTCCATATTTTCCAGCCTTATTTTTAAGGCAGAGAGCCCCGCTAATGACTTGCATATCATCATATTCACTGTCTGAATACACTTTTTGCGTGGCTAAATTAATCACAACTCTATGGCCATTTTGCTCAAAACTAGTTACCCAATTATCACTGCGCATTCCATAATGGGCCGGATGTTCATAACTAAAGGGTAATAGCACCTTCCCATCAAAGCCAACAACGCCCCATTTCCCATTTTTTGATGCATAAGCATAATCCACTCCACCGCTGCAGCCCCCACAATAATCAAATTTATCATACACAGCAGGCAGGATCAATTTATCCGCCGCGCGGCTGTAAATACTCCATTTATCCTTGATCCTGACATCAAAAAAGTTATCATCCATAATATTAACCTGATCAAATCTAGCTGGCACCAGAATATGTCCCCAGGTGTCCGCATACCCCATTTTCCCATTTTTGTATATGGCCAGATAACGGTTAAAGTCCATTTTTATAAAATCAAACTGCGCAGGCAAAGCCCACCCAGAATCAGCACGAATCAATCCAAATTTCCCTCTCCTTGTCACTATCAATATTCTAACTGAATCATCCTTATCAAAATTTACCCAGCCAGGTCTTACCTGACTGATACTTGCTATAGGATGGTAGTCAGATATAATTGTATCAAATGCATAATTGCCTGAACCATCTACAAAATAAGCACTGTCTTCTTTTTTAAGATGAACAAACCCAAAATTAGAAATAGCGCCTGAAGTAAATCTGTTAATCTCACCTGCTAACTTAAGCTTTGAAATTAAGCTATCCCGTAAAGCATCTAAGGCTATTTGTCTGCTATCTTTAACTTGCAGCGACGAAGCCTTCCCCTGAAATACTACTGAAGGATCAGATTTCAAAACAAAGTCCGTGTCAGATACTGGAATCTTTTGAATCCGGCTAACTTCAGTCAGATACCGTAAATGACCAATCTCAACTGAGCTTCTCAAAATAATGCCTGGAACTTGATTCACATGGTGAAGTTGAAAGTAATCCCATGGAAGATCCTGCGTATACCAAACCTCTACCAGCGAAGAGTCTGTTTTAGTCCGATAGGTTGCCTTAGCACAGTTCACGCCAGATAACATTTTAAGACTATCCGGGTATAGTTTTAAATTCAGCAATTCCCCAGCAGAACTTTTTCTTTCTCTTGCCTCCACTTCAGCTAAGGTACTACTATCTACCTGACCGTCAATTTTAGTAAACACCATAGAATCTCTTGCATTTATCAGCATTTGCATTGGATTATAGCCAAGATAGGATCTTAAAAAATAATCCTTATTTAATAGCATTGTGGACACTACTGAATCTGCTGTAGCATTTTGATGTTTAGCACCTTTTTTTTCTAACTCACTAGCACCTGGTAAAACTTGAACAGTAGATTTCATATCGATTCGCCAGGCCACTTGTTGTGGAACTGTTATCATATCATTTTTTATAATAGCACCAAACCCTTCCAAATAATAAACAACCATCCAAAGGACTAAAAATGTTTTAAACCATAATTTTACTTTTCTTTTTTGCAACTGCGTCATATTTACATTATTGTTATTATTATATTAAAGGCTGAAAAATAACCGCAACGACATATTATCCAATATTTTCAAAAAATATACTTAAAACTAAGCTAAGCTAACCCATTCATACACCTTGAAAAGATGTCCATTTTTGTTGTCCAAATTATTCCAGCCGGGTTATTACAGAGCGACGTCCTTAAAGCCCCCCCAATTATTTAAACTGCCATACCAGTCTGAAAGCGGCTCCAAGAGTACTACTATTTTTATTGGCCATATATTCTTTTTAAGACCCCGATGGATCCACATACTTTTCTCCATTTATATTCATGTAAAAAGTATCACCATCTTGCTGTACCAACAATAAATCCTTATTTACAGCAATGATCCTTTGATAGGCAAAAGGAATCAAGACTTCACCTTTTGTGTTTAACACACCGTAATTACCCCCCTTTTTGCAATAAACATGGCCGTACTGAAATTTCATGGAACTAAAATCACTGTCTGTCAAAGCTATACCCTTCTGGCTTAATAACTGGTAGGTATAATCATTCCCTACTAATTTAGCGGCAATAACACAGCCCTCATATCGGAAAACCGAAGAATATACTGGTTCGATTAATATTTTGGATTTCAGATTAAATAATCCATAGCGATTTTCCGTTCTAGGATAAGCTTCCAATTGAACCCAATTTTTACCTTCGCCATTCATAATAGATACAAAACCATACTTAAGCCGAATAAGCCACTTTCCATGTGCATCCATTAATCCATACTGCTGCCCTTTTTTTACAATAAAATAAGGCTCACTTGTACTATCTAAGATCCTTGTATCCTGGATATCATCATAAATAAAGGGAACAATAGGATTCCCGTATCCATCAATAACCCCGTTATGTCCATCTTTATAGACGGCATAGGGCGGTTCTTGCACTAAAGAAAGGGATGAAAACCCACTATAATCCAGTTGAATAATAACCCGGCCCTGCCTGTCAATCTGTCCGGCTTTTCCGTCCCTAGAAACCATAAACCGTTTGAGTGACGGCAAGTAAGTACACTCAAAATAAGGGTCTTCAAATAATCTATCCCCTTTAATGTTGTAAATATAATGATGCAGATCAGCTGTCTCTGCAATAATATGCATACTGTCGATAAAATTTAAGTTGCGATAATTTGCTGGGATAATCACCTCGCCATTCGCCTTTCTCAGTCCTTCATTGTCATTTTTTTGGAACACTTCATAACCACCAGGCAAGGATTGAACAACTGACTGTCTATTATGTAGAATCCGTCCGTTTATAAGGCTAAAATAAGTATTTTTTTGCCCGATTTGAAAACAAGCAGTCGAATCGTCTGCTAGCATAGCCTGGTACTGAGAATTGTAGCTAGCGAGCCGATTACCTTTAAAATCAAATAAATCGACTGAAATATTATTTTGATCTTCTCCTCCTTTTTGAATAATTTGTCGTAAAGCACCAATTGAGGTTCCTCCTTTTATCTTGCTGGCAACAATCCGGTGACAAATCGTGTCTATTTCAAAATCAAGGTAGTCTGGGTCAATTATTTGCTTTCCATCCCAGCTGTATAATCCGACAGCCCCTATGGCTGATTTCACCTTAAAAAAATGGCTGGCGAAATATACTGTTTCAACCGTTAACCCTTTTGGAACAGTTAGCTTTTTTTCATCAGCATAAAATATTTTATCATTGATAAGATAATGACGCCTATCGTAAAAGAAAATACGTTCATAATTTGGCAATTCAATCACCCATTTGCCAGTTTGCAGATCTATGACACCAGTTGAGCCGTCAGCTTTCGTTACAGATCTTAGATAAAACAGTTCGTCAGGACCAATTCGATTACCTACTACTTCCACATGATAAACCCCAGTAAACTGAGCACTGAAGATCTCCTCTCCTTTCGTGTTGATAAAGCCATTCAAGTAAAGGTTATCATAGGTAGTCCAATTTGGATTTTTTATACCAATTTTGGCAATGCCCTTTTCAAATAAAGATGCATCATCATATTTTGGTGCAACAATGACACTGTCAGAAGTTGCATCCAAATAGCCCCATTTATCATATTTGTTGTGGAAGGGAATTAAATTATGGCCATTTTGAAAATATTTTTTCATTTTTCCCCCCATAGGTTCAGCCTTTACGCCTACTACTGGCTGCGCAAACCCTATACTGGCACATGCCAGAATAAACAGGACCAGACAATTACTTACTTTTCTTATCATGTACTGATTTTAGCATTTACTTCAATATACAAATGCACTTAAGTCAATCCATTAACCAATTTATGGATTCCCTAAAAACATCATTTTTAATGCCGCCAGCTTGACTGTTGCCACACAATCTCATTCATTAAGCGGCATTTATTTTATTAAGGCATTTTCAGGTTATACTTAAAATTCAACACCGCCTCATCTAAATAAAAAATAAAGATAGGATACTCCATAGGTTTAGATGAGCACAATTGCTTCACTGAGCAAATATCATAATCCCAGACCAAAATCCAAAATATGAACCTACTACTAGTTGCCTACTAATCAAAAACACACATCTACAGAGCGTCTACGCGCTATTCATTTATTTAATTATCTAAGCATTAAGCATTATTTTATTTATATATATTTACCAAAGACACGATTGAAACACAAGAAAAATATATGAATCAAGACCAAATATCTATTTTACTTTATTGTTCAGTAGTATTTGTCTCCTACAGCCTACTAGCATGCATGCACAGATTTTGCAAGGCCTACAGCATCCAACTTTAATAATTTCAAGATTCCCTTTATATAACAAACAACAAATTTTTAAAACCTTCACGGCTTTGATGGGTGAGTACTTAATAAGGTCTGGAGAAAACTTGACGTTTTTTTATTGAAGGCCAAAAAATAAGCTGGATCAATATCCTCAATTTCAATGATTAAAATTGAAGATATTGATCCAGCTTTCGAGGTTAATCGGCTCAGAAATCTTAATACTGAAATTTCATCATTTATTTTTTCAAAAAATGTCTGAACCATAAACCATTATGACGATTATCCTTTACCACCAGATAATAACTTCCGGTCGTCAACTGTCCTACCTGTAAGGTCACCACGGGCTGATTTGCTACTTGCAGATGTAGCACTTTTTTGCCCAGTGTATTATAAATAGCGATATCCAGCGAAGTTGCCTCTTTATTCGGCCACCGCATATGCATTTTCGTTTCCACTGGATTTGGATAAATCAATAGCGAACCAACCCCAGTTTTTGCCTGCAATGTTTTGACATTTGAATAACTACTGGTACCATCCATATTTACCGCCTTTACCCTAAAATAAATTAATCCATCCAGATTTAATGAAGTTGAAAACTGATATTTTAATGAAGCCTGCTTTTCTGTGACTTTACCGGCTTCATAATATTTAATACCATCCAGGCTATATTCTGGTTCATAATGATCAATTTGACTCTCTACACCCAACTTCCAGGCCCATATATAGAGCCCATTGTTGTAGCTAGCATCAAAATCAACCCAGGTTACCGGCAAAGGCTTAGTATAAGTTACATTTAATACGTAGCTTTTGGAAAGAGCTGAACTAGCGGAACTCACTTTAACTGTAATCACATTCACTCCTTCCGTAAGCGTGATCGGCGTCGATGAATTACCGCTGGGAACCGTTTGCGTACCGACTGTGATTGTACTAGTTGTATTGACCGCCGTTGGTGTAATAACAATTGTCGGCTGCTGAACGGCAACAGAATAAGTAAGAATATCCGCAGAAAAAGTTGGATCTAGCGCCCCATCAGATAGTTGTAAAGCGGCAAGGTCCACTTCTGTTGTTTTCAAATGGTAGGTTTCACCAACAAAGGGTAATGTAGACACCACTATAGGGGTTAGGTTATTGGTGTTAGCGAGATTCAACGTAAGATCACCTGAACCAGCGGACTTCTGGACAGTAACCTTATATTTGGACCCTGAAACCGCTGTTACGCTAGTCACTGTAGCACCCGTAATATAGGGGCCTGCGGTCAGTGTGAAATTGGCAGCGGTGAGCCCTGTCACATCCGTGTTGAAATCAACGTTATAATTCACCACAGTAGCATAAGTATTATCGGCATCAGCCCGCGTAATAGCACTTATCGTTGCAACGCCTATATTAACTGGATTACCCGTAGCAGATGCAGTCTGATACATTTCCAATCCAGAATTGCCATTATAATCCAATACCATAACCCTATAAGTTATATCCGGCTGCAGATTGGAGAGTGCTACTGTATTGCCATTGCCATTGTACACACAATACCAATTTCCAGATCCATCCTTTGACCCACTACCATAATTCGCGTTGGCGGTGTAGGTCGTGTTATTACTCACTGATGGCGTGCCAGAATTACTTTGGGTCACAAATACGACTCTTTTATCCCCAGACCCCTTTGTCCAGGTAAGTGTTGTACTATTTGCGCTCTGAGCACTGGCAATAATATTGCTAGATTGGGTTATGGGACTTGCATATAATTGAATAAGTGCTCCACCATCACTAGTGGAAGTAGAGCCCGTTATATAATAAATATTATCACTATTAAATACAGCGATTCCCCACGCAAAGAAAGAACTGTACGAATCCATAATAGCCAGCTGAGTCGGAGTGCCGGTAGCATTTATATACTTATTGAGTACAAACTTATCAACAGCAGCATTATATTCAGAAACGTATAAATTCCCCAACTGATCTATTGCAATTGCCGTAGAATACTTGCCACTTGAAATGGTTGAAACGGAGCTATAATTGGACGCTGCTGTTAATTTAAGCACTCCTCCATGGTCAGGATCTTTAGGCACCCCAAAAGCTAAATTAAAATAAATATCATTATTCGATGCCACTGCAATTGATGTAGGGTAAGTATAACCCTCCTTCAAATTAATATTATTATAAAGCACCGTTCCATTTGTATAGGTACCGGCGGCATAACGAACAATCTGATATTTGCCACTGCCGCTATTATACTCCGCCGTATAAAGATTATCACTAGCGTCAAAGGCGAGGGCTGTGCAATAGTTTCCACTCATAACAACTGATGACGAATAAGTATTTGTCCCACTGTCAAAACTTAATTTATAAACTTCATTATCAGTAGCAGAGCCAGCAACAAAAACATTTCCCTGACTATCAACAGCGATGCCCCATGGATAATCTACTCCGGTGTACTGCAGTCCTGTAAATATCGTAACTGGCGGCGTTGTACCGTTATTATATTTGACAATATCATATCGATCTGTTGTACCGTTGTATTTGGCCGCGTAGAGATTACCCTGATCATCCTTGGTTAAAGTTGACAAAAAACCGCCTGATTCGAGTGTGCGGCTTGTTTGTGCACTTCCTGCAAATGTCAGCAACAGAAGGCAGATAAAGGCTGCCAGGCAGCTTAGCTTTTTTGTAGATTTAGTTTTCATAGTAACATTTTTGGTAATAGAAGTCCCATTATAATAGGAATTTCAATATTTAAAAATCAAAATTTCAGCCTTACAAAAAAAGACACATCTGGGCGTTTTTCAGGCGTTAAAGCCCTTAACCAGATGGAACATTGAATATATAAGGTGCCGTTAAATTTATTTATGTTTTTCAGGCATAGACTTTTTGTACGCTACTCTACTACAACGGAAAGCAATTTCATTAAATTTCAATTGCAAATATAAAGAAAAAGGGTTACTCTATATCAAATTCACCTACTTTCCTAATACTCGTATGGGCTAAACACAAAAATACGGATTTTGCCAACCACTGACGCTTTGTTCATGCAGGATTTTCATTCGCTCCAATGGAAATTGGCAATTTTCATATTGATCTATAGTAAGCGTATGTACGTTTTTTAAACGCATTTGTATATGTTGAATATCTATCTGCGGCATAGACTGAATACGTTGCAGGTCAAAATTGCGACTACCTCTAGGCCCTTCAATTGATTGTGTCCTTAAAATCCTTAGAACCTTTTGCGTATCTCCTTGCACAATTGCCTGTTCAATTTCCCGAATAAACAAACCGACCTCGTAGCCTAAAAGCGCAAAAACATTTGCCTTTTGCTGATTGACCGATTCAAAAGAGCTGACAAAGGCATGATTTTGCCGATCTCGACCAGCCCTAGTCCAGGAACTCGCAGCATAAAAAGAAAAATCCAAACTAGAAAGCTCATCCAGGAAGTCATCATAGGCCATATTTTCAACTAAAATCAATGGAATTTTTTGGTAATACATAGAAGAGATCCATTGGCGGATAAAATCCGTTCCCTGATTACCCGTAAATATCCCATGCACAAATGCTGGTTTGTCTAAAGCAACGGCATTAAAGAATCCATTCAAATCCAAAACGTCACCACCACTCTTCTCCTTCCCAATAGTGTGTAATATTAGCGAGTCCCCACCAACCGATTGAATCCCTTCCCAAAAGCAGCTATGCAAGTGATAACCAGCTTCATAATAAGGCAGCACTACCAGGCCCGTATTTTTAAATTTCTCCTGGGCAAACCTGCCTAAGGCATACTCAGATTGCCAAATCTGTTGGGAGGCTAAGAATACATAAGGACTGGCAATATCCATTGCAGGAACATATTCACCTGAGTCAAATAAAATCGCCGGCCGCTGGTATCTATTTATTAT
>Ga0164242_10008460_pt1 | contig 11168 bp, 10 predicted proteins | sample OricomgcompostMG_FD_108783 | JGI IMG/M metagenome (GOLD analysis project Ga0164242, IMG submission 108783) | Miracle-Growth compost microbial communities from Emeryville, California, USA - Original compost - Miracle growth compost (MG) ...
CGGCAGGCCGATGACGACACCCTTGACCGCCTGTGCGGCGACGATCGCGGCGAGCGCGGCCTTGTCCTTCTGGAATTTGCTGCGGCGGATCAGTTCGGCGGGGCTGGCGAAATGCCAGCCGGCATCGCACAGCGCGACGCCGATCGTCTTCGTGCCGACATCGAGGCCGACCAGACGGCCGCCGCCGGGCAGCGCGTCACGAAAGGCGTCGCGATCGATCGTGATCATCGCCGCGGCATAGCGGGGGAGGGGGATGGAGAAAAGCGCCCGGCCGGATCGGGCCGGGCGCCTGTCCGAAAACGGACTTATCCGCCGGTTGCGCCCGAAGCGTCGCCCGAGCCGCCCGTATCGCCCGAATTGTCACCGGTCGAGCCCGGCGCGGTGCTCGGCGCAGCCTGCATCTTCGACGCTGCGGCCGTCTGGATGCGCTTCATCAGGGCCGGATCGGACTGCGACGCGCGCGCGATCGCGTTGAACTTGTCCGCCGTCAGGCCCGACGATTTGACGGCCGCGGCCATCTGGGTCTGCTTGTCGGCATCGGGAACGGCCGAATCCTGCTGGATCTTCTGCACCGCGATCGCGGCGGTCGCGAATTCGTCGATGTCGGTGTCGGTGTAGGACGATGCCGGCGCCGCGGTCGTGGGCGGCGTGGTCTGCGGCATCGCGCTCTGGGGCGGCGTGGTCTGCGGCGGCGTGGTCTGCGCCGGCGGGGTGTTGCTTTGCGGCATGGTGCTCTGCGCGAGCGCGCCGGTGGCGCCCAGCGCGCAGGCGGCGATCATTGCCGTGGTCGTTCCGAAACGAAGCATCGAATCTCTCCTGTCGTCATACGAAATTGGAACAGTGCGTCCGAACTCGCGATTGGTTTCTCGGCGTCAATGGAAAAACCGGTATGACGTGGCGGGCGCGAGGCAAACGGAGGTACGACGCAATGATCTTGCGATCTAAATGAACAGGTGTTCAGCGTCTTGCAAATGCCGCCAGACGATGCTCCGCATCGGCGCGAATATTCGCCCAGAACAAGGAATAGTCGAATACATGATAGTTATTGCCCGGCAACACGTAGTTGCCGACCAGTTCTGGCGGCGTGCCGATCGACAGGATGCCGCGCCCCTCGCACTTCGCCGGCACTCGTCCGGGCTGGATCGTCGCGCTGACGAGGTCCGCCGACGGGTAGAGCGTGCCGAGATTGGCGCTCGCCGGTGCCGCGGCATCGGGCGTGCCGGTCAGGGGGTTGGTGCAGACCAGCGCGGTCCCCTTGCGTGACGTGCCGGTGAACCCGTTCGTTGCGTCATAGGCATCGAAGATCAGCGACGGATCGGCGGGCTCGGCGAAGGTCTGCCACGACAGGATGCAGCCGGTCTGGTCGGGCGTGGCGCATTCGGGCAGGCCGAGCGCGGGCAGGTCGGCGGTTTTCGACACCGGCCAGCCGACGACATAGGCGGCGACGATCCGGCCGGCGAGCGGCGTGCCCGCGATGCGATCATGGAGCAGGTGCGTGAGGTGCAGCGCGCCCTGGCTGTGCCCGGCAAGGATGATCGGGCGATCGGGGCCGATCTCGCGCAGGAATTCGTCGAACGCGGCGGCGACATCGTCATAGGCGAGCCGGCGCGCCGCAAGCGCCTCCTTGCTGTCGGTGAGGAATGCCCCGAACGTCGCCTGGCGATAGCGCGGCGCCCAGATCGCGCCCACGCCGTTGAACGCGCTCGCCTGGCCGCGCAGGAACAGGGCGGCGCGGGCATTGGCCTCGGCGTCGTCGAGCGGCGCGTTCCAGCGCGCACGGTTGAGATACGAGGTCGGGTGGATGAAGAACACCGCGGCCTTGGCCTCGGGATTCGGCTTGTAGCCGGCCGGCGTCCATAGCGCCGGATTGCCGCGGATGTCGGGCCGGGCCAGCCACATGCCGCGGCTGGCATAGACGTTCGGCGCGATCGCCGGCTGCGCCTCGAACCGCGCCGACGGCACCATTGCCGAGCGCATCAGCTGCACCCCGAACAGGCGATAGGCAAAGGCGGCGGCGATCGTCAGCATGATCAGGACGGCGACCAGATAGAGAAACTTGCGGGCCAATCGGGCCTCCTCGGCAATGCAGCATCATCGCGCCGCTGGCGAGGGCGTTTCGTGCATGATGCCGGCGCCGGTTGCAATCGCGCTCAAGACCATTGCCTTGCCGCGCCGGCCGGTGCTAGCCGCGCTGCATGTCCGTAGATACCGCAACCGTGAAGCGGATCGCGAGCCTTGCGCGCATCGCGATCACCGATGAGGAAGCCGGCCGGCTCGCGCCCGAGCTGGGCAACATCCTGGGCTGGATCGAGCAATTGGGGGAGGTCGATACGCGCGACGTCGCGCCAATGACCGCGGTGATTCCCAATCACCTGCGGTTGCGCGAGGACGTCGTCACCGACGGCGGGGTGCGCGATGCGGTGCTGGCCAATGCGCCGCAGGCGGAGCACGGGTTTTTCGCGGTGCCGAAGGTGATCGAATGATGACGACGCGGCAGCAGTCGACCGTCCCCGCGAAGGCGGGAATGCGGAGCCGCCGGCGTGGCGCCAGGCTGTCCTGGGCTCCTGCTTTCGCGGGAGCGGGCCGATGACCGACCTCACCGATCTCGGCGTCGCGGCGATCCGCGATGGGGTCTGCTCGGGCGCGTTTTCCGCGCGCGAGGTGGCCGATGCGTTCGTCGCCAAGATCGGCAAGGCCAAGGAGCTCAATGCTTTCCTGGTCGAAACGCCCGAGCACGCGCTTGCCGCCGCAGACGCCGCAGACAAGGCGCGCGCGGCGGGCGAGTCGCTGAAGCCGCTCGCCGGCGTGCCGATCGGCATGAAGGACCTGTTCTGCACCAAGGGCGTCGCCACCACCGCGGCGAGCCGCATCCTCGAAGGCTTCACGCCGCCCTACGAATCGACCGTCTCGCAGAATCTGTGGGACGCGGGCGCGGGGATGCTCGGCAAGCTCAACATGGACCAGTTCGCGATGGGCTCCTCCAACGAGACCAGCGCGTTCGGCAACGTCATTTCGCCGTGGCGGCGCAACGACGGCGGCAATGCCCCGCTGGCGCCGGGCGGCTCGTCGGGCGGCTCGTCGGCGGCGATCGCCGCGCGGCTGTGCCCGGCGGCGACCGGGACGGACACCGGCGGCTCGATCCGCCAGCCTGCCGCCTTCACCGGCATCGCCGGGATCAAGCCGACCTACGGCCGCTGCTCGCGCTGGGGCGTGGTGGCGTTCGCCTCGTCGCTCGACCAGGCGGGGCCGATGGCGCGCGACGTGCGCGATTGCGCGATCATGCTGGAGGCGATGGCCGGCTTCGATCCCAAGGACGCGACCTCGCTCGAGCTCGAGGTGCCGCAATGGGAAGCGAACCTGTCGGCTGACCTGACGGGCAAGCGCATCGGTATCCCGAAGGAATATCGCGTCGACGGCATGCCTTCGGAAATCGAGGCGCTGTGGCAGCAGGGGATCGACTGGGCGAAGGACGCCGGCGCCGAGATCGTCGAAGTCTCGCTGCCGCACACGAAATACGCGCTGCCTGCCTATTACATCATCGCGCCGGCCGAAGCCTCGTCGAACCTCGCGCGCTACGACGGCGTGCGTTACGGCCTGAGGGACCTGCCCGACGGCGCCAATCTGCAGGAAATGTATGCGGCGACGCGCGCGGAGGGCTTCGGCGACGAGGTCAAGCGCCGCATTATGATCGGCACCTACGTGCTGTCGGCGGGCTATTACGACGCTTATTACACCCAGGCGCAGAAGGTCCGCACCCTGATCGCACGGGATTTCGAGACGGCTTGGGAGAGCTGCGACCTGCTGCTCACCCCGACCGCGCCCTCGGCGGCGTTCGCGCTGGGGGAGAAATCGGCCGATCCGATCGCCATGTACCTGAACGACGTCTTCACCGTACCGTCGAGCCTTGCCGGCCTGCCCGCGATGTCGGTGCCGGGCGGGCTCGACAAGCAGGGCCTGCCGCTCGGCCTGCAGATCATCGGCAAGCCGCTCGACGAGCAGGGCGTGCTCAATGCGGGGCTGGCGCTGGAGGAACGGGCAGGCTTCACGGCTCGGCCGGAGGCGTGGTGGTGATGGACATTCGGCAATCGAAGTGTTACTTGGTAACACTGGAGACCGGCGATGAACGTCCATAGTCCGATCAGCGATAGCGTCGATGTCAACATGACCAGCAAGGGGCAGGTTCTGATCCCGAAGGCGATCCGCGATCGCATGGGTTTGCAGCCGGGCAAACCGGTGGTGGTCGCGATCAATGACCGCGACCAGGTCGTCGTGCTGACACCCGAAGAGGCGCGCCGACATAGCGAAAAGCCTGAGGAGCGACGCGCTCGCATTCACGCCGCCATCGAAGCGGTGGCGGGCCGATACGATTTCGGCGGCGGCACCACCGACGAGATCATGCGCGATCTGCGGGGCGGCGACGCGCGCCCGTGATCTTCGTCGATTCCAACATTCTCATCGATGTGTTGGCTCCCGGCCAGCGCTGGCGCGACTGGTCGCAGGGGCAGATCGAGCGTTTGGGCAGCGACCAGACGCTGGCGGTCGATCAAATCGTTCTTGCCGAACTGGCGTCTGGCGTTCCGACGCTTGGCGAAGCGACTGCGTGGCTCGCACAGCTCGGCATCGAGATGCGGGCGCTCGACGATGTGGCAGCGTTCGCTGCGGGGCAGGCGTTCCGTATCTACCGCCGAGCTCAACAAGATCGGACGTCGATGCTGTCGGATTTTCTGATCGGCGGCCATGCCCAGGCGCTCGGGGCGACGCTGCTGACGCGTGATCGCGCGGTTTACGAGTGCTATTTTCCAAAGCTTCCTCTCATCACGCCCGAGACCGACAATGGCTGACGCACCAACCTCCACTTACCGCATCCAGGGCGCCACCGGCGAATGGGAGGTCGTGATCGGCCTCGAAGTGCACGCGCAGGTCACGTCGAACGCCAAATTGTTCTCCGGCGCCTCGACCGCGTTCGGGGCGGAGCCCAACACGCAGGTCAGCCTGGTCGACGCGGCGATGCCGGGGATGCTGCCGGTGCCGAACCGCGAGTGCATCCGCCAGGCGGTGCGGACCGGCATGGCGATCGAGGCCGCGATCAACAAATGGTCGCGGTTCGACCGCAAGAACTATTTTTACGCCGATCTGCCGCAGGGCTACCAGATCTCGCAGCTCTACCATCCGCTGGTCGGCGAAGGGTCGATCGAGATCGAGGTCGACGAAGGCAACCCCAAGCGGATCGGCGTCGAGCGAATCCATGTCGAGCAGGACGCCGGCAAGCTGATGCACGACCAGCATCCGACGCGTTCCTATGTCGATCTCAACCGCTCGGGCGTCGCGCTGATGGAGATCGTCAGCCGGCCGGACATGCGCTCGCCCGCGGAGGCGGGGGCGTATCTGCGCAAGCTGCGGGCGATCCTGCGCTATGTCGGCAGTTGCGACGGCAACATGGAGGAAGGCTCGATGCGTGCCGACGTCAACGTCAGCGTGCGCAAGCCCGGCCAGCCGTTCGGCACGCGAACCGAGACGAAGAACGTCAACTCGGTGCGTTTCGTGATGCAGGCGATCGAGCACGAGGCCAACCGCCAGATCGACGTGCTCGAAGGCGGCGGCACGATCGTGCAGGAGACCCGGCTCTACGATCCCGACAGCGGCACGACGCGGTCGATGCGCTCGAAGGAGGATGCGCACGACTATCGCTATTTCCCCGATCCCGACCTGCTGCCGCTGGAACTCGACGATGCGTTCCTGGAGGAATGCCGGGCGAGCCTGCCCGAGCTGCCCGACGCCAAGCGTGCGCGCTACGAGGGGCTGGGAATCACGCCGTACAATGCCGGCGTGCTGACCGCCGAGGTCGAGACGGCGCGCTGGTTCGACGCGCTGCTCGACGCGGGGGCGCAGCCGGTGCAGGCGTCGAACTGGGTGGCATCGGAGCTGTTCGGCGCGCTCAACCGGCTCGGCAAGAGCATCGAGGAAAGCCCGGTAAGCCCCCGGCAGGCAGCCGAACTGCTGGGTCTCGTCGCCGATGGCACCTTGTCGGGCAGCCTCGCCAAGCAGGTGTTCGAGATCATGCTCGAGACCGGCGACGATCCCGCCCGGATCGTCGAGGAACGCGGGCTCAAGCAGACCAGCGACACCGGCGCGATCGAAAAGGTCATCGCCGACGTGATGGCCGCGAACGAGGACAAGGTCGCCGATTATCGCGGCGGCAAGGACAAATTGTTCGGCTTCTTCGTCGGGCAGGTGATGAAGGCCATGCAGGGCAAGGCCAACCCGCAGGTGGTCAACGAATTGCTGAAGAAGGCGCTCGGCTGATGTTCGCTACGGCGCTCGCGATCGCTCTGGCCGCCCAGGCCGCGCCGGCCGCCGCGCCGGCTCCGGCATTGCCGCGCGTCGACATCGAGACCACCGCCGGGCCCATCGTCGTCGAGGTCGATACCGTCCACGCGCCGATCACTGCGAAGAACTTCCTCGCCTATGTCGATCAGCACAAGCTCGACGGCGAGACCTTCTATCGCACGGTCAAGGTGCAGGACCATTTCGGTTTCGTGCAGTTCGGGGTGAACGGCGATCCCAAGCGGGTGCTGCCGCCGATCGCGCACGAGCCCACGACCGAAACGGGCCTCCACCATACCGACGGCACCCTGTCGATCGCGCGGCGCGAGCCCGGCACCGCGCAGGGCGAGTTCACCATCATGGTCGGCGATCAGCGGCCTTCGTTCGATGCCGACCCGTCGAAGCCCGGCGACAATCTGGGCTATGCCGCGTTCGGCCACGTCGTGTCGGGCATGGACGTGGTGACGGCGATCATGGACGCGCCGGTCGACCCGGCGGCCACCAACCGCGGCTCGTTCAAGGGCGAAATTCCCGCCGCTCCCGTGAAGATCATCAGCGCCCGCCGCGAGACGGCGGCCAACTGAACGCCCCTCCTGCCGTGCGCCTCAATAGGCGTTGCGGTGGAGCAGCACACGGAAGGTCTGCAGGATGATCTTGAGGTCCTTCCAGATCGTCCAATGGTCGAGATATTCGAGGTCGGCCTGGAGACGGTTGATCAGATCGTGCTCATGCACCGTCGCGCCGCGATAGCCGCGGATCTGCGCAAGGCCGGTGAGGCCGGGCTTGGCGGCGTGCCGATGCCAGTAGCGATCGTCGATTTCCCAGAACAATTTGTCCTCCGCGCGCGAGCCGAGCGCGTGGGGGCGCGGGCCGACGATGCTCATGTCGCCCTTGAGCACGTTGAACAGCTGCGGCAGCTCGTCGATGCTGGTCATTCGGATGAAGCGGCCGATTCGCGTGATGCGGTCGTCGTCGCGGCTGGTGGAACGATGGCCCGCCCCATCGCAGGCATCGACGCGCATGCTGCGGAACTTGAGCACCTGGAACTTCTCGTTGCCGCGGCCGATCCGGGTCTGCCGGAAGAACACCGGGCCGGGGCTGTCGAGCTTGATCAGGATCGCGACGGTAACGAGGACCGGCGAAAAAAACAGAATCGCTACGCTCGCAATCAGCGTGTCGAAGCCGCGCTTGACCAGACGATCGGCGAGGCCGAGCGGGCCGCTGGAGACGATCAGCGTGGTGCCGTCACCCTGCCGCGCGACGCCCATCGGCGCGAAGTCGGCGAGCTCGGGCATCAGCAGTTCGCTTTGCACATTGGCGCCCTTCAGCGCGTGCGCCCAGGCCAGCCGTCGTTCGGGCGGACAGGCGACCACCACGCGGTCGGCGCCGCCCAGCGCCTTGGCGAGGCGGTCGTACATGTCGGGATCGTGCCGATCGGGATCGAAACCGGCCTCGGCGGCGATGACCACGGAAAACTCGCCGGGGGGAACGGGAACGTCGCCGTCGCGGAGCAACACCGCGCCGAATGGATTGCCGCCGAGGATGACGTTGACATGCTTGGCGAAGTAGAAACGGGAGAGAGCCAGCGTTGCCACGCTCGCAATCGCGCCCATCGCGATCGTCAGTCGCGACAGGCTGCCGCTGGTCTTGAGTGCGAAAGCGGCCAGCACGAAGAAGCCGAAGGCGACGGCGAATGCTTTCACCCCGCGCGCCGCCGCGCCGTAGCGGTCGAGCATCAGTTCGGCGCCATAGGCGTCGAGCTGGATCGCTGAGAACAGGTAGATCGGCAGCAACACCGCCAGCACCATGTCGAGCCGGCTGCCCGAATATTGCGCGCCGTGGAGCGCCGGCGCAATCGCGAAGCTGGCGGCGATGCAGATCAGGTCGAGTGTGAGAGAATAGAGCAGCAGCCGCACCCGCAAGGTGAGGTGTCTCGGCTGCCAGCGACGCTTTGGAGATACCGCCTCCGACGGTATCGCGACGCCAATCCTGCCCGGTTCCAGATTCATCTCGAAACCTTATATGCGTGTGGCGACCGGAGCGGAAGCTAGGCCCAGGCCTGACTTGGGACAACCCAGTTTTTGCTTTGCAGCACGATCTGCATTTATCGCTAGATTGGATGCGGTAAAGCGCGCGTTGGGTGCGCTCATGGGATTGGGAGGCCTGTCTTGGCGCGCCGGATCAGCGATGGTCAACAGCCGAACAGCCGGGTTCGGCGAGTGTTTCAGGGTAATCGGACAAACGCATGACCGTTCGCCTGACGCATCTTCAGCGGCTCGAGGCCGAAAGCATTCATATCATGCGCGAAGTGGTCGCCGAGGCGGAGCGGCCGGTGATGCTCTATTCGGTCGGCAAGGATTCCGCGGTGATGCTCCATCTCGCGCGCAAGGCCTTCTATCCGGCGCCGCCGCCGTTCCCGCTGCTCCACGTCGATACGACATGGAAGTTCCGCGCGATGTACGAGCTGCGCGACCGTGCCGCGCGCGAGGCGGGGATGGAGCTGATCGTCTATCAGAACCCCGAGGCGAAGGCGCGGGGCATCAATCCCTTCGACCACGGCAGTCGCCACACCGACATGTGGAAAACCGAAGGGCTCAAGCAGGCGCTCGACAAATACGGCTTCGACGCGGCGTTCGGCGGCGCGCGGCGCGACGAGGAGAAGAGCCGCGCCAAGGAGCGCATCTTCTCCTTCCGCACCGCCAGCCATCGCTGGGATCCCAAGGCACAGCGTCCCGAACTGTGGCGCGTCTATAACGCCCGCAAGGCCAAGGGCGAGAGCATCCGCGTCTTCCCGTTGTCGAACTGGACCGAACTCGACATCTGGCAATATATCCAGCTCGAAAATATCGAGATCGTCCCGCTCTATTTCGCTGCGCCGCGCCCCACGGTCGAGCGTGACGGGCTGATCCTGATGGTCGATGACGATCGCTTCCGCCTGGCGCCGGGCGAGGAGCCGGTGATGCGCTCGATCCGCTTCCGCACGCTGGGCTGCTATCCGCTGACCGGCGCGGTCGAGAGCGAGGCGGCGGACTTGAGCGCCGTCATCCAGGAAATGCTGCTCACCACCACCTCCGAGCGGCAGGGCCGCGCGATCGACCACGATCAGTCCGCCAGCATGGAGAAGAAGAAGCAGGAGGGGTATTTTTGACGCGCCACGTCATGCCGAGCGTGACGAAGCGTCAACCCCCGCGAAAGCGGGGGCTCCCCGATGCACGAGATGCCGGCCTCAGCCGGCATGACGAGGTTGACGAATGACTGTTGCCGAACCCCGCTACAAGGTCGATGCGCTGATCGCGGAGGACATCGACGCCTATCTCGCGCTGCATCAGTCGAAGTCGATGCTGCGCTTCATCACCTGCGGCTCGGTCGACGACGGCAAGTCGACGCTGATCGGGCGGCTGCTCTACGATTCGAAGATGATCTTCGAGGATCAGCTCGCCGCGCTCGAATCCGATTCGAAGCGCGGCGGCAGTCAGGGGCAGGAGATCGATTTCGCGCTGCTGGTCGATGGCCTCGCCGCCGAGCGCGAGCAGGGCATCACGATCGACGTCGCCTATCGCTTCTTCGCGACGGAGAAGCGCAAGTTCATCGTCGCCGACACGCCGGGGCACGAGCAATATACGCGCAACATGGTGACGGGCGCGTCGACCGCCGACCTCGCGGTGATCCTGATCGACGCGCGCAAGGGCGTGCTGACGCAGACGCGGCGGCATTCCTATCTCGCGCACCTGATCGGCATCCGCCAGATCGTGCTGGCGGTGAACAAGATGGACCTGGTCGACTACGACCAGGCGACGTTCGATGCGATCGTCGCGGATTACCGCGCCTTTGCCGAGAGCATCGGCATCGCCGGGTTCACCGCGATCCCCCTGTCGGGCCTTCGCGGCGACAATATCGCGCAGGCGTCGACGGCAATGCCCTGGTATCGCGGGCCGACCCTGATCGAGCATCTCGAAGCGGTCGAGATAGATGGCGATGGCGATCGCGCCCGGCCGTTCCGGCTGCCGGTGCAATGGGTCAACCGGCCCAATCTCGATTTCCGCGGATTTACCGGACTGGTCAGCGGCGGGACGGTGCGCCCGGGCGACGCGGTGCGGGTGCTGCCTTCCGGCCGCACCACGACGGTGTCGCGCATCGTCACCTTCGACGGCGATCTCGACGAAGCGGTTGCCGGACAGTCGATCACCCTGACGCTTGCCGACGAGGTGGATTGCTCGCGCGGCGACGTGATCGCGGCCGCCGACGCACCGCCGCAGGTCGCCGACCAGTTCCAGGCGACGATCGTGTGGATGGCGGAGGACGCGCTGCAGCCGGGGCGCGCCTATTGGCTCAAGCTCGGCGCCCAGACCGTCAGCGCGACGGTGCAGCCGCCCAAGCACGCAATCGACGTCAACACCATGGCGCAGCTTTCGGCCAAGACGCTCGAGCTCAACGATATCGGCGTCGCTGAGGTTTATGCCGACCGCGGACTGGTATTCGAGCCTTATACCGACAGCCATGATCTTGGCGGGTTCATCCTGATCGACAAGGCGACCAACGCCACCGTCGCCGCCGGCATGCTCGACTTCGCGCTGCGGCGGAGCCAGAACGTCCATTGGCAGGCAGTGGAAATCAGCCGTGAGGCCCACGCCGCGCAGAAGAGCCAGCAGCCGCGGGTGCTGTGGTTCACCGGCCTGTCGGGCTCGGGCAAGTCCACCATCGCCAATCTGGTCGAGAAGAAGCTGCATGCGCTCGGCAAGCACAGTTTCCTGCTCGACGGCGACAACATCCGTCACGGACTCAACAAGGATCTGGGCTTCACCGAAACCGACCGCATCGAGAATATCCGCCGCGTCGGCGAGGTC
>Ga0164242_10008461_pt1 | contig 11167 bp, 8 predicted proteins | sample OricomgcompostMG_FD_108783 | JGI IMG/M metagenome (GOLD analysis project Ga0164242, IMG submission 108783) | Miracle-Growth compost microbial communities from Emeryville, California, USA - Original compost - Miracle growth compost (MG) ...
ATGCCGAAGTCGCCTTTGCTCGTCGGCCGCGTCGAGAGGATGTCGACCGTGCAGGTGACGGTGTCTCCGATGAAGATCGGCGCGGTGAAGCGCCACTGGTCGATCCCAAGCAGGGCAACCGCGCTGCCCTCGAACACGCCGGTGCGCGCGATCAGGCCGAGGCACAAGGATGCGCCGAGCATCCCATGCACGATGCGCTGACCATAGCGGGTTCCCTTCGCGAACTCCGCGTCGGTGTGCACCTGATTGTTGTCATTCGTCCACGCCGCGAACGACATGACATCGGCCTCGGTGATCGTGCGCCCTGGGGACACGAAACTCTGGCCGGCCTGCAGATCCTCCAGATACAACGGCAGTCCGGTTGGCGTTGACTCAACGTCACTCATGCTTCGAGGCTAGCGCAGCGCCGCTAGCGCAGCGCCGCGAGCGCAGTACCATCAAGCAAGCGCAGCACCGCCCGTCGCGCGAACGTAGCCTTGCGACTCGTGATCACCGACGATCCGCCCATCTGAGACGACGAGCACGCGGTCGACCCAGTGCAGAGACTGCGGGCGATGGGTCACAACGAGGGTCGTGCGGCCGGCGGACGCCACCCGCATCGCCCGATTGACCTTGCGTTCACTCGCCAGATCCAGGTTCGATGTCGCCTCATCCAGGATCAGCACGGCCGGGTCGACGATGAGCGCCCGCGCCAGGCACATCAGTTGCCGCTGGCCCGCGGACAGCGATCGCCCCCGCTCGGTGATGCGCTGGTTGTAGCCATCCGGCAGCATGCTGATGAACTCGTGCGCCCCCACGGCACGCGCAGCCGCCTCGACCTCGGCGTCCGTCGCATCCGGTCGTGCGTATGCGATGTTCTCACGCACCGTGCGCGAGAACAGGAACGGTTCCTGCGGAACGTAGCCGAGTTGGCTGCGGTATGACGAGAGGCGCAACCCAGCCAACGGACGATCGTCGATCAGGATGCGTCCGTCGGTCGGGTCGTAAAACCGCGACACCATCTTCACCGTGGTCGACTTGCCTGCACCGGTTCGCCCAACGAACGCGACACGTTGCCCGGCCGGAATGTGCAGATCCACCTGCCGCAGCGCATCCGTTGTGGTGCCCGCATAGCGCAGCCGCACATTCTCGAGCCGGATATCGCCGGCCAGCCTGCCAGGATCGACTGCGTCATCGGCCTGGGGAGTGGATGTCGGCAGAGCAAGCAGCTCGCGGATGCGCACGAGCCCGGCCCGAGCGCGCTGGTACACGTCGAACACGGTCGCCATCTGCTGAATCGGCGCGAACACCTGCGCCAGATAGAGCAGAAAAGCCAAAAGCGTGCCAAGTGCGAGGTCGCCGGCCGAGATGAGCAGTGAACCGAAACCGAGCACGGCACCTGTCGCGAGCACAGACAACAGCTCGATGACCCCGACGTAGATCGCCGTTGCGAACGCGCTCCTTCTCGACCAGTGCGTGAACTCGTCGCCGAGCGCAGAGAACGCAGCCATGTTCCGGGTCTCGCGCAGATATGCATGCGTCACTCGGATGCCGGCGAGCGACTCCTGCAGATTGGAGTTCAACATCGACGTGCGTTCGCGCGCCTCGTCATACGCGACGGATGCGCGCTTGCGGTACCACCAGGTGATCAGCGCGGCGGGCGGCACGACGCACAGCACCACGAGCGCCAAACGCAGGTCGAGGATGACGACGACGAATGACATGCCGACGAACGTGAAGATCGCCATCAGCAGGTTGATCAGCCCCACCTGCAGCAGCTGTGCGATGGCGTCGATGTCGCTGGTCATGCGGGTCATGATGCGACCGGCCTGTGTGCGGTCATAGAAGTCGATCCCGAGCCGTTGCAACTGTCCGTTGACCCTGGCACGCAGCGCGATGAGCAGGCGTTCTGTTGTGCGCTGCGTCCAGAGTTGAGATCCACGCTGGTCGAAGAACAGCGCGATCGCGAGCACGGCGGCCAGCGCGCACACTGCGATGAGTGCGATCGGCGACTTTGCGAGCATCCCGAGGTTCACACCCTCGCGGATCACGAGCGGGTTGATCAGGCCGATGATCACTTCAATGACGACGAGTCCGAGACCGATGAGAAGGCCGACGCGATACGGGCTGAGAAATTTCAGCAGTCGGAACGGTTCGGTGCGTGCGCTCTCGGCGCCAAGGTCGACCCCAGGCTGATCGTCGAACGTTGGAAGCGCCGCGATGCGTTCACGTACGTGCGGCGAGGTCTGCAGGATGATCGGCAGCCGCCCTGTCGCGTCGCCACGAGATTTCCACGCCGAAGCGGTCTCTGCGAACTCGCCTCGACGCGCCGCGGGCAGGAGCCCTGCCGCTGAATCGTCGACACCCTGCCCATCGCCGAACAATTCGCGGTACAGCTCGGACCGATCGAATAATTCCTCGTGCGTGCCCTGGTCGACAACGCGGCCGTTGTCGACGAGCACGACCCTGTCCGCCATCCGCACCGTTGATTCGCGGTACGCGACCATGATGGTCGTGCGCTCGGCGAGGAACGGGCCAAGGTTGGCGTGGATCTCTTGCTCGACGCTTACATCGACCGAGCTCGTCGCGTCGTCGAGCAGCAGGATGTCAGGGTCGATCAGGATGGCGCGGGCCAGGGCGACCCGCTGTCGCTGACCGCCAGACAGGGTCATGCCCTGCTCACCGACGATCGTCCCGTAGCCGTCGGGAGTCTCCATGATGAACTCGTGCGCCATCGCAGCGCGCGCGGCCGATTCGATCTGCTCCTGCGTGGCATCCGGAACGCCGTACGCGATGTTGCGAGCGATCGTATCCGAGAACAAGAAGCTGTTCTCGAACACCATGCCGACGCGGCCGCGCAGATCGCCGATGGGCTGTTCTCGCACGTTGATCCCATCGACGAGCACAGCACCGGACGTCGGGTCGAAGAAGCGAGGAACCAGTTGCATTGCCGTGGATTTGCCGCATCCGCTCGGCCCGACCAATGCGATCGATTCACCCGCAGCAACACTCAGCGTGAAGCCCTTGAGCACCATCGTGTCGTTGCCGTCCGCATAGCGGAAGCCGACGTTGCGGAACTCGATGGCACCTGCACGCTCGGTCGGCGCGTGCGCGTCCGCCCGTTCGACAAGCGTCGGACGGAGGTCGAGAATTTCGCCGATGCGTTCGATCGCCGCCTGACACTGCGGCATGTTGCTCAGGATCATGCCCGCGACACGTGCCTTGCCTGCGAGACCGGTGAGGTAGCCGGAGAACGCGAGAAAGATCCCGATCGTGAGGTCACCGTGCAGCACGAACAGGCCGCCGACCAGCAGAATGATCACCTGGCCGAGTTGCGGTCCGGCCATCAGCGTCGCGAAGAACGGCGCGCGCAACCGCACGGCGCGCACGCGGGCGCGGAACATGTTCAGCAGCGCGGTGTGCAGGCGCTCGGTCTCCGCCCGCTCCTGACCGAACGCGCGCACCACGCGAACGCCCATCACCGACTCTTCGACCTCGGTGGTCATGTCTGCTTCACGTTGCTGCGCATCCCAGCCTGCCGCGTGCACCCGCAGCCGCATCCTGTGCGTGATAGCGAACACGATGACGATGATCGCGACAACGATGCCAGCGAGCACGGGAGAGAGGGTGGCCATCACCACGATCGATACGGTGATGCCGACGAGCGTTGAGGCGACCTCGGCGAACCATCCGATGAAGATCTGGACCCAACGCAGGTCGGAACTTGCCCGAGACACCAGTTGCCCGCTTTGCAACTGCGTGTGCCCGGAGAAGTCGAGTTTCTGCAGGGTGTCGTAGATCGCATTGCGCATGTCGTGCTGGATGCGGAACGACGCGGTGGCTGCCAGGTAACGCCAGGCGGACGAGACGACGAAGATCGCCACCGCCATGCAGCCGATCAGCACCAGCCATGGAACGATCGGCGTGTTGTGATCGACGATGGCATCGTCGACGATGATCTGCTGAACCAGAGGCAGGAACGAGGTGATAAGCGCGTATACGGCGGCAAGACCGCACGCGGCGGCCAGGATGCCTTTGTGCCGCTTGACGAGCGGCCACAGCCTGCGTTTCCACTCGGATTCGACGGGATGGAGCTGGGCAGGGTTGGGCGCGGACACGTGAAGAAGCTCCTCGATTGTGTCAGGGTGCGAAAAAAGAGAAAGGTGCTGCCACGACGGGCGCACTCTTTAGGGCGGGGTCACCTGACAACACCGACTTCGCGGATCGTGTGCGAATAAGAGGGTTCCAAGCCAAGCACTCTTATGCGCAAACTTCTACCACGACGGCGAAGTATTCGAAATCGTAATGAGACGACGCGTCGTCCCGCATGGCGTCAGCGCTGAAAACGGGCGAACTTTTTGATCGCTTCCGGTGTCACCGGTGAGAAGAAGTTCACGAGGTTGCCGTCAGGGTCGCGAAACAGCAGTGAGCGGTTCCCCCAAGGCATGGTCGTGGGGGCCGTGACGATCTCTACGCCGAGGTTCTGCAACCGCCGGTGCTCAGCATCCACGTCGTCGACCATGAACTCGATGATCACGCTGCGATTGTCGGCGGGCCCGGCAGAACCTGGACCGAACATCGCAACAGTTGCCGTCGCCCCGATGGCCAGTGTTGCCGATGGGGTGTGAACTTCGGCGAATAGTTCGTGTGGGCGCACCAGCGTGCCCGAAGTGAGCGTCGCGTAAAAGTCGGCCAGAGCATCCACGTCGTCTGTGATGATGCGGGTTGAGACAAGATTCATTGAGGGGCTCCGTTCGTTGCTGCCAGGACGATCCAGGCATATCCAACGATGACGGTCGCTTGCGACAGCCCTGTGTCGGTGTTTAGCGGTTCTGTATTGAAATCTGGGCGGTTACAGCCAGTTCAGCTGCCGCAGGTCGCCGAGTGGAACCTGCACGTCCGCTGGCTCAAGTATCCGGGGTGCTGGTGTCTGGGCCAACACGGTGCTTGAGGTAATTCGATCGGTGCGGAAAGCCCGGATGCCGTCGCGCAGCCTGCACCATCCGATCAGATACCAATGGGATGCCGAACCGACGTAACCCAACGGCTCGACCTCGCGGCTGGTTGCGATACCGTCGCGATCTTGGTAGGTGATGCGCAACACCCGCCCGGTGGCAAGCGCATCGGAGATCAGTGCCGCGACAGGCGCTGACGTGTCCCTCCCGCCGATCAAGTGCACCCGCGCTGCCAGCGCTTCAGCCGCTGCTGCGTCGGAGCTGCGCATCGCGGTCACCAGTTTGCGGAGTGCGGTCTGCGCCGCGGCTCGGAATGGGGATCCTGCTGTGCTTTCGAGCGCGACCGCCATCGCCACCGCGCTCAACCGTTCGCGTGCTCACGTCGAACCGAGCGGCCAGCCAGCGTGCGCTCCGAGGTCGCGGCGAGACGGCACGCAACTCTTCAACGATCGCGTACAGCCGGTCTGTGCGGTTCACCTCACGAATCTAAACCAGCCGACTGACTTGGCCCATCGATGCCGAAGAGCCTCTGAGCGTTGCCACCTGCGAATTTCTGCCGGTCATCGTCGCTGCTGAACGCGGTGAGGAACTGCTCGATGTCGGCGTGCGTGGGGCGCTGGAACGGGTAGTCGGTCGAGAAGATCAATCGGTCGATGGTGGTCACCTCGAGCGCGTGGTGGAGCAGTGCAGGGTTCAGCATGCCGGAGCTGGTGATGAAGACGTTCGACCGAAGGTAGTCGGACACCGTCCGCTTCAGGCCCGCAACGCGGGAGATGCTGTCGACTCGGTCCTGCCAGAACAACAGCAGTTCGCCCCAATGGCCCAGGACGATCTGCAACTGAGGGTGCCGGTCAAAGGTTCCGCGGACGATCAAGCGCAGCGCGGCGACTGCCGCCTCGAGGTGCCAACCCCAGCCGAAGGTTGCGAGCGCCAGCTCGGTCATCGGATCGAATCCCCCGTATGCCGCCTGACGGATCGTGTCAGAAGGTATCTGCGGATGGATGAAGATCGGCTGCCCGAGCGCGGCCGCCGCGGCGAACAGGTCGTCGTAGTGCGGATCATCGAGCGCGGTTTCACCGGTGCGACCGTAAACCATCGCGCCGACGAAGCCGAGCCCGGCCGCTCGTTCCAATTCGCCCGCTGCGGCATCCGGCTTGGCCATCGGCAAGGTGCTCATTGCTCGCAGCCGATTATGGTGGAGCCGCACGGCCTGCGCTGCTCGGTCGTTGAGGTCCCTCGCCAACGACACGGCATCTGCAGGCGCAAGTGGGCCGGTTGCCGGCGGTGCAAGCGAGATGACCTGCACGTCGATGCCCTGCTCGTCCATCGCGGCGATGCGGGCGTCCCCGATGTCCTCGAGTCGTGCAAGGTTGTCGCCCATGCGGTTGAACGCCAGGCTGTCGTCGCGGCTGTCGAGCGACTCCAGCGCCGCTGCCAGCTCAGGTGCCATCCAGTGTTCTTCGATTGCGATCAGTGGTGCTGACATGGTTTCTTCTTCCAGGTTTGCTCCGCAGCTACGCCGACTCGCGCACGATGAGCGTGTGAGTGAGCGTGCGGTGTGTGACCGAGCGGGCGAGCTGGGTGCCACGCAAGAGCTCGTCGACGAGTTGGATGGCCTGCGTTGCGAGTTCGGTCTTATCGAGTGCGACGCTCGTGAGCTGCGGGGTCACGAGTGTGCCGATGTCTAGACCGTCGATACCGATGACGGCGACATCGTCGGGCACGCGACGGCCTGCGCGCACGAATCCCTTGAGGGCACCGAGCGCCATCACGTCGTTGAAGACGAGTACAGAGTCGAGTTCAGGATGCTGCTCGACAAGACGCTGCGCCGTGGTGATGCCGCCGTCGTGCGTGTCGATGCCCGCGATCTCAGACGCTGGCGACCAGTCGAGGCCCTTGTCACGCAGGTAATTTCGGTAGATGATCCGCCTGCCAGAGGGCTCGGAGCTTGACGCCCCTGCATCGATCATCGCGATGCGCCGACGGCCGGCGGCGACCAGATGGTCGAGTGCGGCGTGGATCCCAGGGCGATAGTCGATCGTGATGGCCACCTGGCCGGCCGCGGCCGGCTCTCCGTCGAAGATCACGGTCGGAAGCGAATCGAGGGCGTCGGCCAGCGTGCTTCCTGACACGTGACCGACGATCGCATCCACTCGGTGAACGACCGTCTCGAGGCGTCGCAGCGCGGCCACGCGATCGGAGCCGCCGCCCGTGCCGCTATTGGGGCCGAGGTCGCAGAGCATCACTCCCCAGCCGCGTTCGGCGGCCAGCCGGGTGAGCTCAGATGCCAGCTCTGGGTAGTAGGGGTTACGAAGGTCGTTGACGACGAAACCGATCGCGATCTCGCGCCCACGCACCAGGCCCTGTGCAGCTCGGTTCGGTCGGTAGTTCAGAACGCGAGCTGCCGCAAGCACGCGCTCTCGGGTGGTCGCGCTGACATCCGCCATGTCATTGAGCGCGCGGGTCACAGTCTGCCGCGAAACACCTGCCGCTGTTGCGACGTCGATGATCGTCGCTGGGCGAGCAGATCCTGTCGGGGTGTCGCGGGCCATAAGAGAATGCTACTGTTTCCGTGAACGTTCACGGTGCCGCGGTAGCCTCGCGCGCAGCCTCGCTCCGTGATTCGAAGATTCTAAGGATAAGGACCATCTAGATGGCATTGGAACACGTGCGCTGGGGCATCGTCGGCCCAGGCGGAATCGCTCATCGCTTTGCAGACCAGCTGGCACACAGTCGCACAGGCACACTCGTTGCCGCGGCGAGCAGATCACTGGAGCGTGCGCAGGCGTTCGCCGCCGAGTATGCCAGCGATGCTGCGCCGGTCCGCGCATACGGCTCATACGACGAGTTGTATGCCGATCAAGAGGTTGATGCGGTCTACATCGCGACGGTGCACACTGAGCACGTTCGTCTGGTGCTTGCCGCGCTCGAGGCTGGAAAGCACGTAATCAGCGAGAAGCCGCTCTCGGTGGACCATGCCGGCGTCATGGTCGTTGTCGAGGCGGCTCGCCGCGCAGGTCTCTACCTGGCCGAAGGCTTCATGTATCGCTTCCACCCGCAGACGGCGCGGCTGGCCGAGCTCGTGCGAGACGGCGCGATCGGTGAGATCCAGCACGTTGATGCGTCGTTCGCATTCGCTGCAGATCTGCCGGCGGAGCACCGGCTGAAGAATCCGGATCTCGCAGGCGGCGGCATCCTTGATGTCGGCGGATACTCCGCATCGGCAGCGCGTCTGGTTGCCGGGGCCGCCACAGGTAAGGCTTTCGCTGACCCGGTGTCGGTCACATCGAAGGGAACGATCGGGTCGAGCGGCGTCGACGAGTGGGTGAGCGCATCGCTCGTGTTCGGCTCTGGCATCACGGCGCACATCACGAGCGGCGTCGGACTTCAGGACGAGAATCGCATTGTCGTCTATGGTTCGGCCGGACGCATCACCGTGAGCGAGCCGTGGCTGCCAAGCCCGACGGATGGCTCGAGAATCGAGGTGGCCAGGGCGGGCAAGGGCGTGGAGACCATCGAGATCCCAGCGGCGCATCAGTATGCCTTGCAGGCCGACGCGCTGGCCGAGAACGTGGATGCCGGGCAGAGCCAACAGATGAGCTGGGCGGACAGCCTTGGCAACGCTCTTGTGCTCGATCAGCTGCGTGAGCAGCTCGGCCTGGTGTATCCGTTCGAGGCGTCGACCGCGAACATCCCCACATTCAGCGGCAAGCCGCTGCGCACCCGAGAAGACGCCATCATGCCGTACGGCAGAATCGCGGGAGTCGACAAGCGGATGTCGCGGCTGGTGATGGGCGTTGACAACCAGCGGACGCTGTCGCATGCGACGGCGATGTTCGACGACTTCGTAGAACGCGGCGGGAACGCGTTCGACACCGCGTACATCTATGGCGGCGGGGCGATGGAGCGCCTCCTCGGCCAGTGGGTGGCGAACCGGGGAATCCGCGACGATGTCGTCATCATCGGCAAGGGCGCACACACACCCCACTGCGACCCTGAGTCGATCACTCGGCAACTCGGCGAGACGCTGGAGCGGTTGCAGACCGACCACGTCGATCTGTACCTGATGCACAGAGACAACACCGACATCCCGGTCGGCGAGTTCATCGACGTGCTCGACGAGCACGTGCGGGCCGGTCGCATCCGCGCCTTCGGTGGATCGAATTGGACGATCGCACGCTTCGAGCAAGCGCAGGCATATGCCGAGGCCAACGGCAAGACGGGGTTCGCCGTGCTCAGCGACCACTTCGGACTGGCGCACGCCCTTGACGTGCCATGGGCCGGATGCGAGCACGTGACGGACCCGGCAGATCGCGAGTGGCTTGAACGCACGAACACGCCGCTGCTTCCATGGTCGTCTCAGGCGCGTGGATTCTTCGCGCGAGCCGATCGGGACGACACGTCGGACGCAGAACTCGTGCGCTGCTACTACAGCGACGAGAACTTCGAGCGGCTGGCGCGGGCGCGGCAGCTGGCATCCGAACTGCATGTCGCACCCACTGCGATTGCGCTTGCATACGTGCTTGCACAGTCGTTCCCGACGTTCCCATTGTTCGGGCCGCGCAGCATCGAGGAGACCCGCACGTCAATGGCGGGCCTGAGTGTCAGCCTGACTGACGAGCAGGTGCGCTGGCTGGATTTGCGCGCCTAGCGTCCGTGACTTGCGAGTTTCCGTTGTTCCCGGGCCCTGTGAGCAACGGAAACTCGCAACTCACGGGGATGTGGAGGGGCGCTAGCTAGCTCGAGGCTTGCTCGACCACGCAATCTGCTCCCGGGTACACAAGCGTCTCGTGACCGTCGTCGAACCGCACCAGGTATGGAGGTGCGCCGTCCGCACCCCTCACCTCAACGATCTCGCCGCGGCGGTCTGGGCTTTCGACCGACTTGCCGCGGATGAGGATCCGCTCGCCTGCTGACGCTTGCATGACTCATCATCTCCCTTGAGAACGTGCCACGATAATCCAAGGGTACGCCGCTCGATTCAGCTGGGCCAGACTCCGGAACTTCCGCGACGATGGCTGCCGACCAGGTGGGTATCAACCATTCCGATCGCTTCCATGAGCGCGTACATCGTCGTCGGCCCGACAAACGCGAACCCCTTCTTGCGCAACGCCTTCGACAGGGCGAGTGACTCCGGGGATCGCGTCGGAATATCGGCGTATGTCACTGGTTCTGGCGTCGTGTCAGGCTGGAAGGACCAGACGAAGTCCGCCAGCCCGCCCTCCTGTCGCATGCTGATCGTCGCACGGGCGTTCGTGATCGCCGCCTGAATCTTCAGTCGATTACGCACGATCCCGGCATCGGCAAGCAGGCGCTCGACATCCGCATCTGTGAACCTCGCCACCACGTCCGGGTCGAAGTTCGCGAACGCCGACCGGAACGCCGCACGCTTACGCAGAATCGTCGCCCACGACAGCCCAGCCTGGAACGCCTCAAGGCTGATGCGCTCATACAGCCCACGCTCGTCACGCACCGGCATGCCCCACTCGGTGTCGTAGTACTCGCGCATGAGCGGGTCGACGGATGCCCACACCGGGCGGGCGAGTCCGTCGTCACCGGTGACGAGGGGAGCATTGCCCGTCACGACGGCAGCATTCATAGCGGCATTGTCGGCGGCATTCTGCGCGGCGGTTTCGACCATTGCTTCAGCGTATGCGAGACGGCAGACACTCACGCAGCAAGCCGCGACGCTTCCATACGCAGCAGCATCCGCTTGGCTTCTGCTCCACCCGCGTACTGTCCGTACGATCCATCCGATCGAACGACGCGGTGGCACGGCACGACAAGCGGCAGCGGATTCGTCGCACATGCCGTGCCGACTGCGCGGACCGCACGGGGACTGCCAGTTGCCTGCGCGACCTGGGCGTAGCTCTCTGTGTGGCCGAATCCGATCTGCGGAAGGTGGTCGAGAACGGTGCGGCGAAAGCCTTGCGAAAGCGCGAAATCCAGCCGAAGGTCGAACGAAGTGCGCGCACCTGTGAAGTATTCATCGAGCTCGCGCGCGGTGTCGTCGAGCCGGCGAGGCGACCGCAGGATGCGTGGGCTCACCTTGGCCGCAATTGCGTCGAGTACTCGGTCGTGATCCTCGATCTCGTATGCGACGCGCACGAGGCCGCGTTCGGTTGCTGCAAGAAGCAGCGTGCCGAGGGGGCTGTCGATTGTGCGATAGGCGACATCGAGCAGGTGGTCGCGCGCAGCATCCGATTCGAGCCGTGCGTGCAGACGCTCGAGTG
>Ga0164242_10008462_pt1 | contig 11166 bp, 9 predicted proteins | sample OricomgcompostMG_FD_108783 | JGI IMG/M metagenome (GOLD analysis project Ga0164242, IMG submission 108783) | Miracle-Growth compost microbial communities from Emeryville, California, USA - Original compost - Miracle growth compost (MG) ...
CATCGCCACGGTGGGAATGTCGAGTTCGCCGCGGATGTGCTGTTCGATGCAGTCGTCGATGAACACCCGGGCGATCTTGGCCTCGGTGGCGACCTCGGCCAGCTTGAACTTGGTGTTCTGGAATCCGAAGATCGGTCGGCCGAAAGCCTGACGCTCCTTGGTGTAGCGCAGGGTGTGCTCGAGCGCGGTCTCCATCCCGGCCACCGAACCGACGGCGATGATCAGCCGTTCCTGCGGCAGCTGCTGCATCAGCTGGATGAATCCCTGGCCCTCGACAGTGCCCAGCAGGTTCGACACCGGGATGCGCACGTCGTCGAAGAACAGTTCGGAGGTGTCCTGGCCGCGTTGGCCGATCTTGTCCAAGGACCGGCCGCGCCGGAAGCCCGGGCGGTCGGCCTCGACCAGCACCAGCGAGATGCCGGCGGCGCCTTCTGCTGCGTCGGTCTTGACCACGGTGATGATCAGATCGGCCTGCTGGCCGTTGGTGATGAACGTCTTGGAGCCATTGACCACGTACTCGTCGCCGTCTCGGATGGCGCGGGCCTTGACGTTCTGCAAGTCCGATCCGGTGCCCGGCTCGGTCATCGCGATAGCGCCCACGACCTCGCCGCTGGCCATCTTCGGCAGCCAGGTCCGTTTCTGGTCTTCGGTGCCGTAGGTCAGCAGGTAGTGCGCGACGATCGTGCTGTGCACGCTGACACCCCATGAGGTGTCGCAGACGCGTGCCTGCTCCTCGATCAGCACCGCTTCATGGGCGAAGGTGCCGCCGCCCCCGCCGTACTCCTCGGGGATGGACAAGCACAACAACCCCAGTTCACCCGCCTTGTTCCACAGGTCGCGGTCGACCTGGTGCTGGCCGATGAACTTGTCGATGTTGGGTGCGATTTCCTTCTCGCAGAAGGCGCGGGCCAGCTCACGCAGCGCGTCGAGGTCGTCGTTCATCCAGGGCGAGCGGCGGTTGGACAAGGCGGTTCCCCATCGACAGGTCTCGGAGATTTACCGAGACGTACGGTCCCATCAAATTCGACAAGGTACTCGACGGCAGCGGCGCGAGCAAGGTAATCGGCCCTTTCCCAAAAAGAACCTGAGATTCTGCTTGACATCGGGTCGGGACTTCCCTACGGTTGCGCTACCGTCAAAAGAAAAAGCATGACGGTTTCGAACAAGGAGGGTTGTTATGAAGTTCCGTGCACTGGGTGTGGCGGTGGGTGGCGCTGCGGCAGCGGCGTTCCTGGCGGCCGGGACTGCCAACGCCGATACGGCCGAAACGCCGGCGCCGACGTGGACGCCGGTCTACCAGACGGACACCGCGGAGGTCCTCCAGCAGGCGAACTCGTTCATCAACACCTGGGCCGTCGGGTCCACCTTCGTCAACGGCGACACCACGCTGGTAGGAACCACGTACCTCACGCCGTCGACCGGTGGGCTCAACACCCTGTTCATCGACGAGGCCACCAACGACGTCTACAACCAGAATCAGTTGGGTCTGGGCTTCACCAACCTGTATTACGACGCCGACGGTGACGGCAAGGACGTCGTCGACATCCTGAAGACGCCGTTCGGAAACATCAACATGTCCTCGATGGCGTGGCTGTTCACCCCGGAAGACATCTCAAAGCTGCACGAGGCCTCGCCGGACAAGGCGCTGGAGAACGCCGGCCTGTACAGCGCGCTGAACCTGGCATACGGCAAGGACGTTCCGGAGAACCTGACCTGGACGCCGGTGTACGGCACCGATGACGCGCAGTTGCTCGTCGACAAGGATCCCTTCTCGCAGACCTGGAAGCTGGATGCCACCTTCGTTCCCAGTGAGGGCGACACGCTGGTAGGCACCAACTACCTCACGGAGTCGCTGTTCGGCGCCGGGATCAACAACGTGTTCGTCACCGACGATGGAGACGTCTACGCCCAGAACCAGCTGGGCTTCGGCTTCACCAACCTTTACTACGACGCCGATGGCGACGGCAAGGATGTCATCGACTTCCTGAAGACGCCGTTCGGCAACATCGACATGTCGTGGGCGGCGCCGTGGTTCGCGCCGGCCGACTACTCCGACGTCGACGTGATCACGCCCGACGCCGACCTGGCAGCCGCCGGTCTGTACAGCGCGCTCGACCTCGGCTTGCCGACGCCGGACGCGTAACCGACCACACCAGCACGCACGAATGCCCCGGTTCGCCGGGGCATTTCGTGTTTGCGGGACGGCTCAGCGCACCACTTCTCGCTGCACCGCATCGATCCGCCGGGTCCAGCCGCGCGCGTCGAGGTATTCCAGCAGCGGGATCATCACCCGGCGGGTGGTGACCAGCGCCTGGCGGGCCTGGCTGGCCGTGAACGGTTGACCGAGTCGGGCCAGCTCGCGCATCGCCAGCGCCGGCGCGCTCGGCAACAGCACCAGCCCGTCGCGCAGGCGTAACAGCCGTCCGGCTCGTTCCGCGGCAGCCAGCTCTCGGGTCCCCAGGTGCAGGGCGGCCAGATCGTCGGCTTCCGGGGCATGAAACGGATGGGCGGCCAGGCGCGATTCCAACTCGGCGATCGCGGCTTCGGCCGGGCCGAGATCGTTGTCAAGGCCCGGCAGCTGAATCAGCCCGTTACGCTGCGCTAGTCCGGTGCTGCGCACCACCTCGTCGAGCAGCACCGGATCGGGAAGTCCCAACAGGTCGACGGCCGCACCTCGGGATAGCCCGGCAGCCAACGGGTCCCGCTGCCGAAGCTCGCGCACCGCGGCCTGCAGCCGCTCCCGCCAGGCATCGTGGGTCCGGGCGTGCACCCACCATTCGCCGATCACCCGGACATCGGCGGGTACCGTGGCGCAATCGCAGCCCAGGACCCGCAGGCGCTTGCGCGTCACCGCGCCACGGCGGGCTACCTCGGCGCTAGCCCGGGCGATGTGGTCGTCGGGGTCAAGATCGGCCAGTGCGGCCGACCGCCGGGCCGCGTCGCCGCGCCGGTGCAGCGCGGGCGGGTCGGCGTCGAGCACCAGCACCCCGCCCAGCACCCGGCGGCTGCCGGGGTTGCGCAGCAGCAGCCGGTCACCGGCGACCAGCGGCAGCGGGCGCTCCAGCGCGAGCCGGGCATGCTCATCGTCGAAACGCCGCAACCTGGCCGGCGTCGCCGCCGTTCCGACGTGCACCATGAGCTGCTCCGGCACCGTGCCCAGTGCTGCCCCGGTGCTGCGCCGCACGTCGAGGATCCCAGCGCTGCGCCACGTATCCGGCGTGGTCAGGGTGGCGCCGCGGTGCACATCGTCGACGGCGACGCCGCGCAGGTTGACCGCGACCCGGGCGGCCGGCGCAACGCTGGCTGCCGGTTCACCGCAGCACTGCAGACCTCGGACCACGACAGGCGTCGACCGTTCCCCGGTGCGCAGCTCCAGATGGTCGCCGCGCGTCAGCGTGCCGGACGTCAACGTGCCGGTCACCACCGTCCCGGCGCCGCTGACCGGGAACACCCGGTCCACCCACAGCCGCACCCGCCCGTCTACTCGGGGCGGCGGCACTGCGGCCAGTACGTCGTCGAGCGCGCTTCGCAGCTCGGGTAGGCCGGTACCGTCGACCGCCGATACGGCGACGACCGGGGCATCCTGCAGGCCGGTCTGGGACAGTTCGGTGCGGGTTTGCGCCGATACCTCGCCGATCCGGTGCTCGCCGACCCGGTCGATGCGGGTCAGTACCACCAGACCGTGCGAAATCCCCAGGGCGGCAACGGCGTCGCGATGGTCGTCGGACTGGGAACGCCAGCCCTCGTCGGCGGCGACGACGAAGCACACCACCGGCGCCGGACCGAGCCCGGCCAGGGTGTTGGGCAGGAACCGTTCGTGGCCCGGCACGTCGACGAAGGCCACTTGCCGGCCCGAGGCCAGCGTGGTCCAGGCGAACCCCAGATCGATGGTGAGCCCGCGCCGCCGCTCCTCGGCCCACCGGTCCGGTTCCATACCGGTGAGTGCGCGCACCAGGGTGGACTTGCCGTGATCGACGTGGCCGGCGGTGGCGACGACAAACATGGGCGGCGCCTGCTCAGCGGATCCGGTCGAGAGCGGCGCGCACCGCGGCCAGCAGCCGCGCGTCGTCATCCGGCGGGATACAGCGCAGGTCGAGCAGGCAGGCGCCGTCGTGCACCCGGGGCAGCACCGCCGGATCCCCGGTGCGCAGCACGGCCGCAGCCGCTTCGGGCAACCGGACAGCCCAGCCCGGCAGCGGCACACCCGGGGCGCCGCCGCCCCCGACCCGGCCGTCGTGGGGGATGACGGTGGCTCCGGCGCCGGCGGCCAGCCGCTCGGCGCGGGCACGCAACTGGTCGGGGTCGGCGTGCAGCGCCCGGGTGACCGGGGGAGCCGCGCCGGCAACCGTGGCCTCCAGTGCCGCAAGCGTGAGTTTGTCGGCGCGGACGGCGCGGGCCAAGGGGTGTCGGGCCAGCCGGGTGATGGCCTCGGCGCGGCCCAGGGCCAGACCGGCTTGCGGGCCGCCGAGCAGTTTGTCGCCGCTAGCGGTGATGACATCGGCGCCGTCGCGCAGCGTGGTGGCCGCGTCCGGCTCGTCGGGCAGCAGCGGGTCGGGGGTCAGCAGACCGCTGCCCAGATCGGCCACCAGTGGTACACCGTGTTCGGTTGCCAGAGCACGTAATTCGCGCACGTTGACGGCTGCGGTGAAGCCGTGGACGGCGAAGTTGCTCGGGTGGACTTTGAGAATGCAGCCGGTCTGCGGCCCGAGGGCTTCGGCGTAGTCGCGCAGGTGGGTGCGGTTGGTGGTGCCCACTTCACGCAGTCTCGCACCCGTGGAGGCGATCAGGTCCGGCAGCCGGAATCCGGCCCCGATCTCGATCAGCTCGCCGCGGCTGACCACCACCTCCCGACCGGCGGCCAGCGCGGTGGTCGCCAGGACCAGTGCGGCGGCACCGTTGTTCACCACCAGGGCGTCTTCGGCGGCCGGGCAGGCGGCCAGCAGTGCGGCACGCGCGGCGACACCGCGCTTGGACCGGGCGCCGGTGGCCAGATCCAGCTCGACGTCGACGTAGCCGCTGGCCGCCGCCAGCGCCTCGACCGCCGCCGCCGAGAGCGGTGCGCGGCCGAGGTTGGTGTGCACCACTACCCCGGTGGCGTTGAGCACGGGCCGCAACCTGGTTCCCGAGCGTTTCGAAAGGTGTTGCAGCAGTGAGGATTCCACTTGGCCCGGGTCCAGCTCGCCGCGCCTCGCCCGCTCCTGAGCGTCACGCACCAGGCCGCGCACGACGTGGTCGCCGAGCCGGGTGCGCGCCTCGAGCACAGTGGGCAGCGTCAGCAGGGCGTCGGTGCGCGGAATGCCGCGACGCGGATCGATCTGACTCACTGCGCCTCCTATGGCGGAGGCGGACGGGAATCGAACCCGCCAGACCGAGCTGCTCGGCCTCACCGGTTTTGAAGACCGGGGAGCCCACCAGGACCCAAACGCCTCCGGGGATCAACCTAGTCGGGCGACGATGCGGGCGAGGGACGAGCCGGCGGAGGAGTCGTCCCGGGGCTGGACCAGGTGGGTCTTTTCAAAATGGGTCGCGCGTGCGGTATCGCTTTCCGACGCGGCCGCCCGCCTGCTGGTGCGGCAGGAGACACTGAACGGATGAGCCCAGACCCCCTCCGGCTGACCGGCTACGCGCATGGCGGCGGCTGCGCCTGCAAGATCCCGCCCGGCGAGCTGGAGGACGCGGTCCGGGGGCTCACCGGCCAGGTTCACGACCGGGTGCTGGTGGGGCTCGACGACGGCGATGACGCGGCCGCCGTGCTGGTCCGCGACGACCTCGCGGTGCTGTCCACCGCGGACTTCTTCACCCCCGTCGTCGACGACGCCTACGACTGGGGCCGCATCGCCGCGGCCAACGCGCTCTCGGACATCTACGCGATGGGCGGAACCCCGGTAGTCGCGATCAACCTGGTCGGCTGGCCACGCGAGACGTTGCCGCTGGAGCTGATGACCGAGGTGCTGCGCGGCGGACTGGTGGTGGCGCAGCAGGCGGGCTGCCCGGTGATCGGCGGACACTCGATCGACGACCCGGAGCCGAAGTACGGCATGGCGGTCACCGGGGTGGCCGACCCGAACCGGTTGCTGCGCAACGACGCTGCGGCGCCCGGACTGCCGCTGACCTTGACCAAACCGATCGGGGTAGGCCTGCTCAACAACCGGCACAAGCGCACCGGCGAGGTGTTCGACGAGGCGATCGCGACCATGACCGAGTTGAACCGCGACGCCGCGCACGCCGCGTCATCGCACGGTGTGCGGGCGGCCACTGACGTCACCGGGTTCGGGCTGCTGGGCCACCTCTACAAGATGTGCCGCGCGTCCGGGGTGGGCGCGGTGATCGACCAGGCGGCGGTGCCGGTGATCGCGGACGCGCACGCGGCGTTACGCGACGGCTTCGTCTCGGGGGGCAGCCGGCGCAATCTGGACTGGGTGCGACCGCACCTGCGGCTCGGTCCCCGGATCAGCGAAGACCAGCTGCTGCTGCTCGCCGACGCCCAAACCTCCGGCGGCCTGCTGGTTGTCGGCGAGCTTCCCGGGTACCCGGTTATCGGGCATACCGTGACGGGAAGCGGAATCGAGGTGCGATGAGCGAGTTCAAAGTCGGCGACCATGTGCGGTGGAACTCCGAGGCCGGGCATGTGACCGGCAAGGTCACCAAGGTGCACACCAAAGACACCGAATACAAGGGGCATACCCGGCGCGCGAGCCCCGATGAGCCGCAGTACGAGATCAAAAGCGACAAGACCGATCACGTCGCCATGCACAAGGGATCGGCGTTGCACAGAATCGACGACTGAGGCACCGGCACGGGCGCGCGTGCTGCCGGTCCGCCATGAATACGGCTTCGCCCGACCGGCGAACTACCCCGGTACGTCCCCCATGTTCAGCACGAGTAGCACCGCAACCGCGGCGAACACCAAAACGAGCAGACCGATGGCGACGAGGCTTATCGTCACGGTGGGGGTGAGTCTGCGCGTGACGCGCGGATCCGACGCCGAAAGGCCGGAGGTCTGCGCGGACTCGGGTGGCGTCGAGCCAGGAGCGACACCGCCGCCGGACTCGAGGTCGGGGGTGCTGGCCGGGTCTGGGTCCGGGGGCGGCGCGGTCATAGCTGGATTCCATTCACGTCTGGCTAGGCGGAAAATTCGGTGATCGCATACCCCCTGGCGCCGTTCTTACACATCGCTTTCGGCGCGCTCTCGGCAGGTCGGCCGCAACTGAGTGGTCCGCTGTCCGGACGGCGGCGGCTCACCCCGCCGTGGTGATCGAATCCCCGGTGATGCCCGCCGCCCGGCGGGCCGCCAATCGGCGTTTCTGCGGCTCGATGGTGTAGCGCGGGTCCTTCGCCGATTCGATGCCGGCCTCGAACACCCCGAACCGGGTCAGCGCCGACGCCGCCAGCAGTGCCAGCCCCGACACGGCCGCCACCGCTCGGTGCCGCCCGCCCAGCAGCGTCCCGATGCCCCCGGCGACCGCCAACCGCTCACTGGCGCGCAGCATCGCCCCGGCCCGGCCCTGATGCAGCGGCTCGGCGGCGATCGGATCCATCCGGTGCTCCATGGCGCGGGTCGCGATCACATCGCCGAGCACCCCGAGCACCGCCAGGCGTCGCGCCGGCCCCGCCTCGCCTACCGGTGTGGTCAGCATTGCCAGCCCGCCGGACGCCAGGCTCGCCGAGCTGGCGAACACGAACGGCAGGTCGCGGTGGGCACCATGCCAGGTTGGGGTGGCGGTGTCGCCCAGCAGCACCGCGGTGTAGACCGCCAGCGGCGCCGCGAACACCGCGGCCTCCAGACCGGCCGGGCCCTCGACCGCGCGCAGCAGGCCGCGCACCGGCCCCAGCGGCAGGCGCTCGCCGGTCAGCCGGTCCACCTCCGCCGCGGCGGCTACCGCGGTGCCCGCACCGAATCCCGACAGGATCCAGGAGCCCAGGCTCATCGGTGAGGTGAGCTTGATGGTGCGCAGCATGTTGACGAAGCGTTCCGGGCGACCCAGGTCGCTGATCAGGGCCGCCGCGCTCAACACGATCGCCACCAGCGCCGCCAGCCTTGAGTTGCGTCGCAACGTTTTCCGGCCGGTGAGTTGGGCGCCGGCGGCCAGCAGCCCGGAGCCGCCCGCCAGGCCACCGAGGAACAGGTAGGCGGCGATCTCGTGTGACCATGGTGCGGGCTTGACCACCGGGCGCCCGTAGTAGGAGCTGAACTGCACGTCGGGCACCATCGGCATCTCGCGGCCGCCGTCACCACCACCGCCCCGGCGCCGGCGCCGTCGAGGCTCCTGCTGAGTGCTCACCGTCGTCCCCCTAAAAACGCGACCGCCGCGGCGGCCAACATCCCGGCCGCGGCCAGTGCCGAGCGCTTGAACATCGCCGGCAGGTCCGCGGTGGCCACCCGCGGGTCCGGCGGCAGGCCGTACACCTCCGGCTCGTCGAGCAGCAGGAAAACCGACCTGGTGCCACCGACCCCGTCGTGTTCGTTGGCGCCGTAGAGCCGGGCTTCGGTGCGGCCCTGCGCGTGCAGCCGGGCCACCCGCCGGCGGGCGTCGTCGATGAGATCAGCGTGGTCGCCGAACTTGATCGACTCGGTCGGGCAGGTCTTGGCGCACGCCGGGATCTCGCCGTCGACTAGCCGGTCGTAGCACATGGTGCACTTCTGGGCTATTCCGGCGTTGCGCACCGCGGGGGCGTCGCCGCGGGCGGTCTTGGGGGCCGCCGTGCCGTCGGTGCGGCGTTCGATCACCCCGAACGGGCACGCCGGCACGCAGTTGCCGCAGCCGTTGCAGACGTCGTCTTGCACCACCACCGTGCCGAATTCAGTGCGGAACAGCGCACCCGTCGGGCAGACATCCAGACACCCGGCGTGGGTGCAGTGCTTGCACACGTCCGAGGCCATCAGCCAGCGGAACTGATCGGTGTCGGGAGGGGCGGTAACCGCTTCTGTGCCCGGCATTTTCGGCATGCCCAGGCTGACCAGCTGCCGACCCGATTCGCGCGCCTGCGCGATGGCGTCGCGGCCCTGTTCGATGAACGCGACGTGCCGCCAGGTGTTGGCGCCCAGTGCTCCGGTGTTGTCATACGACGACCCGAGCAACTCCAGCTCGCCGTCGGCCGGGTTGTGGTTCCACTCCTTGCAGGCCACTTCGCAGGCTTTGCATCCGATGCAGATCGAGGTGTCGGTGAGAAACCCCTTGCGCGGAGGTTGCGGCGACCACCGGGCGTCGGCGGCGGGATCGGTCGGTCCGGACAGTTGACCCATCAGTCCCGCCTCTCCGGGTCGATGGCGCTATTACCGGTCTGTGGTGTTGCGCCGGAACGGCTTTGGTACTCGGCGATCAGGCGCAGCAAATCCTCGCCATGCGGCCGCCGGCCCGGCCGGATATCGCAGGAACCGGCCTTGGATTCCTGGATCTGCACATTGGGGTCCAGAGTCACCCCGAGCAGATCGTTGGCGGCATCGCCGCTGACCACCGCGTCGCCGCCGACTCCCCAGTGATACGGCAAGCCGATCTGGTGCACGGTATGTCCACCCACGATCAGCGGTGTCATCCGGTCGGTCACCAGCACGCGCGCCTCGATCGCCGCGCGTGGCGAAATGATGGTGGCCCAGCCGTAGTTCTGCAGGCCCCGCTCGGCGGCCAGCGCGGGCGAGACCTCACAGAACATCTCCGGCTGCAGCTCGGCCAGATACGGCAGCCAGCGACTCATTCCGCCGGCGGTGTGGTGCTCGGTGAGCCGGTAGGTGGTGAACACGTACGGGTAGACGTCCGCACCCGGCTCACCGGCGCTGGGCGCCGACAAATTGTCCTTGCGGGGGAACGTGATTCGGGCGGGGTTGCGCTGCTGGTGATAGACCGCGTTGGCGATCGGCGACTCCTGCGGCTCGTAGTGGGTCGGCAGCGGCCCATCCACCACACCCTTGGGGGCGAACAGCCAGCCCTTGCCGTCGGGCTGCATCACGAACGGGTCGTCGCCGGCCAGCGCGTCCGGGCCGCCCACCGCTGGACCCGGCCGGGTGCCCGGCGCGCGGTCGATGACGAAGTCGGGCACGTCATCCCCGGTCCAGCGGCCCGACTCGGCGTCCCACCACACGTACCGCTTGCGTTCGCTCCACGGCACCCCGTCCGGGTCGGCCGAGGCCCGGTTGTACAGGATCCGGCGGTCGGCCGGCCAGGCCCAGCCCCACTGGGATTGGCTGCGTCCGGGCCCGCCTCGGGGTACCCGGCGGGCGGCCTGGTTGACGCCGCCGGCGTACACCCCGGTATAGATCCAGCAGCCGCCGGAGGTGGACCCGTCGGCGCGCATCTGGGTATAGGACGTCAGCGGCGCGCCCGCGTCGTCGCCGGTGAGCTGGTGGCCGTTGATCTCGGCCAGCACGAACTCCGGATCGGGATCCCCGTGGGCATCGACCGGGTAATCCCAGACCAGATCCAGCAGCGGCCGATCCCGCGGATCGGTCGACCCGGCGAGCTTGGCCCGGATCCGGTTGCCGAGCGTGATGAAGAACTGCAGCTCACTGATGCAATCTCCCGGCGGGGCGACGGCCTGATGCCGCCATTGCAGCAGCCGCTGGGTCTGGGTGAACGTCCCGGCCTTCTCGACGTGGCTGGCCGCCGGTAGGAAGAACACCTCGGTCTCGATGTCTTCGGTGCGCAGCTCACCGGAGGCGATCTCCGGGCCGTCCTTCCACCAGGTGGCCGACTCGATCAGGTTCAGGTCCCGCACCACCAGCCACTTCAGATGCGACATGCCCAACCGTTGTTGGCGGCCATTGGCCGACCCGACCGCCGGGTTCTGGCCGAGCAGGAAGTAGCCCTGCACCTCGTCGGCCAGCATTCCGGTCACGGCCTGATAGGTGCCATGTGGTCCGGTCAGCCGGGGCAGGTAGTCATAAGCCCAGTCGTTATCGGCGGTCGCGGCATCCCCCCACCACGCTTTGAGCAGACTGACCAGATACGCGTCGGCGTTGGCCCAGAATCCCTTCTGGCTCTTGGATCCCACCCGGTCCAAGTACTGCTGCAGAGTGTCATCGCGCCCGGCCTTGGGCATCGGCAGATAACCGGGCAGCATGTCGTAGAGCGTCGGGATATCGGTGGAACCCTGGATGCTGGCATGGCCGCGCAGCGCCATGATGCCACCGCCCGGCCGGCCCACGTTGCCCAGCAACAGCTGCAGGATCGC
>Ga0164242_10008463_pt1 | contig 11164 bp, 9 predicted proteins | sample OricomgcompostMG_FD_108783 | JGI IMG/M metagenome (GOLD analysis project Ga0164242, IMG submission 108783) | Miracle-Growth compost microbial communities from Emeryville, California, USA - Original compost - Miracle growth compost (MG) ...
CCTCGACCGGTCCATGGTGGGCGGGCACTGTGAAGTGCTCTTCGACGATGTTCGGGTTCCCGACGCAGCCGTGCTCGGCGAGGTGGATCGCGGCTTCGAATACGCCCAGGTACGCCTCGGGCCTGCACGCATGACCCACGTCATGCGCTGGCTCGGCGCCGCACGTCGCGGTCACGACACCGCACTGTCGCACGTCGTGGAGCGCCAGGCCTTCGGATCGGCGCTCGGCGACCTGGGCATGATCCAGAACATGGTGGCCGACAACGAAATCGACATCGCGGCCACTCGAGCGCTGCTGGTGCGCGCATGTTGGGAGCTGGACCAGGGCGGCAACGCCGGCGATGCTACGTCGATCGCCAAGACTTTCGCCGCCGAGGCGATCTTCCGGATCGTCGACCGCAGCGTGCAGATGTGCGGTGCGCTCGGCGTCACCGAGGACCTGCCCCCTGCGCGGCTTTCCCGCGAGGTACGGCCGTTCCGGATTTACGACGGCCCCTCCGAGGTGCACCGCTGGGCCATCGCCAAGCGGCGGGTCGGGGCGGCCCGGCGGGCACGTAAGGACGCCGCGCAGTGACGAGCCAAGCGCTGGATCCGGTCGCCCTGCGTAAGTACCTCGCCGCCAACGATGTTCCGGTTCACGGTGAACTCACCGTCGAACTGATCGCCGGGGGCCGGTCTAACCTCACCTTCAAAGTCAGCGACGAGTCGTCGGCGTGGGTCGTTCGTCGCCCACCGCTCGGCGGCCTGACCCCGTCGGCCCATGACGTGGGCCGTGAATTCGCGGTCACCGAAAAGCTCTACGGCACCGGCGTTCCGATCGCCCGGCCCATCGCGTTCGACGCCGACGGCACGGTCTGCGGAGCACCCTTGACGGTCACGGAGTTCGTGACCGGACGGGTCTATCGCCACAAGGACGATCTGGACACCCTGTCTGACGCGGACCTGGTGGCCAATGCCGCGGCGCTGGTGCGGGTGCTCGTGGATCTACATGCCGTGGACTACCGTGCCGTCGGGCTCGAATCCTTCGGCAGGCCCGACGGATTCCTGGAACGCCAGGTGCGGCTGTGGGCCCGGCAATGGGACCTGGTCAAGACGCCCCGGAACGATGTCGCGCTGAGCGACGACGTCACGAAGCTGACCGCGGCCCTCACCGACGCCCTCCCGCAGACATCCCAGCCGTCGGTGGTCCACGGCGACTTTCGCATCGACAACACCATCTGCGATCCCGAGCAGGCGGAGTTGATCAGGGCAGTCGTGGACTGGGAGCTGTCCACCCTCGGCGACCCCCTCACCGATATCGCGCTGATGTGTGTCTACCGGTCATCGGCATTCGACCTGGTATTCGGCCACCCCGCCGCCTGGACCAGTTCACGCCTGCCGTCGGCCGACGTCCTCGCCGAGGAATACGCCCGGCGGTCCGGCCGCGATCTGGCCGATTGGAACTTCTACCTGGCGCTGGCGAACTTCAAGATCGGCGTGATCGCCGAAGGAATCGCCCACCGAGCCCGACACGGCGCGAAAGATGTGCAGAACGCCGCTGCCGCGGCACAGGCCGCGCCGGAATTCCTCGCCGCAGCACGAAAAGCGTTGAAGTGACCCCAAAAGTCCGAGAAAGGTGAGTCGGGTGAGCGTACTGGACAAGTTCCGCATGGACGGCAAGGTCGCCGTGGTGACCGGGGCGTCGTCGGGTCTCGGCGTGTATTTCGCCAAGGCATTTGCCGAGGCCGGCGCGGACGTCGTGCTGGCAGCGCGGCGAGTGGACAAGCTCGCGCAGGCGGCCGAACTGGTAGCCGCCACCGGACGCGCGGCCCTGCCGGTGGCGACCGATATCGCTGACCCGGATGCCGCGACCGCCATGGTGGAGGCAGCGATCGAGCGGTTCGGGCGGGTCGATGTGTTGATCAACAACGCCGGCATCGGAACGGCGCGCCCCGCCACCCGGGAGACCCCGGAGCAGTTCCGGGAGGTGATCGACATCAACCTCAATGGGGCCTACTGGGCTGCCCAGGCATGCGGGCGGGTGATGCAGCCCGGCTCGTCGATCGTCAACATCTCCAGCGTTCTGGGATTGACCACCGCGGGGCTGCCGCAAGCGGCGTACGCCGCGAGCAAGGCCGGACTCATCGGCCTGACCCGCGATCTCGCCCAGCAGTGGGGGAGCCGGAAAGGCATCCGGGTCAACGCGATCGCACCGGGCTTCTTCGAATCCGAGATGACCGAGCAGTACCGTCCGGGCTACCTGGACAGCGTCGCGCACCGAATTGTGCTGGGCCGGATGGGCGACCCCGAAGACCTCGCCGCGTCGGTACTGTGGCTTGCCTCGGATGCCGGTGGCTACGTCACGGGACAGACCATCGCGGTCGACGGGGGCTTCACGATCAACTGAGGCTGGGCCGCGACGGTCAGTCCGGATAGCCGCCCGCCCGCAGGTCGTCGAGCAAGCTGGGATGGCTCGGCTGCCAGTCGAACCGTGCACGGGTGAGCGCACTGGAGGAGGGCTGGTCGAGAGCGAAGATCGCGCCGAGCACGCCGTAGGACTCCGCCGCGACGGGTTGGACCGGGAGCTGAAGGTGGTCGCCGATCACTTCGGCGATCGCACGCATCGGATCGCCCTGGTCGGCCACCGCATGCAAGACCGAACCGGCGGGGGCGTCTTCCAGGGCGATCCGGAAAAGCCGTGCCGCGTCGAGGCGATGCACCGCTGGCCAGCGCTGGGTGCCATCGCCGACATAGCCCGAAATGCCGGTACGGCGTGCGGCCGCGATCAGCATGCTGGCAAAGCCGAACCGCCCGCCGGCCTCGTGCACCGACCGCGGCAGTCGCACGAGCGCCGAGCGCACACCGTGTTCGGCCAGCTTCAGGACGGCTTGGGCGGTGCGACCGCGTCCGCCCATCGGGCCCTCCGTGACTGGCGGGTCGTCCTCGGTGCTGGCCCGGCCCGGCACCGCGGGGGTGCCCGCCGCTAGCACCAGGGGCTTGCCGGTGCCGACCAGAGCATCACCCAGGGCCGCGACGGCGCCGGCCTCGGCCTCGATGCTGGCCTCGAGGTTGGTGAAGTCGTTGGAGAAAGCCAGATGAATGACGCCGTCGGCGGCGTCGGCGGCCTTCCGCAGGATCTCGAGGTCGGCCAGGCCGCCAAAGACCGCCTCGGCGCCCAGGCGCCTGAGGAGGGCGGCGGACGCGTCGGATCTGGCGAGTCCGACAGGCTGGTGGCCTGCGGCGACGAGTTCGGTGACGACGGCCGAGCCGATTCCTCCGCTGGCTCCGGTGACGAAAACCCGCATGGGCAGCTCCGATCGGTGATGGGATAGGTGTCCCATCACCCTACAGCGTGATGGGACCAAAGTCGCATCACTACTATGAGGGTCATGGCCCGCTGGCAACCGGACGCCCGCGAACGGTTGGTCGCCGCGGCACTGGACCTCTTCAACGAGCAGGGGTTTGACGACACCACCGTCGCGCAGATCTCTGAACGCGCCGGGCTGACCAAGAGCACATTCTTCCGGCATTTCCCCGATAAGCGCGACGTGCTGGTGGCCGGCCAGGAAGCGATCGGCCGGCTCCTCGCCGAGGGCATCGCGGCTGCGCCCGCGGACGCCGCGCCGCTGAGCGCCGTCTGCTCCGGGCTGCGGTCTGCCGGCTCGGCGTTCACACCGCAGAAGCGCGAGCGCGCTCCCAAGCTCAAGGCTGCTATCGCTACCAGCGCGGAACTTCAGGAACGTAATGCGCTCAAGCAGATCGGGCTGGCCGCCGCCATGGCCGAGGCCCTTCGGGAGCGCGGGGTCTCCGAGCAGACTGCGGTCGTGGCCGCCGAACTCGGAGCGCTGGCGCTCAAGACGGCGTACGCGCAGTGGGCCGAGCCGGGCGAAACGCGGGACCTCGGGGACCTCGCGTGCGAAGCGCTGCATGAGTTGCGCGCGGCGATAACAGCTCTCGGGTAGCTTGCGGTAGATGGGCCCTGATCCGCTCCGGCTGTCCGAGCTGGGTTCCGGTGCCGAGGCGGTCCTGCAGATCGTTGCGCATTTCGATGCACTGGTCGAGGCGGGCGCCGACGCCGACGTGGTGCTCCAGGCGGCCGAGTCAATCGCGGAATGCCCGGTGGGTGCGCGGTGGAAATCGGCAACCCAGCCCGAGGTCTGGCTGGAGCGTGCCGGCAGCACAGCGCACCCGCTCGAGGCGGTCCTACTCGATCGGGTGCGGCACGCGCTGCGCCTGGCGGCGTCTAGGTCGGGATCGACCGTCCGGCTGGGTGATCCCGCACTGTTGGAATTGGTGTTGTCCGACAACGAATTACCCGCCGAGAGGGCACGCGCCATCCGACTGCTGGGCCTCGACGAGACCCGGGAGGTCCGCGTGCTGGCGGTGTCGGCCGGATCGCCGGCCGAGGCGCTACGCGTGGTGATGCGCGAACTGGGTGACCAACCGGTGCGCTCGGTCGCGATCGGTGCCGACACCGCGTTGCTGTGCTACAGCTCCGAGGATGCCCGGACCTTGTCGGATCGCCTGGATGCGGCGATCATTGCGGCTTTCCCGCCGCCGCTGCCCGCGCAGGTCGGGCGCGGACCATGGGTCGGGATCGGCGCCAAGACCACGGTGTTCGGGGCGCCGGCGTCATGGCGACAGGCGCAACGGGGCCTGCGCTTCGCGTCGTCCACCCACTACGGGCGGCGGGCGGTCGCCTACGAACGTCTGAGCGTCCTGGAGCTGCTGGCCGACTTGCCGTCCGAGCAGGTCCTGCGGCACCACGATGTGGCACGGATCAACGCGATCGCCTCGAAACCGTCCGGTGCGCACGACGTCGACACCACCGAGGCGTTCTGCGTGCTCGGCTCGCTGCGCCGCACCGCCGCCCAGCTGCACCTGCACCACAGCACGGTGGCAGCGCGCATCGCTCGCGTCGAGTCGGCGATGGGCTGGGATCTGGCCGACCCCATCGATCGGTTTACGGCCACCCTGGTGCTCATCGTGCGGCGCATCGCGCTCTCGTCGGCCGAGCTCGCCACCACGGAACCGACAGGCGTCGGGCAATATCGGTCATTCACCAGACGTATGGCGGATGACCGGGGTCGGTGGATGCAGTGATGATGATCACCACCTAACAGAAGGAGTTGTGAACCGTGGCCGTCATCGACCCCAGCCGGACCTGGGCCCCCCTGGAGAAGCGGTTGGCCGAAACCACCAACGCGCGCCACCGGGCCGCCCTGGAAGTGGTGATCGAACACATGAAGGGCGAGGCTGCGCCAGACCTCGACCAGGTGATGGGCACGCTGAGCGCCGAGCCGGACTACCACTTCTGGATGGGCGGTCAGGATGTCGGTCCGAAGACCACCGACGGCGTGCGCACTTACTACACGAACTTCATGGCGACCCGCACCAACGTGCTGGAGTTCGCCATCGACCGGCTGGTCGTCGACGACGACTGCGTGGTGACCGAGGGCGACATGAAGCAGCTGTACCCGGGCGCCCTGGCCACCGCCATTCTCGGGGTGGAGGTCGAGGATCCCGACGCCGACTACCTGGTGGTGTACCGGCAGGTGCTGCTGTGGCCGCTCGACGCCGACGGGAAGATCGTCGGTGAGGACTCCTACTTCGCCGGCGTGCGCAGCGTGACCCCGGTGGCCCGGGAGGATCTTCCCCAGCAATACATCGACCTCGTTCACGCGCCCGCGGCGAATGCCTAACGACATCGCGGGCATGCTGCTCGACAGACTCGGCGACCCCCACCTGGGGCTGCGCACCCGGGAGCGCGACTGGACCTGGGACGACGTGGTGCGCGAATCGGCTGCGCGCGCCGCACTGGCAGCGGCGCTGCGCCGGGACGGGCCGTTTCACATCGGCATCCTGCTGGACAACCTGCCAGATTTCGTCTTCTGGCTCGGCGCCGGCGCCTTGGCCGGCGGGGTCATCGTGGGTGTCAACCCCACCCGCGGCGACGCCGACATGGCGGCGGAGATCCGCCACGCGGACTGTCAGTTGATCGTCACCGACACCGCCGGATCCGAGCGGCTGCGCGGCCTGGACCACGGCCTGGACTGCGAGCGCATCCTCGTCGTCGACGAGCCCGGCTACGCCGCGTTGGTCGAGCAACACCGGGGGGAGCCGTCCGCCGCACCAGGGGTGGGGCCGGAGTCGCTGATGTTGCTGTTGTTCACCTCGGGCACGACCGGCGCTTCCAAGGCGGTCAAATGCAGCCAGGGCCGACTGGCCCGGATCGCCGAGATGGCCACCACCAAATTCGGCCACGTGCGCACCGATGTCGACTACTGCTGCATGCCGCTGTTCCACGGCAACGCCATCATGGCGCTGTGGGCGCCGGCGCTGGCCAACGGGGCCACGGTCTGCCTGACGCCGAAGTTCTCGGCGTCGCGGTTCCTGCCCGACGTGCGCTACTTCGGTGCGACGTTCTTCACCTATGTCGGCAAGGCACTGGGTTATCTGCTGGCCACCGAGGAGCGTCCCGACGACGCCGACAACACCCTGGTCCGTGGCTTCGGCACCGAGGCATCACCGCAGGATCAGGCGGAGTTCCTGCGCCGGTTCGGCGCCGTGCTGCATGAGGGCTACGGCTCCAGCGAGGGCGGCAACGCCGCGATGCCCGACCCGGCGGCACCGCCCGGAGCGTTGGGCCGTCCGGCGCACGCGGGCATCGCCGTCGTCGATCCGCAGACCCGCGCCGAGTGCGCCCGGGCCGTCCTGGACGAGCACGGCCGGGTGGCCAACGCCGACGACGCGGTCGGCGAGATCGTCGACAAGACCGGAGCCCGTGACTTCGAGGGCTACTACAAGAACGACGACGCGGACGCCGAAAAGATTCGCGACGGCTGGTACTGGACCGGCGATCTGGGCTACCGCGATGAGGCCGGTTTCTTGTACTTCGCCGGCCGGCGCGGCGACTGGATCCGAGTCGACGGGGAGAACACCTCGGCGCTGACCATCGAACGCGTGCTGCGACGGCATCCCCTGGTGATCAGCGCCGGCGTGTACGCGGTCCCCGACCCGCGATCCGGTGACCAGGTCATGGGAGCGGTCGAGGTCGCCGACCCCGGCAGCTTCGACGTGGCGGAGTTCGCCGCCTACCTGGCTGACCAGCCCGACCTGGGCAGCAAAGGCACCCCGCGGTTCCTGCGGATCTCGGCCGGCCTGCCCGTGACGGGGTCGAACAAAGTGCTCAAACGCGAACTGCAGCAACAATGTTGGCACACCGACGACCCGGTATACCGCTGGGTCGGCCGGGGTGCGCCGGTCTACGCCCGGATGACCGACGACGACAAGCGGTCCCTGGACACCGAATTCGTGTCCTATGGGCGGCAAAGTTATCTGCGAGGCGAGGGGTGAAGCGATGACTGACTGTGCGATCCGCGAGCTGGACTACGGTACGCCGAGGACCCGCTATGCCCGGGGATGGCACTGCCTGGGGTTAGCCGAGACCTTCCGGGACGGTGAACCGCACGGCATCAACGCTTTTGGTACCCGGCTGGTGGTGTTCGCCGACACCGGCGGTGACATTCATGCGCTCGACGCCTACTGCCGGCATATGGGCGCCGACTTGTCCCGGGGCACCGTCAAAGGTGACACCCTGGCGTGTCCATTCCACGACTGGCGTTGGCAGGGCTCGACCGGCCGATGTGTCGAGGTGCCCTACGCCAAGCGACCGCCGCGGATGGCGCGCACCAGGCGCTGGCCCACCTGCGAGGTCAACGGCCAGCTGCTGGTCTGGCACGACCCGGAGGGCTCGACACCCCCGCCGGAGCTGACCCCACCGCAGATCGAGGGGATGGACGCCGGACTCTGGTCGCCGTGGCAGTGGGACTCGGTGCTGATCGAGGGCGCCAACTGCCGCGAGATCATCGACAACGTCGTCGACATGGCGCACTTCTTCTATATCCACCACTCCTATCCGACCTACTTCAAGAACGTGATTGACGGCCCCTGCGCCAGTCAGTTCATGGAGAGCAAGGTCCGGCCGGACTCGCCGGGCGCCGACAAGCTGTGGGAGGGCACCTACCTGCGCTCCGAGGCGACCTACTTCGGGCCGGCGTACATGATCAACTGGCTGCACAACGACCTCGCCCCGGACTTCACCGCCGAGATCGTGCTGATCAACAGTCATTATCCGGTCACGCAGGACTCGTTCGTGCTGCAGTGGGGCGTCGCGGTGCAGCAGATGCCGAACCTGCCGCCGGAGCGGGCCACCAAACTCGCCGCGGCGATGGGCCGCTCCTTCGGTACCGGCTTCCTCGAAGACGTCGAGATCTGGAAGCACAAGGCGCCCGTGGAGAACCCGCTGCTCACCGACGACGACGGCCCGGTGTATCAGCTGCGCCGCTGGTACCAGCAGTTCTACGTCGATACCGCCGACGTCACCGCCGACATGACCGACCGGTTCGAGGTGGAGGTGGACACCACCCACGCGTTCAGTCACTGGGAGAAAGAGGTCGCCGCGAATCTGGCGGCCCGCTAACGTTGCCGCCCCTCCCAGGGGCTGTAGTCGGCGATCAACTCCTCCTGCGGCGGGCGTTGCCCGGCCGGGACGTGCTGCAGGTTGATCCGGATCCGGTACCAGATCGAACTCGGTCCGCGCATGCCGTCGACCAGTACGTCCTCCGGCGCCAACCGTTTGGCCGCCGCGGCGTGCTTTTCTCGCCATATGTCCAAGGCGGCCAGCGCCTCGTCTTTGGTTTTGGTGCGGGCGATCTCGATCAACGGCAGCGGTGAGGTGCGGCGCCCGCCAGCGTTCTTGCGGGTCCCCTTGGGCGCTTTCTCCGCTGGACCCTGCTTGTCGGCCAGCTCCAGCAGCGGCCCCAACTCCCCGACGGCGTCGTCCATACCCGCCCAGGGATCGCCGATCTGCGTGAACCGGTGCGGCACTGTGGCGATGGTGAAGGCCGCCGGATCGGCGTCGGCAACCTCGTCCCAAAACAGCGGTGTGGACACCCGGGCATCGGCGGTGGCGCGCACCGAGTAGGCCGAGGCGACCGTGCGGTCCTTGGCGTTCTGGTTGAAGTCGACGAACACGCCGTGCCGCTCCTCTTTCCACCATCGGCTGGTGGCCAACTGCGGTGCCCGCCGCTCGATCTCCCGGGCCACCGCCTGTGCGGCCAGCCGCACCTGCGGAAACTCCCAGCGGGGTGCGATCCGGGCGTAGATGTGCATGCCCCGGGACCCGGAGGTCTTCGGCCAGGCGGTCAAGCCGTGATCGGCCAGCACCTCGCGGGCCAACAGGGCCACTTCGACGATCTGGGGCCAGTCGACGCCGGGCATCGGATCGAGATCGACCCGCAGCTCGTCGGGGTGGTCCAGGTCGCCGGCGAGCACCGGGTGCGGGTTGAGATCCACGCAACCCAGGTTGACCACCCAGGCCAGCCCGGCCGCATCGTCGATGACGACCTCCTGCGCTGACCGGCCCGAGGCGTAGCGCAGTTCGGCGACCGACACCCAATCGGGACGCTTGGCCGGTGCCCGCTTCTGAAAGATGGCTTCGGCGTCGATGCCGTCGACGAAGCGTTTGAGGATCATCGGCCGCCCGGCCACTCCGCGCAGCGCGCCGTCGGCCACCGCCAGGTAGTAGTGGATCAGGTCCAGTTTGGTGCGCGCGGCGGTGCCGTCACGGCCGGGGAACACCACCTTGTCCGGGTGGGTAACCGCCACCCGGTGTCCCGCCGCCTCCAGCGACAACCCGCCGGCCATGGAAGCCATGCTAACGATCAGGCCGAATCCGCTGCCCGGCAGCGACCTGAGTCACATAAGGTTGCTCCATGGCAAAGCTCACCGACCTGCCCGGTCAGGCCGTCAACGTGCTCGGCCGCTACCTGGAACGCGGTAGCGCCGAGCTGCACTATCTGCGCAAGGTCATCGAATCCGGTGCCTTGAAAATCGAGTCGCCGCGAATCATTGCCAACGCGATCGCCGACGGTGCCCGATGGGGCGAGTTGGGGATGATTCCGGCCCTCAATGCCCGCCGTAACCCCGATGGTCTTGCGGTCATCGACGACGACGGCAGTATCACCTTCAAAGAGCTCGACGACGCTGCCAACGCGGTGGCCAACGGCCTGGTCGCGATGGGTGTGCGCGGCGGCGATGGGGTGGCGATCCTGGCCCGCAACCACCGCTGGTTTCTGATCGCCAACTACGGCTGCGCCCGAGTCGGTGCCCGGCTGATCCTGCTCAACAGCGAGTTCTCCGGCCCGCAGATCAAGGACGTCTCCGAACGCGAAGGCGCCAAACTGATCATCTACGACGACGAGTACACCGCCGCGGTCGCGCAAGCAGACCCGCCCCTGGGCAAACTGCGGGCGCTCGGGGTCAATCCCGACTCCAGCGAACCGTCCGGCAGCACCGATGAGACGCTGGCCCAGCTGATCGCCCGTAGCAGCAAAGCGCCGGCACCGAAGGTCAGCAAGCACGCCTCGATCATCATCTTGACCTCCGGTACCACCGGCACCCCCAAGGGCGCCAATCGCAGCACCCCGCCCACGCTGGCCCCGATCGGCGGGATCCTGTCGCACGTCCCGTTCCGAGCCGGGGAGGTGACGTCGCTGCCGTCGCCGATGTTCCACGCGCTGGGCTACCTGCATGGCACCCTGGCGATGTTCTTCGGCTCGACGTTGGTGTTGCGGCGCCGCTTCAAGCCGGCCACCGTGCTCGAGGACCTGGAGAAGCACAAGGTGACCGGGATGGTCGTCGTCCCGGTCATGTTGTCGCGGATCCTCGACCAGCTGGAGAAGACCAGCCCCAAACCGGACCTGTCACATCTGCGGATCGTGTTCGTCTCCGGTTCACAGCTCGGAGCCGAGTTGGCGACCCGCGCGATGAAGGACCTGGGGCCGGTGATCTACAACATGTACGGCTCCACCGAGGTGGCGTTTGCCACCATCGCCGACCCGGCCGACCTGCAGTACAACCCGGCGACGGTGGGACAGGTGGTCAAGGGCGTCAAGGTCAGAATCCTCGACGACAACGGCCACGAGCTGCCGCGGGGCGAGGTCGGGCGGATCTTCGTCGGCAACTTCTTCCCGTTCGAGGGCTACACCGGCGGCGGCGGCAAACAGATCATCGACGGGCTGTTGTCCTCGGGCGACGTCGGCTACTTCGACGAGCGGGGCCTGCTTTATGTCAGCGGCCGTGACGACGAGATGATCGTCTCCGGCGGCGAGAACGTCTTCCC
>Ga0164242_10008464_pt1 | contig 11164 bp, 8 predicted proteins | sample OricomgcompostMG_FD_108783 | JGI IMG/M metagenome (GOLD analysis project Ga0164242, IMG submission 108783) | Miracle-Growth compost microbial communities from Emeryville, California, USA - Original compost - Miracle growth compost (MG) ...
CGAAGCTTCCAGAGCTCGTCCAGCGGGTCGCGGGAGCGCCGTTCGCGGAACTCGGCGGGCAGGGTGGGCGTCCAGTCAGCGTCGTAGGCCTCCAGGCTGTCGCAGAAGACGGATCCGATGCGGTTGGCGCCGACGGCATCCACCAGCGGATCGGCGACCGCCTTGAGGTGGTCGCGCACCGCCGTTGCCGAGTAGTGGTCGAGTACCGGTCCTTCGGCACCGGCTGCGGCTCGTTTGACCTGCTGCCCGGTCGGGGCCGACCAAGCGAGCGCGACGAGCCGTGGGGTGCGCCCGGCCGGTACGAGCGCAAAAGCACCGCCGGATGGCGCTGCTTCGATCGCAAGGCGCTCGAACGACGCCGGCGGCTCCTGAAGGGATCCCTCCCCGACGTACGCCGCGACGAGCTCCTCGGCCGGCCACCGCGGATGGGCGCCGATCCGCACCGAGTCTCCGCCGATCTCGCGCACATCCCACAGCAGCTTCCGCGACGCAGTCTCCGCGGTGACGTGCGCACCACCGAACGACCATCCGCTGCCCAGCGTGAGGTCGAACCGCAGCCCGAGCGATACTGCCGTGTCGGCGGCGAACCGCAGGTCGTCGAGGAACCCTGCAGACAGGAACGGATGCTCGACCCGGCTGAGCGGGTACACATACGCGACCTCGACCCCGCCGAGCCCGGCATCCGCCACCGCATTCAGTTGGCGCACGATATCGGACCGCGAGACATCCGGGCCGAACCACCACCAGCGCATCATGGGTCTGGCCCCGGGCGCCGGAGCCGCGAACCCCGCGAGCAGGGCGTCGGCATCTCTCGTCGGCGAGGCTTCACCACCCGTCCCGACGTCGACTCGAATGGGGTCGGGAGGCACCGGCATGGCGGTCCTTTCGCGTCTGCAGCAGTGAGAACGTGCCGTCTCATCCTGAAACGATTCAGGGTAAGAGTCAATGTCGTGCCGCTCCTGCTGGCGCTTCGGGGCATAAGGGAGCATGCCGCGCGTGCTCGGCGTTACGTGATCGTGATAGGGCTCCTCGATTGCGGCTTGACCACGTGCGCAAGGGGTCGTAATGTTCGAGCTATTGAATCGCTTCAATTGCGGTTCGAAGAATTCCCCGTGGCGAGCGGAACGAACCGACTCGCATTACAAGGAGGTAACGGGATGAAGTTTTCCCCTCTGCGGCGCGCCCTCGTGGCGACCGCATCAGTCGCAGCCGTCGCCCTCACGCTCGCGGGCTGCAGCGGCTTCGGCAGCACCGGCGGCAACTCCGGCGCCAAGGTGACCATCACCTACCTCACCGGAAACGATGCAGCCGACACCGCCCAGGGCAAAGCGCTGATTGCCGGGTTCGAGAAGAAGTACCCGAACGTCCACGTGAAGATGGACACTCAGCCCACCGGAACCCAGGGCGACAACCTGATGAAGACCAAGCTGTCGACCAAGACGATGGACAACGTCTTCCACTACAACTCGGGCTCGCTGTTCCAGGCGCTCAACCCGAAGACGAGCATGGTCGACCTCAGTGGTGAGAGCTGGGTGAGCGACCTCGACAAGAACTTCAAGCAGGTCGTCTCGGTCGACGGCAAGATCTACGGAGCGCCGCTGGGCACCGGGTCGGCGGGAGGCATCCTCTACAACAAGAAGATCTATCAGCAGCTGGGCCTTTCGATCCCGACCACCTGGGATGAGTTCATCGCCAACAGCAAGAAGATCCAGTCCTCCGACCCGAGCGTGACACCGATCCTGCAGTCGTTCGGCGACACCTGGACGAGCCAGCTCTTGGTGCTCGGCGACTTCGCCAACATCAACAAGCAGGACCCGAACTGGGCGAAGAACTACACCAACAACACCGGCGGCGCCAAGTACGTCAATCAGCCGGCGTTCGAGGGATTCCAGCACACCGCCGAGATCGTCGCCGACGGCCTGGTCAACAAGGACTACGCGTCGATGACCAACGCGCAGGCGATGGATGCGCTGGCCACCGGCAAGGCGGCCCAGTATCCGATGCTGACGTCGGCCATGGCGACCGTCCAGCAGGACGAACCGGACAAGATCAACGACATCGGCGTCTTCCCGATCCCCTCGCCGGATGCGAAGTACACGTCGCTGACGCTGTGGGAGCCGAACGCGCTGTACATCGCGAGCACGACGACCGGCGACAAGCTGCAGGCCGCGAAGAACTTCGTGGCATTCGCGAACTCGCCGCAGGGCTGCACGATCCAGAACCAGACGGGCGCCGCGGCGGGCCCGTATGCGACCAGCGCGTGCAAGCTTCCGTCGAACGCTCCTGACTTCATCAAGGACGTGCAGAACTACATCAAGGAAGACAAGGCGAGCCCGGCACTCGAGTTCCTCTCACCCATCAAGGGACCGAACCTCGAGACGATCCTGATCGCGGTGGGATCGCAGAGCACGACCGCCACGGTCGGTGCCCAGCAGTACGACCAGGATGTGAAGGCTCAGGCACAGCAACTCGGCATCAAGGGCTGGTGATCCGCCCAAGTGCCGTAAGGATCCAACGAGAGTGGGGGCCGGCGTCTCACACCGTCGGCCCTCGCTCTCATAGCAAGGAGTGCCTATGACCACCGCATCCGTGACCATCGATCCAGCCGCCCCCACGAGAACGCCGCGCAGGTCGAAGAGCGACCGCCGCGGCATCCGCAGCCCCTATCCGTCGTGGTTCTACATTCCGGCGGGCGTGCTCTACCTCATCTTCTTCGCGATACCGACGTTCTCGTCGTTCTACTTCGCTCTCACCAGATGGACCCTGTTCAGCCAGACCTTCATCGGGTTCGGCAACTTCGTGCAGTTCTTCCAGACGCCGGCTCTGACGCAGGGCTTCGTCAACACGTTCATCTACGGCTTCGTCACCTCGGCGGCGAAGGTCGTGATCGGGCTGGCCCTCGCGCTACTCCTGACCGGGGCGACGTTCGGCCGCGGCTACCTCCGCGCCGTCGTGTTCTTCCCCGTGCTGGTCTCGACGGTGGGCGTTGGCCTGACGTTCAAGGCGCTCCTGAACCCGTTCCACGGCGTCGTGAACCAGGTGCTCGGGTTCTTCCACCTGCCCCAGCCGGGCTGGTACACGGATCCGCATCTCGCCCTGCTCACGGTGGCGGGCGTCGACATCTGGAAGGGCGTGGGCATCGCCACGCTCATCTTCATGGCCGGGATCGTCGCCATCCCTTCCGAGTACTTCGAAGCAGCTCGGGTGGATGGCGCGGGGTCGTGGAACGTGTTCCGCAACATCACGCTCCCGCTCGCGCGACCCGCGATGGCGACCGTGATCATCCTGTCGCTCATCGGCCGCCTGCGGTCGTTCGACCTCATCTGGGCGATGACCAACGGCGGACCCGGCTTCTCCAGCGACGTGATCGCGTCGGTGATCTACAAGCAGTACCAGGCCGGCTTCTTCGGCCTGTCGACGGCGGGCAACGTCATCCTCTTCCTCGTCGTCACGGCGATCATGCTGCCCGTTCAATGGTTCCTCAACCGAAGGGAGGCGGAACTGTGACCGTCACCAGAGCCATCACCACAGCTCCGCGCGGCGCGAGCGGCGGTCTGCATCCGCCACGGCGCCCGATGACCGCACGCCGGTTCGCCCGCAAGTACCTCATCGGCATCATCGCGATCCTGGTCTCGATCATCGTGTTCCTGGTGCCGTTCATCTTCATCCTGCTGCAGGCGGCGAAGGACCCGAAAGACGCCGGGCTGATGGGCTTCGACCTGCCCACCACCTGGCAGTTCTGGCAGAACCTGGTGGCGGTGATCCAGAACAACAGCTACCAGGTGCTCGCGGCGTTCATCAACAGCTTCATCCTGACGATCGCGAGCGTGGCCATCATGGTGGTGTTCTCGGCGATGTGCGGCTACCTGCTGCACCGCAGGCGGACGCGGCTGAATCCGCTCGTCAACTTCCTGGTGCTGGCCGGACTCATCGTGCCGCCCGCGGTCGTTCCCACCATCTGGGTGCTACAGGGCGTCGGGATGTTCGACACCCTGCCCGGCATGATCCTGATCGAGGCCACGCTCGGGCTCCCGTTCTCGATCCTGCTGTTCCGCGCGTTCGTGGCGACCATTCCGCGCGAGCTCGACGAGGCGGCCATCATCGACGGCGCCGGGCCGATGCGGCTGTTCTTCCGCGTGATCCTGCCGCTGCTGCGACCCGTGGTCGTCACGGTCGTAGTCGTGCAGGCGGTCGCGGTGTTCAACGACTTCACCGGACCGCTGTACTTCCTGCCGAGCAGCGCCAACCCCACTGTGCAGCTGACGCTTTACAACTTTCAGAGCCAGTCGGTGAGCCAGTACAACCTGCTGTTCATGAACATCCTGCTCATCACGATCCCGCCGCTGATCATGTACATCTTCTTCAACCGTCAGATCGTGGCCGGCATGACCAGCGGCGCCGTGAAGGGATGACCGAGGCGTAGCGGAACGGGATGCCGGTCAGAAGTACTCGGCAGGCACCCCGCCCCGCAGCCACGTGAGTTCGTTGTCGCGGATGAACGTCGAGAGCGTCTCGTCGGGCGTGACGCCGGCACCGAGCCACTCCATCAGCCGGTTCAGCAGGTCTGATGCGCTCTCCGTACCTGGCTCCTGCACCGCCCGGTCCCAGGACTGAACGAACCCGTCCGGCGTCGGCACCGTTCGCACGAGCTTCGAGACGTACTTGGGCCCGGGCATGAGCACGTGCGCAGCGGCGAGGGCAGCGCGCGCGGCGGCGAGCGTGAGGTGCACGGATGCGTGACGCACGAGGAACTCGTCGCCTCGCTCGGCACCCTGTACGAGGAAGTAGCCGCCGTAGAGCCGCGCCTGCGCGACGTGCGATCGCACGCGCTCGTTCCATGCGGCATCCGGAAGGGCGGCGATCCTCTTCACGAGGTCGTCGAGCCCGGCAACGGCGGAGTATGCGACCCTGGCTCCCGCGAAGGATGCCCTGGTCGGGTCGTCGCCGCTCTCGAGGGCCGTTCGGAGATATGCCGGGCTGGCCAGCTTGATATCGATATACGAGCCGGGGTAGTCGAGGCCGTGACGGGCGGTCCAGGCGAAGCGGCCGGCATCCGTCTCGCGCGCGAAGCCCTCGTCGGTGACGACGAGGTAGACGTCGACGTCGGAGTCCTCGCGCTCCGAGCCTCGCGCGACCGAGCCGACCACGATGACGGCGAGCACGTCGGCGTCATCACGCACTCCGTCGATATACGCGGCGAGCGCTCGCTCGTGGTGCTCCATGCGGATCCTCTCGATGAGTTCAGCGGCCCGCCACGGTCGCGCGTCCGAACCCGCACTATGCGACAGCGGAATCGAGGTGACCGGCGCGGGCCGACGGTTCAGCCCGCGGTCGACTCGCGCACGACGAGTTCAGGCTGGTAGACGATCTGCTTCGGTTCGAAGCCCTCTCCCCGCTCCGCCTCCCCGAGCAGAAGGTCGACGGCGGTGTGGCCGATCAGCGCGGCGGGCTGCCGCATCGAGCTCAGGGGAACCGTCGCGGCGGCGGCGAAGTCGATGTCGTCGTAGCCGATGATCGCGAGGTCGTCGGGGGGACGGATGCCCGCCGCGATCGCCGCCTGCAGCACGCCGATCGACACCAGATCGTTCGCGGCGAGCACGGCATCCGGACGACGGGATGCCTCGCGCGCCAGCAGTTCGGCGCCGGCCTCGGCGCCGGCCCGCACGGTCAGGGAGGACGTGGGAACGTACTCGAGCGCCGCGCCCGCACGCTCCGATGCAGCGATACGCGCTCCAGAGAGACGATCGGCCACCTGCCTGATCGAGTCCGGCCCGCCCACGAAGGCGATTCGTCTGCGGCCGATCTCGATGAGGTGCTCGACGGCGGTGCGGCCGCCGGCCACGTCATCCACCGCCACCGAGGAGAAGCTGCGGTCCGGCGCCTCGCGGTCGACCAGCACGACGGGGATGCCCCGATCCCGCGTCTTGCGCAGCCTCGGCAGGTCGTCGGCGACCGGGCTGATCAGCACACCGTGGACGCGCTGCTCCTCGAACAGATCGAGGTAGGCGCCCTCGCGCGAGGTGGCCTCGTCGCTGTTGCCGAGCAGAATGGAGAATCCGTCTTCGGATGCCCGCCCCTCTGCGCCGCGCGCCACGTCGGTGAAGAACGGGTTGCCGACGTCGAGAACGATGAGCCCGATGCTTCTGCTGCGCCCCGCGCGCAGCTGGCGCGCCGCATCGTTGCGCACGAAGCCGAGATCGGCGATCGCCGCGTTGACCCGCTCGACGGTGGACGCAGCGACGCGCTCCGGCCGGTTGAGCACGTTCGAGACGGTGCCCACTGAGACGCCGGCCGCGATCGCGACATCGCGCACACTCACCATGAGAGACCTCCTGACGCCCGGTCCGGTGCTCGCGGCCGCTCTGCCGTCGAGGTTGACTACGCCGGGCGTGTGAAACGAATCATCTCACGCCGTATACGTGTAGGCCGGGAGATGGAACGCCGCTTCACTGTACGAGGTTGACCGCCCCAACGAAATTGCGGTCCCGAAGTGTCGCTTCCACGGCAGCCACGCGACAACTTCGGACTGCAATTCGTGGGGATGTGCGGCGGGCGACGCTCGCGCCTCTCCGCAACGCTCGGATAACGGCTGGGCGGCGAAGGGACGTCGCGGGTTGCGAGCGGGCACCGCTTATGAAACGATTCAATGGCTCGCGAAAGGAATGCCGATGACGTCGACTCAACGGGTGTGCTTCCGGCTCAGGGTGCGACCGGAGCTTCTGGATGAGTACCGTGCCAGGCACGCGAGCGTGTGGCCGGAGATGCTGCGCGAGATCGAGGCATCCGGACGCCGCAACTACTCGCTGTTCCTGGCCGACGACGGCGAACTCATCGGATACTTCGAGACAGACGACATCGCAGCCAGCGAGCGCTACCTGGCGCAGTCGGAGGTTGCGGCACGCTGGGAGGCGGACATGGGGCGCTTCTTCGTGGCGCTCGACGGTCGAGCCGACCAGGCATCCGAACAGCTCCCCGAGGTATTCAACCTCGAGCGGCTGCTGCGGGAGCTTCCGCAGTCGTCAGCAGCACACTCGTCGGCGGCGCAAGCAGCGGCCGCGCGGGCATCCGGCACGCAGGCATCCGAATCCGAAACGTCACATCAGGCCCACGGCGTCGTGGGCGAGGCAGGAAAGGCAACCACATGACCATCTCGTCAGACACTCTCGATCTGCTCGGCCGTCAGGCGATCGAGCTGCCGAGCTGGGCGTTCGGCAACTCGGGCACCAGGTTCAAGGTGTTCGGCTCGCCGGGCACGCCGCGCGACCCGTTCGAGAAGATCTCGGACGCCGCCCAGGTGCACAAGCACACCGACCTCGCCCCCAGCGTTGCGCTGCACATTCCGTGGGACAAGGTGCCCTCGTACTCCGACCTGAAGAAGCACGCCGAAGACAACGGCGTCGCGCTCGGCACGATCAACTCGAACACCTTCCAAGACGACGACTACAAGCTCGGGTCGGTCACGCACTCCGACCCGCGCATCCGTCAGAAGGCGATCGATCACCACTTCGAGTGCATCGACATCATGAACGAGACCGGCAGCCGCGACCTCAAGATCTGGCTGGCCGATGGCACGAACTATCCGGGCCAGGACGACATGCGTGGCCGTCAGGATCGCCTGCACGACTCGCTGTCGAAGATCTACGAGCGCATCGGCGACGGGCAGCGGCTCGTGCTCGAGTACAAGTTCTTCGAGCCCGCGTTCTACCACACCGATGTGCCCGACTGGGGCACCTCGTACGCCCAGGTCAGTGCCCTCGGCGACCGTGCGGTGGTGTGCCTGGACACCGGGCACCACGCGCCGGGCACCAACATCGAGTTCATCGTGATGCAGCTGCTGCGCCTCGGAAAGCTCGGCTCGTTCGACTTCAACTCGCGGTTCTACGCCGACGACGACCTGATCGTCGGGGCCGCGGATCCGTTCCAGCTGTTCCGCATCATCCTCGAGGTGATCCGCGGTGGCGGCTACGCCAACCCCGACGTGGCGTTCATGCTCGACCAGTGCCACAACATCGAGAAGAAGATCCCCGGGCAGATCCGCTCCGTGCTGAACGTGCAGGAGATGACCGCCCGCGCTCTGCTCGTCGACCGGGACGCCCTGACCGCCGCACAGAACGCCGGCGATGTGCTGACGGCCAACGGCATGGTGATGGACGCCTTCTACACGGATGTCCGACCCGACCTCGCCGATTGGCGCGAGTCTCGCGGGCTTCCGCGCGATCCGAGCGCTGCATACGCGGCATCCGGATACCAGGAGAAGATCGAAGAGGAGCGCGTCGGCGGCACCCAGGCGGGATGGGGAGCATGAGCACCGTGTCGACCACGGGATCGGCTTCGGAAGCGGCGCAGGCATCCGGAGTCCAGGTCGAGAATCGCGTGATCGAGGGACCGCACGGGCCGCTGCGCGTGCGCGTCTACCTGCCGAACGAGCCCGCCGGACCGGGACTCGTGTGGCTGCACGGCGGCGGCTTCTTCGCCGGCGACCTCGACATGCCGGAGGGCGACTGGGTCGCCGAAGAGTTCGCGCGACGCGGCGTGACCGTCGTGTCGGTTGACTACCGGTTGGCGCCGACGCCGGCGGTGTTCGCATCGCCGGAGAAGCCTGCGAAGGCAGAGGGCGTGCACTATCCGGTGCCGGTCGATGAAGTCGTGTTTGCCTTCCGATGGGCAGCGGCGTCCGGTCTCGCCGCCGGGCCGTGGGCGCTTGGCGGCGCGAGCGCGGGCGGCAACATCGCCGCCGGCTCGGCGTTGCGGCTGTCACACGAGGACGGCCCCGTTCCGGCGCTCGCCGTGCTCGCCTACCCGACGCTTCTCGCGGTGCAGCCGCGGCCGGATGCCGCGCTGCGCGGCGCACTCGACGCGAACCCGGATGCCGACCGCTTCGCTCCGGATGCGGTCGCCAGGATGTACCAGAACTATCTCGGTGCGCCTCTGGATGCCGCGCCCGCCGACGATCTGCCGGTGTACGCGGTCCCGGGGCTGGCGACGATCGAACAGCTGGCATCCTTCCCGCCCACCATCATGATCAACGACGACGTCGACGAGCTCCGCGTCTCGGGCGAGGCATTCGCCGCGTCGCTGCGCACGGCCGGGGTCGACATTGACGCCTCGACCGAGCCGGGCACCGGGCACGGGCACCTGAACCGCCCGGAGGAGGCCGCGGCATCCGCCTCGATCGAGAGGTTCGCGGCGCGCATCCTCCGGCTCGCATCGTCCGACTGACGGGCTCGCGCCGTCCGGCTGACCGGGCCCGCGGCATCCGACCGACCACGTTCGCGGCATCCGGCTCCGATGGCGCCGACGATCATCCGAATCACTGGAGAACACCATGACGAACCAAGCCGTCGCCGACCTGATCGCACGCAGCAACCGCCTGGGCGCCGATCCGCGCAACACGAACTACGCCGGCGGCAATACGTCGGCCAAGGGTGCGGAGACCGATCCGGTCACCGGTGAGCAGGTCGACCTGCTCTGGGTGAAGGGCTCCGGCGGCGATCTCGGCACGCTCACCGAGAAGGGTCTGGCGGTGCTGCGGCTGGACCGGGTGCGTGCGTTGCAGAACGTGTACCCGGGGGTGGAACGCGAGGACGAGATGGTCGCCGCGTTCGACTACTGCCTGCACGGCAAGGGCGGCGCTGCCCCGTCGATCGATACCGCGATGCACGCGCTGGTGGATGCCGCGCACGTCGACCACCTGCACCCGGACTCGGGCATCGCGTTCGCGACCGCCGCCGATGGCGAGCAGTTGACGAAGGATGCCTTCGGCGGCCGGGTGGTGTGGGTGCCGTGGCGCCGCCCCGGGTTCCAGCTCGGGCTCGACATCGCCGCCGTGAAGCGCGAGAACCCGGAGGCGATCGGCTGCATCCTCGGCGGGCACGGCATCACTGCGTGGGGCGACACCTCCGAGGAGGCCGAGGCCAATTCGCTGTGGATCATCCGCGCCGCCGCGGAGTACATCGATGCGCACGGCAAGGCCGACCCGTTCGGCGGCGTCCGGGCCGGGTACGCGGCGCTGCCGGATGCCCAGCGCAGGGAGCGCGCAGCGGCGCTGGCTCCCACGATCCGCGGGCTGGCATCACACGACAAGCCCATGGTCGGGCACTTCACCGACTCGGATGTCGTTCTCGACTTCCTGGCGTCCGAGAAGGCGCCTGCGCTGGCGGAGCTGGGCACGAGCTGCCCCGACCATTTCCTCCGCACCAAGGTCAAGCCGATGCTGCTGGACCTGCCCGTGACGGCATCCGTCGAGGAACAGCTCGAACGGCTGAAGGAACTGCACGAGCAGTACCGCGCGGACTACCAGGCGTACTACGACGCGTACGCCACCGAGGACAGCCCCGCGATCCGCGGGGCGGACCCGCTCATCGTGCTCGTGCCCGGTGTCGGCATGTTCAGCTTCGGCGCGAACAAGCAGACCGCGCGCGTCGCGGGCGAGTTCTACGTGAACGCGATCAACGTGATGCGCGGCGCCGAGGCGCTCTCCACCTACTCTCCGATCCCGGACTCGGAGAAGTTCCGCATCGAGTACTGGGCGCTGGAAGAGGCGAAGCTGCAGCGCATGCCGAAGCCGAAGACCCACCAGGGGCGGATCGCGTTCGTCACGGGGGCGGCATCCGGTATCGGCAAGGCCATCGCCACCCGGCTGGCGGCCGAGGGCGCGTGCGTCGTCGTGGCCGACCTCGACCTGGAGAAGGCTCAGGCCGTCGCTGCCGAGCTGGGGACCACGGATGTCGCGATCGGCGTCGCAGCGAACGTGGCGGATGCCGAGGGGGTGCAGGCCGCGATCGACGCCACCGTGCTCGCGTTCGGCGGCATCGACCTCGTCGTGAACAACGCCGGCCTGTCGCTGTCGAAGCCGCTGCTTCAGACCACCGAGAAGGACTGGGACCTGCAGCACGATGTGATGGCCAAGGGGTCGTTCCTCGTGTCGAAGGCGGCGGCATCCGCGCTGATCGCCCAGGGAATGGGCGGCGACATCGTCTACATCTCCTCCAAGAACAGCGTCTTCGCCGGACCGAACAACATCGCCTACTCCGCCACCAAGGCCGACCAGGCCCACCAGGTGCGCCTGCTGGCCGCGGAGCTCGGCGAGCACGGCATCCGCGTCAACGGCATCAACCCCGACGGCGTCGTGCGCGGCTCGGGCATCTTCGCCGGCGGCTGGGGC
>Ga0164242_10008465_pt1 | contig 11162 bp, 10 predicted proteins | sample OricomgcompostMG_FD_108783 | JGI IMG/M metagenome (GOLD analysis project Ga0164242, IMG submission 108783) | Miracle-Growth compost microbial communities from Emeryville, California, USA - Original compost - Miracle growth compost (MG) ...
AAGACGAAGATGCGCATCGACGGCCGCGATCTGAAGACGGTGCGTCCGAGCCTATCGGAAGTTCACGTTCTGCCGCGGACGCACGGATCGGCGCTGTTCACGCGTGGCGAGACGCAGGCGCTGGTCGTCGCGACGCTCGGCACGGGCGAAGATGAGCAGTACATCGACAGCCTCGAAGGTACGAAGAAGGAGCGCTTCCTGCTCCATTACAACTTCCCGCCATACTCGGTCGGCGAAGTCGGCCGCATGGGCTCGCCCGGCCGCCGCGAAATTGGCCACGGCAAGCTTGCTTGGCGCGCCATTCGTCCGATGTTGCCGTCGCAGGAGGAGTTTCCCTACACGCTGCGCGTCGTCTCGGAGATCACCGAATCGAACGGTTCTTCGTCGATGGCGACGGTCTGCGGATCTTCGCTGGCTTTGATGGACGCGGGCGTGCCGCTGAAATCGCCAGTCGCCGGTATCGCGATGGGCCTCATCAAGGAAGGTGAGGAGTTCGTCGTTCTTTCCGACATTCTTGGTGACGAAGATCATCTTGGCGATATGGACTTCAAGGTGGCGGGCACCGCGAACGGCGTGACTTCGCTGCAGATGGACATCAAGATCACCGGCATCACCGAGGAGATCATGCGGATCGCGCTCGATCAGGCGCACGAGGGCCGCATCCACATTCTCGGTGAAATGTCGAAGGCCTTGACCGGTGCGCGTGAAGAGCTCGGTGAGTTCGCTCCACGCATCGAGACGATCAAGATTCCCGTCGACAAGATCCGCGAGGTTATCGGGTCGGGCGGTTCGGTCATTCGCGAGATTGTCGCTGAATCGGGCGCCAAGATCGACATTGAGGATGACGGCACGGTGAAGATCGCGTCGGCCAATCGCGAGTCGATCGAGAAGGCGCTCGCCCGCATCCGTGGCATCACGTCGGAGCCCGAGGTGGGACAGATCTACAAGGGCAAGGTCGTAAAGATCATGGAGTTCGGCGCGTTCGTGAACTTCTTCGGCGCGAAGGACGGTCTCGTTCACATTTCGCAGCTGGCACCGGGTCGTCCCGAGTCGGTCGGCGATGTCGTGAAGGAAGGCCAGGAGGTTTACGTGAAGCTTCTGGGCTTCGACGATCGCGGCAAGACGCGGCTGTCGATGAAGATCGTCGATCAGACGACGGGGCAGGAAATCCCGCGCGCCGAGGGCGAGCCGGAGGAAGTGTTCGAGAGCCGCCCGCCGCGCCGTGAAGGCGGCCGTGGTGGTCCTCGCGGTCCGCGCCGCGAGCGCAACTGATCGGATCGATCACATCACTGAATGAAATGAGGCCGCCGGATCAACTATCCGGCGGCCTTTCTCTTTGGGTTCGTCATCCCCGCATAGGCGGGGATCCGTCCGAGTATCGCCCCAATAGCGAAACTATCGGCTTGGATAGATCCCGGCCTTCGCCGGGATGACGGTGGGATGTGATCGCGGCGACGTTCAACGATCACCCGGCAAAAGCGCGTGAGGTGACGGCCGACATCGCGCGCTGGATCGTTTGTGGCGCGTGTTCTTCAGGCGCGGGCGAAGGCGGGCACGTCGGGCCAGAAGACGCGAGCTTTTTCGCTGACGTCGCTTGGATCGCCCGTCGTGAGGAGCGTCAGCTTCCCGCTCTCGTTGCCGTTCAGATAATGCGGCTTGCGCGCGAGGTAATCCTCGAAGCTGTCGGAGACGACCTCGGGCTGCGATAGGATGCGCGTGAACGGTGGCAGATGCTTGCGAAACAAGTGCTCGACGAGAGGGAAGTGCGTGCAGCCGAGGATGGCGCGATGCGGCGGCATCCCGTTGGTCCCGTCAAGAAGACCTGACACGCCTATCCGGACCAAGTGTTCCAGTTCTGCTTCGGGACGCTTTTCCTCGATGGCACCCGCCAGCTCCGAACAAATCTGCTGGACGACTATGACCTTGGGGCAGCGTTTGCTGATTTCTTCCGGATAGACGCCGGACGATACCGTGCGCGTCGTGCCGAAAACGCCGATGGTGTCGGTATTGTACTTCTGCGGATATTGGGGCGAGGTCACGGCCCACGGCGTTTGCGTCGCGCCTTCGACGGTCGGCGCGACGATGCCGAGAACGTTGTGCGTTCCAGCCCACCGGCTTTTGGGCAGCCACTCCTGCTGCAAGCGTCTCAATGCGACGGCTGTCGCGGTGTTGCAGCCGAGGAGCACAAGCTTGGCGCCACGGTCGAACAGGTCTTCGACGCAGTCTCGCGTGTACCCGATAATATCCTCAGACGGACGATTGCCGTAGGGGACGTGCGCGTGGTCGGCGAGATATACGAAATCGGCGGCTTTGAACCGCTCGATAAGGACGCGCAGAACGGTGAGGCCCCCGAGACCTGAATCAAAGACGCCGATCATGGCCCGAGTGTTTGCGATGCGCGGCGGCGGACGTCAACGGCTTCGATGGATCACTCCGCCGCGGCGGATGGCGATCGGCTCGGGCCCTTGGCGTCGGTGTCGTGCTCTTTGAGGCCCTGCAGGGTCGGCATCGAAACGGTGTTATAGCCGCAGTCGACGAAATGAACTTCGCCGGTAACGGCGCCCGACAACGGCGAGAGCAGATAAAGCGCCGAGCCGCCGACCTCGTCGAGCGTCGGCGTGCGCTGCAGCGGCGCGTTATCGCGCTGGAAATTGAAGATGACGCGGGCGTCCGAGACGCCGGCGCCCGAGAGCGTACGCATCGGCCCTGCCGAGAGCGCGTTGACGCGAATGCCTTGCGGCCCAAGGTCGGCTGCGAGGTAGCGGACGGAGGCTTCAAGCGCGGCTTTGGCGACGCCCATGACGTTGTAGGACGGCACCCAACGGGTCGCGCCGCCGTAAGACAGTGTAATCAGCGAACCGCCATTCGGCATCAGTGCCGCGGCGCGTTTCGCAACTTCAGTGAACGAGAAGCACGAAATCACCATCGAGTTGATGAAGTTCTCCCGTGTCGTATCAGCGTAGCGGCCGGCGAGTTCTTTCGGATCGGAATAGGCGAGGGCGTGCACGACGAAGTCGAGGCTGCCCCATTCCTTCTTGATGCGATCGAAGGCGTTATCGACGCTTGCAAGATCGAGGACGTTGCATTCCTCGATGATCTTCGAGCCGAGCGACTGCGCGAGCGGCACCGCGCGGCGGCCGAAGGCTCCGCCTTGATATGTAAATGCGAGTTCCGCGCCCTGGCCTGCAAGTATGCGCGCAATGCCCCAAGCGATGGATCGGTCGTTGGCGACGCCCATCACCAGGCCGCGTTTGCCCGCCATGAGGGGGCCCGGCTTGGCGATATCGATGTCGGTCATTGGAAGCCTCGTTTTGTCACCAAAGGTGCGGCCGCGCACGTCAAACCAGCCGCTGCCGCGCTTATATACTCGCATACTCATCGCCCGTCTGCCGCTCAAGGATGACTGGCGATGCTCGCGATCGTGCCGCTAGTTAAGCATCGTGCCGGCCGAAGATCAGAGTGGCATTGGTCCCGCCGAAACCGAAGCTATTCGACATCACACAGTTAAGGTCGGCGTTGTCGATGCGACTGAGAGCGATCGGTATGTCGGCGAAGGCCGGATCGAGCTCGTCAATGTTGGCGCTTTCGCAGATAAACCCGTTGTTCATCATAAGAAGCGAGAAGATCGCCTCCTGCACGCCGATGGCGCCGAGCGAATGACCGGTGAGCGATTTCGTCGCGGATATCGGCGGAATCGCGTTGCCGAAGACGGCGCGAATGGCGTCGATTTCCTTGGCGTCGCCGACGGGCGTGCTGGTGCCGTGCGGGTTGATGTAGTCGATCTTCGGCAGACCCTTGCCGTCGAAACCTTTCAGGGCGAGACGCATGCAGCGTTCGGCACCCTCTCCGGACGGCGCCACCATGTCGTAGCCGTCGGACGTCGCGGCGTATCCTTTGACCTCGCCATAGATCTTGGCGCCGCGCGCTTTTGCGTGCTCAAGCTCCTCAAGCACGACGACGCCCGCGCCTCCCGCGATTACGAAGCCGTCGCGGTCCTTGTCGTAGGCGCGGCTGGCTTTCTCAGGAGTGGCGTTGAAGTGCGATGACATCGCGCCCATCGCGTCGAAGAGATCCGACAGCGTCCAATCGAGTTCTTCGCAGCCGCCGGCGAACATCACGTCCTGCTTGCCCCACTGGATCAGCTCGGTGGCGTTGCCGATGCAGTGGGAACTCGTCGCGCAAGCGGAAGAGATCGAATAGTTGACGCCCTTGATCTGGAAGGCCGTCGCCAGCGCTGCCGACGGCCCGGAGCACATGGCTTTCGGGACTTCAAACGGGCCGATCTTTTTCGGGCTACCTGTTTCGAGCGTCGTTTCCGCCGCTTCGACGATGGCGCGCGTCGAGGGGCCGCCGGAGCCGAGAATGACGCCTGTGCGTTCGTTGACGACGGTCGCCGGTTCGAGGCCTGCGTCGCGGATCGCCTGATCCATTGCAATCCAGTTCCAGCCGACGCCGGGATTCATGAAGCGCCGGGGTTTCCGCGGCACCGCGCTTTCCCATTCGAGATGAGGGGCGCCGTGAACCTGACATTTGAAGCCAAGGTCGGCATATTTCTCGGCGCGTGAAATGCCGGACTTCGCCTCTCTCAGGGAGGCAAGCACTTCCTGAGTGTTATTTCCGATCGAGGAAACAACCCCCATTCCAGTCACAACGACGCGCCGCATGCGCTCCTAATCTCCTGCGGTTTCTTGCGTGCCCGCGAGGAAATTCGGGGCAGCGCGCAACGCTTACGTTTCTTCGCCCGATTTGAGGAGGACCCTCAAATCCTTGGCTGTGTATATCACTTCGCCGTCGGCCTTCAGGACGCCGTCCGCCTCGGCCAGCTTCAGCTTCCGGGCGATCACTCTCTTCACATCTATGACATATTCAAGAAGCTTCACGTCGGGCGTCACTTCGCGCGTGAATTTAACTTCACCGACGCCGGATGCGCGGCCCTGGCCGGTCAAGCCAAGCCAGCCGAGGAAGAAGCCCGTCAACTGCCAGAGCGCATCGAGACCGAGGCAGCCCGGCATCACCGGGTCGCCTTTGAAGTGGCAGGCGAAGAGCCAGTCGAGGCGCTCGTTGCCGGCAATTTTCAGCTCAGCGACAATCTGGCCCTTACCGTGGGCCCCGCCGGTGTCGGAAATCGATCCGATCCGGTCGACCATAAGCATTGGCGGCAGCGGCAACTGAGCATTTCCGGGACCGAAAAGCTCGCCGCGCGCGCAGGCCAAAAGATCGTCAAATTCGTAGCTCGAACGGCGTTCCGCCATGTAATCCCTCGTCTCGTGGCCGATTGGCGGGCTTATTGAAATGCCCGTCGCATCGATCACTGCGTCTGCGGGGCTCCTAACACACCCCCGGCGTAACGCCTAGTATAGGTCGGTCCGGCCTTGTAATGATTGGGTTTGACCGTAAATACTAGATTCTCGTCGCAAGTTGCGGGTTTTCGGCCATCCGATTATAGTTTGCACTTGCGACGCGTCGCGCCATCCTGGTTGCAACGTGGGAACGTCAGCACGGTTGTTCAAACAGAAATGTCTGAGAATTTGCCGCAAGCCCTGGATATCACACCGATTGCCGCCACGCCGGACAAGCTGCGACGGGCAGGCTTGCGCCCGACCCGGCAGCGTCTCGTGCTCGGTCGCCTTCTGTTCGACAGCGGCGACAGGCACGTGACTGCGGAGCAATTGCACGCCGAGGTGGCGGCGCTCGGCGAACATGTGTCGCTGGCGACGGTCTACAATACCCTGCATCAGTTCAAGCGGGCGGGTTTGGTGCGGGAATTGGCTATCGAAGGATCGAAGGCCTATTTCGATACGAATACCTCGAACCATAACCATTTCCTGCTCGAAAGCAGCGGCGAGCTGATGGATATTCCGGGCGACGCCATTCGCGTCGAGGGGTTGCCGGAGCCGCCGGAAGGCATGAAGATCACGCATGTCGACGTGGTGGTTCGCCTGTCCAAGGATTGAGGTTTAAGCCGACCTGATTCAAAGGCCGGGCATCACTTGACCCTCTCGCCCTCGTAGACGCCCCAGAGTTTTTTCTGCTCGATATAGCCGCCGTAATCATCGACGGTGACGCGGCACCAGCGTCCATCGCAGGTGTGCAAATCCGCGATGACGCCCGCCTCGACGTTCGCGACGATGTTTGAATAGTCGCTGTCGCTCGACCTGATCGGAACGACAGGCGGCGGCTTTCCAGTCTTGCGTTCCCACGGCAGGACGAGCGCCGTCCGGCGGCCGGAGAGGAACGATTGCAGGACCCACCCTGTCACGCCCTCGGCGTCGCGAACCTGACGCCAGGCTTCGAATTCCTTGACGATCTCCAACGGCAACCCGGCGCGACGGTAAACCCAGCTGGTCGGATATTCGGTTCCTGGACCTTTTCTAAGATTCACCCGGTCGGATTTCAGGCTGACGAAGCGGGGAACAGGCAAGCCGCTTCCCGTTGGTGCGGTCGATGACTCTCCGGATTGAGCCCCCGAGGGTATCAGGGCCGCGCCACCTATGACCACAACGTAGGCAAGGACCGCCATCGCAATCCCGAGGCGGCGGCGCGGCGGGATGGTCTTCGAAATAGAGAAAATCGATTCGTGCATGGAAGCGTTTTCGTGGCTTCTATCGGAGCGGCGGGACTTAAAGCCAAAGGACCGTGTGGCAAAGATAGTGAATCAGCACTTTGTCTTAGCGAAGGCCATCTGATAGACACGGGGCCGCACTTTCTCAAGCGGACGAGGCGATAGCGCCGGAGGCCGCCGCATTTGTGCAACGGAAACCGAATGTCTGCTCCACTGAAAAAACCTATTGTCGTTGTTACGCGTAAGCTGCCTGACGCCGTCGAGACGCGCATGTGCGAACTCTTCGATACGCGGCTGAACGTCGAAGACAAGCCATTGAGCCAAGCGCAGCTCGTCGAAGCTGCGAAGATCGCCGACGTCCTGGTCCCCACGGTCACCGACCGAATCGATCGCTCGGTGCTGACGCAAGCGGGCCCGCGTTTGAGATTGATCGCCAACTTCGGCACGGGCGTCGATAACGTCGATCTCGATACTGCCCGCAATCGCGGCATCCTGGTCACCAACACGCCGGGTGTTCTTACCGAAGATACCGCCGACATGACGATGGCGCTCATTCTTGCGGTGCCGCGCCGGCTGGCGGAGGGCGCCGCTTATATGCGCGATCCGGCGACGAAGTGGTCGGGCTGGTCGCCGACTTGGATGCTCGGCCATCGGATCTATGGGAAGCGTCTCGGCATCATCGGCATGGGACGCATCGGGCAAGCCGTGGCGCGGCGCGCCAAGGCTTTCGGTTTGCAGATCCATTATCACAACCGCCGGCGTTTGCCTGAAGACGTAGAAACCGAATTCGAAGCGACCTTCTGGGAAAGCCTCGACCAGATGCTGACGCGCGTCGACATTGTCTCCGTCAACTGCCCGCATACACCGGCGACCTATCATTTGCTGTCGGCGCGGCGATTGAGGTTGATGAAGCCGTCCGCGTACCTCGTCAACACGGCGCGGGGCGAGGTCGTGGACGAGAATGAGCTCGCGCGGCTTCTCGAAACGGGCGCGCTCGCAGGGGCGGGGCTCGACGTTTTCGAACACGAGCCCGCCGTCAATCCGCGGCTTCTCGCGTCGGATCGCGTGGTTGCGCTGCCGCACATGAGTTCAGCGACCATCGAAGGCCGTATCGACATGGGCGAGAAGGTGATCGTCAACATCAAGGCTTACGCCGACGGTCATGCGCCGCCGGATCGTGTTCATGCCGCGATGCTCTGAGTTCGCCTAATCGCCGAAGATCGGCGTCCGATTCCAGGCCGTTATTCCGCCGCGGCGCAGGCGCGGCCGGTCCGCCGATGACCGGAAAGGTCGTGGATCGTGGGGTTCTGGCCGGATAAAGGATTGTCGGGGTCCCAGGCGACGGATACCAGCTCGAATCTTGGCGCCAGCGCGTCGTAGATGAGAAGCCGGCCCGCGAGACTTTCGCCGAGCCCAAGAATTTCTTTTACGGTCTCGGTCGCCTGCAATGTTCCGATGACGCCCGCCACTGGACCGAGGACGCCAGCTTCGGCGCAGTTTGCAACGAGGCCTTCGGGCGGTGCTTCCGGAAACAGGCAGCGCAGAGTCGGATAGGGCGTTCCGTCCGCTATCTTGTCGTAGGGCTTGAACAGCGACACGTAGCCGTCGAATGAACCGAGGGTCGCATAAACGAGCGGCCGTTTCGCAAAGTAGCAGGCGTCCGAAACCAGGTAGCGCGTCGCGAAATTGTCCGAGCCGTCCGCCACGATGTCGTAGCGGGCAATGAGATCGAGCGCGTTCGTTGCGTCGAGGCGCTCGGCGTGCATCTCAACGTGCGTTAGCGGATTGATGGCAAGGATCGCGTCGCGGGCGCTTTCGACCTTCGGGCGGCCCGCATCGGACGTGCCATGCGCGATCTGGCGTTGCAAATTGTCGATCGACACGTGATCGTCGTCGACGATGCCGATCGTGCCGACGCCCGCCGCAGCAAGATACATCACGAGCGGAGAGCCGAGGCCGCCCGCGCCTACGACAAGGACGCGCGCAGCCTTGAGTTTCTGCTGACCGGGCGCGCCAACGTCGCGCAGCACGAGGTGGCGCTTGTAGCGTTGCACCTCCTCGGCGGTCAGCGTCGCCATGTCATTTCCTCTAGTGGTCAGCTCCGCGGCTGCGGCTCGACGAACAGCTCGCTCGACATGTAGCGCTCGGCCGACGACGGTGCAATTGTGACGATGGTCTTGCCAGCGTATTCGGGTCTTTCGGCGACTTCCATCGCAGCTGCGACGTTGGCGCCCGTCGAGATGCCGCCGGGAATGCCCTCGAGCTTTGCGATCATGCGCGAAACTTCGAACGACCTTTCATTCGAGACGGACACGGCTTCATCGATTAGATCCATTTGGAGGTTGCCCGGTATAAATCCGGCGCCGAGACCCTGAATTTTATGCGGGCCTTTGGGCCGGCCAGCGATGACGGCGCTCGTTTCCGGCTCGACTGCGATCACCTTCAAGCCAGGGATGCGCTTCTTCAGAACGCGGCCGCAGCCCGTCAGCGTGCCGCCCGTGCCGACGCCGATCACAAGGGCATCAACCTTGCCCTGGGTGTCATTATAGATCTCTTCCGCCGTCGTCTTTTCGTGCACGAGGGGATTTGCGGGATTGTCGAATTGACCGGGGATCACCGCGTCCGGGAAGGATTTTGCCAGCTCGTCTGCGCGTGCAAGCGCGGCCGGCATGCCGCCCGACCCTGGTGTCAACTCAAGCTCTGCGCCGAGATGCGTCAGGATCTTGCGGCGTTCCATCGACATGGTGTCGGGCATTACAAGGATAAGGCGATAGCCGCGCGCTGCGGCAACGAAGGCCAAGCCAATGCCGGTATTGCCGGAGGTCGGTTCGATCAGGACCGTCTTGCCGGGTTTGATGCGTCCTTCCGCTTCGAGGACATCGATCATGGCAACGCCGATGCGATCCTTGACCGAGGACAGCGGGTTGAAGAATTCGAGCTTGAGAAGAATGTCGGCTTTGAGATTGGATGCGGCCTTGATTTTTGAAAGGCGGACGAGCGGCGTATGGCCGATCGTTTCAGCGATGCTGTCGTAGACGCGTCCTCGTCCCCAAGTGCGCGTGGCTGCAAGTGTTTTGATTTCGGCTGTCTGGGTCATGGCTTCGCTCGATCTTTCAGATTGCTGCTGGCGCACTTTGGATGTGATGCCGGATGTGAAGGTGATGCCCGTTTCTCGCAGGTTCGAGGCCGAGCCTCAAGGCCTGCCTCGAGATTACAAGCGCCTCATAAGTATTGCACTTTTTCTCATCGACGGCGGCGGACACGGTCTTTTTTTTGGGTTTTTGTTTGCGTTGGCGATCCGGAATCGGAAACGGCGTTTCGCTTCCGCGACTTCGTCGAGGATGCCGTCGCGCTTGTGCCGGTCGATCCGAAACCGCCCGATCCGCGCTTTGTCGATGAAAGTTTCGTAACCTCGCGGAGTTTGACGCGTGTGACTGGCGCGACGATCATTTGCGCGATGCGCTCGCCGCGTTTGATGGCGAAGGGTTCTTTCCCGAGATTGATCAGGATGACCGAGACTTCACCGCGATAGTCGGCGTCTATCGTTCCGGGGCTATTCAAAACCGTGACGCCGAATTTCGCGGCGAGGCCGGAGCGCGGCCGGACCTGCGCTTCGCTTCCTGGCGGCAACTCGAAGATCAGCCCCGTCGGAACGAGCGTGCGGTCGCCCGGTGCCAACATGATGGGATCGTGAAGAGGGACCGCAGCCAGGAGATCGAAGCCTGCAGCGTCGGCCGTTTGATATTCAGGCAGCGGCAGACCGTCAGCGTGCGGCAAACACCGGATTTTGACTTTGACCTTGATGGCGGGTGACTTGCTGCGCCGGCTCATTCGGCGGCGGCTCGCTTGAGCAGCGCGACATGCTTGGCGGCGCGCTCAATAATTTTCGCAGCGACGTCGGCTTTGCTCATCTCGGGCCAACTTTCGACGCCGTCGTCCGAAAGCAGATGAACGCTGTTGCGGTCACCGCCCATGATGCCCGTTTGCGGGGATACGTCGTTGGCGACGATCCAGTCGGCGCCCTTGGACTTCAGTTTCTTTTTGGCGTGCGCGAGGACGTCCTGCGTTTCGGCGGCAAAGCCGATGACCAAGGCCGGACGATTTTTTTTCAAATGCGCGATCGCTTTCAGAATGTCGGGATTTTCACCGAGCGTCAGTGCTGGTGGCATGCCGGCGGGCGACTTCTTGATTTTCTCCGTGCTCGGAGCGGCGACGTGCCAGTCGGCAACGGCGGCTGCGAATATGGCGATGTCGGCCGGCAAAGCGGACTGGACGGCAGCAAGCATTTCCGCCGCCGTCGTCACGCGGACGACGCGAACGCCATCAGGGTCGGCGAGAGACACCGGGCCCGATACCAGCGTCACGTCGGCGCCAAGTCTTGCGGCGGCGGCGGCGAGTTCGTGGCCCTGCTTGCCTGACGAGCGATTGGCAAGATAGCGGACGGGATCAATCGGTTCATGCGTCGGGCCGCTCGTAACGACGACGTGGCGGCCGGAGAGCGGCTTGTGCATGGCGTTGACGGTAAGTGCGCTTTCAATGGCGGAGAGAAGATCAGGAACCTCGGCGAGCCGTCCGGGTCCGGCTTCGCCGCGTTCGGCCA
>Ga0164242_10008466_pt1 | contig 11161 bp, 10 predicted proteins | sample OricomgcompostMG_FD_108783 | JGI IMG/M metagenome (GOLD analysis project Ga0164242, IMG submission 108783) | Miracle-Growth compost microbial communities from Emeryville, California, USA - Original compost - Miracle growth compost (MG) ...
AAACGTAGACGTTCCTCCATCACCGAACACTCTCTCCACGGCATCAACACCTCCCGGCAAAAACCGAAAAGTGTTACCCATGTGTCCGGTACAAATCGTCACCTATGTCTCGGGTCGCTCACAAGGTTTTTGCTGGCTACACGTTCCTACGGCGTTCCTACGGCGTTCCTACAGGGATGTTCATAGGCTGTTCTTGGTGCCGCGATGAGCAACGCGAAGCTTCGCGACATTGCGCGTTTTTTCGAGCGTGTGCCGGTCATAGCGGCCAGTTGTCGCGATGTTCGAATGCGTGGCGTGATGCCGCAGATGCTCGATATCGGCTCCGGCGTCCGAACCTTCCGTCATGCCGCCGGCCCGGCTGTCCCGGTTCGAGACGTGGCGTGGAATGCCGACTTCATCGGCGATCTTGCGCCATACTTCCGCATAGTGCCGGTAGCGATAGGGTAGGCCGGACGCCTCGTCGATCACGATCGGCCCGAAGCGCTTTTCCTGCGGCGTCAAATCGAGCATGGATCGCAGGAATGGATAGGCCGTGGTGTCATGCTCGGCGACATGGACCTGGTTCGGATCGATCTGCTTCGTCGTTTCCTTGACCAGGATGCCCTTGGCGTCGATATGGTTCCATGCCACGCCGCCCGACCATCGCTGGCCGCGATCGACGATGCCACCGTCGTCCGGATCGGCCGGCTCCCATTGGCCGATCACGTCGGCCTGGCGGAGGGTCAACTCGAACTGGAGCGCTTGCGCCTGGGCCATGGAAACGCGGCCGACCTCGATCGCTTTCGCGCAGAACGCCTTCACCTGATCGAAGGTGATGAAAGCTGTCCGGGCTGGCGGAGAGGCGAAGTCCATTTCCGCCAAAACCGTATTCAGCCGGAAGCAGTCCGTTATGTTGGCGACGACGCCGAACTTGATGATGATCCGGAGCAATTGCATCGCCTTGAAAGCCCGGCGCATGCGCGGCGGCTTCGAGGAAAGCGGAACGCCGGCCTTTTTGGCTGCGGCGATCTCCTTTTCCGTATGCTCGATCGGCGCTTTCAGTTCGTTGTACCAGCGCCGGAAGTCGAGGCCGGTGAGTTTGGCGAGACGGCGCTTGCCGACCGTCACCTCGAGCAGGTCAAGGCTTTCGTCATACATCCGGCGCGTGTTGTGCTTCACCGAATGGTAGGGGCTTTCCGCCGTCTTGCGAGAGACGGCGATCAGCGACTTGATCGTGCCGTCATAGACCGGCTTCGGGCCTTTGCCGCGGCTATCCAGCCATTCACGCAGCTCGCCCGTCAGCCCGGCGGCACGGCGACGAAGACCTATCAGGATTATCAGCAGCAGGTGAAGTCGCTCTATGGCGAACTGGTCGGCAATCCGGATTTCGGCGTGACGAAGGTCGAGGCCGATACGTCGCTGCAACGCATGGAATCCCGCCACCTCGCCATGGGCCTCGTCGGGCAGGTCGACCAGGCTTTGAAGACCGGCGGCATCGCCGATGCGCAGAAGCTCGCCGACGGCGTTCTGACGGACACCAGCCTGCAATTGAAGCCGTCGGAGCGACAGCAGTTCCACAACCTCATGAACGAGGAAATCAGGAATTGGGGCGCGCAGCGTAAGGCCGATCTGAAACCTGTCCAGGAGCAGGCGAAGACGATCATCGGCAGGCTCAACCAGGGTATCGGCATCGACGGCAGCGATGTGGACCAGGCCGCGACGGCGCTCGCCAAGGGCGGCGACATGGCCGGCGCAATGGATCTGATCACGGCGCGGGCGAAGCCATGAGCAGGATAATGAATATGAAGAGGACGCCGACCATCATGTCGGTCATCGAGATGAAGTAATTCTCATCCTCCTCGACATGGGTCTCATTTGCGTAGAGGCTGCTGTCGCTCATTGTGCACCTGCGTCCATGGCAAGACGCCTGCCGTGCTTGGCGAGTTCAGCGATCGAGTCGTTGAGGTCGTCCGTGTTGCTGTTGATATCGGCTACTGCGCTGGCGAGCGTGCTGACTGCTTTCGCCAGTCCGTCGTCAGTGTCGCGGACGAAGCCGTTGAGTTTTTCTGCCTGGGCGACCGTGGCATCGGAAAGTGTCTCAACGGCTCGGGCCAGTTCTTCGTCGACTTTGTCGAATTGCTCCCGATAGCCCTCCCAGAGAGCCTTCAATCCTTCAACCTGATTGGTCAGCGACTGAGCCAGCTCGCCGGAACGTGTATTGGTGGCTTCCATGGTTGCGGCAGTGAGCCCGACCGAAGCATTGAGTTCACTCGTAGCACGAGCGATCCGGTCGGAGCTTTCAATCAGGGGAGCGGCCGCAACACGAATCTGCTGTGCGGTTTCCGAGAATGCGTCCGAAACCGATCTGGTCTTCGTCGTCGCATCGCCTATGGCACTCGCCTGATGCGCCAAAGCTTCCCCGCCACGGTTCATCGCAGCTTGGAACCTGTCAATTTCGGCCGCGATGCGCGCAAGGGCTTCCGTTATTGTTGCTTTCAGGACCTCTGCAGTCTCGCTCGAAGCGGCGGCAAGTGCCGACGCCATGCCTGTCTGTGCCTGTTGCAGTTGTTCTTGTGTCTCTTGCGCACTGGTGGCTGCACTCGTTCGAAATTCGCCCAGGCTCTCAGCCAAACCGCCGACCTGTGTTTCAAGCCGCTCCAATACACGGCCCATTGCTTCTTCGATACGCCCTGACGCGCCAGCAGCAGCCGAGCCAAGTTCGGCATCGATCCGGCTATTGGCCGCCTCCAGAGTCTGCTTAAACGACGTCATGACGTCCGCAAGCGCCTGCCTACTTTGATCGGCACTGCCTTCCAATCGGGCGCCAGCATCGGCGACCAGTCGATTGAGGTTTTCTGCGGCTTCCGACAAACGTCGCGCGAAATCCTCGCCACCGCCGCGCATGCTTTCATGGGTTTTTGCAAGGGACGATTGGATTTCGCGCAAGGATTCTTGCAGACCGCGCATCTCCATCCCCGCCCCGCTATGAAGTGCCGCAGCAAAGTCCTTCGTCATATCCGCTAAGCCAGTCTGGCTGGTCGCTTTCAATTGTTCTACTGCAGAGCTGATACTGGTCGTGACCGGCGACATGGCACGCGCCATCGCCTGTTCAATGAGGGGGGCGACATTGTCAGCGAGCTTTGAGAAATAGCGGTCGCTGTTAATTTCTTTCAATTGGTCTCGTTGATCCTGGCTGACTTTGAGGGATTCCGCGGCAATGTAATTAGGTGAGGAATATTTGAGCTGGTGCTCGACCGCCTCGCAAAAACAAGAGAGAGAGGCCTCGATCCAGATAACGAACCAGCGCGCAACCAGCGCGAAGCCGATCGAAGCGGCAAGCCCTGCGATCGACGTCCAGAACTTGAACGATGCCACCTGAAGGAGTTCACTTACGGCATCCTGCATTTTCTTCGCATCGTTTGATCCCACTGCCGCTGACGCTTTGTAGAGGGCAAGGACGATGCCGATAAAAGTAAGTAGCAAGCCGACGCCAACGAAATACCCAGAGATACTGGATATAACCTTAAGTCCAGGAAGGCGATCTCTAACTAAGGCTATGTTGAAGAAGGAATGAGCACGGACTGTATTTTCTAATGGACCGCCTTGGTCGACTTTGTCTTTGAGGAGAGTGTCGTCGAATTCCTTCCATGCCGCTCCGAAAAGCGGATGGTTGATTAATCTCGGCTTGATTTGAGTTTCATAGTCTTGCGCGAAAGCGGCTTCACCTTCCTTGACGTTCAGGAATCGACGAGCGCGCCGTGTAGACAATGCGATTGCGAGGCAGTGCTGCAGGAAGAATGCCACAAGCAGCGCGACACCAAGAAATATTATTGTAAGGGCAAGAGAATATACAACATTTGAACCCTCTATTATCCTGTCAGCGCCAAGAAGCCCACCTTGCGATGTTGCATGTATTATTTCTGGAATAGTTTTAAGAGAAAACTGATCTACCCAGTGATCTGCCCCCGTTATTACTGCCGCGACTATTAACCAAAAAGTCAGGATACGAAAGGCTGGAGCCCAGAGAATTTTGGAAAGATGCATGACTATGATCGTCTTACTGTTTTGAAGCTTTCAGGAGCCGGGGCATCCCACAGATCCTCAATCGAGGGTACCGGTGCCAAAATAAGCCTGTCGACAAGAGGATATCTGCAACCGATCCACCTTGTGTCGACACATTATGGATCGAGTATCTCGCCACTTCCGCCGGGGTTAGCGCGTGGCCGCTTGTCTCCAGGAAATCTGGATCATTACGTCTTTGGTTGAAAATTTCACCGAGCTGCCAGTCTTCTAGACAAGACAGGTCGAGATGCTGTCCGTTGTTCAACGTCCTCTCCCCAATCCCAACGCCAAGCATGCACGATTTCCGAGGAAAAGAAACCTGCCATTGGTCTTTGGAATGCCGTAATGAAAGGCTTTTTTTAGTGAATCAGAAAGGTCACTTTGAAGTTGCCAAGCGCATTCGCCAATGCCCAGAACAGATGAACTTCCTGAGAGGTAACAGCCTATGTCGGAGCTTCGCGTCTCAATCTCTTGAGGCGTTTGCTTGGTGGCAGGGCAGTGACGACGTGGCCGTTCGTCACGAGAACGAAATACCGCTCCCACAGCGGGGTGTTCTTGACCATGTAGACGGCGCTGGCAGGCGGCCTGAGCTCAATCAGCCTGGCGCAGCCAGTCTTGATATCACGGAGCATCTGCGAGAACTCGCCATGGGCCAGCGCAATCCCATATCGAGCAAAAAGGTGCCGGTGGAAATGCCAGTGATGTTTCGGAATGGATTGTCCATTCCATAGAGGATCGAATCCATCGTCGTTCGTGATGATCATTGGCCGGTATCGCTACCGTTGCGGTTGGGCCGCGCCGCGATCCCTGCTAGAACGAACGGCTCCGGCGGCTTCATGAGCATGACGTTGCGGTTGGGCCGCGCCGCGATCCCTGCTAGAACAAAGGTCGGATGGATCAGCTCGAGCGTTGAGTTGCGGTTGGGCCGCGCCGCGATCCCTGCTAGAACACCTTCTCTGAGACGTCGTTTAATGTCCTGGTTGCGGTTGGGCCGCGCCGCGATCCCTGCTAGAACGACGAGGTGATTTACGTCCACTCTGAAGGAGTTGCGGTTGGGCCGCGCCGCGATCCCTGCTAGAACACAGCCGGAAGGCGAGAACAACGCCGAAACGTTGCGGTTGGGCCGCGCCGCGATCCCTGCTAGAACCGAGTTCGGCCGTGACCTTCTTGATGCTGCGTTGCGGTTGGGCCGCGCCGCGATCCCTGCTAGAACCGATCAAGGCCCCGACCGGCCATCGGGCGAGTTGCGGTTGGGCCGCGCCGCGATCCCTGCTAGAACAGAGGCCGCTCCAGCCCATGGCATTCCTCGGTTGCGGTTGGGCCGCGCCGCGATCCCTGCTAGAACCATTGCGCGAAGGCTCCGACATTCTCGAGGTTGCGGTTGGGCCGCGCCGCGATCCCTGCTAGAACCGACGTTCCGGCCGTGCAGCTCGTCGCGCGGTTGCGGTTGGGCCGCGCCGCGATCCCTGCTAGAACAGCTCCGCCTTCCTCAATTCGGTGGCGACGGTTGCGGTTGGGCCGCGCCGCGATCCCTGCTAGAACGAGGCCCGGCAACTATAGGTATCGGGTTATGTTGCGGTTGGGCCGCGCCGCGATCCCTGCTAGAACGAGACCTATCGCAATGTAGCGCCACAAATTGTTGCGGTTGGGCCGCGCCGCGATCCCTGCTAGAACTCCTTCGCCCTTGGCGCATGGCTCGGCATCGTTGCGGTTGGGCCGCGCCGCGATCCCTGCTAGAACTCCCAATCCGATCGGGTTCGGCTCATCTGAGTTGCGGTTGGGCCGCGCCGCGATCCCTGCTAGAACCGCCCCCGGAAAAACTATTGTTTTCCGGGGGTTTTGCTTGTTTTGAGCGCCAGAAAATGCAGTGCGGCTCAGATGTTCGGCGCTTGAGCGGTCCGTTTTTCCGGCGAATCGGCGTCAAAACAGGGTCAGCTGGTCCGGCTTGCCTGGCCGCGCCGGCGAAGCGCGACCGCGAAAGCTCTGAATGCCCTCATATTGCTTATCCGTGAACCAGATCACCTCCACGGTTCCGGGATCCGGCACGGCGCGGCCGATGCGTTTGGTCAACGCTTCGGCCTGCTCCTTACCCGCTGTGAAGCGGATGTAGCAGGACAGTTGCATCATCGAGAATCCTTCATCGAGCAGGAACAGCCGGAACTTGTTCGCTCGCTTTCGCTCGGCCTTGGTGAGGACAGGAAGATCGAAAAGCGCCATGATCCACAAGATGCGATACCCCGACAGCAGAGAAACCGGCTTCATGGCAATGGTTCGGCGGCCAGCGACGGAATGGGGGAAGCGGGAAAGGCGAGTTTCTTGCGCTCTCCTGTGAAGACCTGCGCCAGCGATACCGCAAGGCGGGCGAGCACATTGGAGAGCGGTGTGGCGCCTTCCGCGGTGACGAAATCGGCGTGCAGCACCTCGGCCAATCGGCGCTTGGTCGCGGTATCAAGGCGGTCGGCGCCTTCCTGCATAAAGGAATGGGTCACAAGATCCACAGTGGGACGGAACGGCTCCATGACATCGTCAGCCAGGCGCAGTGCGTCGCCCTTGCTGCGGTGCTGGAGTGCCAAGGAGGGGTGCAGCCCGGCTGCGACGATCGCGCGGGCAGTCGCCGCGCGCAGCACCGTGTAGCCGTAGTTCAGCATGGCGTTGGGGCCGTCGCCGTCGCGGTGGCGATAAAAGCCTTTGCCGAACATCGCGGGGAAATAGCGCTGCGCGGCCCGCGCTTCGAGATTTTCCGGATCGCCGGAGCGGACCCGCTCGGCCAGCGCCCGGATCGGAACCGGGTTCGCACCGGTCCGTTCGAGCGCCGCTGCCTGAGCGAGGATTTTCGCGCGCACCAGTTCGGCCCACAACCCTTCTGGTTCACCTCGAAAACGGTGGCGGCGAAGCCCTTCCATGAACCGTCGCGCATTTGTACGATATCGACGCAATAATTTTCGCCCGGCGCGACCGCCTTGTAACCCTTGCCGGTGCGGTGGTCATGGATTGCCAAAGCGCTGATGTCGTCCTTGCCGACCCGGATGCGGCGCATCTTGTGATCGTCGGCGAAAGCCTTGAGCGCGGCCTGATAGTCCTTTTCATTTGCCTTCGGCAATTTGCCCTTGGCGTCGCGGAATGGCGCCACCGCCGCCTGCACGCCGTTGCGCAATGCGGCATCACGGATGCGGTCGACCTCGCCCGGCGTCAGGTCTACCAGCTGCTTGCGGCGCACGAGATTTCCGATCTCTCCCGCCGCGGCCTTGTCGCTGACGATGCCGTAGGCGGTGTCCTCGTGCAGCGCGCCCTGTTTGCCGTGCTCCGGTTTGTTGGAGACGACGATGCGCTCCACCACTGTCCGCACGGCGTCACGGAAATCGTCGAACGGCCACGGCACCCTGCCGACCACGTCGTCGTAGTCGCTCTGCTCGGCCTTGCCGGCCAGCGTATTCAATTCCAGCAGCAGGCTGCGTGTCATGGCGCCGATGGTGATGGCGTCGATGGCGTGGTGGCGGTGGTCGGTGCGGTCCTTGCGATTGTCGTCGGAGAGGATCGAGTTCAACCCCCATTTGCCACGCAGCAGGCCGGTCAGTCCGCCTGGCGTGACATAGATGGCGTCCGGGTTGCAGATCTTGCCGAGATAGGCCTTGGCCAGCCGCGACATATGCTTGGTCTCGTTGAGATGGCGCGCCTGGAAGCCGGTGCTGAGGCCCATCTGTTCCAGCGTCACCTTGTCCATCTTGCCGGAGGTGCGCGCCTCGAAGACGTCCATCGCGTCCTCGCGGAAGCGCCAGCGCTTGTTGGGCGGCAGCTTTTCCGCATTGGCGACGATGTCCGGCCATTTCGGGTCGGCGTGGAAAGCTTCCCAGGGCGTGTTGCCGCGCTTGATCCGGTTGATCGCGCGAAAGCACAGCACCTTGTTGGCGGCGCTGTCATCCAGCGTGCGCGAGCGCGGCAGGATATGCTCGATCTCGATTTCCGGGCTGAAAAGCTGCCGACAGCCGATTGCATTAAGCGTGAACGGGCAAAGGGCTACGCCGCCGCCGGCGCGCTGCTGCTCTTCGTAGAGCTTCAGCCTGGCGCGGTTCTCGCCATTGTTGTCCTGCCCGAGTTCCTCCAATTTTTTGGCGCGCTTTTCGTTCGCCTCGCGGTTGTCGCGGTTGCGGCGCTGTTCCTGATCCTTCTCGCGCGCCGACATCTTCAACTCACGCGCCAGTTCGACGACGATCTGGTCGGGCGGGCCGAAGCGTTCGATGAGCGCGTTGACGAGGCGGCGCAACTGATTGAGGCCGATATGCACCGAAGGGTTCATAATGCGGCCGTAGAATTTGGCCTCATCCTTCCTGTCGGCCGGGTCCATCGTGCCGGGCAGGATGTGGCGCTGCAGCACCTTGCCGTAATAGGGCAGGGCATCGAAAATCTCGCCGTCGCGCTCGTCGGAATGGTGCCAGTTTTTGCCGAGCTTTTCGCCGGCGCGGCGCACCGCCTTGTCGTAGGTGACGACGAAGCCGTCCGCGTCGCGTTCCTCGATCAGCGCGTCGAGGATCGCGGCGTTGGCGGTCGGCCCGAGCCGTGAATAGCCGTCGGGCAAGGGGATCGAGGCGGCGTTGCGCGCCTGCTGCTCGTTCAGGCCGTCTTCGGCCATCAACCGGGCAACCAGTTGCTCGTCGTCGGTCGCCTCAAGCAGCTTTTGCACGAAGGCGTCCTTGTCGGCCCACGGCAGGGTGCGCCAGCGCGGACCGTAATGGTCGTCCTGGAGCAGCAGGCGATTGGTGCGCAGGTCGGCGAGGCCCTTTTCACCCATCTCCTCGAAATTGATCCGCACCTCGCCGCCGAGCTTGAGCGCCTTGCGCATTTCGGTGAAGGTCAGGCCGGTCGTCTTGCCGACCTTGATCTTGGTGAGGCCGGAATAGAGTAGCGCCGTCGCCAGATCGTCGCGCTCGGACGGTTTCAGCGGACGATCCGTGCCGGCACCGGTTGAAAGGCGGACATGCCCGAGCCGTTCGTAGATCTCGCGCGCCTGGACGGAAGGCAGCGCCTTGGGCAGGCGATGTTCGCCGGCGGCGTATTCGAAAGTGCACAGTCCGATCCGCGACGGCTTCAACTCGCGCTGTCGAAACAGAATGCCGCCGATTTTTTCTTTCGCCTCGGCGGTCAATTGGGACGGATGATATTTGGCCTGCGACTCCCAGAGCGCATCGAATTCGTGATGCAGCATCTCGCGTGTCGGATAGAATTTGTAGAGCGCGGTCGCGCCCTGGCCTTCGAGCCGGATGCGGGTCGACTTGCGCAGGGTTGTGGTGCGCAGGTCCGGCTTGCCCTTTGCCGGATCATGCGCCTCCAGCGCCGCCCGCCGCTTCGCTTCCGAATCGCGGTGGCGTCGCCACAAAAATTCTCCAAAGGTGCGCGCGTTTTCGTCTGAGAGTTTTTGCCGAAGCGCAGCGGACGCCGCCGCGATCTTGCCCTTTTCCTTGTCGTCGCCTTTCTTGTCGGTCTTGCGGTTTGACTTGAAGCCCCGCCGCTGGTGCAGGTGGAAGATGGCGCGGCCGAACTCGTGCGGCGTGAGCGCCTTGTCGAGCCCGGCGGCGCGAAGCTGGTAAGGATCGAGGTCTGCCAGCGCCCTGCGCTCTTTCTCGTCGGCGGGCATCAGCCCGGCCTCGATCAGTGCCACGACCAGCGCCTCGCGGCGCAACACGAAACGGTCGCGGCGCTTGCGCGCCTGCCGCGGAATGCGCCGCATCGTCGCCAGCGATTGCCCGTCCTTGGGATTGCGGCCGTCCTTGAACAGCCGTACGCCGGCGCCAAGCAACTCCAGCGGGGCATCTTTCTCACCGAAAATGCCCTTTGGGTCGCGGCCCGTGCGCCAGACGGCCCAGCCGATGGAATTCGTGCCTATATCGAATGCGTAGCGGATGCCCATCCCATGCCCCGTTCTGATTTTTCCCCAAGCTGAATAAACCTTCTCATCGGCGTGATGACAAGGGTTGCATTACAGCCGGGCGTCGATTATGATTCAATCGTTCTAGCAAGGATTGCGGCGTGGCCTCTCCGTTAACAAGGCTTCATGCCACCAAATAAAGGCGGGCTCCGGTCCGCCTTTTTGCTTCTTAATTTGATCTGGGCGCGTTTCAACAGCATCGGCAGCTTGCGGCAGGCTCTGCGAACGGCTGATCAAGCAATCGGCCGCGAATCTTCACGCCTTGAAAATGATAACCCATTGGGATACATATCCGCATGCAGACGGTCGCGGAAACGCCGACGTTCACTCGCCAAGCCGAAAAGTTGTTCAACGAGGAAGAGAAGCGGGAACTCATAGACTTCCTTGCCGAGAACCCGCTGGCTGGCGATGAAATTCCCGGAACCGGGGGAGTTCGCAAGGTGCGGTTTGCGGCTTCCGGCCGAGGTAAGCGGGGTGGTGCCCGGATCATCTACTACTATCTGGATGAAACGATCCCACTCTATGCTCTGCTTGCCTATGCGAAGAACGCCAGGACCGACATGACGCTGGATGAGAAACGGGCGGTTGCCGGCCTTGCCGCCGCCCTGAAGACGGCGCGGCGACGTGCGGAATAGCGGAATGGAGTTGAACATGAAGACCTTCGGAGAAGACCTGATCCAGTCACTCGGGGAGGCTCTCGCCCACGCCAAGAGCGAAGGCCCTGCCATTGTCCACGTCCCTCTCAACCCTCGCGAGGTTCGCGAACGTGCGCACCTGACACAGGCCCAGATGGCCCCGCTGATGGGCATGAGCGTTTCCGGCTACAGGAAATGGGAACAAGGCCAAAGACGGGTCAGCGGTCCTGACGCGGCACTGCTGAAGGTGATCGAACGGGAACCGGAGGCGGTTCGCCGGGCGTTGCTGGAGACTGCCGGATAGCTCCTCGCCCCGACATTTTCCCGGAGGATGCGCAACGCGCTGGCCCTGCCGATGCCCGTCAAACCTCAACTGGCCCGGCCAGTCTCACCAAAGTGCTCCTGGTAACGTCGACCCGGTTCAGCATGCAATTGAGCCAGAGGAGTTTCCGGACGGTTTCCGGTACTCCATTTATTTCAATGACTTAGACGAATTTCTGAGCGCTCAGGCAATGGCCAGAGAAAACCCGTCATATCCGACGGTGAGAGGGCCGTCCCAGCTTGC
>Ga0164242_10008467_pt1 | contig 11161 bp, 6 predicted proteins | sample OricomgcompostMG_FD_108783 | JGI IMG/M metagenome (GOLD analysis project Ga0164242, IMG submission 108783) | Miracle-Growth compost microbial communities from Emeryville, California, USA - Original compost - Miracle growth compost (MG) ...
GGGCCGCGCGTTCGGCGACGTCCCGCTGAACCTGGAGTACAAGCTGGAGGTCTGGGACTCCCCGAACTCCGCCGGCGTCATCATCGACGCGCTCCGCGCCGCGAAGATCGCCAAGGACCGCGGTATCGGCGGCCCGATCCTCTCCGCGTCGTCGTACTTCATGAAGTCCCCGCCGGTCCAGTACTTCGACGACCAGGCCCGCGAGAACGTCGAGAAGTTCATCCGCGGCGAGGTCGAGCGCTGACGTCCCGGCGCTGAAAGCGTCGGGTACGACGCACCGCAGCGCCCGCAGCACCGGTCGAGGCCCCGGGTCAGGTACCCGGGGCCTCGGCCGTCGTGTGAGGCTGGGCCCATGGGTGTTCAGCGCGACCTGCGCATGCTGCTGCGGCTGCCGGACTTCCGGCGGCTGCTCACCGTCCGGCTGCTCTCGCAACTGTCCGACGGTGTCTTCCAGGTCGCGCTGGCCGCGTACGTGGTCTTCTCCCCCGAGAAACAGGCGTCCGCCGGGTCCATCGCGTCCGCGCTGGCGGTCCTGCTGCTGCCCTACTCGCTCCTCGGGCCCTTCACCGGGGTGCTGCTGGACCGCTGGCGCCGCCGCCAGGTCCTGCTGCTGTGCAACCTGCTGCGGTCCGTGCTGTGCTGCGGCACCTCCGCGCTGATCCTGCTGCACGTCCCGGACTGGCTGTTCTACCTGTCCGCGCTCTCGGTCACCGGCGTCAACCGCTTCGTCCTGGCCGGACTGTCGGCCGCGCTGCCCCGGGTGGTGGACGAGCGCCGACTGGTCACCGCCAACGCGCTCTCCCCGACCGCGGGCACCATCGCGGCCACCGTGGGCGGCGGCGCGGCCTTCGTGGTCCATCTCTTCCACGCCTCCGGCGCCGGCGCCGACGCGGCCACCGTGCTGCTCGGCGCCGCCCTCTACCTGTGCGCCGGCCTCTCGGCGCTGGCGCTCGCCCCCGGACTCCTCGGCCCCGACGACCTTCCCGACCGGCCCCGGGTGGGTACCGAACTCCTGGCGACCGCACGCGGCCTGGCTGCCGGGCTGCGCCACCTCGCGCAGCGCCCCGCCGCCCGGCAGGCCCTCACCGCCATGACGGCGATGCGCTTCTGCTACGGCGCGCTCACCGTCATGCTGCTGATGCTGTGCCGCTACGCCTGGGCCGACCCTTCCGACACCGGCGCCGGGCTGGGGTTGCTGGGGTTGGCGCTGGGGCTGTCGGCCGCCGGGTTCCTGGCGGCCGCCCTCGTCACCCCCTGGGCGACCGACCGGCTCGGCACGGCGGGCTGGACCACCTTCTGCGCGGCCGGCTCCGCCGTTCTGCTGCTGCCGCTGGGGCTGCCGTTCGCCCCGGTGCCGATGATGGCGGCGGCCTTCGTCCTCGGGGTCACCGTCCAGGGCGCGAAGATAGCCACCGACACCGTCGTCCAGACCCAGGTCGACGACCACTACCGGGGCCGGATCTTCTCGCTCTACGACGTCTTCTTCAACGTCTCCTACGTGGGGGCCGCCGCGCTGGCCGCGCTGGTGCTGCCCGCCGACGGGAGGTCCTCGGTGCTCCTGGTGGCGCTCGCGGCCATCTACGGGGTGGTGGCGATCGCTATGTTCCACGTGGAACATAGCGCCGTGTTCCACGTGGAACATGAGGAGAGCTGAACCGCTCGGCCGGCCTCCGCCTCAGTGCTGGGCGGCGTGCCACTCCTTGAGCGCCGCCACCGCCTGGTCGTGCTCCATCGGTCCGTTCTCCAGCCGCAGCTCCAGCAGGTACCGGTATGCGCGGCCGACCAGCGGGCCCGGCGGTACGCCGAGGATCTCCATGATCTCGTTGCCGTCCAGGTCCGGCCGGATCGCGTCCAGCTCCTCCTGCTCCTTGAGCGCCGCGATCCGCTCCTCCAGGCCGTCGTAGGTGCGCCACAACGCCGCGGCTTTGCGCTTGTTGCGAGTGGTGCAGTCGGAGCGGGTCAGCTTGTGCAGCCGCTCCAGTAGTGGCCCGGCGTCCCGGACGTAGCGGCGCACCGCGGAGTCCGTCCACTCGCCGCTGCCGTAGCCGTGGAAGCGCAGATGCAGCTCGACGAGCTTGGCGACGTCCTTGATCTGCTCGTTGGGGTACTTCAACTGTGTCATGCGGGCCTTGGCCATCTTGGCGCCGACCATCTCGTGATGATGGAAGGAGACCCGGCCGTCGGGCTCGAAGCGGCGGGTCTTCGGCTTGCCGATGTCGTGCAGCAGCGCCGCCAGCCGCAGCGTCAGGTCGGGCCCCTCGGTCTCCAGGGCGATCGCCTGGTCCAGCACCGTCAGGGTGTGCTCGTAGACGTCCTTGTGCCGGAAGTGCTCGTCCCGCTCCAGCCGCAGCGCCGGCAGCTCGGGCAGCACCCGGTCGGCGAGCCCGGTGTCGACCAGCAGCCGCAGGCCCTTGCGGGGGTGGTCGGACAGCAGCAGCTTGTTCAGCTCGTCCCGGACGCGCTCGGCCGAGACGATCGTGATCCGGTCGGCCATCTCCGTCATCGCGGCGACCACCTCGGGGGCCACCTCGAAGTCCAGTTGCGCGGCGAACCGGGCGGCCCGCATCATCCGCAGCGGGTCGTCGGAGAAGGACGCCTCCGGGGTCCCCGGGGTGCGCAGCGTCCTGGCCGCCAGGTCGTCCAGGCCGTGGTAGGGGTCGACGAACTCCACCTCGGGAAGCGCGACCGCCATCGCGTTGACCGTGAAGTCACGGCGCAGCAGATCCTCCTCGATGGTGTCGCCGTAGGAGACCTCGGGCTTGCGGGAGGAGCGGTCGTAGACCTCGGACCGGTAGGTGGTCACCTCGATCTGGAAGCTCCTGCCCTCCGCGGTGTCCTTGCGGGCGCCCACCGTGCCGAAGGCGATGCCGACCTCCCACACGGCGTCCGCCCACGGCCGCAGGATGGCCAGTACCTGCTCGGGCCGGGCGTCCGTGGTGAAGTCCAGGTCGTGGCCGAGCCGACCCAGCAGTGTGTCCCGCACCGAACCGCCCACGAGGGCGAGCCGGTGACCGGCGGCACTGAAGAGGCGGCCGAGGTCTTCGGCCACCGGCTCGATCCGGTGGCGGGCCTGCGGGGTCTGGGCGGCATTGGTGGGATTCGGCACAACGTCAAAGAGTACGGGTCCCGGGCACCCCCGCGCTGCCCGGTGCCGCCGGGCCTCCGCGGTGCCGGAACGGGCTCGGGCGGCTTCGGCTCCGCGACGCACCGGCACAGCGCCGATCGTTACCATGCCACCACGCACATCCGCAGGAACGAACGGCCGGCGAACCACCGGCACAGACCACCGGCACACGACCAGTGAGGGACGGCGAACGCGTGGGCGACGCGGCACAGGCGACCGGAGAGCGTCCGTCGGCACCACACCGGCGCCGGCTACGGGCGACGGCCCTGGTGGCGGGCTCCGCGCTGCTGGCCGGCCTGCTCCAGGTCACAGGGGTCACCGCCGCGCAGGCGTCCCCGGTCACGGCCGACAAGGCCGGCACCGGCTCGCGCACCGCCGCGCTCAGCCTCACCAAGCTCAGCCCCGCGATCCCGACCAGCGGCGACACCATCACCGTCGCCGGGTCGGTGAAGAACGACGGCAAGAGCACCATCACCGGCGCCCGGATCGCCGTCCACATGAACGGCCACGGCCCGCTGCCCTCCCGTAGCGCCATGGAGAGTGCGGCTTCCGCCACTGGCTACAGCCTCTCCGCCGACGGCTATGAGATCAACGGCCACACCGTGTCGGTCCGCAACCTTGCGCCCGGCCAGAGCACGCCCTTCACCCTGAGCTTCCCGGTCAGCGCGCTGCCCCTGACCACCGACGGCGTCTACTCGGTCGGCATCAGCCTGGACGGCATGGACGCCGCCGACCCGGTGGATCACGTCCTGGGCATCCAGCGGACGTTCCTGCCCTGGTACTCCGCCGACGAGACGGCGAAGTCCACGAGGATCAGCTTCCTGTGGCCCCTGACGGACACCCCCCACATCGACCCGCGCGGAGACACCGACTCCCAGGAGAGCCCGATCTTCCGGGACGACAGCCTGGTCAAGGAGCTGCAGCCGGGCAAGAACGGCTCGGCCACCTCCGGCGGCCGGCTGTGGCAGATGGTCGAGCTGGGCAAGCAGCTGCCGATCACCTGGGTGATCGACCCCGACCTGCTGGCAACCGTCGAGGCCATGACCAAGCCCTATCGCGTCGAGGGCCCCGGAGGCGACGTCACCGACACCAAGCCGGGCACCGGCTCGGCCGTCGCCGAGAAGTGGCTCAACGAGCTGAAGGGCGCGGTCACGAACGCCCAGGTGATCGCCCTGCCCTTCGGCGACCCCGACATCGCGTCGCTGGCCCACCACGGCAAGGGCATCCACAGCAACCTGCGGCTGGTGCAGACCGGCAGCCAGCTCGGCAAGACCACCGTGGACACCATTCTCGGCACCCGGTCCACCACCGGCGTCGCCTGGCCGGTCGACGGGGCCGTCGACCCGTCCATCATCTCCACCGCCCGCAAGACCGGCGCGAAGACGGTGATCGCCCGCAGCGACTCCCTGCGGGAGAGCTCGTCACTCACCTACACACCCAACGCCGCCCGGCCGGTCGGCGGCGGCAGCACCGCCGTGGTCGCCGACGCGGCGCTGTCCACCGCGTTCGACGGCGACATGAGCAAGCCGCAGAACGCGCTGCTCGCGGTGCAGAACTACATCGCCCAGACGCTGCTGGTGACCAAGGAGGCGCCCGACAAGCAGCGCGACATCCTGGTCGCACCCGAGCGGATGCCCACCGCCGCACAGGCCCGGGCCATGGCCGCCGCGATCAACGCCACCGACACCGCGCCCTGGGCCCAGTCGGTCGACTTCAGCACCACGGCCAAGGCCGCCCCCGATCCACGGGCGTCGCGCCATGTCCCGCCGGGTTCCGCCTACCCCCGCTCGCTGCGCGCCCAGGAGCTGCCCGCCGAGGCGTTCCAGCAGCTCCACGAGGTCCAGTCGCACCTCGACGACTTCGTGATGATCCTCACCATCAAGGACCGGGTGACCGTCCCCTTCCGCAACGCGATGCTGCGGGCGACATCCACGGCCTGGCGCGGCGACGGCAAGGACGAGACGGCCTTCCGCAACGCGATCGGCACCTACCTCACCGACCTGATCGGGGCGGTGCACATCCTGAGCAAGTCGGACCTGACGCTCTCCGGCCGCAGCGGCACCATCCCGGTCACGGTCAAGAACGACTTGGGCCAGCCCATCACTGGCCTGGTGCTGAAGCTCGGCTCGAACTCCACCATCCGTCTCAAGATCAAGAACCCGGAACGGCCCATCTCGATCGACGGCGGCCATACCCGTACCCTGAAGTTCGAGACCACGGCGAGTGCCAACGGCCTCGCCCAGGTCACCGCCCACCTCTACACCCAGGACGGTGCGCTGTACGGCGACACCGTGAGCTTCAAGGTGGAGCTCACCAACGTCACCGACCTGGTGATGCTGATCATCGCCGCCGGACTCCTCCTCCTGGTCCTGGCGGGGGTGCGCATCTACCGGCAGCGCAAGCGGCACGCTGCGGGCCGGGGCGAGGGCGGCGACGGCGAGGGCGGCGACGGTGTCGGCAACGGTGGCGGCGGCACCGGCGGCGGCGACCGGAGCGGCACCCTGGACGACGAGGACGGCAGCGTCCCCGGGCACCCGGGTGATCCGGGCGGGAACACCGGGCAGGAAACCCGGGAGCCGTCTCGGGCAGGTGAGAAGGTGGACGGATAGCCAGCGGACCATAAGGTGGGGCACTGATGAACGCACCGTACGACGGTGATCGCGACTCTGCGGGCCGGCCGCCTCACTCGGCCGACCGGCGTCCCTCACCTTCCGAGCCGTACCCGCCGGCCGCCTACGGCTATGACCCGTACCCGCACCAGGCCGCTGGGCAGGGCCCCGCCGACGACGGGTTCTACGACCAGGAGTCGCAGCCGCCGCAGCAACAGGCGTACGGCGGCCAGTACTGGCAGCAGACCACGTACACGAACATGCCGTACACGGACAACCCCGCGATGCTGTACGTGGGAGTGGACGACCTGGGGCAGACGGGCAGCCTGCCGACGTTCGACGCGTACGAGCACCTCTTCCGCGACCAGCGCGGCGGCGGCCAGGGCGCCCCCGGGGGCCACGCGGCGCCCGCCCAGGACCCGCGGCAGTACGGGTGGCAGCAGCAGGACCTCCAGCAGCCCTACCCCCAGGGCGCGCAGGGACAGGACCCCTACCAGGCCCAGCAGCAGTACCCGCAGGATCCTTACGGCTACCCCCAGCAACAGCCGGGGTACGGGTACCCCGACCCCGGTTACGGCGCGCCCACCACCTATCACCACGACCAGGCCTACCCGCAGGGCCAGGGATACGCCGACCCCCAGCAGTACGGCGAGACCCCGTACGGCGAGCAGACCCAGTATGCCCAGGGCACGTACGCCCCCTCCGGCTACGGCCCCGCGACCGGCGCACCTCAGCCCCCGGGTTACGCCGACCCCCGGTACGCCCCCGGCTACCCGCAGACGCCCCAGCCGCAGCCGGTGGACCCGGGTGAGGCCGCCTCGCCCGCCGCCGAAGCCACCGGCCCGCTGCCCACGGTCGCCCCGGCACCCGCCGGGGGCCGCACCAACATCCTCAAGTCCAGCGCCCTCATGGCGGCCGGAACCCTGGTCTCCCGCGTCACCGGCTTCGTCCGCACGCTGGTGATCGCCGCCGCGATCGGCGCGGCCACCCTCGGCGACTCCTACGCGGTGGCCAACACCCTGCCGACGATGATCTACATCCTCACCATCGGTGGCGGCCTGAACTCCGTCTTCGTCCCGCAACTGGCCCGCGCCATGAAGGAGGACGAGGACGGTGGCACCGCGTATGCCAACCGCCTGCTGACGGTGGTCATGGTGGTGCTCGGCGGCATCGTGGCGATCACCGTGGCCGCGGCGCCGCTGCTGATCAAGGTGATGTCGCCGAAGATGGCGCAGAACCCGGACTCGTACCACGTGGCGATCGCCTTCGCCCGGTACTGCCTGCCGACGATCTTCTTCATGGGCGTGCACGTGGTGATGGGCCAGGTGCTCAACGCGCGGGGCCGGTTCGGCGCGATGATGTGGACGCCGGTGCTGAACAACCTGGTGGTCATCTTCAGCTTCCTGATGTTCCTGTGGGTCTACGGCCCCTACCGCTCGACCCACATGGACGCCACCACCATCTCCCCCGAGGGCACTCGCCTCCTGGGCATCGGCACACTGCTGGGACTGGTGGTGCAGTCCCTTTCGATGCTGCCGTACCTGCGGGACGCCGGATTCAGGTTCCGGCTGCGGTTCGACTGGCGCGGCCACGGGCTGGGCCACACGGCCAAGCTGGCGAAGTGGACGTTCTTCTTCGTACTGGCCAACCAGGCAGGCCTGATCGTCGTCACCCAACTCGCCACCTGGGCCGGCGCGGACGCCGACAAGGCCGGCTTCCAGGGCACCGGCATCACCGGCTACAACAACGCGCTGCTCATCTGGCAGATGCCGCAGGCGATCATCACGGTGTCGGTGATGGCCGCGGTGCTGCCGCGGATCTCCCGGGCTGCGGCCGACGGCGACATCACCGCCGTCCGCGACGACATCTCCTACGGCCTGCGCACCTCCGCGGTGGCGATCGTTCCGGCCGCCTTCGTCTTCCTCACCCTCGGCGTGCCGCTGTGCGGCCTGCTCTACGGCAGCACCGGCGCCGGCTCGGCCCGCAACATCGGCTTCATCCTCATGGCGTTCGGCGTGGGCTTGATCCCGTTCTCCGCCCAGTACGTGATCCTGCGCGGCTTCTACGCCTTCGAGGACACCCGCACCCCCTTCTACAACACGGTGGTGGTGGCCGCGGTGAACGCGGCCGCCTCGGTCGTCTCCTTCCTGGTGCTGCCCAGCCGCTGGGCCGTGGTCGGCATGGCCTTCTCCTACGGCCTCGCCTACGCGGTGGGCGTCGGAGTGGCCGCCAAGCGGCTGCGCGGCCGCCTGGACGGCGACCTCGACGGGCGCCGGGTCATGCGGACCTACGCCCGACTGGTGGGCGCGTGCGTCCCGGCCTGTCTGGTCGGAGGGGCCGCCGTGATCGTGATCATGCGGGCGCTCGGCGGCGGGGCCACCGGCTCGTTGGCGGCGCTGGTCGTCGGGGGCGGACTGCTGCTCGGCATCTTCATGGTGACCGCGAAGCGGATGCGGATCCAGGAGATGACCGCGATGATCGGCATGGTGCGGGGCCGACTCGGGCGCTGACCGGCCGTTCCGGCCGGAAAAACGGGCAGCAGGGCCCATCCGACTCCCCGGTGTGTCGTGCGGACAGCCTGAGTACGGGCACAATTGTCATCGGCTGTCAGCGGCCCGACGTGAGGTGCGTGCGATGGATGGGGAGGCAGGAACGACGGTGGCGGATCGGAGCACGGCCGCCGTCGGCGTGGCCAACGAGGGGGCCGAGGAGCCGCCCGCCGCCCTCCAGGAGGGTGCCACGACCGACGGGCCCACGGACGACCAGACAGGCGATGAATCCGAGGAGCAGGCCGCCGGTGAGGGCGAGGAGGGCCCCCAGGACGGTTCCGCGGACAGCCCGAAGACCCCCGCACCGACTGAGAGCGATGGCGAGCCCCCCGGGAGCACGCCCGATGAGCCCGACGGCGGGTCGGAGGCCGCAGACAGCCTCCAGGCCGCCGATGAACGGCCGACCGGCGCCACGACCCGGCCGAAGCCCGAAGCGGCCGGTACAGCCCGCGCCGAGACGGTTGCCGGGCCGGCCAAGCCCGACGCCGGCACGACGGCCACCCGGCGGAGCGGTGCCGAGGGGCAAGCCGCGGGCACCCCGGCCGCGACACCGCCGCCGGCCCGCAAGCCCAGGCCGCGCGCCCCCGAACTGCACAGCGGCCACAAGCTGGCCCGCCGCTACCAGCTGGCCGAGTGCGTGACCCGCGTGGACGGCTTCAGCAGCTGGCGCGCGGTCGACGAGAAGCTCCGCCGCGCCGTGGGCATCCACATCCTCCCGTCCGGCCACCAGCGGGCCCGCTCGGTGATCGCCGCGGCCCGCTCCGCCGCTCTCCTCGGCGACCCTCGTTTCGTCCAGGTCCTCGACGCCGTCGAGGAGGACGACCTCGTCTACGTGATCCACGAGTGGCTGCCCGACGCCCTCTCTCTCGGCGAGCTCCTGGCCGCCGGGCCGCTCGACCCGCACGAGGCCCACCAGATGGTGAGCCAGGTCTCCCAGGCCATGGCCGCCGCGCATCGCGAGGGGCTGGCCCACCTCAAGCTGGACCCGGGCGCGGTGTTGCGCACGAGCTCCGGCCAGTACCGGATCCGCGGCCTCGCGGTCACCGCCGCCCTGCGCGGCCTTACCGCCGAGCGGCCGGCTCAGCAGGACACCGAGGCCGTCGGCGCCTTGCTGTACGCCTCTCTCACCCAACGCTGGCCCTACGAGGAGGACGCGCACGGCCTGGCCGGCCTCCCCAAGGGTGTCGGGCTGATCGCACCGGACCAGGTCCGGGCCGGAATCCATCGCGGCCTCTCGGAGATCGCGATGCGGGCACTGGCCAACGACGGCGCCACCGCCTCCCGCGAGGAGCCGCCCTGCACGACCCCGGAGGAGCTGGCCAAGGCCGTCGCCGCGATCCCGCGTATCCGCCCGGTCGAGCACACCCCGTCCGCCTACGCCGTCCCGGCCTTCGCCCAGGCCCCGCAGCCGCCGCTGGGCGCACCCCGGCAGCCCGTGGCACCGCCCCAGCCGCTGCCACCCGCCCTTCCCGGCCGCACCGGGCGGATCCTGAAGAGCGTTGTCGGCGCCATCGTCGTCGCGGCGATCGGCCTCGCCAGCTGGCAGCTCGCGGACGCTTTGAAGTCCCGCGAGGACCACCCCGCCCACCGTTCGACAGCGAGCGGCGGCGGCTCGCAGAGTGCCCCCGCCAAGCCGGCCTCGCACCCGGTCAAGATCGCCGGCGCCAAGGACTTCGACCCCTACAGCAGGGACCGCGAGGAGAACCCCAAGCAGGTGCCGGCGGCGGTTGACGGGAACCCCGCCACCTACTGGGAGACGAGCTGGTACACCAACGCGAAGTTCGGCGGCCTCAAGCCGGGCGTCGGGTTGATCCTCGACCTGGGCAGCACCCAGCGCGTCGGGACGGTGACCGTCGACTTCATAGGGACCACCTCCGTCGACCTGCTGGCCGCCGGCAAGGACGCCGGCACCATGCCGACCTCCTTCGACGACTTCACCAAGGTCGCGTCAGGCTCGGGGACCCAGGTGAAGCTCACCCCGCAGTCGGCGGTCAACTCCCGGTACCTGCTGGTGTGGCTGACAAACCTGCCGCCGACCGACCAAGGCAACTATCGTGGCCGGGTCACTGAGATCAACGTGACCAGCTGACCGCACCGCGGACGGGGGAGCCTGCCTTGGAGGGAAGCCCGCACGGCGACGCCGAGCTGCTGGCCCGGCATGTGGCGGGCGACCCCGACGCCTTCGCCGAACTCGTCCGGCGCCACCGCGACCGTCTGTGGGCGGTGGCGCTGCGGACCCTCGGCGACCGCGAAGAGGCCGCTGACGCCCTCCAGGACGCCCTCGTGTCGGCCTTCCGCTCCGCCCACACCTTCCGCGGGCAGTCGGCGGTCACCACATGGCTGCACCGGATCACCGTCAACGCGTGCCTGGACCGGGTCCGCCGGGCGGCCACCCGCCGCACGGCCCCCGTGGCCGACGAGCAGAGCCTCGACGCGCTGATGGAACCGGAGGAGTCGGCAGAGGCACCGACGGAGCGCGCGGAGCTGCACCGGGAGCTGGTGGCCGCACTGGGCACGCTGCCCGCCGAACAACGGGCCGCCTTGGTCCTCGTCGACATGCAGGGCTACTCGGTCGCGGAGGCAGCGCAGGTTCTGGACGTGCCCATCGGGACGATCAAGAGCAGATGCGCGCGCGGCCGGGCCCGGCTACTCCCGCTGGTCCGCCATCTCCACGCGGCAGGCGGCGGTGGTCCGGGCGACGTGGCTCCGGTCGCCCCCCAGGCGGGCCGCGGCGGAGCGGGCGCGGAACGGAACCGGAGGGAGCAGACCTCCGTCACAGAGACGGGATCGCAGCGGGACGGAGGTGGACACCGGTGACGGCAACAGCGGACCACGGGGAGAGCCACCCCGATCCGGTCGAGATCTCCGACCTCACAGAA
>Ga0164242_10008468_pt1 | contig 11161 bp, 16 predicted proteins | sample OricomgcompostMG_FD_108783 | JGI IMG/M metagenome (GOLD analysis project Ga0164242, IMG submission 108783) | Miracle-Growth compost microbial communities from Emeryville, California, USA - Original compost - Miracle growth compost (MG) ...
AAGCATTACGCCGCGCGCCACCTGCGCATGTGTCAGCCCGGCCTGGGCGGCGGAACCGCGAAGCAACGCAGGTCCCCGGTCGGCTTCGTCCTTGCCATGAGCCAGTTCATCGCAAGACAATTGCTTGCGCATTTTGCTGAACGCCATGAGGCGTACGCCGGAAGCGTATTCATGTGGCCCGGCGGGCTGCCTCATCCATGCCCGCGATTTGTCCGCCATGTAGGAATCGTAGACCATTTTGCGCTGGCTGATGCAGACATTGCTGTCATCGACGCATTTGAGGCCGCGTTGCTGACCAAGCGCAGGGTCTACCGCGCCGCCGCACCCCGCGATCCCGATACAGGAAACGAGAGCTGCAAGCGACGAAAGAGCCTTATGTTCGAACAACGCATAGCGGAATATTGTCAAAGCGAATCTCAACCTATTGCTAGGAATGGCGGTAGGAACTCAGCATGGCGGTCTCGTGGCAGATGCAGGTCGGAGCGCGAATTGCCAGCTGACCTCTAATGGGATTCGTCCCCCGCCGCCTGATTATCCAGGTTTGCGTCAAGAAAAGGAGCGCGAGATATGGCGTATGCAGTACAAATCCACGCCACTGGCGGGCCCGATGTCCTGACGTACGAAGACGTCGAGGTGGGCGAACCAGGCGCCGGCGAGGTTCTGCTCCGTCAGCATGCGATCGGCATCAATTTCATCGACATCTATCATCGCAATGGCCTCTACAAGCTTCCCGAATTGCCGGCAGTTCTCGGCTCGGAAGGGGCTGGCGAGGTGATCGCGGTCGGACCCGGCGTGGACACCTTCAAGGTCGGTGACCGGGCGGCCTATGGGAGCGCGATCGGAGCCTACGCCGAGGTCCGCCGCGTGCCGGCCCACAAGCTCGTAAAGCTGCCGGACGGTATTGATTACGACACAGCAGCCGCCATGATGCTGCAGGGGATGACGGCGCGCTATCTGCTTCGGGAAACGTTCCGCGTCGGACCCGAGACGACCCTCCTGTTTCATGCGGCGGCTGGGGGCGTCGGCCTGATTGCCTGCCAATGGGCGCATGCGCTCGGAGCGACCATCATCGGAACCGTGAGTTCCGACGAGAAGGCGGAACTCGCCAAATCATACGGATGCACGCACACCATCAATACGAAGCGTGAAGACTTTGCGACACGCGTAATGGGATTGACCGGCGGCCGGGGGTGCGATGTCGTTTACGATTCTATCGGCAAGGACGCGTTTCCGAAATCGCTCGACTGTCTGAAGCCGAAGGGATTGTGGGTGTCGTTTGGCAACTCGTCCGGACCAATTCCTCCTTTCGAACTAACGGCCCTGAAAGGCTCGCTTTTCGCCACGCGTCCGTCGCTTTTTGCTTATACCGCGAAACGAGAGGACCTTGAGCAGAACGCGGCCGAGCTGTTCGGAATGGTCTTGGCAGGACGAATAAAGATTGCCGTCAACCATCGCTATGCTCTTCGCGATGCCGCCGACGCCCACCGTGATCTCGCCGCGCGACGAACCACAGGTTCGATCATTCTCGTTCCATAAGGATGGACATGCAGGACGACGGACAAGAAGAGGAGATCGTTTTCTACTTCTGGTCGACTCCCAACGGATACAAAATCGCGATCATGCTCGAAGAGCTTGGCGCGCCCTATCGCGTCCAGTTCATTGATCTGAGCAAAGGCGAGCAGTTTGCCCCGTCGTTTCTCCTGGTCTCGCCGAACAATCGTATTCCCGCCATCCTCGATCCAGACGGACCCGACGGCCAACCCATATCGATTTTTGAATCGGGCGCTATCCTTCAGTACCTCGGACGCAAATTCGGCGCGTTTTATCCGACGAGCGAGCGCGCCAAGGCGGAAGTCGATCAATGGCTCTTCTGGCAAGTGGGCGGGCTTGGCCCGATGGCTGGTCAATGCAGCTATTTCCGCTCCGATGCGCCGGAAAAGATCGAGGACGCCATCGATCGCTACACGAACGAGGTCGCACGATTATACGGCGTGATGGAAAAGCGCCTGGAGGATCGGGACTATCTGGCAGGCGCTTACTCCATCGCAGACATCGCCAGTTTCCCATGGGTGCGGAACTGGCGCTCGCTCGGTCAGGATATACGGAAATTTCCCCAGCTCGAGCGCTGGCTCGATCGCATTGCGAAGCGCCCAGCCGTCATCAGAGGTCTCGATTTGAAGAAGGCGGAAGATCCGCGGAAGTTAGCGTAGTCCGAGATAATCTTACGGGCGCCCTAGGCTCTCCGGATCGACAGAGCGTCCCGTGACACGATGGAAGGCCATCGCTCCCAGGACTTTGTTCGACTGGACGTAGCGCGTCGCATCCGATGCCGTTTCCTGCTGCGCGGCGCCGAATGTGCCCTCGCTCCCGTGGGCGAGGTCGGTGAGGCCAATGTACGACGGCCGGGTGCCGCTGTTCTGCGCGCAGCCCGTAAGCGCCAGGAAGCTCGCGAGCGCGAGCCAGCGGCCAAATTTCTGCTCCATCAACTCCCTCGTCCGAGGCCTTTACGTCCCGGACCCTCCCGCACCCCAGTGAAGACGCTCACCGCGCCTCACCGAATATGGTTACCAGCCGTCGATTGAACCCCCGCTGAACGCGTCGCAGCCCGTCCGCTGCGAGGCACTTTCAGAGAGGGATTCAAAACATGGTTAGCCAAAGATGGCAACCGCCCTTAACAGCCGGTAGCGCGGTGGAGCTTTTCGGAAAAAATGTACCGTTTTCAACCGTTTGTTGGCAGCGAAGAAACGAAGTTTTGCTAAGTGTTACAGCAATTTTGATCGGCCTTTTACGAGATTTCATTCAACCGCTGCGATCCTTGATCCGCACTGAAATGGATGTGTTCCCGGACGTTTGGTTTGGAGCCGCCGTTCAGGGGCATCTATAGCGGCTAGGAGATTTTGAAATGTCACGCATGGACATGTCTTCGCGAGAGATCGTGGAGTATGCAGCCCAAGGCGGTCACCACGACGCGCTGTTCGAACTCGGCCTCAGCTATTGCACGGGACGGGATGGCAGGGTCGATATGGTTGAAGCGCACAAATGGTTCAACATCGCTGCGATGCGCGGTAACGACGACGCGAAGCGATACCGCCTCGAACTCGCGCGCGACATGACCCGAGCCGAAATCACCCAGGCCCAGCGGCTTGCCCGCGAATGGCTGTCTTCGGTCCACTAGCACGCGATTTCATGCCGTTGGCCGCAAGGGCTGAAGGCTGATCCAGCAAGCCCGCGCCGTTAGCATTTGGAAAAGAAGGAAGACAGGCACTTCCAAGAGGTCTTGGCGGCCTTCCCGACAGCCGAACCCGCCTTGCCGAGGGCGGAGGTCGCAGATTTTGCTGCATCGCCAGCTGTTTTCTGCGTTTGCGCTAAACTGTCGCCCGCAGACTTCGCGCTCTTTTCGACCATTTCCTGAACGGTTTTTGGCGGCGCATCGCTCGTCGCTTCATCCGGTACTTTCTGACCGGCGGGCTCCGCGTCATCCGGCGCTACGGCGCTGACCGAAGTGCCGGGTACGGATATGGCGGACGGCTCTGTATGCTGTGTGGCGGCACTTTGCTGAGGCGCGCTACCGAGCACACCATCAAGGCCCGTCGGAATAGTGAATTCCTTGCGCGCGCCCTGGCAGGGCGTTGTATTGGCGCGATCGATCGCGCAGCTTGCGTGAGGGCCGGTCTTCGCGAGCGCCGTGATGCAATAGAGTTTTGTGACGGTACTGGCTGGGCTGGAACCGTTTACAACGCAGTCGTAATTGGCGTCGGGACCGGAGCATTTGACGCAGATCTCCGCAGCCGCCACCGAAGTCGATAGCAGTACAAGCCAAGCTGCGCACAGGTTCGATCTCAATCCAATGGCCACGGCGGTCCCCGTTCCGCTACCCGTAATATTGGTTTCAGGACACTAGGACGACTTTAGGGCGCCGACCAGTGCCGGGAGCTTATGCCCAGGCCAACTTTGAACAGTTGAGGCGCTTGCTTGCATTGCGGCGGAGCCCCCTCTATAGGGGTGCCACCCACTGGTTTGGGGAGACGTGGCCGAGTGGCTGAAGGCAACGGTTTGCTAAATCGTCATACGCTTTAAAGGCGTATCGAGGGTTCGAATCCCTCCGTCTCCGCCATGGCTTGTTGAAAATCACGAGCGCCTTCAACAGCCATCCCTCTCGCCGAAATCGAAGGCCCTTGACAGACCGCAAACCGCGATTGGCGGTTTGCGTGAAACCCAGGTTGCTCTTATTTCTCCAAATCGAGACTCTATCGTCGCTCAAATACCCACGGAATGCATCAGCGGCTCGGTTTGATATTTCGCGAGGTACGGCAAATTATAACACCTGGCATATGGCTCTTTTTTCGCCGCGCTATCTCTGTCGGCTTCTTGAGCGCGCCGGACTTACGGACGTCAGGGAGATGGACCGCGCTGAAGTGCGCGGCCATGATCACGGATGGATCTATCTCGGCATGTGCGGCACGAAGCCAAACTCGAACGATTGACGCGATCAGAACGGCGATCGCACGCCTCTGGTGTCATCAGATCTCAAGAGCAACACGAGCGGAATAAGCAACAGAAAACTCAATGTGACGAAGCCGAACGCCTCGACAAAGCCGATCATCGTCGATTGCCGCATGAGTTCGAGCCCGAGCATCTGCGGCGTACGGGCATCTGACATGCTGAGACCCGTGGCGTCCAACCATGATGTGAGCGCCGGGTTATAAGGGTTGATCCCCGCACCGAGGCTTTGCCAATTGGCGTGGCTGGCGCGCGTTAGAACGGTGGCAGCGATCGCAATGCCGATCGAGCCTCCGATCGTACGCGCCAGATTGAAGATACCTGCCGCCTGATCAGACGCCTCCTGGGGAAGCGTCTGATATGCCAGTGTCGACAACGGGACGAAGATCATTCCCATGCCGAGCCCCTGCACGACACCAGGGGCGATGATCCAGAACTTGTCGACCTCGAGATTATACCAGGTCGTCGCGTAGCTGCCGATCGCCGCCAGCGTCAACCCGATGAGAACGAGCCAGCGCGGCTGGAAACGGTTGATCGTGGTGGCGACGAAGACCATGCCCATCGCAACGGCGATACCGCGCGGGGCCATCACCAGCCCGGCGGTACTCGCGGGATAGCCGAGCAGATGTTCGAGGAACAAGGGCTGCAGGGCAATTGTGCTCAGCATGCCGACGCCAAACGCCATGATCATGAACGTGGCGGTGGCGAGGTTGTGATCCTTCAGCAGATCGAGACGAAGAATGGCATCGGGGCGCCTGAAACTTCTGACCACAAACGCGATGAGGCAAAAGGCGGAAATGATGATGAGCGAAATGATGAAATTGGATTCCAGCCACCCGTCACCGTTACCGCGGTCTAGCAGCATCTGCAGGCAGCCGACGCCGGTTGCAAGCAGCAAGGCACCGGCCCAATCGGCGACGGCCACCACGCGCGGCGTCTGTTTGAGGAAGGCCACGATCAGCGCGAGATTGATGATCCCGATAGGCACGTTGATGTAGAACACCCACTGCCAGCCGAGATTGTCAGTGATAAAGCCGCCGACGGTCGGGCCCATGATCGGGCCCAGCAGAATACCGATGCCCCATATCGCCATCGCCTTGCCGCGATTTTCCGCTTCGAACGTATCGACCATGATGGCTTGCGAAAGCGGAACGACGCTCGCGCCGAATGCACCCTGCAGAAGACGGAATACCACCATCTGAGCCAGCGTGCGCGACTGCCCACAGAGCATCGATGCAACGATGAAGCCCGCCACGCTGAACAGGATGACGTTCTTTCGCCCGAACCGGCCCGCGAGAAAGCCGCTCGTCGGAATGATGACCGCTTCGGCGACGATGTAGGAGGTGAGAACCCAGGTGATCTGATCGGGCGTCGCGCCAAGAGCGCCCATCATGTGAGGCAAAGCGACGTTTACGACGGTCATGTCGAGAATGACCATCAGCACGGCGAGAAGGACAGCCGTCGCCGTTAGAACCTTGCTGGTCGTTGTCTCGGGCGCGGTATCAGTGAGCGCCACTGTCAGGACCTTCCGTCGTGTCGACCGTAACAGTCGCCGACGCCCCAATACGCAATTCGGGATCACCGGGTTTAGACGTCAGTGCCACGTGAACCGGAAATCGTTGCGTTGTTTTCACCCAGCTGCCGGTGGAATTCTCCGACGGCAACAGGGAAAAAGCGGAGCCGCTTGCGGGGCTGACGGATTCCACGACGCCGGTAAATTCATGTGACGGAAAGAGATCGATATCGATCGTCGCTTTTTGGCCCGGCTTGATGCGTGCCAAATCCGTTTCCTTGAAGTTGGCGTCAACCCACCATTGCGACGTGTCGATCAACGGAAAAAGACTGACGCCTGCCCTTGCTATTGAGCCGGCTCGCACGCGCACTTTGCCGATGATGCCGTCGACCGGAGCCTTGATCGTCGCATGATCGAGTTCGAAGTGTGCTTGGTCGACGCCGGCTTGAGCTTGATCGATGTTTGCCTTCGCCGCCGGCGATTGTGCAGCGGCGCCGGTCGCTTGTTGTTTTGCAAGAGCGAGGCGCGCTTCTGCCGTCTTCAATGCAGCCTCGAACGGCGTCGGATCGAGCCGCACGAGCACGTCGCCGGATTTGACGTGTGTGAATTCCTTGGCGTCGACCTCTGTAACGAGACCCGATGTCAACGGCGCGATCTGCACCATGTTGGCTTCAACGTAGGCATTATCGGTCGAGGGATAGAGCGTCGCATATTGCCAGTAGCTATAACCGGCTATCGCGATGATCAGGACCGCGACCAATCCCGCGATTGCGGGCCAGCTCCGCAGAAAGCCGCTCTTTGGTGGAGGCGCCGCCTCAACATTTGTGACGTTGGGTTTGATGGATTTTTTTTGATCCTGCTGCACTTTGGAATTCTTTTGTCCTTGCGGCATCTTCGAAGATGCGTTCTGCATGCGGCCCTCATTCTGCTTGTGGTCGGCAACTCATCCCGGCGCCGATAGTTGCCGTTTATCAATTGGCCGCGGCGAACCACGTACGCCGCTTTTTCTTGGCACTGACTATAATCTGCCGGGTATTTATCGTGCATGTGTAGGAATAGCTGGGATCCTTTCGTCGCAGCATCGCAGCATGAATTACCTCGGACGGGTTCTTAATAGTAGGCTGAAGGGCGAAGTTGGGCATGAAATTCATTGCGAAAGGGAAGATAGGATAAACACTTTTTAAGGTGCCGGCCCAGGCTGCGGAAAGCGCGCTCGCTGTATCACGGAGGCTTGGGATGTGGGACGCGCGCATCTCCCAAACGACAACAACGATGGGCTATCAAAGTTCAAGGCGCTCGCCCGATGGCACCGGCTGTGTGCTCTCCAGAAGCCTATGCAACGAATAGATATTAACGGGCGGATGGAACTAACCGGTCCCGACCAGCGTCATGCGTTCGACAGGCGCGATGGGAGGTGTCCGATGTCGCTATCTGGTCGTGCGGTACCTTCAAATCCTGCCGCGTCTTCGGAAAAGCGCGGCGGTGCCCGTTGGACCCATAAGGCCCGAAAACTCCGCGCATTATTGGGCACACTCGCAACCAGGCGACCGGCGTGGCGTCGTGGCTTACGCGGTACGCGCCCGATCTCTTCCCCCGAAACGCCCCTGTCCTTATCCGCCAACTTTTTTGACAAACGTACGCATCTTCAAAAGTATTGTGAGCACGCTTTAGATGCGCACACGATCGAAGATGCCATTTTCTGGCACAGCGAAATCATCAACGAGCTTTCCGTCGAGATCCATTCGGTCGGCGCAAAACCTTGGTCGGAGCCGATGAAGGCGCAAACCGTCGCCGATCTATCGGAACTGCAGAGCCGGCACGGCGCGATCTTGCACCGGCTGACGGGGATTGTGGCGCGAAACGAGCAATTCATCTGGCAGCCGCAATCACTCTGTAAAAAGTGAGCCGCAGCGCGCTTACAAAACGGCGCTCGCGCTGCCAAGCGGCGCCGCTCACGGCAGGGCGTTAGCGCGAGAAAACCTTCTCCGTAAGCGACCGGCGCCGCGCAGACTTCGCGCGTTGTTCCTCGCTCGCCAAGTCATCGCGGAGTTGCGACAGCTTCATCCTCAAGCTCTGATAGTCGGATTCGATCGCAGTTTTCGCCAGACGGATCTCATGAAACGACCGTTCGCTTGTTGGACTGCCCAGACGGAGCGCGTGGGCTCGTTGCAAACGGCCGACGGATTCAATCAAGTTATCCAATCGCGAAAGGCAGCCGCAAATGACGCTGTCGCTGTCCTGAGCCACGTACAATCCTCTCTATGATGAACTTAGGCTGCCTTATGTGGACGAAAATCGGATGAATAAACTTCGTCCAGCACTTGATGCAGTTCATGCCGCGCTTGCTTCAGATGCCCCGAGCAATCCTCGCGATTAATCTCGGCAAACGCATTGCCTTTCTTCAGTTCCTTCTCGAGCTCGTATACGGCCCTGAGAACGTCATAGACCTGATTGATCGCTTTTTTACGCATGACGCCTGCTCCGACATTGTCTTCGCGGCGGTAACAGTTCGGACACCCCTCTAGTTCCGTGCACGGCGTTTTGCGGGCCAAAATAAGCAAAGTCATCGCTTGAAATCTCGATCACGAATTGATGGTGCGTCGCAACTCGGCCGCATTCGGAACCTGACTTGAGCGCGTTCAACAGAGTTCGCGCAGGCGACCGATCAACGGAAAGCGATGCTTGGCATTCGTTTTCCGTGCACCTCCCCGTTTTCCCGGGGGCGGCGGGGAGGTGTGTTGGACGAAGAGCCAACCGGAATGCGTCGTACGGCCTGAAACGGGGAGGCTGAGATGACTAGATTTCGCGTGCGTATTTGGTGCGAAGCCTGCTGGGGAGATCCGGAAGGGTGCTTCGGTGGGGTTTCCGAGTTGATGCCGAGCTGTTTTGAAACGCGTGCAGAAGCTGAAGAGACGGCCCTCGAATATTGTGGCAGCTTGCCCTACGGCTATCGCGTCGAAGAAGCAGGCGAGCACGTCGATCCGGTGCCGGTATCGGTGGACGCACCGCGCATCGATCTGCCGATTCAATAATCCCACACAAAAAAAACCCCGGCGGGGGCACCGCCGGGGCTACACCAGCTAGGAGATGTCGGCTCGAGGAACGAGGCCGACAACGAGATATTGCTTCAGTTACATCGTCGTGGCGAGACATGAATCGGCTAACTGTCCATCAGGCCTATGCCATTTGACCTACAGGCAAATTCGTTTGATCCACAACGCGAGACGCACTCTTGCCAGCAGGCGGAAATCCAGGATTCGCTGGAGCGTTGTCTGGAACGATCTGATCCGCTCGCCATTCCTTAGATCATGGAAAATGGAACGAACGATCCCCCGCGCACGCCGTATCCGACGCAAGAACCCGGACAACTGCCGCCATTGCCTCCGCAACCCAGGGAACCGGAGCAACCGCAACCCATCCGTCGCGAACCACCGGAAAAGCCCGAGAGGGAGCAATAATCCCGAACGGGTCCGCCCGTGCGTTGCGCGCTGGGCGATTCCTACTGCCGCATGCAGTACATTGTATCCGACACGGCCTCGGCTTCTTCCAAGAGCGCCTCGGCTAACGCCGCGGCCTGCGTCACGCTCAAGCCATAGGCTGGTTCGTCTTCAAAACGGATCATGACAACAGGCTCATGACGGCCGTGCCCGACGGCATACCGCTTGGGAATTTTCGTCAGGTGATTGCCCGTCAAGACAGGAAGTGCAGCAACAATTTCCGCAAGCGCCGCGATCGCATCGGGCCCGAGGCTGACCGTGCGCGCGCTGCCGGCAGAATCCGCAAGCGCGATTTCCAATCTTGACGTCTCGTTATTGAAATGAGAGCGCGTGATCACTTCCGCAGAGAATATCTTCGCCATGGCTTGCTCCTGCCCCGCCTCGTAAGGGCTAGCAAGATTCGCGCTCTGGGAAGTCTCCTCTCCGCGGTTGACCACAAGAAGAAAGGCCCTCACGGGCCTTTCGCAGTAAGTTATCGGTGGGCAACGCCAGATTAGAGGCCGTTCGACCAGCTATCGATTTCCTCTCGGGCCTTATCCTTCGCATAGCCATACCGCTGCTGAAGGATGCCTTCGAGCTGCTCGCGATTGCCGTTGATCTTTGTAAGGTCATCGTCCGTGAGTTGGCCCCACTTTTCTTTGACCTTGCCCGTGAACTGCTTCCAGTTGCCTTCGATACGGTCCCAATTCATTCGCAACCTCCTCTGTTGTGCGATCTCATCTGTGAGAGTCGAACGTGCAGACAAGCTCCCTGGTTCCGCGGCCACAGAAAAGCCGCGTGCGGACAGATGAATTTTGCCCGGAACGTAAGGTGTTACACGTTCACGCTTGTCCCAGTTCCATTTCGGAGGCGGCGCGTTTCTCAATTTCTCCCGATCCGGTCCGGTTGCTTCACGTATGCGCTTCTGGAGGGAGCGGAGGGTTTCAACGCGGATGGTCATCACTTCCCCTCGACGCTTTCGACATGAAGCGAAATGGGGCACTTCCAGAGGGAAACCCCCATGCCGATCTTTCAATACGGTCAGCTCAACACGACCGCGCTCGTCGTTGCTGACGTTCGCGCGCCTTGGTGAACGCATGCGTTCAATTTCTTGTCATGAAAGCACATGGTGCGCCGTACACGGAACTAAGTAGTGTCCGCAGACATTGAAAAATCACAATGCGTAACGGTGTCAACGAACCCGCCGATTTTCCTCATCGTCATCGCATTTAACTTATGAAGGAAAGCCCGATGCATCCCTGGATGGCGCTATGGATATGGTCGATGGCAATGTCGCGCATCTCCCGCGATGCTATTTTGGGCACCTCGCAAATCGCTGAGGCGGGAGAGGTGGATACGTCAGCGCGAACACCACAGGCCGTCATCCGCGTCGGAGACTATCTCCAATCCGACCTGATCGCGCGTCCCTTGCCCGGAACACTGCTCGACCGCCTTGCTGATCTTTATTGGACGGAGCGCGATTCAGAACTCGCGATTTGATTTCCCTATTCGATGAGTGACAGAGCGAGGGGATGTTGTCGTGAGGACAGCGTTCCGGCAGTCTCGCAATGCCGGAACGCTGAGCGGGGGTGCAACAACCCACTTGACGCTATACCTGTACGCGGTTGTGCTACCTTCACACGTATCGCGCAGGTATGAGTTGCCGAGCGCT
>Ga0164242_10008469_pt1 | contig 11161 bp, 7 predicted proteins | sample OricomgcompostMG_FD_108783 | JGI IMG/M metagenome (GOLD analysis project Ga0164242, IMG submission 108783) | Miracle-Growth compost microbial communities from Emeryville, California, USA - Original compost - Miracle growth compost (MG) ...
CGGTCGGGCTGCACTCCGGGTGGGACGGTCCTGGCTCGGCAGCGCGACACGAAGAGGTCGGCGCGGTCGTCGAGGGACATCTGCCGGAGGACCTGCGCTTCTTCCACCTGCGACCGACCAGCAGCCCGGATCGTGTCGAGCCGGTGGATCGCGAATACCCCGGCGGGGAGGTGTATGTCGGGCGTTGGTGGCCCCACCCCGAGGCGCTCGGCAGGGCGGACTTCGCCGACGAGATCGTCGACACCGTGCGACGGCTCGGCCCGCTCGTCGAAGTCATGTCCGGGAAGGAGCCCACGCCGACCGGGCCGGTCGACCTGGACCTGCTGGCCCAATTGGAGCGTTTCATCGCCGAGCGGCCCTATCCCGGTGGGCGCGACGCGTGGCACCAGGAGCAGCGCCGTGCGCTCGCACAGGCACTGGAGCCGGCCGGGCTCGACGCCTTCGACCTCGCGGCGTTCCGCAGGCTGCTCAGCGGACGCGCCTACGGTCACCCCGGCGCGCACTCGGTGCTGCAGGCCGGGCTGGCGACGATGGACGCGGCCGGACTGGACGGGTTCGCCCGTGCCCTCAAGGAGTTGCTGTGGGGTGACGGCGACGACGTCGCTCGCATCGAGCACATCCTGGGTGACGGCATGCCCGCCCCGGGGCTCGGCGAAGCCGTTGTGATGAAGCTGATGTCGATCGTGCACCCGGGGCGTTACCTACCGATCCATTCGCTCGGCGGCGCGGACGGCAAGATCGCCGTCGCCCGGGCGGTCGGCGTCGAGCTGCCGAAGATCGACAGCCCCAACCGGGCCCGACTGCACGTGGTGATCAACGACCGGCTGCGTGCGCGGCTCGAACCGCTGCTGCCCGGGGATCCTTGGGGCCAGGTGCAATTCGCGCTCTGGTTGCTCCACAAGGGTGAGTCGGTCGCCGACCCCGAGCGGGATCTGATCGCCGAGGCGGCAGCCGAGCTGCTGGTCGACGAGGACTTCCTGCGCGAAGTCCACGGCCTGCTGGAGGACAAGAAGCAGGTCATCTTCTACGGCCCGCCCGGCACCGGGAAGACCTATCTCGCACAACGGCTGGCGGCTGCCCTGCAGCCGGACTCCACCAAGCGGCAGGTCGTGCAGTTCCACCCCTCGACGTCCTACGAAGACTTCTTCGAGGGCTTCCGGCCACGGCTGGACGCCGACGGCCAGATGGTCTACGAATTGCGCAAGGGGCCGCTCGCGATGCTGGCCGAAGCCGCCGAGGCGGACCCGACGACGCCGCACATCATGCTGATCGACGAGATCAACCGTGCCAACCTGCCGCGGGTGTTCGGCGAGTTGCTCTACCTGCTGGAATACCGCTCGCAGTCGGTCATGACGTCATACCGCCCCGACGAGGGCTTCGAGCTGCCGGCGAACCTCTATTTCATCGGCACCATGAACACCGCCGACCGATCGATCGCACTGGTCGACGCGGCGCTGCGGCGGCGCTTCCACTTCGTGCCGTTCATGCCGCACGAAGGGCCGATGGAGGGCCTGCTGCGACGCTGGCTCGAGGCACACGAGGGCCCGGTCTGGGTGGCCGGTGTCGTGGACCTGGTCAACGACGAGTTGCGCCGCGCACTGCGTGGCCCGCACCTGCAGATCGGCCACAGCCACTTCATGGTGGAAGGCCTCAACGATGCGGCGCTGCAACGCATCTGGACCTACAGCATCTACCCCTTCATCGAGGACCAGTTCTACGGCCGCGAGGACGTCCTGCGGACGTTCACCTGGCAGAGCGTGCTGGAGCGCCACGGCCCGAAGGCACGTGCCGCCGCCGGTGCGGAGCCGCCACCGGCCGCCACCACACCGTGAGCGCCGGCGAGCAACCGATGGGCGACGTGCTGCTGCGCGAGCACAGCGACAGCGCGCCGCTGCGGCTGTCCGCGACGGCGCGGGTGGCGCTGCTGGAGGCGGCCGCCGACAAGATCACCGTCGTCGCGACGACGGACCCGGAGCGGGTTGTCCTGCGCACCGGTTCATGGGTCGGCGCGCTCGTGGTGCCGGACTGCACCATCCGTGTCGAGCCGCGTGCGCCGATGGAGAACCTGTTCACCATGTTCTCGGCGGGACTGCCACCGGACGCGTGGGGGAGCGACGGCGTCGGCTGGTCCGGTGACAGTGAACTGGTCGACGGAGTGGCCGCGTTCCTGTTGCGGGCGATCGACACGGCCACCCGCCGCGGGCTGTTGCACGGCTACGTCACGCTCGAGGAGGACACCAGTGTCATCCGGGGCCGGCTGCTGGTGGATCAGCTGGCGACGCGGCCGTGGAGTGCCGCGACCCCGCCGTGCCGGTATGACGAATTCACACCCGACATCGCCGAGAACCGCCTCCTGCTGTGCGCGGTCCGGCAGGTGCTCAGCTGGCCCGATCTGCCGCCGCTGGTCCGGCGCGACGGGCTGCGCCTGGTGCAGCGCTTCGAGGGGGTCGAGCTGACGTCGCCCGACCAGCAGCAGGCCGATCTGCCGATCACTCGCCTCAACGAGCACTACGCCCCGGCACTCGAGCTCGCCCGCAAGGCGCTGGACGGCATCACGATCCGGCACCTCGGCGGCGAGCAGACCGCGCACGCGTTCATGGTCGACCTGGACGACCTCTTCCGGCGCTGGATCACCGTCGAGCTCAGCAACCGGCTGTGGCCGGACATCAGCCTGGAGGAGCGGCCGCAGTACGCCCTTGACGTGCGCGACCAATGGCATTTCACCCCCGACCTGTTGCTGCGCCGCGACCAGCGACCGGCCTTGGTGGGCAACGTCGCCTACCACCTGGCGTCCGCACGCCACGACGGCTCGGACTTCTACCCGCTGCTGGCACATGCATCGGCGCTCGGGCTGGACGCCGGCCTGCTGATCTACGCCCATGCCGACGAGCCGCCCGCACCGGAGGTCGTGGTCCGCAGCATCGGCACGCGGTTGCTGTGCGTGCCGCTGCGACTCAACGTTCCGCCGGCGCGCCTCGCCGGGTCCCTGGACACGCTCGCCGAGCTCGTGCGCGTGGTGTCCTACCCGCGGCCGGCATACCCCCAGCAGTCGTCGCCGGTCCGCTGAACCCCCGGCACCCGCCGGATCGGCATACTGGACGCCGTGTTCGCCAAACTCATCGTGGTGTTGCTCGTCATCATCGTCGGATCGTTCGTCTGGTACTTCATGAAGTCCAAGGTCACGGCGGCCCACCAACAGGTGCGTGACCGAGCCATCGAAGGCAACTTCGGCCGGGCGGTCACCGCCCGACCGGCCACCAAGCATCTGGTGATGATGGGTCGCACCCTGACCCTGGGGGCAGATCCGACACGGGCCGGGGAACTGATCACCCATGTCGCGACGTCGGACGACCGGGTCACCGACATACATCCCGAGCCGGGCGCGATCGTCATCCAGATCGACGGCTCGTACCCCCGGGTGCGAGCGCAGCTGATGGCGGACCGGACCGTGGTCGGGGTCGAGGCGATGACCTGGGAGATGGGTTTCCCGCAGGGAGCCGCGGTGTGGGACCGGATCGCCACCGCGATCAGCCAGGCGGCGACCCATCAAGGAATTCCGGTCGGCGAGGGTGCCCGGGAGTTCGCGAAGGACGAGCAGGCCTCCGGTAGGCCTGAGGTGTGGACCGTTCGCGTACCCTGAGCGCGCACCTCCGCGGCGCCGGCGAACCACCGGACGCACCATCACGAAAGGTTTCGCAAGGATCATGACCCTCACAGCTCGACGCAGCATCGCCTTCGGCGTGGCGCCGGCCGTGCTCGCCGTGGGAGCCGTCGCAGGATGCAACAACGGCGCACCCTCCGTTCAGGCGCCACCTGTCACCGCAGCCTCGACCGCACAGTCCACCTCGACCGGCACGGACCCGGGCGTGCCGACGGTCGCACCGACGGACACCGCACCGACCGACACCGCACCGACCGACACCGCATCGACCGACGACCAGGGTGTGCCGACCATGTCCAGCGCTCCGTCGTCGGCCACCGGTGACCCGGCCAAGGTCTGCACGAAGGACCCCGACAGCTTCAGCACACCGGCCGTGCTGGCACCCAGCACCAAGAAGACCACCTGGGGCAAGTCGCTGGAGCTGTCGCAGAAGTACTCCGGCGCCGTGACACTCACCGCTGAGAAACCGGTGGCCAAGAAGCCCGCGAGCGACGACTTCTTCGCGCCGAAGGACCAGGTCTATCTGCTGATCAAGGTCACCGCGAAGTACAAGTCGGGCGATTCGACGTTCCTCGGCAGCTCCTTCTTCACCCTGCGCGACACGCAGCAGAACGCCTGTGACCGCGACGTGCTCGGCGACGTGGTGCCGCAGCGCGAGCGCTTCTCCTCGGTGACGATCAAGAAGGGCATGTCCGCCTATGTCGGCACGCTCGTCTTCGAGGTGCCGCCGGGGCAGGACTACTCGCACTACACATTGATGTACCTGACCGACTCGTTCGACACCAAGGACGCTGCGGCGTCCATCGCCTGGACCAAATAGGGGAAGAGGGTTCCACCAGCATGACCACCACCAAGCACCGCAAGATCCTGCTCAGCATCGTGCCGATGGCGCTCGCCGTCGGTGCCGTGGCCGGCTGCAACGACAGTGCGCCGTCGGTCCAGGCTCCGCCGGCGACCACGACCAAGGCCGCGACGGCGCAGTCGACGGGGGACAGCACCGGCGACGGCGTGCCGACCGTCGCACCGACCGACTCCGAGGAGTCCAGTGACACCGGTGTTCCGACCGTGTCGCAGGCGCCGACATCGGCCACCGGTGATCCGGCCAAGGTCTGCACCACCGACGACAGTTACAGCACCCCTGCCGCGGTCGCACCGAGCACCAAGAAGGCCAAGTGGGGCAAACCGCTGGACGTCACCCAGAAATACGAGGGCACCGTCACGATGACGCCGGCCAAGCCCGTGGCGAAGAAGGCCGCGGAGGACGACATCTTCGGGCCCGACGACGGCCAGGTCTACCTGCTGGTGAAGGTGACCGTGAAGTACAAGTCCGGCAACAACAGCGTCTTCGGCGGCACCGACTTCACCCTGCGCGACGCGGCGAACAACGTCTGCGACTTCAACTCGATCGCCGACATCGTCCCGGAGCGCGAGCGCTTCTCGGTGGTCACCATCGGCAAGACCAAGGAGAAGTCGTACGTCGGAACGCTGGTCTACGAGGTGCCGAAGGGCCAGGACTACACCAAGTACACGCTGCTCTACCTGCCGGGTCTGGCGGACAACAGCGACGCGTCCGTCGCCTGGACGAACTGACTCCTGACGGATGCGCGCAGCGGGTATGACGCTGAGCCCCGCTGACCTGCAGCGTCGCACGAGGCTGCGGCGGATGCGGCTGATCGCCGGCTCGCTGCTCGTGGCCGCGGCGATCGTCTTCGTGCTGACCCACGACCGCGGCGGGGTGTGGGGATACGTCAACGCGGCCGCCGAGGCGGCGATGGTCGGCGCGGTCGCCGACTGGTTCGCGGTCACCGCGCTGTTCCGGCACCCGCTGGGGCTCAAGGTGCCACACACGGCGATCATCCCCGAGCGCAAGGACAGCATCGGGCACAGCCTCGAGGACTTCGTCACCGACAACTTCCTCACCGCGGAGAACGTCCAGCAGCGCCTGGCGACCGCGCAGGTCCCCCTGCGGGTCGGCCGATGGCTGGCCGACCCGGCCAACGCCGCCCGGGTGGTGACCGAGTCGGCTCCGGCACTCGCCAAGGGCATCGACTCCATCAGCGACGCCGAAGTGGGGGACTTCCTGGGCCGGGTGCTGTTGCCGCGGCTCGCACGCGAGCCGGTGTCACCACTGCTGGGCACCCTGCTCGAAGGTGTGGTGCGCGACGACTCGCACCGTCAGGTGGTCGACCTGGTCGTCCGCGAACTGCACGACTGGGTGCGCGACAACGAGCAGACCGTGACCTCGCTCATCGGCAGTCGGGCACCCTGGTGGTCACCACGGTGGTTGGACGACACGGTCGCCGCCCGGCTGCACGTGGAGCTGGTGCGGTGGCTGGCCGACATACGCGACAACCCCGACCATCAGGTGCGTCGCGCGATCGACGACCTGCTGGCAAAGCTCGCCGACAACCTGCAGAACGACCCCGCGACCATGGAGCGCACCGAGACCCTCAAGGTGCGGGTGCTGTCGCATCCTTCGGTCGGCGATTCGCTGGTCGGCATGTGGCAGTCGGTCAAGCGGGTGGTCGTGGAGTCGCTGAACGACCCGGACAGCGACCTGCGCGAGCGTCTCGCGCGGGCGATCTGCGACCTCGGCAACCGGATCGTCACCGACGACGGCCTGCGGGCGTCGCTGGATCGCCGGCTCGGCGAGATCTCCGGGCACGTCGTCACCACCTACGGGCACGAGATCTCGACCGTCATCTCCCAGACCATCGAGCGCTGGGACGGCGATGAGGCGTCCCGTCGCATCGAGTTGCACGTCGGGCGTGACCTGCAGTTCATCCGGATCAACGGCACCGTCGTCGGCGGGCTCGTCGGGCTGGTCATCTACTCGCTCGCGCAGTTGCTCTGAGCAGGCGCCCAGCCACGGTCAGACGGCGTCGACCGTCAGCTCCGCGAGCGTGGTCCACGGCTTGCCGTGCTGCTCGCTCAACGCCTGCAGCATGAGGTAGCGGCCGGTCACCGGCGCGGGGAAGGCCGCGAACTTCAGCTGGAAGCCGGAGGGCAGCGTGCCGGTGGTCACCGGGGCGCCCCACGCGCTCACGTCGTGCGAGGCCGCGACCGCCGGGTCGTCGGTCACATAGACGGCGTATTTCGCGATCTGGCCGTTGGCCGCTCCCGGGTTGGTTCCTTGCCGCGGGAGGATGTGTACGCCGCAGACCGACTGCGCCGAACCCAGGTCGACGGCGATCTCGTGCGGCAGCGGCGCGTCTCCCGAGGACCAGGCGGTGCCCCAGAACGTCGAGCCGTCGCCGTCGATGGCGTCACGGCCCGGCGAGTCGTCTCCGACTGTCTCCTGACTGTCCACCCACAACAGCGCCTTCGGACTCTGCGGGTGGGCAGTGCACGAGGTGCTGGCGGTGATCGGGGTGACTCGGGTGTATGTCGAGCCGCGCTGCCGCCAAGAGGTGACGATCCGCAGCGGCACGTCACCGATGCCGTTCGCGCCCGGGACAACCGTCAGCCGCACGGTCGTCGACCCACCGGGTGCCAGGGTCGTGATAGCCGCAGGCGTGCTGGTCACGGTCCATCCGTGCGGGCCCTCGATCGTGACCGTGGCATCGGCGATCTTCGCCGACGACAAATTGGTCACGGTTGCGTCCACCGTCGCAGCCTGCCCGCTGACCAGCATCGGCAGCGGGTCGACGGCAACCGCGAGGCCGGACTGTTCGACCTGCCACACAGTCGCGGACTGCGCGTCGGGCAACTCCTGTGTCACCGATGTGCCGGCCACGTGCAGTGGCAGTTGCACGATGGCGTTGGTCAAGGTGTAGCCGCCGTCGGCCTTGCGCAGCCACCATTTCTGCAGGTTGCGTCCCGGGTCACAGCGCGTCGCCTGTGGGGCGATGCCGGCGGAGGTCGGCACGCCGAGCCACAGCGTCGTGCCGGTGCCGACGACGTCCAGGCAGCGGTCGGCGCCGGTGGACACGGTGTAGTAGCCGTCGGTCGTCGGGGTGAGGGTCCAGTTCTGTTCCTCGTCGGTGTCGGCGGTCACCGGTTCCGAAGTTCGTGCCGGCGCGTTCAACGAGGCACCGTTCTCGGTCCGGATGGTGTAGGTGCCCGCGGGGAGCGGCTGGTAGTCGACGTTCTGCCATGCGGGACCGTTGCCCAGTTCCGTTCCCAGAGCCCGGAAGTCGGCATACGACACGACGGGCCGCTCGCTGCCCCACGTCGTCTGGGCGACGAACCGCAGGGTGTCGTGGACCTTGGCCTCCATGGTGTTCTCGGTGTCGCCGGCGCCGTTGTCCGGCCAGACCGACAACTTGGCGCCGAGGACCTTCCCGGGCCCTGCCGCCGCGGAGACGGTCTGACCGGAGAAGTTCAAGGGGGTCCAGTTGTTCGCCCACAGTTGAGGAACATCGGGTGAGTACGAGCCGCGCACGAAGTACAGGCTCTGGCTGGAGTTCATCAGGTCGTGGCCGTCGGCCAGCAGTTTCGCGGGTGTGCGGCCGCTGCCGATCCAGTGCTCGACGATGACGTCCTGGTTGAGCTTGACGACGTTGGGGATGGAAGGTATGCCGTCGTTCCAGATCCGCAGCGTCTTGCCCTTGCTGCGCACGTAGGCGTCCACCCGATTGATGAAGTCGACGAATGCGTCCTGCGGGGTGGCCGTCGGGCCGAACTTCTTCTTGGCGTATGCAGCGATCTGCGGGTATTGGTCGTATGCCGAGCCGAGCATGTACTCGTCGGCTCCCATGTGCCAGTACGGAGTGTCGAAGACACTCATGTACTCGTCGAAGAGATCGGTGACCATCTTCAGCGCTTCCGGTTTGGTGATGTCGAGTCGGTCCGGCTGCGCCTGCCCGGCTTCGTTGGTCAACTGCAGCTCCGGGTAGTTGAACAGCCACGGCGACATGTGCCCGGGGGAGTTGACCTCGGGAACGATCTCCACATGGTGGCGTTTGGCGAACGCACTGATCCGCCGGGCCTCGGAGCGGGTGAAGTAGCCCCAGAAGTTCGCCTTGGGGTAGGCGGTGGACGTGATCTTGGTCTCCATCCAGAGTTGGTTGAGCTTGTAGTAGCTCATCTCCTCGATGGCACGCTCGATGTACTCGACGGAGACCCGGATCTGGCATGCGCAGATGCCGACACCGCGTTCGGAGTACTTCGGGATGTCGACCGCGGTTCCGGCCGGGATCGAGTAGGTGGTGCCGGCCTGCGTGGCCCATTGCATGACGGTGCGGGTGCCCCAGTAGAGGCCGGTCGTGGTGCGCGCGCTGATCTCGATCCCGTCACCGACCGTGATGGAGTAGCCCTCGGCGCCCAGGTCGGCAGCGTCGGCGTCCAATCGCAGGGCTATGTCGTGGGCGGTCGCATGGCCGGGTCGGGCGACGACCTGGAAGCCGAGGATGTCGTGCAGGTCGGTGGCGGCCTGCGCTGCGACCTGGACGGCGCCACCGGTCGCGACGACGGCCGTGGCCCGGCTGAAGTGGTATGGCGTCGCCGCGTTCGGCTTCCAGTGCGCCAGCCCGGGGATCGACCGGGGAGAGCCGTTGGTCGCGGTGGCGATGGATCCGGCAGGGACCTTGCCGGACGGCGTGTTGTCGACTGCACGAGCCGGCGTGAGCCACACCAGCCCCAGAGCGAACGCGACGAGAGCGATGACCAGTGAGCGGATGGCGTTCCTCATACGGAGTCCCTTGCGGTTTGGTGTCGGGAAATATCCGGTCTTAAGCAGGTTGACCAGCGAAGATGTGATGTTAGCGCTAAGCTTTTGACCCCCGCAAGGGCCAGATTCGGCGTCCGGCGGACGTGCGCCGTGTCGATCTACACTCGTCGCGACGGGCGAGATGAGTGGGTGAATCGACGGAGGTGGCCGCAGGTGCCCAGGCCCAAGCGGGTGGGTGGCGTTGGTGCCGCCGGCGGTCGCGGCCGTGTTTCGATGGCTGACGTGGCACAGGCTGCCGGCGTTTCGGCCCAGACGGTGTCACGTGTGCTGAGCGGGCGAGGCATTGTTCGCGACAGCACGCGGGCTGCGGTCGACGACGCTGTTCGCAGACTCGGCTACCAGCCGAACCTCGCGGCCCGCACACTGGCGACCGGGCGAACCCGGCGGTTGGGCATCATTCTCACCGAGTCCACGAGCACTGCCCGGATCATGGTCGAAGCAGGTGCGCAGGCCGCTTGCCGCCGACTGGGCTACCGGCTCACGAGTGCGGTGGTGAGCACGACGGGCATCCGGAGTCTGCGGCGTGCCGCGGACCAATTGCGGTCGGACGGCGTGGAGGGGATTATCGTCGCAGCGCCCGTCACGGCACGAGATCGTTGGACTCCCAAGGGTTTTCCGGTGGTGAGCTTGGACGATGCATCGGCCGGCTCGCCGGAGTTCGTGACCGATCAACGCGCGATCGGGCGGCTGGCCACCGAGCACCTGCTCGAGCTGGGCCATCGAACCGTCTGGTGTGTCTGCGGACCCGCGCAATGGCCCGAGGCGAAGGCCAGGGTGGAAGGGTGGCACGCTGCCTTGACGGCGGCGGGCGTGGTCGTCCCAGAGGTGCTCCACGGGGACTGGACGCCGCACGAGGGTTATCGCATGGGCCGCCTTCTCGCCGAAGATCCCTCGGTCACCGGCATTTTCGCAGCCAGCGACGAACTCGCGATCGGCGCGATGCACGCGCTCTGGGACGCCGGCCGCGCGGTGCCGGACGAGGTGTCCGTGGTCGGCGTGGACGACATACCGATCGCGGCGCACCTGTGCCCGCCACTGACCACCGTCCGGCAGCCGTTCGCGCGATTGACCGATGCCGCCGTCCGATTGTTGGTGTCGAAGCTGGAGCATCGCGCGGCGTCGGCCGGCGACGACGGTCTGGACACCCAACTGACCCGACCGTCCCTCATCGTCAGATCGAGCACCGCGGCACCGGCATCGGGGACCGACGGCACGCACCGGTCGAGGGTTGCGCAGGTCGATGCGTCCGGCGCGGGTGGGCGCCGCGTTCGTTGAGCCAGCCGTACCCTGGAGGGTTCCAGGTGCCGAGCCGCATCCCGGCGCCGGTGACCGGGTATGTTGACGGAACTTGCGGCGCAGGCCGTGGTGACCGCGCTCCCGCGACCGGTGGTCGACGATCGCGGTGCTGCCGAGTCCCGCGCGGAGAGGTTGGTTGACCGATGACATCGTTGCGACGGCGCGTGCTCGACAGTCTCCCCGAGCGCCCCCGTAACGGTCTGCGCCGCGTCCGGCGCGCGATGAACGAGTTGCAGGGCAAACCGGGGCGGCCGCCCAAGAAGCCGCCCGTCCGCGTGGTCGGCGTGGTGGAGCGCCTGGTCGAGAACCAGATCGTCGGCTGGGTGATGGTGCCGGTCTCCGCACCACCGGCACCGGTGACACTGCACGTCGGCGGCATCGAACTGTCCTCCACCTATCCGACACCGGGCGGCTCACTGTCCCGCATGCTGATCACCCAGGAGAACGAAGGCCCGCGCACCGCCGAGGAGACGGCCGTCCTCAAGAGGGCGGTGGGCGACGGGGTCGCCTCCCGCCGCGCGGACGGGCGCCGC
>Ga0164242_10008470_pt1 | contig 11160 bp, 14 predicted proteins | sample OricomgcompostMG_FD_108783 | JGI IMG/M metagenome (GOLD analysis project Ga0164242, IMG submission 108783) | Miracle-Growth compost microbial communities from Emeryville, California, USA - Original compost - Miracle growth compost (MG) ...
ACTCTATCATTTACAACACCTCCTGATAACATATTTTGGAATTCTTCATTCAATCCCAATTTATCTAAAATTGAAGAATATGCTCTACTATGAATCACCTCAACTCCTCCAAACACAGCACCCATATCTGCAATTTCAGGTTGAGGAATAAGTTTACCAATATTTGACCAATAAGATTTCACTGCAACTTCAACTTGTGAAATCATCAAGATTGCACGTTTTATAACTTCTTTTTCATTTGGTTCAAGTTTAGTTTTATAATCTTGAATGTCTGATTTAAAATTGAATTCCTTATGTGTCCAATGTGAAGCCCACATGGACTCAATTAAAGGATCAGTTATTTTGTGATAAACGAATGGCTTGTAATTCCTTCTTTCCTCAAAGATTGACATTTTTTAATAAGTATATAAAAAGATAATAAATAATTGTTTCCTTAAATCAAAGTTGAATGTTTGTATTGTGTCCTCAACAACATAACAACATCTTGTGCATCCTCTAATGCTCTATGTGAAACTTCATCAGATGAAAACATTGCTCTTTTCTTACATTGTGATAATGAAGGCAAAGTTTCATCTTTATTCCAATTAACAAATAAAAATGATGGATCAATAGTTCTACGTCTTACATTAATTAACTTGTTCCATTCAGGTAATCTTTTTAAAAATTGAAGATCAAATGAAGCAACATTTGCACCTGCAACATTAATTGAAATATATGTTTTATTTTCTGCAGTTTTAAAATTATTTTCTTTAAGAAAATTAAAAAAAGCCATTGCTAAATCTTCAGCATAAACAATTTTTGGTTGAAGTTTATTTGTATAATCCTCAGAAAGAACTTTAAAAATTTTTTGATTCAATTGCAATGCATAAGCTTCACCTTGATATACTTCATGTTTTACAAAACATTGAAATGAAGGTAATTTATTTAAAGGTGTATCCTCATTGGTATCTTCAATAATTGCAGCAAATTCAATGATTTGACAAGTTTCAGGATTTAATCCTGTCGTTTCAAGATCTATAGACACATATTTCATAAAGTGTATAAAATTATTATTTCAAATATAAAGTTATAAAGTTATTTTTAAAAATTATTTCTTTAAGAAATCTCCTACTTTTAATTTTTCTCTTGCATCTTTCACAACATTTAAAACTCCTTGTCTTTGCTTATCACTCAACAATAAAATTTCATTTATTTGTTTCAATTCTCTAAATACTCCTAAGTTAGGATCATAAGAGCATTCAAGTGCAATATTTTTAGGGCCTAATCTATTTTTCAATAATAATGCTGTACATTTTTGTTCTAAAAACATTTCATGATCTTGTGCATAAGTAATTAATAAGTCTGCAACCTGAAAAGGCTCAATTGCCTTTCCTATTGTGTCAATATTATTTATTTTAGTATTAAATCCAGAACGATTCGTTTGAAAAACTGTAAGCAAAGGTAATTCTTCTTCATTTGCAAGGTCTCTAAGATCTTCAGCTATATATTCAAATTTTTCATTATCATCTCTTGCTCTTCCATGTGACCACTTCAATTGATTTAAAGAATCAACACAAATCATATCAGGAAAAAACCCAGTTGATTTCAGCCAATCTAAATCTGTTCTAAGGTTGTCAACCGTTGCAAGAGTTGCTCGTTGCTCTAATAATCTAAAATTTCCTAAATTTGAATCAACAATTCTTCCTTTTATTTTATCCTTATAAAATCTCAATTCTTCTTGCTTCACATCCATCACACCCGCAATATATCTCCTCAATATATCAACACCACCTATTTCATAAGAAAAAAATGCAACATTTTTTCCTAAAGAGTTTGCATGTCTTGCACATGCTGTAAGCGCTGCAGTATTATGAACAACAGTGAAATCTTCTAATAAAAACATCCTATCAGGATCAGAATCAGATAATGTGAACCCATAATATTTTCCTATGCCTTTTTCAACAAGAGAAATTTTATATATGTTTTGATATTCTGCATATTTTTTTATACCATAAAGATTTTCTTTTTCACCATTGCTTAAATTCAAATAATCTGATACTTCAATACAAATTGTATTTTCATTATGTAAATTAGTTTCAATAAGCGGAAATGAATTTTCTTTTCTTCTATATAAAACTAAAATATGTGATTTATTTACGATATAACTTATTCCTCTATCCTGTTGAATCTCATACATTTCTTCCTCCCCTTGTGCAAGAGATGTAACATTCCTTTCTTTACCATCAGGACCCAATAATTTATCATTTATTTGTATGTCTTCAACACTTTTTAATGTCCCATCATACATGATCAATTTTGTTCCTTTTGCAAAACACTTACCGAAGTTCGAACTAGCAACCATGACAACTAAATTGCCTGATCCTGGGCCTCCTTTTGTTGCTTTGTTGAATGAAGGAAATGGAAGTTCAACTGGTCTATGAAGAATATCATCTTGATAAATTTTTTCATAATCAGTTTTTAGATCATAAGTTTTTCTTGTATTTAAGCCTGAATATTTGAATGCTTCAAGTGATACTTTTTTTGCTTTTGCAAAATCACCATCTTCTAAACATTCCTTCATCTTTTCCATTTCTAATAATGCATGTTTTGAGAAACAAAATTTCCTTGCATTATCAACTACAAAATCTCTATCATCTAATGATATTTCATTTATTTTTTCAAGAATAGGATCATAGACAATCATCTTTTCATTCTTTGATGTTAGCAATATTCTAACATTATCAATGATAGGAATGGATGAATATGTTTCAATATATTCTTTTATACAATCATAAATACGCCTTAAATAAACATCAGAAAAATATTCTGATTTGATGATTGGAACAATAGATAAAGAAAATACTCTATCTTTTATTAGGAGTGATAATAATTTTATTTGAAATTCATTGCCATATTTTGATAAATCTCCTCCATGAATCAATTTATCAGTATTTTCTTTTTTAAACTTTTTTAATGTATCAGTTGTTGATTTTTTCTTTGTCTTTTGTGTCTCTTCAGTATTGTTTGATTCATTAGGCATTTTAAATTTTTTTACACTATGATTTCTTTATTTGTTCTAACAAAAACAAATGGTTGAAGAAATCTATCAGGATTAAATGTTTTTATTCCAGACTGACCATATATTTTATAAAAAGAATCTTTTATAATTTTCATCCTAGCAGAAAGTTTTGAAAACTGTCTATTTTTCTGCTCTTCTAATTCTTGTCTTAATAATTCTATATGATTTAATTTTAAACAGCTTTCATCTAATTTCATGATTCTATATTTCAAAATTAGAGATTGTCTCGTATCACTTTCTTTTAATAATTCAATATGTTTGTGATATTTTTTTTGAAGGTCAATAAGATTGATTAACTCAATGTAATTGTAGAAATCTTCAATAGATTCTAAATGTACATTGGAACTTAATTCATTCAAAAATATTCCCTCAAAAGTTTTTATTCCTATAGATTTTGTATTTTTTATTTCATCGGAAGTATCTCCTAATATAATCTTTCTAAAAATGTAATTTTTAGGAATAATTTTAAATTCATCTTCAAATCTATTTTTATCATACAATTTTTTTGTATGCCAATTATAAACAGAAATATTATCATTTATCAACTGCAAATAATCTTTATCAGTTGAAGTGATAATAACATCATATTCTTTTTGATTTTTTAATGCTATATATGAGATAATATCATCTGCCTCACAATATGGTACTACACACACTGAAACAGGCAACAATTTAAAAAAATCATATACTTGTTTCAATTGCCTTTCAAATCCTTGTTGATCTTCATGTTTTACAAATTCATCTTTATTATCATCACCTTCTAACATCACAATTTTTGAAGATCTTCCTTTTATTCTTCTTTTTCCTTTATAAGAAGGATATAATTTACGTCTTCTTTCTCCTGCATTTGCACCGTCAATACAGAAAATAATTTTGTTTGGTCTAAATTTATCAACAAAGTTTCTAACTTGGGAAATTGTGGTGATATATGCTCCTATAGGATTACAATTCTCATCAGAAATGGAAGTGACAGCATTTTGTGCTATAAAAATGTTGAACCCATCAATCAATAATAACCTTTCTTTTAATTCACTCATTTATTTTATAACTTATTATTTATATTTTGAAGAATTTTACAATAAAATTGATTCTCAGTTTCGTCTAAATACCAGAACTCAACATTTTTTAAAAATGTATTTTTTGTTGCCATCACATATCCTTTAGGCCTAAAACCTATTAACATCAATGAAATCTTATGATTCGTTTTAAGCATTGTTTGCCCTTCTAATGTTTCTGGGGCATTAATAAATGAAAAGTTATCATATCTCATAAATGAACAATCCGCATCTGAAAGTTCATATGTATTTTTTAATTGTTTTAAAATTTCTTCTTGCAACAAAAAAGATAAATCATCAAATATTATACAATTGTCATCGGCATTTCTTTTATTCAAAAAATATAATAAATCAAAAAAATAATCAAAAAGGGCTGTTTTTATTAGCATTTATCTTATAACTTATTTTTGTTATGCCAAGTCCAAAGAATAAATTCGATGCCCTCATTTTCTTCATAATAAGAAAGATGTATGTTGCTTCTCATTGATGCTTTAAAGCAAGAGAATATTTTTATTTTTGACGAATAATTTTTAAAAACGATTTCAGATCTTCTTGGTGCATCAAATCGATTGGCTATTAAAATTTCAACATTCTCTAATTCATCTGTTTCGTTCAATGATTTTATAACTTGTTCTAACATCGAATCAGATAATTCATAAAAAATGATTTCATTAGTTTTTAACTCAAAAAGCAATCCATCAAGATAATCAAATAAAGTCATTTTCATTTTGCTAAATAGTATAATGTCGTTGAATGATTGTTAGAAAACCTATTATAACAACATGTTAAATAGACTGTTTGTTCTAAAGGTTTACCATATATTTTCGTATCTACATGTTCATGTGTTATGATAAATCTTTGATGGTATTCTTCCTCAATCTCATGTGGATTTGAAATATGTAATTGACAATTTTCAAATAATTTAAATTTATTTAATTCCTTGCAAATCTTTTCTTGAGCCCAATCAGATAATTTATCAAAATGTAAGACTTTTTTGTGACCTATTTCAAGTTCAAACAATAAATTAATTAAATACTCATGCAAGTTCATTTAAGATTATATTTTATTTGATTTATTTTCAAGAACCACAGCAATGACACTATCAATATTATCAGTATAATGCCAAAAGAAAATCTCTCTAAATTCTCCTTTTAAATCCTTTCTAAAAGAATTGAATTCTATTGCTGACAGCCCAATATTCATTGAAAAACTTTTTGCATATTTGATCTCATAAAAATTTACAAATTTTTCAATAAAAAAATCGCTTTCCCAATCTACAAAAAAACAATTCGAGTCACAAAGTTCATAAGTATTTTTTAATTCTTTTAAAATCTTTTCTTGTGCTGATTCAGATAATTTAGAAAACATTAAAAAATCTTCATTAAAATCATATAGAAGATTATAGAAATATTCATGCAATGTGATCATCATCTTTTCTTTAAAAGATATTTTACAATTGTTTCCCAATCAGGATATTCTTCAGTTCCAAATTGAATCAATTCACCTATAAATGACTCAGACCCATTTGTCAATCTATCATCAATCAAATATCTTCCTATATTCAAATCTTTTCTATGTGTTAAGATCAATCTTTTTTCCGCCCATTTCCCATAATATTTATCTAACCATCTTCTTTTATCAGAATATGAATCTGAGACATTGCACATAGGTGTTGAAAGAAAATAGATATCAAAATAATCACGAAGTATTTTTATTGCAGATCGCGAACCGATAATTGGCTCTAATTCATAAAATATATGATTGTTATATTCACAGATTTCATTTACTTTATTTTCCTTTATTTCATATTCTTCAATATCATCAATCTCAGGACAATAAAATTGAACTCGACCCCAAAAATCAGCACACACACCATCCATATCAACAAATAAAATATCTGTCATAAAAAAATAAAATGCTTAATGTTTACTTAAAATTTGTTTTATGTCAGAGGAGTTAATGTCTTCAAGAAATTGAAAAAGAAATCCCATATCTTTAAGATCAATATTGTTTACAGCTGTTTCTAAAAACACTATATCCTCTTTTTCATTTCTTCCTGTGAAATCAAATGTAAAATTTGAAACAGCAATCAATAATACATCTTTAGTTAGAAAAAATCTTTCATCATTTTTATTTTCTTTTGAAATTTCTTGAACAGCACCAATTTTATCTTCTAAACTTGAGATATAAAATTTATGTCCTTCACATCCTTCAATTAAAGGTAATTCATTGATTATTTTCAATTGAAATTCAGGCTCTAAAGAAGAAAATTCAATCTCATTAACATCAAAGAAACTTAATAAATCAGAGAGATATTCAAATAAAGTCATTTTTATTTTTTATTTAACTTTATCAAAATAATCTAACATAAAAATCAATCCTATTTCTTTTATAAAACTTGTGTACAAGATTTAATTCACAATTTTTAAAAAGATGAAAATTATTTATCTTTTCATTATCATTAGAATAACAATTAAATTGTTTTTCTGGGTCAATTTCAAACCAATGACTAAATGTTAATATTCCTGATGGTGGAATTCTTAATTCAAAATTTTTAAACTCATCAAAATAAGGTAATTCATGTAATATTTTAGATTTTAAATCTTCACTAAGGTCAATAAGATACACTTCTTCTGTTTGCAAAAAATCAAGAAGATCAATTAAGTATTCATATAAAGTAATTTCTTTCTTCATCAGAAGTAATAATTGTCAATTATTTTCTTTGCAAATAATTTTAAATCCTCTAATGATTTATCATTTTGATAAACTTCATGAAATCCTTCATAATCATCTAAAGAAGTTTCAGAAGAATGAGTCAAATCTCTTGTTGAATTTTTTCTGACAGCAACAGGATCTCCTTCTAATCTAATCAACAATCCTTTCTTTTCTTTTATTGCTTTTGCTTCATTCTCAAATCTAACATCATGAATTATTGTAAATTCATTCTCATCAATATTAGACAACAGTGCTTTTATCCAAACATCCTGATCAAAATGATCTCTCATTGTTTCAGTCCCTAACTTCTGCAATATTTGACCTAAAGTCATTTGAAACTCAGGAATAAAGATATTCTTGTCTTCTTGTGTCTTAACTCTCTTACCTGTCAATATAAATGCAACATCCTTTAACTTATCAGCAAATCCTTTTAATTCACATTTGTTTTTTAAGGATAAAAGATATTCTTGAACAAAAGAACAAAATGTAGTTTTTCCTGACCCAATCTTTCCTGAAACACCTATGATTTTTGAATACATTTATATGTTTTTATCTTTTGAATCCAAAACCTAATTGACCTGTTTCTTTATTGAAATCATGGGATGTAATTTTCTTTTTCATGCCATTTAGAATCTCAATTGTTTCCTCAAAAGTATTTCCTAAAACGCATACAGATTTTATGATTTCACCAAGATGTGCAAGTGAATAACCTTCAGTTTCTTTTACCCAATATTTTAAGTCTATTGTCTTTAGATCATCTTCTTTTAACTTCTTTCTAAAATAAAATTCTCTAACTTTTTCATCAGGCATTTTTATCTCATAGCGTCTATCAAATCTTGAAGGTCTATTTGTCAATCTTTCTTTTAGTTGTTCGGGATAATTTGTTGTTGCAACAATGACAATATTATCGATTTGATTTACACCATCTAAAAAGTTCAATAAAATAGTTTCTGATTCCTTATATGCTGTAAAGGTTTCCAAATCCTCTAATGTACACAAAATAGGAGTATTTGGTTGTATCACTTTAAAATATGTTGGAATGAAGTTAATAAACATTTGAAGTTGTTCAGCATTGAATAATTGAAAAACCATTCCTTTATACTTTGCTATGATTTCATGTGATAATAAATTGATCAAGGATGATTTACCTCCACCTGCAGCACCTGTTAAAAGTATGCCTCTTTTATATGTATAACCATACTTTTTGAATTGTTCTTTCCTTTGCCAAAATGTTTGAATATCCTTTAAAATATTTTCTTGATCATTATTAGGAAGTTCAAATAATTCATCTAAACAAATGTCTTTTGGTGATAAATAATAACCAATTTTATTTGATTGATTCACTTCATATACACCTGGTTTTATTGGTGCTTTTACTAAATGTATTTCACCTTCAGGAACATAAACTTTATTATTTATTTTTCTCCATTGTGTATAATCTTTCTTTTCTTCAAATTCTGATTCTTCATCATTATTACCTGGCGATGATATCTTTGACATATTTTTATTTTTTAAATTAATCGTTTTCTTCAACAGATTTTATTTCGTTCAAAATTTGCAATGATTCTTCAGACAACCCATCTGTTACACCCTCTTCTAACATTGGGTGATAATCATCATTATTTTTTAACTTTATTGTCATTTTGTTTATAATATATTCTCTCACTTTATCATAAATTGCTTTATCAGACAATACTTGCAACCATTCAGTTTTATAAAAACTTCCTGCATCATTTTCCCATCCAACAATTTGATAATGTGCCTGAGATGTTTTCTTTATTGCACCAAATTTCAATAAATAATCAAAATAACATTCTTCATCTCTCAACCCTTCAGCAAACATAATTCTAAAATGTGAAGTTCTTTCAGGCGGAGCAGTTTTATTTTTTATTGTATATGCTGTCACTTGACAACCTACAACAACTTCATCAACTTTAGGGCGTTCAGGTTTTTCAAGTCCTGATTTCTTTCCTCCTGCAGCTTTCCATGCTTCTACATCTTCTTGATATTGATTTTCAATTAAAGGATCTTTTGCTTTAATTTTTTCTTTACCTTCTAAGTATAACCTGATTGAAGAATAAAAAGCTAATGCTTTTGCACCTGAAATTGTCCAAGAAGCACCATATCCTGTTACATTGTCTTTTATTTGATCAATGACAAACAAACAAGTATTTGATTTATTCAACACTTTGTTTATTTTTCTCAATGCTTTATGCATTTGTTTTGACTTTAACATTGAGGTATTCATGTTTGCATCATATCCTGTCTCAACTTCTTGTTTAGACATCAATGCGGCATTAGAATCAATGATCACAATGTTAGGCTTCTTTTTATACTTTGCATTATTTGCAATTGCTGTCAAATTTTGTTCAAGAACTGTAAACAAATCCTCAACTGTTTCAATATCTGACCAAATCATCTTATTTAAATCAACACCCATCAGTTTCATGAATGCTTTGTTTGCTGCATGTTCAATATCAACATAAATAGGCATTCCTCCTGCTTTTTGACATGCAGCAACTGCACAATATGCAAGTGTTGATTTCCCAATTGATTCCTTACCAAACACATGAACAATCCGCCCACATGGCCATCCCCCGTCAGGTGTATTTGACAATGCAAGGTTTAACAATAAAGAACCTGAATCAATCCAAGTTGTAATTTCTGAATCTAATTCATCACCCAACATAGCAGATCCTGGGACAACTGTGTTGTGTTGACCAAGAAGTTCTGAGAAGAAAGTGTCAGTTGAAGAAACTTTTTTTTCCTCTTTCTCTTTTAATCGAGCCATCTTATATATGTAATTTTATTTTCTAAAATAGAAATGAAAAGAAAAGTTTTCATTTAATCTGAAAACAGGAAAACTTTTAAAACACTGTTACACTTTTTGTCAAGTTCCGGGTATTAATCTTAACTTTCTTATTCCTTTACAGAATCAAGTTTTGACTTTCTTTTTGACTTGAAGATCTCATCTAAATCATCTTCATCCTCAACCTTTTTTGTCTTCTTAGGTACCTGATCTTCATCATCAGAATCATCATCGTCATATGACTTCTTCTTTGTTTTCTTCTCAGATTTTTCTTCTGTTTCTTGATCCTTTTCTGCTGCTTCTTCAACCATTTCCTGAATCCTTTGAAGGTATTCATCAACAATTTTTGAAATTTCTTCCTTTGACTTTGAGAACATATAATCAGTGACAGGTTGAATCATTTCCTTCCATTCATTCAATTGTGAATCTGAAAAGGGCTTTGTATTCTTCTTGTCAATCTTATATTTATCCTTAGGCATAGCAGACGGATCATAAGTAACCAACAATTTCTGAGGTTCTTCTTCATCATATAAAGGATATTCATCAGATTCAAGATTCTGCAACCAGAAATAAATCTGATCCATGATGGTTTTAGAAAGTTTTACCCACTTAGGTCCCTCAGCAATTGTTTCTTCTGAATCCATGCAAATGGCAGGTGCATATACTTCAATCTTCTGTTGTATAGGCATCCAAAGATGTTTGTTTCCTTCCCAATCATCTTTCTGCAATGTTTCAACAAGATCACAAATTACACATTGTTCACCTTTATTAAACTTATCACAAGGAACAGAATAATAAGATACTTCTTGAAGCCCAGTATGATAACCCCATTCAAAAAATGGATCTTGACGGCCTTCAGGTAACAATAAAACAATTTGATTTCTTCCTTCATGAAATTTCATGAATGCTTTCTTCCTTGCTTCGTTTTGCTCTTTATAGGAAGATTTGTTCTTTTGCTTATTCTTCATAAGCGTTTTGTCTAATCGTGCAAGAACAGATGCAACATCAGATACGTGTTTGTCTTTCATTTGAACTCTAAAATTTAAAATATTAAAAAACTCTAAAACTATTGATGGCTATAAAACCAACTTCTTTGATAAATGTATAATGCAAAAAATCTAAAAACAAATAATCTTGTATAAATTTTAAATATTCTTTTTTGATTGATCATTCTCCTCTAAATCCAATAATTCTTCCACAAATTGTTTAAATTTATGTTTAGGATATTTCTTTAAAAATGTTACAGGATGCATTGATTGTAGTTTCAAATAGTCATACCATTTCTTTGCATGATAAGATAAATCAGAAACTTTTTTATATTGTTTTTCTTTAGTTGATTTTTCTTCTAATTCTTCTTTTATCAAATCAACATATACAGTTTCTTCATTCAATTCAACTTTTTCATTTAAATCTTCATTAGAATCTATTTCATTTTCCTCTGATGGTTTCTTTTCTTGAACACCAGAGTCTTTTTCTACATTTTCATCAATGATAGGTGATTCTTCTTTTTGTTCAACTTGTTC
>Ga0164242_10008471_pt1 | contig 11158 bp, 8 predicted proteins | sample OricomgcompostMG_FD_108783 | JGI IMG/M metagenome (GOLD analysis project Ga0164242, IMG submission 108783) | Miracle-Growth compost microbial communities from Emeryville, California, USA - Original compost - Miracle growth compost (MG) ...
AGCGCCGATTTTCAGGCGCTTGGTCACCTGGGCATCAATATTACTCTGGATATTGGTTCTGTTGAACTTATATTCTCTGCCTAAAACAGAGTTCTGAAACAAATTACTGGCAGATACATAATAATTGATTTTGTCTGAACCGCCGGTAAAGTTCAAATTGACATTATTCAGTGGCGAGTTGGGCTGTACTATAAAGTCATACCAGTCAAAACTTTTGTAACCGTCTTCCGTCCCCTGCTTGTATTTATCCAGTTCATCGGCAGAAATCGGTACCTTACCCTGGTTGACATCTGCTTCTACTTTGCCTTTTTGCCAATCATAATTATCCACTGTTTTGGGAAATCGTGTCCAGTTCTGCCAGCCGGTGTAGGCGTTCAGATTGATTCTGTTGGCGCCACCCAATTTACCTCGCTTGGTGGTAACCAGAACGACTCCGTTTGCGGCCTCTACCCCATAGATGGCTGCAGATGCGTCTTTTAACACTGAAATGCTCTCAATGTCATTGGGAGAAATATTATTGAACTGCCCTTCGTCCTGTGGAATCCCGTCAATAATAAATAAGGCTGAACCCATGTTTCTGATAGAAACGCTGGCACTGGCGCCCGGGCGGCTGTCTGACATCCTAAAGGAGACGCCTGGCAGCTTACCTGCCAGCATGGCGCTCACGGTGGAACCGTTATGGGTGTTTTCAAGATCCTTGCTATTAACTGTGGCAATGGCGGAGGTAACATCTGATTTTTTCTTATTACCATATCCAATTACAATTACATCGTTTAGGCTGCTGTCAGCCGATTCTATCAACTGGATTTCCAGACTTTGGGTAGCGCCTAGTGCCAGTCTTTGTTCAATATAACCGATGTAGGAGACATATAAAGTGTCTCCGGATTTAGCCCTTAGATTAAATGATCCATCCGCACCGGTCAAAGTACCAGCTACCCCACCTGTAGGTTTGAGGGAAACACCTTCCATGGGTTTGCCTAAGGTATTATAAACGTGACCATGGTAATCGTGGAGTTCACTTCCATCTACACCAGTTGTGTTATTATCCTGTGCAAACAAAGAACCGGTGAGGCTAAAGATAAGAATTAAGCTGGCCAGAAAAGGCTGAATATTTTTGGGGTTAAAAATCCTGTTTATAAAAGGCGATTCCTTTTGCATACAATCGGCGTTACACCAGGTTGCCTTATGCCTATGTGTAAATGAATCCTTGCCAGAGCTGGTTTTACGAAACCTACAGGAATCGTCCCTTTTTTGTGCATTCTTAGCATTCATAAAAATAATTTAAGGATAATTAATAATGTTGTTGAAGTTGATTGTTACATTCAGTTGCTGCTTCAGTTTATTGATCAATAGGGCTAAATAGAATGAACCTGATATATTGGCTAATGACCAAACATTCATCTTGCAGAAGCATCTTTAAAGGACCCTGTAAGTCAACACAGCAGTACTGAATGATTTAGCTATCCGTCATCCAGGATGTTGTTTAAAATACCACGCAGTAATTTTATCGCACCGCTGGTTGGCATAAATTGCAAACCGGAGCCAATGCCAATGATTATTTTTGCATTTCTGGGCATTTTTCAATGATTTAAAATTGTTCGACGTTTGATAGAAAAAAGACAAAATCTCCCTTACCCTACTTTTCCGCAAACGTTTGCGTTTTGTAAGTAGGGCAAACCAGTGGTAGTGCTGGTTGAGGTAAATCCATAAAATTTCTGCCTGGTAGCAGGTCTTCTGCTACCAATCAGCATTTAGAAATGAAGGAGCAAACAAAGGTTTGTGCCTCTAATTCTCCTGTAATGAGTGGATACTTATTTTTGGTGCGCAGGTTTTCATCACTGATCAAAATACATGTTCTAAACAAGATCGCAAACTAACCCGATGTTTTGCGGCTATTTTGCCAGACTTGCATCTTATTACATGTCAATATCTTAAATCTAATGATGAGCATTTAGCGTAATCGTTTGCATCAATAGGTTAAATATTCGGTTAAATGTCAACCGTTTTTAAATAAATTCAAGTGTTCTATAATCAGGTATACCTCCTTTTAGTTTATTTAAGTTTTTCAATTAAATGGTTTAAGCAAAAGCTTTCATTTATTTTAACCGCCCTCACTCCGTTCCATGGAAGGCCCTTTAGCAGGATATGATCTTCATAATTGAATCGTTTGTTAAATTGAGATTACAATTTAATAAGCTTTTGACAGTTTTTTGCCATTGTCGCACTTGATTAAACAAGCATTCGTTTTTTATTTGACATTTATTAACAGCCATTTGCTGCAAATCTTAAATAAAGATAAATTATCAATAGTTGATTAACCTTGGTTGGCGTTGTCAAATATTGATTAGGGACTCTCCTTATAATTTGACAAAGCAGTCAATCATTTGTTTGGCCTTGCTACTAATATGGGGCTGAACAACGCATCAAAGAAATTGATATCAGAAAAGTACCTGGAGCTTCAGTGGTTCAGCTATGGCTGATGCGCTCCAAAAACTTTATTATCTGGTCATCATTTCAAGTGCAATAGCTATTCCGGCCAGTTGGTTTGTGATGAATATTTGGCACCAAAAATATGCATACCGCTCCCCATCAGTGGCACGTGGCTCGTTGCTGTTTTTATCGGTTTTAGTTGTCTTTCGGGTGGCCCCGGTTATTACGGTCGGCTGGCACGCAGTCCGGTCATCCAGGAGGCGTATTTAGTTATAAGCCTGAAGACAGAATAATAGAAAAAATTAAAGTATCAATTCAAAAATCAAGTTGTCTTAATTATCTAATGGCTGGTTTTGAAAGCGGTTAAACCGTATATCCAAAGATTTTTTCCAGGTAATACTTTTCGGAGTAAGGCGTTTAATCCATTTCCCCATGCCTGTAAATTACTCCCATTGAGACGCCGCAGTCATTTGGGTGGCAAGCTGGCTTTGATTTGACAGCCATTAAAGTCTTCCCAGAAAACCGGCAGCTTTATCCATGAGCTGCTGAAAAGCTTTATCTGTCTGGCTTTTATATTTATCCATCAGCGAAAATGGGTGTACATGATCATAAGGATAGTCAAAATTCATGGGTTCCACCCTTGTCGGTATATCCCTGTCATCTCCTTTTAACGTACTAAGCACTTCCACGGGCGGAATAACCGTATCTTTTTTGAGCGGAACGGCCATCACCCGGTCAGAAATAGCGGCCATTTTAGCCTCCCGGATATCTTTATAAAGATTATAATGCAGCATCAGCCTGAATACATTTTCTCCTTCGTGACTATCCATATAATGGGCAAGACGCTCGCTGCCCTTAAAATTATTGTATAACTGTTCACTAAAATAACTGTTGAGCGCCTGACCGGCGTTGGAATCCAAAATGTATTTAGAAATCGGGAAAGACCTGTCCAGGGTCGTGCCGCCACAAAAGGCAAAAAGGCGGGTACGGTTAAAATAACCATTTGGATTGGCCATCAGCAGGATCAAAGAAAAGAAAGCGCCGATAGAATAGGCGAAAAAATCAATCCCCGAATTATGGTCAATGCCTTCAATTTGTCCCTTTTTAATTTTTCTTATCAGCCTGCTGATATCCTCATAGGTTTGCAGTCCTGACCAGAACAGGCGGTCTGGTTGTTGGCTTAAACGAATACTTATGGCAGTATTTACGGCGCTGATATTAGAAAGGCCGGGATGTTTTTGTTGACGGATCATCGCTATTTCCTGCATGGATTTAATATCTGACCAACTTTTGTGCGCCCGGTTCATATGAAAGGCGATAGGGAACAAAATAACGGATTTGCCGGTTAGCTGTACCAGCCGCACGGCCCAGGGCAGGTACTTATCCCATTTTTTTTCATTAAGCCCGTGAAAAAGAATTATAACGCCTTTGTTTAGGCGCTTCGTGGCACTTTTTCTTTTAAGAGGATGCAGAATATAATAATCAAAATATTTATTTTCTTCAATGGCAATATCCTTCATTTTAAGCGGATGCAGATGGTAGGATTGCCCGGCAGCCTCCTTAGCCTGAATATCAGAAGATTTAGTTTCATCAAAATACCGGTCGTGCTGATGGCAATAATAAAGGTTTTTACCAGGTAAAATCCGGGCCCCGGCAGAGGTAAAGGAATGTTTTCGCAGGCAGATATCCAACGTTTCGTCTTTTCCGCCGCCTGCTTTTATCAGGGCTTTTATCTGATAATAGAGAGATTGATAGTCCATAAAATTGTTCACTTCTTGAAGTCTTACAATGGCCCGCGGTGTTGAAGATCTGTTTATGGGTTTTACTTCTTTTTTGAATAACCGTTGCCAGACCACCTTTTGACGGAATCAAAACTAAGCGGAAAGCGTCAAATTTCAGTGGCTTTTTGCGTTAAATAAGATTTTAAAAACTAACGAAAATTTAGTACCTTTGCATAAGTTTAATTCAAATCTTTATTAGCAGGTCTGCAATAATTAACGCTACTTCTGAATTGTCCCCAGTCGCATTGCTTTTAATTACGCTCAGCAAAGCTTAACACAAAGGTGTTTACTGATGGCTGATAGCAAAGATTGGATTACAAAGGATTTATAACAGCCTAGGTATTAATCGTTTAGTTTTCTTGATTCGTTAAAACATTAACATTATAGCTGTTCCCTATTTAATTAAAACAATTTAGATGACATTTAAGGATTTAGAAATTATTCCAACCATTTTATCGGCCCTGGCGGCCGAGGGCTATGTTAGCCCGACCCCCATTCAGCAAAAATCCATTCCCATTATTCTTGACAGGCAAGATCTTTTGGCATGTGCACAGACGGGTACAGGCAAGACTGCGGCTTTTGCTGTTCCGCTGCTGCAATTAATGGCTGAGGAGCCCAGGCAAAAAACGCAGGAAATAGAAGCCTTGATCCTGGCACCGACCAGGGAACTGGCCTTGCAGATTGACGAAAGTTTTCACAGCTACAGCAGAAATATCGCTGTTGGCCACGCCGTTATCTTCGGCGGCGTTTCTCAAAATAAACAGTTAAATGACCTGAAAGCCCGGCCAAACATCCTGGTAGCAACGCCCGGACGGCTGCTCGATTTGATTGGCCAGGGATTACTGGATATCTCAAAGATCAGGTATCTGGTGCTGGATGAAGCAGACAGAATGCTGGATATGGGTTTTGTTCACGACGTAAAAAGGATTGTCCGGCTGATCCCAAAGAAAAGGCAGACGTTGTTATTTTCCGCAACCATGCCGCCATCCATCATGCAGCTGGCTTCCAGCATGTTATTCCAGCCTAAAAAAGTACAGGTTGATACGGTTTCTTCTACGGCTGAGACTGTTCAGCAGTCCGTTTTTATGGTGGGAAAAGAAAACAAGAAATTATTGCTGGCACATTTATTAAAAGAACAGGCGGCTGATAAAGCGCTTGTATTTACCCGCACCAAGTATGGGGCCGATAAACTGGTCAGGCTTCTTGCCAAAAAAGGCATAACAGCTGCGGCCATTCATGGTAATAAAAGCCAGCAGGCACGCCAGCGTGCCCTGCATCATTTTAAATCCGGTGAGATCCGGGTTTTGATTGCCACGGACATCGCTGCCAGGGGCATAGATATTGAACAGTTACCCCGGGTGATCAACTATGAGCTTCCAAATATCCCCGAAACCTATGTCCACCGAATCGGCAGGACGGGCCGGGCGGGGAGCTCCGGTTTGGCAATTTCCTTTTGTGACAGTGAAGAAGTCGCCTATTTAAACAGCATTCAGAAATTAATCGGATTTAAAGTAGCAGTAGCGAAACACCCCTTTCAGTAAAAACAAAAGCATATATATATTTATGGGTATAACACCGGCAAAAAAAGAAAAAGAGAAGAAAAGAGCAAAGGCTAAACAAGAAAAGGCCGAAAAAATGAGAGAACGCAGGGAGAATGCAAAAAAAGGCAAATCCCTGGAAGAGATGATGATGTACGTAGATGAAAACGGTAACCTCTCTCCCACGCCTCCTGATCCTAAAAACAAACAGGAAATCGATCCTTCCGAAATTGACCTCACAGGCTTCCATCCTAAAAGAGAGCTGTCTGTCAAAAAAGGCATCCTCACCACATTTATGGAAGACAAAGGCTATGGTTTTATTACAGACCTAAGCACAAAGCAGAGCTATTTTGTGCACCAGAACAATTTTACCGAAACCATCAAAAAAGGTGACACGGTTACTTTTGAACTGGAAAAGACACCTAAGGGCGTCAATGCCTGTTTTGTAAAAAAGATCTAAACATTGCTATCATATCCTGCAGCACCTGAAGCGCACCTGGAAGCCTGCCACAATTTATGAAGGCGGGTCAACAGCGGTGATGAGCGCTTTGTGGGTGATGATAATGACATTTCATTGTATATAACTGTATATAATTGTATATAACTGCTGCCCGGTCCCTGGATGGACCGGGCAGTTGCATTGTATAGATTCAACCGTTACAAGATAGCAGCTCAGCGGATCGTTATTAAAGGACGGGAAGCTTTTAAAAGTATCCACTAATATTTACCCTTTGGACTACCAGAAGAAAGAATGGATGGACTTAGTTGCTGTTCGCAGATTTTTCCTAAAAAAGGTTAATTTTGAGCAGGCTGAAGTACCTGTATTTTGAACGGCGGCAAAACGCTGCCCATGAAGTCTCGCAGCCCGCCATGCATGGTCAATGCTACGTAAATACCAGGTCAGCGCAAGTATAGGCTGCTTATACAGATCCTTCAACAATTCATCCATAAATTCTTAAAAATGGAAAAACCGGACAATACCGCCCAGCGAACGGCCTTATGGCGCGCGCTCCACCTGGAAAAGGACGAGAGCCCGCTTATCATAAATGACACCTGGGCTCTCAGACTGACCCGGCCTGCTCCCGGGTGGCAAGAGCGGCCTGACATGAAGTTCACAAAACCCATCCGGGCTTCCATTGTTGGCAGGGCTAGATTTGTTGAAGACCAGGTGCTGGCCGCCATTCAAAGCGGTACCACCCAATATGTGATCCTAGGCGCCGGGCTGGACAGCTTTGTGCTCCGTTATAACGAAGCGCACCAACAAACCCAAAATCCGTTACAAGTCTTTGAAATCGATCAAGTGGAAACATTACGCTGGAAAAAAGACTGCATTAAAGAACAAATCAAGAACTTGCCGGATAACCTGCACCTGGTAGCCGTAGATTTTGAAACGACCTCCTGGTGGGACGCCTTGACAGAAGAAAATACGGGCTTTACGCCCGCGGCGCCTGCCGTCCTGTCCTGTACCGGTGTGACGCTCTATCTGAGCCGGGAAGCGATCAGCGAAATGCTGTGCCGTATCGCCAAATTTGCGCCGGGCTCAAAGGCGATCATCAGTTTTTATGCTCCCGTGGAATCACTTCAGGGTGAAGACCGAACCCTTATGGAAATGTCCGTTAAAGGCGCCGCCGCCCAGGGCACGCCCATGGTCAGTTTTTTTAATGCCGAGCAGGTACGTGCGCTTGCAGGCGGGGCCGGGCTTAAAAACTGTCAGATTTTTGACAGCGGGGATCTCAACCGCTGCTATTTCCAGAATAGAAAAGACGGGCTGCGACCCTCGGATGGCGAAATCTTCCTGGTTGCAGAAACTTAAGTAGACAGTAAACATTAAGTGTCCCGCGCGGTTCCATTATTCCTCACGCGGGACACTTCTTTTTCATAAATATTTCAACGGGTTCTGCCGGCGCCACCCTAAAGCGACCGCCCTTAAGGTTGCTTTTTAATTTTAGGCGCCCAGCCGCTTTTTTCAATCTGGCGATAATATTTTTGCAGGATAAAAAAGGCGGCTTTTTTCTTTCCCTGATCACTATAAAGACCTTTACGGTTCCATCCTTCTTGGTAAACGGGATTATTTCGCTTGGGACTCCTGAAATCTGCCAGTACCCAGGGAGACATGCCTACCCAGTTGTCCGGCATCCGGCCCAGCATATCCAGCAGTTCCTTGTAGTACCAAACCTGGTACTCCTCGCTGAAGCGGGTCAGCGAATCCGCGTGAAAACCGTATGTAGCACCCGCCCCTGTTTCACTGATAAAAAGAGGTTTATTATAAGGTGTAGCCCAATTGGTGGTCCTGCATTTATCCGGCGTCCCGCCATACCAGCCCAGGTATTCATTGAATGCTACCAGGTCAACAAACTGGCCCAAAGGATCATCGATCATATTCACATTTTTTCCCGCGTTATAATTTACTTCCAGTGCGGCAGAAACCATCCTTGTGCTGTCCAGACTGTGGGCCATGGAAATCAGCCGGTGCATAAAATCCGTCCTTGTCTTGCTGACCGGTGTCTCGTTACCTACGGACCAGACGATAATACTGGCCCGGTTATGATCGCGGGTAATCATTTCTTTGAGCTGCCTGGCTGCTTTTTTGTACACTGCCTGGCTGGAAAAATCAATGGTCCAGTAAACAGGAATCTCCGACCAGACTAAAATGCCCAGGGAATCAGCGGCCCTTGTCATGGTTTCATCATGGGGATAATGGGCCAGCCTGACCATATTGCAGCCCAGTTCCCGGGCCTGCCCGAGCAGTTGTAAGGCATCGGCGGCACTCCAGGCCCTGCGCATCTCACCGGGTATTTCCTCATGGATGGCAATGCCCCGCATAAATAACGGTTGCCCGTTTAATAAGACTTTATTGCCACTGGCCTTAACGGTCCTAAAGCCGATTTTATCCGTGATCCGGTCTGTGCCCACCATCAGTTCTACCTGGTAACGTTTAGGATGGCCTGGCTGCCATAGCTCCAGGCTAGGCAGCGTAAAATCCAGCGCGGTTTGCGCACTATTTACAATAAAGGTCTTTGAAAAGTGAAGCGCTGCAATATTTACCGTAAACTTTTGCGGTTTATCCGGCGCTCGGTTCAATTTAACGTAACCTTTGATCCGGGCGTTTTTTGTCGCGGGCGCGGTTAAATGAAGAAAAAAATCCCGGATAAACAATTCAGGCACTTCTATTAATTGCACGCTTCTGGTAATGCCGCCGTAATTCCACCAATCGGTATTCAGCGTAGGGACATCATCTTTATGGCGGGTATTGTTTACCCGCACGACCAGATTATTGTCTTTAGCCTTAAGCAGGCTGTCCGGCACTTCAAAATTAAAAGGGGTAAAACCACCTTCATGCTGGCCGAGTTTATGGCCGTTCAGATAGACGTCTGCCCGGTAGTTGACGGCCCCGAAATACAGATAAACCTTACTGCCATTTAACTTTTTTTGAAAATCAAAAGACCTTTCATACCATAGCGTCCCTTCATAATACAGGAACTGGTCTTTTTGATGATTCCAGTCGCCGGGTACGTCCAGGCTATACTTATGATTCCAGCCAAACTCCACCAGGTCCGACTTTGATTTAGGATGCGGGCTGTTCCAGTAGGCCGAGGGATTGTTTTGAGCCAGTTCTTTATACCTATAGTCAAAAAAACCGGTCTCATAGGGGTCCACAATAAAATCCCACTTACCGTTCAGGCTGGTCGAACTGGATTGCCGGGCGCCGATGTCTGTCAATAAAGGCGCGCCTTCCTTTACTTGTTGCGTAAGGCCCTGCGCCGCCTGCTGGCCGCTGGCCACAGCGCAAATGCATAGAAAAAAGCCCAGAGAAAATGCACCCTGAAATGCACCCTGAATGGCAGTGCGCCATGAAATCATCTTTTCTTTACCGTTATTTTTCATTTAATTTAATTAGCGGTTGTTTATTTATACTGTTATTTATATCATCAGTAAGGACGGTTTCCACAAGTCCCGAAATGCTGTACTTAATTTAGTTGCCAGTTGTCCTGCCACTTTATTTCTATGGGCATTGGCTGACCGGTATCCAGTGTTACCGGTAAAAACTGGTAGCGGCTGTCTTTCAGGTTTGTGGGATTCCAGCGGTCGGCCATATAAATAAAGCGGGGCGATTGCGCTTTATTATTTTTTTTGTTGCCGCTAATCGCCGGCACGGGAAATATATAAGCCGGTTGTCCGTAAAATGAGATATGACTGTCTTTACCTTTCAATGGATTTCCCAATAACTTCCAGGGGCCGTAAAGGTTATCTGATACCCTAAGCGCCGCAGCGTTGGGCGCCCAGCCGGTACATCCGCTGGTAATCAGGTAATATTTTCCCCGGTGTTTAAAAATGGCCGGCGCCTCCCTGTGATTAGAAAAAAGAAGCGAATCTCTTGATGTTACGTCTAAATAATCTCCGGTCAGCTGCACGATCCTTAAATCATAGTTTTCCCTGGAAGAATATATCTCATAGGCAGATCCGTCCTCATCTACAAATATGGTCATGTCACGGCTCATATTGCCGTTAGGCCGGAAACTGCGAATAAAGGTATAAGGGCCGGTAATTCGCTTACTGACCGCAACGCCTACTTTGGCTGCGCCATATCCTCTGCCCCTGACTTCTACATGGAACCACATGACAAACTGTTTTGTTTTTGGGTTATAGATAACTTTAGGCCTTTCCATGATACCGCCAAAAGCGATATCGCTGGCGGTGTCCTGGCTATGGGCCAGAGCCAGGCCCTCTTGTTTCCAGTTATATAAATCCCTGGAACTATAGACGCTCACCCCCAGTGAATGGTGGCGGTCTCTTTTTTCACCGAACCAGTAATAGGTGTGTTTGTAATAAATTATATTGCCGCCATGGGCATTGATGGTATCGCCTTTCGTGTCCAGCCATATCTGCCCGACATGAAAACGGTCATAACGGTTTTTTCCGCTTCCCTGTCCAAAACAGGGATATACCTGCAGGCTTAAAAGGCTGATAAAAACAAAACAGGCGCATTTGCCTAAAAATTGCGCTATAACTGGTTTCATCATGGAGTTATTTTGGATGAATGGAATTGAAAGGAATCAAAATAAGTAAATAGTGCAGGTAAGGCGGCCATTGTTTGGACAACAAATAGCCGCCCAACCTGCGCTATTGCGGATCCCTTAAAAATAACCAATTATTTTCACCGGGAGCTAACACAACAGCCAATTACTAATTGGTATAACCCGGATTTTGCTCCAGTACCGCGTCCTTATTCAGCTGAATTTCGCTGAGCGGAACAGGGAGCAGTAAATTGGTCTGCGTGAGGCCTGTGGTCGGATGCTGCGCATCACCGCTGTTGAGCCTTATGGACCTTTCCACCAGGGTTTTAGTCCGCATCAAAGTCTCCCTTCTGTTTTCTTCGCCCACTAATTCACGGGCCCTTTCATCCAGGAT
>Ga0164242_10008472_pt1 | contig 11157 bp, 3 predicted proteins | sample OricomgcompostMG_FD_108783 | JGI IMG/M metagenome (GOLD analysis project Ga0164242, IMG submission 108783) | Miracle-Growth compost microbial communities from Emeryville, California, USA - Original compost - Miracle growth compost (MG) ...
ACATCCCCAACGCGGCAGCGAGTTCGGTGATGGTGAACTCCCGCACCCACGGACACCCCTCACCTCCGAGGTGGACCGGGGTGTCACCCCAGGTGGCGGCATCGGAGGGGTCGTCGGTGACATGCAACTCGATCCACGCCAACGCATCGGCCAACACCGCAGCCTCAGCCGCATCGGCCTCGCGGCGGTGCTCCCGGACAGCAGCCAACACCGACGCCGCTGCCGAAGTGCTGCCCGAGAAGGTCATAGTCAAAGACTAAAGGGGACCACCGACAAGAACTCCTCAGGCGACTTTCCCCCTGTGACGAAGGAAAGTTGATGGGTTCGATTCGCCGCCGCTCGTCCCTCACGGCGGCTACTCAACCAACGAGGGAGGGGCTCGACGACCGTAACCCGGAGGCGCAACCGAAACCGGACGGTGGGCCGAAAGACAAGTGAGTCCGCCCGAGCTGACGATCTGAACTCATCGCGTGCGGATCTTGACCGTTCTGATCTTCTTCGCGCTGGTCAGGGCCGGACTGCCCTGGTACACCACGGTCACCCGCAGCCGCACCCGTGGCCGTACGCCCCTGGGCACGAAGACACGGACACGTACCCGGCCCTCGCGCAACAGCCGCACCGGGCCGTGTCCCACCAGCCGTACCCGGCCGTGCAGGTGTCGGTGACCGGGACCGACGAGCTTGACCCGCACCCGGACCCGCCCGGTCACCCGCACCCCGTGGGCGGTGACCGTGACCACCAGCGGGGTACGGCGACCCGCACGCACGCGATGTGCCGGGTGTACCCGCACCGCCGGATGCGCCTTCGCCACCGGATGGGTCACCGGGCCCGGCGGTACCGACGCGCCACTACCGCCGGTGTCGCCGCCGGAGTCGCTGTGGTCGGTGCCACCACCGTCGGTGCTGCCGCCATCCGACGACGGATCGAAGAGATCGACGGGGTCGATCTTGTCGGGGGTGGTCGCACTCGTGTCACCGACACGGCTGGTGCTTCCGGTGCCGAGGCGACCGTCGGCCCCCTCGCCCCAGCAGCGCAGAGTGCCGTCGTCGAGCACCGCACAGGTATGCGCGTCGCCCAGCCCGGCGGAGACCACACGGCGACCATCGCCCACGTTGACCGGCGCAACCGCGGCGGGAGTCTCGGTGTCGCCGATGATCGTGGTGCTTCCCGTGCCCAGCTGTCCTTGGCTGCCGACGCCCCAGCAGCGCATCTGACCGTTGTCCATCACCACGCAGGTGTGGGTCTCGCCGGCACCGATCAGCCGACCGGTGCGTCCCGCACCCAGGTCCAACGAGCCGGTGGTCGGCTGGCCCAGGTAGTCGTCGGTGTTGCCGTAGCCCAGGCCGTTGGTTCCATTGCCCCAACAGCGAACGGCGCCGTTGTCCAGCGTCGCGCACGTGTACAGCAGGCCTTGAGCGAAACCGAGCGCCCGCCGTCCGACACCCAGCGAGATCGGCGACACGCTGTCAGGTGTCTCGTTGTCGCCGATCTGCGCCGTGTTCCCGGTGCCGAGCTGGTTGTCCTGGTTGTTGCCCCAGCAGCGTCTGGCACTGCTGGTGAGAACCGCGCAGGTGTCGTGGTAGCCAGCCTGCACCATTCGCACCTCGCCCGGCGTACCCGTCACCGACCCTCCGACCGGGACCCCCGGTACGTCGGAGGGCAGCTCGTCGTCGCCGATGTCATGAGGGTTTCCGTAGCCCAGCTCACCCTGGGCGCCCTCGCCCCAGCAGCGGACCACGCGACCGGCCAGGACTGCACAGGTGTGCGTGTCTCCAACGGTGATCGCGATCGCGTTCCTGCCCACTGACACCGCGCCCGCGTCGGCTGGCGTCGTGGTCGGCGTTGCGCCGACGTCGTTCGTGTTGCCGTAGCCGAGCTCACCGTGCACGCCCGAGCCCCAGCAGTACACCAAGCCGTCGGCCCGCAGTGCGCAGGTGTGGTTGCCGCCGGCGGCGATCTCCTTCACCGGGCCGCCCACGTCTACCGGACCCGCTGAGGCCGGGGTGGCATCGTCGTTCCGGCCGTCGCCGACATTGTCCGTGTTGCCGTAGCCCAACTGCCCGTCGGTGCCGGCTCCCCAGCAGTGCACGGTGCCGTCCGAGGTCAGTGCGCAGGTGTGCGCGGTGCCTGCGGCCACCTGACGCACCTCCGGTGTCGCGCCGGTGTCCACCGGATCCACGGACGCAGGAAGATTGGTCTGTTGGTCGCCGACGTTGTTCTCGCTGCCCTGGCCTAGCTGCCCGCCGAGGCCGAGACCCCAGCAGCGGATCGTTCCGTCCGCCAGCCGGGCACACGTCTGGCTGTCCCCGGCGCTGACGGCGATCGCGGGTCCACCCACGTCTACCGGCCCCGCCGAGGCCGGGGTGGCATGGCCGTCCTGGCCGTCGCCGACGTTGTCCGTGTTGCCGTAGCCGAGACGACCGTTGCGTCCAGAACCCCAGCAACGCACCGATCCGTCGTCCAGCAGCGCGCACGCGTGCTTCGAACCAGTCGCGATCGCGATCGCGGTACGCCCTGCCCCCAACGACACCGGCGGTACGGCCGTCGGCGGCCCTTGATCGCCGACATTGCCGGTGCTGCCGTCGCCCAGCCGACCATCGGCCCCGTCACCCCAGCAACGCACGGCGCCGGTGCCCAACACCGCACACGTGTAGTCGTCGCCGGCGCTGATCGACACCGCCCGGTTGCCGAGGTTGACTCCGCCCACAGTCGGCGTCTCGTCGTCGCCGATGTCGTTCGTGTTCCCGTTTCCCAGTTGACCTGCGTCGTTGTGGCCCCAGCAACGCACCGTGCCGTCATCGAGCAGCGCGCAACTGTGCGACGCGCCCGTGGTGACGGCGATCGCACCTTGACCCAGGTCGATCGCCGGCGCCGAGGCCGGCGTCTCGTCGTCACCGATGTCGTTCTGGTTGCCCAAGCCGTTCTCCCCGAAACCCCCGAAGCCCCAGCAACGGACCCGGCCGTCATTCAGCAGCGCGCAGGTGTTGAACCCACCGGCGCTGATGGCGATCGCCGTTGCCCCCAACGGGACCGGGCCTGCGGCGGCCGGAGTCTCACCCGGTGCGTCGCCATAGTTGGCGAAGGCACCGCCGTTCCTCCCGTACCCGAGTTGGCCGAAGTTGTTGCGTCCCCAGCAGCGCACGCTGCCGTCGGCCAGCAGCGCGCACGCGTGGCCGTCGCCCGTCACGACCTGGATCGCCTTGCCGCCCAGATCGACCGCACCGGCCGGGCCGGGTGGACTGAGCACGGGATCGGTACTGCCGTTCGCCAGCTGGCCGAACTGACCCGAACCCCAGCACTCGACCAGGCCGTCGTCGATCGCGCAGGTGGAGCCGTAGCCGGTGGCGATGCGTGCGGCATCGGGCGAACGGGTCCCCGGATCGAGGGTCGTCGCCGACGCCGACGAACACGACAGGCACAATGCCGCCGCCACGCCCGCCGCAATCAAGAACGCCGCGGACAGCCGGCGCGTCCATGTCATACCGAGAAGAACAGTTCTCACAGCAACCCCGTCAATCGCCTCCGCCCCGACCAGCCGACCTGGCGCGGCGGGTACGACGATAGGCACGCAGCCGTTGCGGAAACCGTTATCGGCCGAAGGCGCTATCCCGGGAGGACGAGGTCAGACCGGCACTGTCGACGGCAGATCGAGATACACGAGACATCAGTCTTGTGGCTCCGTGGGAGTCGAAGGGAACGGCTGGCGCGGGATGTAGCTGTCGTCGCTGTCGTGGGCTGCCACGCAGCGGATGAACGCAACCATTCCCACACAAGTGTTGTTGCCGGAGCCGCCATCGGCCGCGCTGAACTGGCCGCCACCGGCGGCCTCGTTGTGTATCAAGTCGTTGCCGGCATCGCCCCAGACGTAGAATTTTCCGTCGCCACGATTCCTCGCGCCAACGCGGATATCGTCGTTGCCGTTGCCACCGACGAACTCACCGCCGCCCTGGTTTCCGCGAATCAGGTCGTTGCCGTCGCCACCGAAGAGGGTGTCGAAGCCGCCGTCACCCCAGATCTCGTCGTCACCGGCGTCGCCGTGGACGGTGTCCCCACCGGCGTCGCCGTGGAGGACATCCTTCTGGTCGCCGCCCCAGACCTTGTCGGCACCGTCGCCGCCGTTGACGAGATCGCTGCCGGCATCGCCGTTGAGGGTGTCGTCGCCGTCGCCGCCGTTGATGGTGTCGTTGTCGTCGCCGCCGCTCAGGGTGTCGTCGCCGGTGCCGCCGTTGAGAGTGTCGTTGCCGGCCTCACCAAGGACGATGTCATCGCCGCCGCCGGCGTAGAAGCGATCGTCACCGGCACCGCCGTGCAACCGGTCGTTGCCGTCGGCGGGCTGCGCGGTGTTGTTGTCCCCGAAGATCACATCCACACCGTCATCGCCGAACAGCGCGTCGGCGCCGCCCTGGCCCTGGATGGTGTCATCGCCCTCATTGCCGTGGATGAGGTCGTTGCCACCGCCGCCGTAGAGGCCGTCCTTGCCCGGCCCGCCGGCGAGAGTGTCGGCGCCATCGCCGCCGTCGAACCAGTCATCACCGTCACCACCGGTCAGGGTGTCGTTGCCGTCGCCGCCGTAGATCCGGTCGTTGCCGTGATCGCCGTGGATCAGATCGGCGCCACCATTGCCGTAGATCGTGTCGGCGCCGGTGTCGGCGCTGATACTCGCGTCGGAGTCACCGTAGATCAGATCGGCGCCATCGCCGCCACTGATCGTGTCATTGCCCGCGCCACCGTAGACGCCGGTGTTGGACGCCGTACCAGACAGGATGATCCGGTCGTTGCCCGCACCCGCGCTCACACCATGCACCCCACTGGCACAGATGGTGTCATCGCCACCCAGCGTGTTGACCTGCTGACCCGCGCCGGTCGCCACGACGACATCCGCACCCGACGTACCGGTCACCACCGAGGCGCTCGACACGATGGTGGCCTGTTTGCCGGCGCACGTCGTCGTGGGGCCTGGGGTGACGGTGCCTGTGGTGCCGCCGCCGGTGCTGCTGGCCGCGCCGGTTCCGGCGCCGTTGTCGGTCGGCGCGGCGAACCGGAACAGCTCGTACTTGCCGTACTGCGGATCGATGTCGGCACTGTCACGCTCAGTCATCGGGATGTAGATCTGGTCCTGCCCGCCATTGCCGCGTACCAGATCCGCGCCCGGGCCGCCATCGAGCACATCGGAGCCGTTGCCGCCGTACATCCGGTCGTCACCGGCACCGCCGTGCAACCGGTCGTTGCCGTCGGCGGGCTGCGCGGTGTTGTTGTCCCCGAAGATCACATCCACACCCTCATCGCCGAACAGCGCGTCGGCGCCGCCCTGGCCCAGCATCACATCGTCACCGGCATCACCGTGGATCAGGTCATTGCCGCCGCCGCCGTAGACGGCGTCGTTGCCCGCGCCACCGCTCAACGTGTCGGCGCCACTGCTGCCGATGATCTTGTCGTCGCCTGCACCACCGACAACACCAGCGTTCGGCGCGGTGCCGGACAACAGGATCTGGTCATTGCCGTCGCCGGCATCGATACCGGCCACACCGCCGGCGCAGATGAGGTCATCGCCACCCAGCGCATTGATCTGCTGGCCCAAGCCGGTCGCCACGATGACGTCGTCGCCCGACGTACCGGTCACCACCGCCGCACTCGAGACGGTCGTGGCCGGCTTGCCATCACAGGACGAGCTGGTGGCCGCGTGCGCCGTACCGGCACCCAGCGGGCTCACCGACGCCACCGCGGCCGCTGCCGTCAACGACACCAGGACGAGCACAACACGACGACCAGCCATCACCAAGACTCCCAACACAGGGCCGACAAGCAAACGACGCAGACCCTAGAGAGCCGACCGTTGCCGAAACCATTGCCGCAAGCGTTGGCGAACCCGATGCGGCGCCTCCTGGTTCACCAATGGTTCATCGGCCGTATCCGCGCTGGTGAACCTGGCGGAGCAGCGTCCCCTTCTGACACGGCATTCCCAGAAGAGACGAGGCTCCTCATGCCCTCCGCCACCTCCGCCCTTCGCCGCAGGCTCAAGGCCTTGACCCTCGCACTCGTCGTCGCCACGACCTTGGCGCTCGGGGGAGCGGTCGTCCCCGTCGGTACAGCGGGTGCGGCCCAAGCCGCGACGACCACCGCCAACGGCGCCTGCAGCAACCGAACGAGCTTCTATGCGATGCTGGAGATGGGCAAGCTCGTTTCCATGCTGCCGCTGGGCGGGATCTTCAATCTCGTGGCGTCACTGGGCAAGATCGCCTTGTATGGCAAATGCACCGTCAACAGCCAGTCACAGGTCATTGTGCAATACATGACCGACCAGATGCAGAAGGTCGCCAGCGACACCGTCGACCAGGCGAAGCTGAACGACGTCAACAACCGGACCGCCGGACTCATCGACTCCCTGAACCAGCACCTTCCCAGCGACCTGCTCGACGACCTTCAACAGGACCCGGACGACCAGCAGGCCCTGCAGGAGGACGTCGAAGCGCTGACTGCCGACGACCGTAGCCAGCTCGCCGGCCAGATGGACTCCATCGGATTGGTGGCCTCCCAGCTCGAGCTGGAGCTGAAGGATCTGTCCTGGCAATCGCTTCCTGCCGCCATCGTCATCGGTGGAATCAAGAACGGCGCCTACGCGCTCGAGGCCAAGCTCGTGCAGCCGGGCCAGGTGAAAAAGGCCCTGGAGAACAAGACCATCCCGGACCAACTTGCCCAGACCCGCGAGATCCTGGCCAAGGAGGACGCTGACTTCGAAACGTTCGTCACCAGCCAACTGACCCTTCATCGCGAGGCCGCATCCGAGAGGGAGGGCACATTCGGCACGCAACGACTCCAGCACATCTGGGCGTACGCGACGGACGCCACCGGCGCGACCGTGTACGACCAGTACTGGAGTTGCCTCAAGAAGCTTCCCAGTCAGTGTGGAAGCTATGACAGCCGCCGGGCGCAGTTCTTCGGTGAGGCGGACGCGGCGCACCAGAAGGCCCGTGCAGATATCGCGAAAACGCTGGTCGACCTAGCGACCGGCGACCAGGAGCTGGACTACCTGAAGTACAAGGCCACTTTGGAGTCGTATGGCGGCCTCCCGTTCATGTTGATCAACAACCGTTCGATCCCCGACAGCACCTATACGGCCGCGAACGAGACCTACCGGTGCCTGGGCGCCCTCGGCGACGGGGCGGCCACGGCCACCGTCCCGAGTGGGGAGTTGGAGAGCTGTCGATTCTCCGATGCGAACGAGGCTGCCACCGATCAGGTGTGGCGGTTTGTGCCCGGCACCGGCGGCGAGCTGGAGAACCTTAAGTACCACCAGTGCCTCGACGTCAAGGGCACACCCGCCCAACAGATCGACGGCAGCCCGGTCGTGCTCGGTCCCTGCGCCACACCCGGCACCACCCCCGCCGCCGACCAGCAGTGGGTCATCCACCCGTTGGGCTACCTCGTCAATCTGGCGAGCGGGCGCTGCCTGGACATGGTCGGAGCCGCAACCACCGCCGTCGGAGCCGCCGCACAGGTGGGATCCTGCGAATACGGCCGAAGCCCCATGGCTTCCCACAATTCGGTCGAGGGCATCGGCAGCTCTGCCGGGGTGGACGACGACGATCCCGCAACAGACCAGTCCTGGAGCATCGGCTATGTCGGACTGAGGAGCGGCCCCCTCGGTGACCGCGCAGTGGGACGAGACAACAAGCTCGCGGCCACCCCGCCCCCTGCCGGTTTCACCGGCCCCGCCTGGTGGGCGGCGCCGTCGCCCGCGGGGGCCCCGACGGCGGTGAGCGGCACCGTGAGCGCCGATCGCACCAGCGTGGATCTGTCGTGGTCGGCCCCTGCTGAGACCGGTACGCCGGCCTTGACGGGTTATCGCGTGACTGTCCTGGACCAGGGAACCTACGGTGGTGACGGCTCGGAGGCAGCCGAGCCCCAAACCCTGTCGTTCGACTCCACTGACACGCACCAGTCGATCACCGGCCTGACTCCCCGGCACACCTACCTGTTCCAGGTGAGCGGCTTCGCGCAGACCGACACCGATCTCCTGAACGGCGCGTCCTCGGATCCGAGTTCCCGGATTTCGACCGTAACGGTGCCGAGCTCCCCGAACGGGCTGAGTGCGATCGCCGGCAATGGCAAGGTCGACCTGGCCTGGGACCCGCCGACCGACAATGGCGGCCTGCCGCGCAGCAACTACTTCGTCTACCGCTCTGACGCACCGGAGGGTCCGTGGACGCTGCTGACTCCCGAGGCCGGCGACCCGCCGACCGGCGAGTCCTTCACCGACAGCACAGCGGTGAACGGTCACGCCTACTACTACGCCGTCACCGCGGCGAACGCCTTCGGGGAGTCCGTCAGGTCCGACCCCACGGCCGCGGTGACTCCGAGGGCGGCCGACCAACATGTGCACCTCTCGGCGCCGCATGTGGTGAGCTACGCGCAGACGAGTGTGCCGATCACGGCGGCCAGTGATGCTGGTGGTGCGGTGGACCTGAGCGCATCGCCGGCGCAGGTATGCACGGTGTCGGGGACGAGGCTGGTCATCCACGCTGCCGGCACCTGCACGGTGAGGGGCAGCCAGGCTGGCGATGCCGGGCACAACCCCGCGTCTGCGTCGTTGGCGGTCAAGATCCATCCGGTGCCGTTGAGGATCACCGCCGCTGATGCATCGGCTCCGGCGAAGGGGAGGCTGCCGAAGGTGGCGCCCTTGTTCTCCGGGTTCGTGCGTGGCGACACCGTCTTCTCTCTCGACCGTCGACCTTCCTGCAGGGCTGTGCGCGGCAGGGTCAAGAAGGTCAAGCGGCACGGCAAGAAGGTGAGGATCGCCAAGGCGGGCCGCACCGTCTGCACCGAGGCGCGGGACGCGAACTATCAGGTCAGCTACCGCTCAGGCCGTCTGGCGGTGGCGAAGAACGGCTACGCGGTGACCAGCCCTTCGCGGGTGTATCTGCGGGCCGGAGTGCGGGCGTCGGTGAGGTTGTCCGCGGTCGGGAAGAAGCACACCTTCGAAGTCAAGGGATCGTTGCCTGCGGGTCTGCGACTACGACACAACAAGAAGTGGACGGCAGTGTCTGTCATCGGCAGCCCGACCGCTCGTGGGTCGAAGACGGTGACGATCGTCGTGCGGTCGGGCAGGCATGCCAGAGCCAGGCAGAAGCTCACTGTCGAATCCCACTGAGAACGAGGCGCTGCGGCGGGCGGCTGCTGCGGGCTCCGCGGCGCGTCCAGAACGATCAAAATCGTCCGGCATAAATAAGGGTCTGGGCGGCAATCGGGAAACATGGCTGTAACCGCCGTCACACGGCTGTAACGGTTATCACAACGGGCGGCTGACACCCTCGGCAGTGCTGAAGTTCACACGAAGTTCAGACGAGGAGACCCTCCGTGAATACCTTTCGCCGCTTCTGGCTGCTTTTCGCAGCGGTCGTGCTGCTCACCGGCTTCGCCGTGGCGCAACCGAGAACATCGCCCGCCGCCGCCTCGCCCCCCCAATGCAGCGACATCACCAAGGCCCTCTGGGCCGGTGCGGTGACCGCGATCACCTTCGTGCCGGGCGCCAGCATCGCCACGGCGGAAGGCATGGCCTCCGGAGTGGGAACGCTTGCGTACTACGCACGATGCGTATCGAACAGGTCGACGGTGCACACCATCGACTACATGGCGCAGCAGATCAAGGACATCGCCGGCGACGAGGTCGACCAGAAGCAGGCAGACGTCCTCGTCGCCCGGGCGGGCGACTTGATGGACCAACTCCAGACCGAGGAGCAGCTTCTCCCCGAGCTCTCCGCGATGTCTCCCGAAGATCGAGACCTCGCCGCGACCGCCATGCAGCACATCGGCAGTCAGGCCGAGACGCTGGAGAGCGAGTTCAGCAACCTCTCCTGGAGGTCGACTCCTGAGCTCGGAATCATCGGAGCGATCAAGAACGGTGCGTACGCGGCTTCAGGTCTGATCACCCCTGACGGGGTGTACCGCGAGCACATCTACCGAGACATCATCCCCCAGGAACTGGAGCACTCCAGGGAACTGATGGCGCAGAAGGAAGCGCAACTGACCTCGTTCGTCGCCAACGACCTCAAGCTCAGCAGGAGCACGACCGATGTGCAGCAGGGCAACAAGCGCAACTTCAGCATCCAAGCGAGTGCCATGAGTGGGCCCGGCACCTACGCCTATCAGCAGCAGTGGAGTTGCAGCCGGGCCCTTATCCGCCCCAAGCAGTGCACGAACTTCGCCAGTCGGCGCGACGAGTTCTTCGCTGCCGCGCTGGTCGCTCACCAGAAGGCACGGGCCGACGTCGTCGGGGCGCTGGATGGGAGCTATCTGGCCTTCAAGAACGGACTGAACATGTATCAGCGAAAGCCGTTCTTCCTGGTCAACAACCGCACCATACGGAGCCAGGCCCAGCAGTGTCTCAACGTCGAGGCGGCCGCCGGCAGCACGGTCGATCTCGCGGACTGCAACCTCGGTGCGGTCGACGTGTCGGGATCGCCGCAGGCCGATCAGCTCTGGCTTCAGATTCCCACCACGGGGCTGCTTCAGAACGTTGGCACCGGTCTGTGCCTCGCTGTTCGCGGGAGTCATGACCAGCAGGTCGACGGGGCCTCGCTCACCCTGGCGACGTGCGACACCTCGGCATCGGATGCGTCGAAGGATCAGCAGTGGGGGATCAATCCTCTCGGCTACCTGGTGAACCTCGGCAGTGGCCAGTGCGTCGACCTTGGCAGTCTCCCTCCGGGGCCCGGTGCGTCGAAACCGAGTCTGGACGGGGCGCTCGGTGAGGTCGAGCCCTGCGAATTCGGGCTGGGCGCGGGGACCTGGAGCAGTTCCTACTACGCGAATCCGGGGAGTTCCATGGGAGAGTCGACGGTCCGTGACAATGGCATCGACAAGGCCGTCGACGATCCGGTCACGAGTCAGTCGTGGAGCATGGTGTACGCCGGGGAGGATGCGAGCAGCGTCACCGACCGGATCGACCGGAATGTCTATCTTCCGACGGCTCCGCCGAGTGACGACTCGAGCCAGGACCCGACCGCGGACATTCCTCCGCTGCTACTGCCACCGGCCGCGGTTGCTGATGTGGTGACGGTGGGTCATGACAGTGGTGCGTCGGGGGTGGATGTGTTGGCCAATGATGCGAATTTCTCGGGTGGGCAGATGTTGGTGCAGTCGGTGACGCAGCCGGCGCAT
>Ga0164242_10008473_pt1 | contig 11156 bp, 9 predicted proteins | sample OricomgcompostMG_FD_108783 | JGI IMG/M metagenome (GOLD analysis project Ga0164242, IMG submission 108783) | Miracle-Growth compost microbial communities from Emeryville, California, USA - Original compost - Miracle growth compost (MG) ...
CGTGAACCCGTGATAGGTCTTCTTGCCGGTCAATTCGTGCTCGGCCAGGCCCGTGCAGGCCAGCACTCCCCCGATGAACCGGGCGCCGGCCGCCACGCAGGCGGCGTCGAAAGACTCCGTGTCCTCGGCATTCATCAACTCGACCGTCAACAGGTCGCCTCTGGTGCTGGACCACGTGTCACCAAGGGGCAGCGGGAAACTGGGCCAGTCGCCGTCGGTGTCGCGGGCGAACTCGATCCAGTCCTTGATCTCGGGCGACGAGAGCGTCAACGTCGCCGCCTTCTCGCGTTGGCGCGCAACGTAGTCGCGGTAGCTGCGGATCTCCGGTAGGCCGGCGGGCTGGTGCCCGGTCTGCGCGAGTTCCTGATACGTCAGGTGGACATCGAGGAAGATGAGGGCGGCCGACAAGCCGTCGATGTGCAGGTGGTCGACGCTGGCGTAGAACGTGAAATAGTCGGCGTGCTGGACGATTCCGTAGGTGAAGCAGCCCCACTCGAGGGTGTCCGGGGTGGTGGTCAAGGCATGGGCGCGGACTTGGTCCGCGGTCTTGTGCCCCAGCGCCACGGGGACGAACTCGATCGCTTCGGGATCGTCGATCACCCGGCGCACGAACGTGCCGTTGTCGTACTCGAACCAGTTGTGATAGGTGTCCTGGCGGCGAACGTGGGCGTTGATCGTCGCCGTCATCGCCGCAATGTCGCAGGTGCCGGGGATGTCCCACGCGACGATCATCAGACGGGGCAGCTGGCGGTTCATGGCCTTGCCTTGGTAGGAGGCCCAGAGGTGTTGATTCTGTTGGTAACTCGGCGCTAGGTCGCTTCGCCGTGCGGCGCGGGCCGCTTCGCGTGCGTCGGGTGCGGCCATCCACATGGTGACCGGGCCGTGCGGCGGGTGCCATTCGTTGATATTTCCGAGTGCGACCATTTCCTCGAGTCCTTGTGCTGTGAGACGACGACGTTTGCGGGGCGGTCTGGGGGTGCTGGAAGTGCGGTTGGCGCTTGGCTTTTCGAGGATCGTCGATGTGTGTCGCGCTTGAAATTGTCCGACGGACTTTCGCCTGTGTTGGTGAACTACCCCGCCGCTCATACCCCTATGTCGCTGCTGTGGACGCTAGCTGACGCAGGCGAAGATTTCGCGGTTTTGTCAAGACTCGAATTCCGCCGCGAGATCGCCGGCGGTGCAGTAATCTTTTCCCCCTCAACGGCCCTGGCCACGCCGGGCGGGGTCGATTCGCGACGACTTATCGCCGATTCGGCCCGCTACGCCCACAACTCGGGATACAGTTGTCCGGCCCTCGAGCCGGTGCGCGGGCCAAACCCGCACCGCCTCACGGGAACAGCGGCAGCTCCCAGAGGCGCATGCCGGGACGCAGCAGCCACAAACGCATCATGGTGAGCCGCAGGATGCGCATGGCGCTGAAGATCATGAAGATCGCCAGCGGCACCTCGATCAGCAGCGCGGTGATCACCGACAGCCACACGTCCTTGGGGCCCGCGGTCATGAGATCGAACCACGCGTCGCAGATCAGCAGCACCCCGGTGGTGAACGCGGCGAGCACCAGCAGCTGGCGGCGCAGATACCCCAGCGCGGCCGTCGTCAGCATGAAGGCGACCAGCAGCACATCGAAGCCGATCCAGGTGACCGGCCAGTTGTGGGCGACGTACTTCTCGGGCAGCGTCATCGCCAGGTACCCCAGCCAGGGAACCATCGCGATGGAACCGCCGATCATCAGACTCAGCCGGACGCGGCGCACCCGGTCCAGGAAGTCCGGGTCGATGACCTCGCCGAGGGGCCGCTCCAGCCGGGAGATGAGGTCGCGGCGCTGCCCGGGGGTAAGCGCGGCGATCTGTTCGTCGGTCAAAATGCCGTCGGTCATACCTAGCATTCTCCGACTCGCGGAGCAGCGGCGCGATCAGCGACCGGCGCCCACCGGGGGCCGGCGGTCCGCGGCGGTCTTGGGCACGGCCTTCGCGTCGCCGCTTTCGAATTCCTTCACCCAACAGGCGAACTCAAGGGTAATGCCGTCGGGATCCTGGAAATAGAACGAGCGCACATAGACGCCGGGATGCACGGTCGCCGAGACCTGCATGGGGCTCTCGTCGTGGTTGAGCACCGGCCCGACCCGCACCCCTTTTTCCTTGAGTCGCTGGCGGTAGGCGTCGAACTTCTCGGCCGGCACGTGGAAGGCCAGGTGGTTCATCGTGCTGACCGCGCTGGTGATGTCGCCGATGCCGGGGATGGCGCCCGGCGACGAAATGCCCGGCACCCGGTCGGGGGCGTCGGCGAACCAGAAGAAGGCGACGCAGTCGCCGTTGCCGGCGTCGAAGAAGAAGTGCTGGCCCGCCCCGCCGGGCAGATCGAGCGACTTGATCAGCGGCATGCCCAGGATGTTGCTGTAGAAGTCGACGGTTTTGGCCATGTCCGAGCACACCAGCGCGACATGATTGATCCCGCCGAGTTCGAATTCCGCGTTGGTGTTGTGCGGCTTGATCATCGTGCGGCTCCCCTCGGTTCCCGGCTCGACGAGCCTGGCCAAGATCCGAATCTGAATCTAACATCAGATTCAGTTTTGGCCCAGGGAGGTGCGCCGGTGTCCACCGCGGCATCCCCTGCTGACCGGAGCGGGCCCCCCTCGGAGCTGCCCACGCATCGCGGCAGGCGGACGCAGGCCGCGATCGATCTGGCCGCCCGGACCGTCATCGCGCGCAAAGGCGTCCTGGCCACGACCATCGCCGACATCGCCGCGGAGGCCGGCCGCTCGGCGGCGTCCTTCTACAACTACTACGAGTCCAAAGAGGCGATGGTGCGCCAATGGGCGCTGCGCTTCCGCGACGAGGCCAACCAGCGCGCGCTGGCGGTGACCCAGCACGGGTTGACCGATCGCGAGCGCGCGTACGGGGCGGCCGCCGCGCACTGGCACACCTACCGCAACCGGCTCGCCGAGGTGATCAGCGTGTCACAGCTGGCGATGATCAACGACGACTTCGCCCAGTACTGGGCCGAAATCTGCTCGATACCAATTTCTTTCATCGCCGAATCGGTCCGTCGCGCGCAGGCCGAGGGCCGTTGCCGCGACGACGACCCGCAGCTGATCGCGGAGGCGATCGTGGCGATGTTCAACCAGTTCTGCTACATCCAGCTCGGTTCGGCACGCTGCGGGGAACCCGACGACGAGGCCTGCATCCAAACCCTGGCCAACATCTATTACCGGGCCATCTACGCCACTGAGGGGGACCGCTGAATTGACTCGTCGCACCGGTGCCGGAGTCATCCGCGAGTTCGTCGGGCTGCCGTCGCCTACGGCCGGGCGCGCCGGCGCCGGCGGGCACCCCTGCCAGGGGCTGTATCACCGGGGGGTGGGACGCAAGCCCAAGGTGGCGATGATCGCGGCGCACTACCAGATCGACTTCTCCGAGCACTACCTCGCCGACTACATGGCCACTCGCGGCATCGGATTCCTCGGCTGGAACACCAGGTTCCGCGGCTTCGAAAGCAGCTTCCTGCTCGACCACGCGCTGGTGGACATCGGGGTGGGGGTGCGCTGGCTACGCGAGGTGCAGGGCGTGGATACCGTTGTGCTGCTGGGCAACTCGGGCGGGGGGTCGTTGATGGCCGCCTACCAGTCCCAGGCCGTCGAGCCGAACGTGACCCCGCTGGAAGGAATGCGCCCCGCGGCCGGGGTGACCGAGTTGCCGGCCGCCGACGGCTACGTGGCCACCGCCGCCCACCCCGGGCGACCCGAAGTGCTCACCGCCTGGATGGACGCCGCCGTCGTCGACGAGAACGATCCCGTCGCCACCGACGCCGACCTCGACCTGTTCAACGGGCGCAATGGGCCGCCCTACACCGCGGAGTTCCTCGCCCGGTACCGCAGCGCGCAGGTCGCGCGCAATCACGCCATCACCGACTGGGCCGAAAGAGAGCTCAAACGCGTTCGCGCGGCGGGGTTTTCCGATCGCCCGTTTTCGGTGATGCGCACCTGGGCCGACCCGCGCATGGTCGATCCCGGCATCGAGCCGACCAACCGGCAGCCCAACATGTGCTATGCGGGCGTCCCGGCCAAGGCGAACCGCTCGGCGCACGGCATCGCGGCGGCCTGCACGCTGCGCAACTGGCTGGGCATGTGGAGCCTGCGGGTGGCCCAGACCCGGGCCGAGCCGCACCTGGCCCGGATCCGGTGTCCGGCCCTGGTGATCAACGCCGACGCCGACACCGGGGTGTTTCCCTCTGACGCGCAACGCATCTTCGACGCCCTCGCCGGCGCCGACAAGACCCGGGCCTCGGTGGACACCGATCACTACTTCACCACCCCCGGGGCCCGCAGCGAGCAGGCCGACATCATCGCCGGATGGATCGGCAAGCGGTGGCGGTAGGTGATGTCGTCAACCAACCGACTGGTTGTTAGCTTGGAAGGTACTTGGCCGAGACGGCGTCCTGCAGCAACGGAAGGCGACCAATGCCGATCGCGATAAATCCCGAGCATCAAGAACTGGCCGATTCCGTGCGAGCGCTGGTGGCGCGCATCGCCCCGTCCGAGACGCTGCACGAGGCGATGGAGACGGAGGTCCAGAACCCGCCGCCGTACTGGCAGGCCGCGGCCGAGCAGGGCCTGCAGGGCGTTCATCTGGCGGAATCCGTCGGCGGGCAGGGCTTCGGCGTTCTCGAGTTGGCCATCGTGCTCGCGGAATTCGGCTACGGGGCGGTGCCGGGCCCCTTCGTTCCGTCCGCGATCGCCAGCGCGTTGATCTCCGCGCACGACCCGGACGCCAAGGTGCTCGCCGGGCTGGCATCCGGCGCCGAGATCGCCGCCTACGGCCTGAATTGCTGCGCGCTGACCGCCACCCGGCAGGGCGGTTCTCTGGTGATCCGCGGCGAGCTCCGCGCGGTCCCCGCCGCCGCGCAGGCGTCGCTGCTGGTGCTGCCCGTCGCGATCGACAGCGGCGAGGCGTGGGTGGTGCTGCGCGCCGACCAGCTCGAGATCGAGCCGGTGAAAAGCCTGGACCCATTGCGGCCCATCGCCGACGTGCGGGCCAACGCCGTGGAGGTCGGCGACGACGTCGTCTTGACGAACCTGAGCATGGGCACCGCGCACGCGCTGATGACGACGCTGCTGTCCGCCGAAGCCATCGGCGTGGCGCGCTGGGCGACCGACACCGCGTCGAGCTACGCCAAGATCCGCGAGCAGTTCGGCAGGCCGATCGGCCAATTCCAGGCCATCAAGCACAAGTGCGCCGAGATGATCGCCGACACCGAGCGGGCCACGGCTGCGGTGTGGGATGCCGCCCGCGCGATCGACGAGGCCCGCGAAAACCGTTGGGACACCGCGGGTTCCCACGTCGAGTTCGCCGCCGCCGTGGCGGCGACACTGGCGCCGGCGGCCGCTCAACGGTGCGCGCAGGATTGCATTCAGGTGCACGGTGGGATCGGCTTCACGTGGGAGCACGACACGAACGTGTACTACCGCCGGGCGCTGATGTTGGCCGCCTCCTTCGGCCGCAGCTCGGACTACCCGCAAAAGGTGGTCGACACCGCGACCACCACCGGGATGCGCGCGGTCGACATCGACCTCGATCCCGAGACCGAGAAGCTGCGGGCGGAGATCCGGGCTGAAGTGGCGGCGCTCAAGGAGATCGAGCGCGAGCAACGCAAGGTCGCCATCGCCGAGGGCGGCTGGGTGCTGCCGTACCTGCCCAAGCCGTGGGGCCGGGCGGCCGGGCCGGTGGAGCAGATCATCATCGCGCAGGAGTTCGCCTCCGGGCGGGTCAAGCGGCCCCAGACCGGCATCGCCACCTGGATCGTCCCGTCGATCGTGGCGTTCGGCACCGAGGAGCAAAAGCAGCGGTTCCTGCCGCCGACCTTCCGCGGCGAGATGATCTGGTGTCAGCTGTTTTCCGAGCCCGGCGCGGGTTCGGATCTGGCCGGCCTGTCCACGAAGGCCACCCGGACCGACGGAGGGTGGCGCATCACCGGCCAGAAGATCTGGACGACCGCCGCGCAGTTCTCGCAGTGGGGTGCGCTGCTCGCACGGACCGACCCCAGCGCGCCGAAACACAGCGGCATCACGTACTTCCTGCTGGACATGAAGAGCGAGGGCGTCGACGTCAAGCCGCTGCGCGAGCTCACCGGCAACGCGATGTTCAACACCGTCTACATCGACGACGTGTTCGTGCCCGACGAGTGCGTGCTCGGTGAGGTGAACCGGGGCTGGGAGGTCAGCCGCAACACGCTGACCGCGGAGCGGGTGTCGATCGGCAGCAGCGAGGCGAACTTCCTGGCCACGCTGTCGCAGTTCGTCGAGTTCGTTCGTGACGGGCAGTTCGATCAGGTCGCGCAGCACCGCGCCGGTCAGTTGATTGCCGAGGGCCATGCGGCCAAGGTGCTGAACCTGCGTTCCACGCTGCTGACGCTGGCCGGCGGTGACGCGATGCCGTCGGCGGCGATCTCCAAGTTGTTGTCGATGCGCACCGGCCAGGGTTACGCCGAATTCGCGGTCTCGTCCTTCGGGACCGACGCCGCGATCGGCGACACCGACCAACTGCCCGGCAAATGGGGCGAGTACCTGCTGGCCAGCCGGGCGACCACCATCTACGGCGGGACGTCCGAGGTGCAGCTGAACATCATCGCCGAACGGTTGTTGGGCCTGCCGCGCGATCCGTAACCGGGCGCAGAAATGGGCCATGCCGGCCTGACTGAGTCAAGCCGGCATGGTTCCCCCCATACGCGGGCCGCCCATCCCGAGGGTTGGCGTGTCGGTGATGGCCGGCTACCGCGCGGAGATGGTGGTCACCACCACCAGTTCCACCAGTGCTGGGGCTTCCAGTAGCCGGGCCCGTGGACCCAGCCACCGTGCCCCCAGCCGCCGTGACCCCAATTGCCATGTCCCCGACCATCATGGCCACCCCATCCACGACCGCCGGGGCGCTCGGGAATGAAGCCCGGTCCGCTCTGCGGCCCGGCACTGGCGAAGCTTGTGGAGTGACTCGGCCCGGGGGCGGCCGAAGCCACGGGGGCGCCGCCGAAGAGCAGCGCGCCCGCCACGGCTCCGGCGCCCACAACACCTACGGCCGCGCCACGTAACGATGCTGACGAGATCATCGAGGGCGCTCCTTTCAAAGACTTGATATCGATGCTTAAAACGCTAACCGGACATTTCTAAGCAAACAAGCGAATTCGGGGCCTTTGTGGTGTGAATTGTGCAACAACGACGTGATAGCGCCCAATCCAGCGCGCGCTGATCAATCCCTATTTACGCAATTCATTTATCCGCGAATACTGAGCCAGCGCACGGGTGATCGGCTAATACCTGCAGGTAATACGCGGTATACTGATGTACTGCGCGAACCTACGGTATTTACTGAAGTCCGAATGTGCGCATTGTCAGATCCACTGATTCGTCTCCGAATTACCGACTACGGGTCGTCGGATGACCGCAATCCTGGCCCTGTTTTTACCGGCGACAGCTATTTGCAGGAATTTGCTCTTTCGCCTGCATCCGGCGTCGCGCAGGCGCGCGTAAATCCGTCGGCGTCCCACCCGGGCCGTCCGCGGCCCGGCGACGCGACTTAGGGTGGCGTCGGTGAGAGAATCAGTATTGACACATAGGCGACGAGCGCTGATTTACTGATCCGCACTCACGGAGGAAGACACCGAAGTGAACTTCAAGCCCAGTCCCAACGGACCCAGCGCCGGATCCTTTCGCGCCCCCACCCCGGCGGGCGGCCCCGCCGGAGACGCCGCGCCGACCGAGCGCCTCAGCCTCGGGCAGCCCCGCGGCCAGCGCATCGCCAGCGAGCCGCCGGCCAACCAGGCGGGACGCACCCAGCGGACTCGCCGGACCGTCGACCTGGCGGCCGCCACTCACCGGGCCCTCGACATCTGGCAGCGCGAGGCGGCCGATCGGCTCGGCGTCGCCCGCGTGACCGGGCAAGAGGTGCTCACCGCGCTGATCGACCAACTCCTGGTCGACCCGAAGCTCACGGCCCAGATCACCCGGGCCATCAAAGAACGGCGCTGAGGCCTATTCGATCTCCATTTCGCGCAGCTCGCGCTTGAGGATCTTGCCGGTGGGGTTGCGCGGCAGCTCGTCGAGGAAGATGACCTCGCGCGGCACCTTGTAGCGGGCCAGGTGATCGCGCACGTAGTGCTTGACGGTGTCCTCGTCGAGGTCCGCGCCGTCCTTCTTCACCACGAACGCGCGCAGGCGGTGGCCCCATTCCTTGTCGTCGACGCCGATCGCGGTGGCCTCGACGACGTCGGGGTGCCCGGTGATGAGGTCCTCGACCTCGGCCGGGAAGACGTTCTCGCCGCCGGAGACGATCATCTCGTCGTCACGCCCGCTGATGTAGAGCAGGCCGTTCTCGTCGAAGTAGCCGACGTCGCCCGACGACAACAGGCCGTCGATGATCTGCTTCTTGCCCCCGCCCGTGTAGCCCTCGAACGGGAAGGCGTTGCCGACGAAGATGCGGCCGACCTCGCCCTGCGGCACCTCCTTGCCGTTGTCGTCGTAGATCTTGACGCGCACGCCCTTGACGACCGGCCCGACGGTCGACGAGTTGTACTGCAGGTGCTTGGGTTCGGCGATCGTCGCAAAGGCGATCTCGGTCGAGCCGTACATGTTGTAGATCACCGGGCCGAGGTCCTTGAGCGAGCGCTCCGCCAGGTCGGCCCCCAGCGCCGATCCCGACACGAACACGATCTTCAGGCTGGACAGGTCGGGCTTGGAGTCCATCTTCTCGACCGCTTCGAGGATCCGCGACAACATCACCGGGACGACGACCATCGCGGTCACCTTGTACTTCTCGATGTCCTGCAGCACCAGCGGCGGCTTGAACTTGCGGCGCAGCACCAGCGTCGAGCCCAGGAACATCGCGATCGTGCCGTGCAGATAACCCAGCGCGTGGAACATCGGCGCCGGCAGCGACGTCACTTCGCCGGCCTTGAACGGGACGTGCGACAGGATTCCGCCGACCGGCGCCAGCGTCGGCGGGGTGCTGCGGTTCGCGCCCTTCGGGGTGCCGGTGGTTCCGCTGGTCAGGATGATGATCGAGGCGTGCCTGGCCGCCTTGGGGGCGGGCTCCTTGCTGCTGCGCTCGATCAGGTCGGCCAGCGTCTCGTCGGTGCTGCCGGACGGCTCGTCACTATCCGGGTTGGTCCCCAGCGCCCGCAGCTTGCCCAGCTCCGGCGAGGCCTTGCTGACGGCCTTGGTGTACTCGTCGTCGTAGATGATCAGCTTGGCGCCCTCGCGCTCGGACACCTCTTTGATCTGCGGACCCGAGAATTCGCTGTTGAGCAGGATGATGCGCGCGCCGACCCGCGCGGCGCCGTAGTTGGCGATCAGGAACCAGCGGGTGTTGCGGGCCAGGATGGCGACGCCGTCGCCGCCCTTGACGCCCTTCTCGATCAGCGCGTTGGCCACCGCGTGCGCCGCCTCGTCGAGTTCGCGGTAGGAGAATTCGCCCTCTTCGTCGATGCACGCCGCGCGGTCGGGATGGCGCCGCGCGTTGAGGGCGGGCAACATGCCGAACTCGCCCCACTTGTAGATGTCGGCCGCCATCGCGGCGTAGTTCTGCGGCGGCTCGATCCGGAACGCGCCCGACTCGAAGATTTTGCGCACGTAGTGCAGTTCGGCGGAGCCGCGCTCGACGTACTGGTGCAGTTTTGCTACCGCTTTGGAGGCCTGACCGGGCAGGCCGAGGAGGTTAGGCATGGAATCCACCATATGTGACGTCCGTCTCAGCACGGCCAGAAATTCTGGCGAATTAACATGAACCGCATGACCCGTCCGGTTTTGCTGGAGGTGGCCGGGCGCGAGGTCACCGTCACCCATCCGGACAAGGTCGTGTTCCCCCGCGCGGACGGCCACAAAACATCGGGCCCCTACACCAAGCTCGACCTGGTCCGCTATTACCTGTCCGTGGCCGACGGCGCGCTGCGCGGCGTGGCGGGGCGCCCCATGATCCTGAAGCGCTTCGTCAAGGGCATCACCGAAGAGGCGGTGTTCCAGAAGCGCGCGCCGGCGAAACGGCCGGACTGGGTCGACGTCGCCGAACTCCGTTACGCGCGAGGCACTTCCGCGGCGGAGGCCGTCATCCGCGACGCCGCCGGGCTGGCCTGGGCGATCAACCTGGGCTGCGTCGACCTGAATCCGCACCCGGTGCTCGCCGACGACCTCGATCATCCCGACGAACTGCGCGTCGACCTCGATCCGATGCCCGGGGTCTCCTGGCGGCGCATCGTGGACGTCGCCCTGGTGGCGCGCGAGGTGCTCGAGGACTACGGCCTGACCCCGTGGCCGAAGACGTCGGGGTCGCGCGGCTTCCACATCTACGCCCGCATCGCCCGGCGCTGGGAGTTCCGCCAGGTGCGCCTGGCCGCGCAGACCGTCGCCCGGGAGGTGGAGCGGCGCGTGCCCGAGGCGGCGACCAGCCGGTGGTGGAAGGAAGAACGCGAGGGGGTGTTCGTCGACTTCAACCAGAACGCGAAGGACCGCACGGTCGCCTCGGCCTATTCGGTGCGGGCGACGCCCGACGCCCGGGTCTCGACCCCGCTGCACTGGGACGAGGTCGCCGGGTGCCGGCCCGAGGCGTTCACGATCGATACCGTGCCCGCGCGGTTCGCCGAGATCGGTGACCCCTGGGAGGGAATGGACGACGCGGTCGGTGACCTCGACCGGTTGCTGGTGCTGGCCGAGGAGATGGGGCCTCCCGAGCGGGCGCCCAAAGGGTCGGGCAAGCGCGACAAGGGCACCGGCGGCCGGCGTCAATCCTCGATGCCCCTGATCGAGATCGCCCGCACCAAGACCAAGGACGAGGCGATGGCGGCGCTGGACACCTGGCGCGACCGCCATCCGGCGGCGGCCGAGCGGCTGCAGCCGGTCGACGTCCTCGTCGACGGCATGCGCGGGCCCAGCTCGATCTGGTACCGGATCCGGATCAACCTGCAACACGTTCCCGAGGACCAGCGGCCGCCGCAGGAGGAGCTGATCGCCGACTACAGCCCCTGGGCCAATTACGGCGGCAAGCAGCAGCCCTAACTAGATCCCGACCCGGGTTATCGCGTTGTGCCTGCGCAGGTAGCAGTACCAGGTGACGCCCAGCAGGGCGAGGAAGAACGCGATGTAGAACCGCAGCGCCGGCTCGATGCTGCCGAACTCCGAC
>Ga0164242_10008474_pt1 | contig 11156 bp, 9 predicted proteins | sample OricomgcompostMG_FD_108783 | JGI IMG/M metagenome (GOLD analysis project Ga0164242, IMG submission 108783) | Miracle-Growth compost microbial communities from Emeryville, California, USA - Original compost - Miracle growth compost (MG) ...
CCATCGCCTCGACCGAGCCCTGGGTGTCGGCCTTGACCACCACCTTGAGTTCCTTGGACTCGCCCGCCTTCATCTTGGCGAAGAGGTCCTCGAGCTTGCTGGTGGCTGGACCGGAGAGGCTCTTCTTGCGGGCCTGCTCGGCGCGGTGGTCGGCGATCTCCTTGGCCACCTTCTCGTCCTCGACCACGTCGAAGTCGTCGCCGGCGATGGGCACGCCGGAGAGGCCGAGGACCTCCACCGGGAAGCCGGGGGTGACCTCCTCCACGTTGTCGCCGCGCTCGTTCATCATCGCGCGGATCTTTCCGGAGACGCTGCCGGAGACCACCGCATCGCCCAGCTTGAGCGTGCCGTCCTGCACCAGCACCGTCGCCACCGGACCGCGGCCCTTGTCGAGCTTGGCCTCGATCACCGCGCCGTTGGCGCGGCGGCTCGGGTCGGCCTTGAGCTCGAGCACCTCGGCCTGCAGCGCCAGCATCTCCAGGAGCTGCTCCAGGCCCTGCTTGGTCTTCGCCGAGACCGGCACGGTGATGGTCTCGCCGCCGTACTCCTCCGGCACCAGGCCGTGCTCCATGAGCTGGTTCTTCACCTGGCTCGGGTTGGCGCCCGGCTTGTCGATCTTGTTGACCGCCACGATGATCGGCACTTCCGCGGCCTTGGCGTGGTTGATGGCCTCGATGGTCTGGGGCATCACGCCGTCGTCGGCAGCCACCACCAGGATGATGAGGTCGGTGACCTTGGCGCCGCGGGCGCGCATCGAGGTGAACGCCTCGTGGCCCGGGGTGTCGAGGAAGGTGATCGGGCCCTTGGTGGTCATCACCGAGTAGGCGCCGATGTGCTGGGTGATCCCGCCGGCCTCGCCCTCGGCCACGTTGGCCGAGCGGAGCGCGTCGAGCAGCGAGGTCTTGCCGTGATCGACGTGGCCCATCACCGTGACCACCGGCGGTCGGGAACGAAGATCTTCGGCCTTGGCCTCGGTCTCCTCGATGAACTCCTCTTCCTCGAAGCCCACCTTCTCCACCTTCCAGCCGTAGTCGGCGGCGAGGAGCTCGGCGGTGGGGATGTCGAGGGCGTTGTTCACCGTGGCCATCTGGCCCAGCGCCATGAGCTTGCGGATGAGCTCGCTGGCCTTCACGCCCATCGCCTCGGAGAGCTCGCGGACGGAGATGACCTCTTCGATCGGAATGACCTTCTTGTCGGCGCTCATCTGGGTGATCTGGGTCTTGTTGCCCTTCTTGGTGGGCTTCTTCTTCTTGCCGCGCATCGGCAGGGTGGTGCGGCCGCGGGCGAGGTCGATGATCTCCTGCTTGGAGAGGCTGGCGGCCTCTTCGCCCTTGGTGCGCTTGCGCGCGCCCTTGTCCTTGCTGACGTCGACGAGCTCCTTGCCGCGCCCGAGCAGATCGGGGACGACCTTGAACTCCTTGACCTGACCAATGGCCCGCTGGCCCGGGGCCATGGGGATGTTCTTGTGCGCGGAGGAGGGCGGGGTGACCCGCTTCACCGGGATGAGCGGGCGGCTCACCACCACGGCCTGGGTCGCGGTGGGGCGGCGCGAGGCATCGGCGGTGACCACCTGCACCGAGCCCATGGGGCCGGTGCGCGCCAGGGGCTGCGCCTGGGCCAGGCCCGGGCGGGTCTCGACGGTGACGCGCTGGCCCGGCGCGGTGGTGACCGAGCGGGTCTGCGCGGCGGCGGCGGCGGCGGCGGCCGCGGCGGCGACCTGCGGCGAGCCATTGGCCTCGGCGGCCACGCCGTCGGCGGCGGGTTCGGTGGGCTGGGCGTTGGCGGCCTCGGCCTGGACCTGTGCCTCGGCCTGGCCCGGCTCCTCGGGCTGGCTGTTCGCCGCCTCGGGCTGGGGCTCGGGCTCCTGCGGCGCGGGCTCGGGCACCGGCGCGGGGCGCGGGGCGGCACGGCGAACCACGAAGCCGGCGGCCTTCACCGGCGGCGCGGCGACCTTGGGCTTGCGCTTGCCGACGATCTTCTCGACCGCGCTGATGGCCTGGTCGTCCTCGAGCGACGACGAGTGACTCTTCACGTCGTAGCCGAGGCTCTGGAGCTCCGCGACGAGCTCCTTGTTGTCGAGCTCGATGCCGTGGACCTTGAGGTCCTTGGCCAGCTCATGCACGCGCTTCTTCATGACTCTCCCAATCAAACCGCCGGCCCCAGAGGGGAACCGGCGCGACTTCTAATGCCATCAATCCGCGGCCGTCAACGTAACGCCGCGCTTTTTCAGCTGCTCTTGCAGCGCCAGCCTCAGCGCCGCGGGCTCTGCGCGGGCCTTCCCCTTGAAGGCCCGACCGAAACCCTTTCGCTTCACCGCTCCCTCGACGCACTGCGGACCGCAAATGTAACCACCGCGACCCGAAAGGCGCCGACGCGCATCGACCGCCACCTCGCCCGCCTGCATGCCCAACCGCACCAGCTCGCGCTGCGGGCGCTTCTTCCCGCAGCCGACGCAGGTGCGAACCGGCTCGCCCACTCCTCCGAATGCGGCGCGCCGCTAGGCCGGCGTGCCGCCCTCCGTCGGAGCCGCCGGAACCTCGGGCGCCGGTGCAACCTCGGCCGCCGCCGGCTGCTCGCCTGCCGGCGCGGCCGCCGCGTTCTTGGCCTTCTCCGCCTCGAGCTCGGCGCGGAGCTTGGTCTCGTCGGCCAGGTACTGCTCCGCGGCGTGCTTGAGCTGGCGCGCCTTCTTGAGGCCGATGCCGGTGCCGTCGCCCAGCTTGTTCACGTCCTGCTCGGCGTGGATGTCCTCGACGGTGTGGTAGCCGCCGCTGGCGAGCTGGTCGATGGTCTTCTCGCCCAGGCCGCGGACGCGCAGCAGCCTCTCCTGCTGGGTGAGCTCGTCCGGGTGGCGCCGCCGCTCGGCCTCGTAGGCCGCCTGCCGCGCCGCCTCGAGCCGCGCCAGCTCCGCCGAGTCGTCGTACATCTGGGCCCGCGCGGTCTCCTGCATCGCCGGGATCTGCGCCGGGTCGATGCCGGGGATCTGCACCAGCACGTCCGGCGACGCCTTGGCGATGTCCTCGGCCTTCCGGAAGCCGTGGGCGTACAGGTTCTCGATGAGCATCTCGCCCACGCCCGGCAGCTTGGAGAGCGAGCGACTGGCGAACTCGCGCATCTCGCGGACCCGGGTCTCGCTGTTGATGTCGAGCTTCCAGCCGGAGAGCTGGGCCGCGAGCCGCACGTTCTGGCCGCGGCGGCCGATGGCCAGGCTGAGCTGGTCGTCGGGGACGATGATCTCCATGGCGTGGTTGGCCTCGTCGATGAGCACGCGGCTGACCTCGGCGGGCTGCAGCGCGCTGCACACGAAGCGGGCGTGGTCCTCGTCATAGGGGACGATGTCGATCTTCTCGCCGCGCAGCTCCTGGACCACCGCCTGGACGCGGCTGCCCTTCATGCCCACGCAGGCGCCCACCGGGTCGACGTCGGAGTCGCGGCTGGAGACGGCTATTTTGCTGCGGCCGCCCGGCTCGCGCGCCGCCGCCTCGATGACCACGATGCCCTCGGCGATCTCGGGCACCTCGCGCTCGAAGAGCTTGATGAGCAGGTGCACGCTGGTGCGTGAGAGCACGATCTGCGGGCCCTTGCTCTCGCGCAGCACCTCGAGCATGTAGGCGTCGACGCGGTCGCCGGGCCGGTAAGTCTCGCGGGGCACCTGCTCGCGCACCGGGAGCACCGCCTCGACGTTGGCGATATCGACGATGACGTTCCCGCGCTCGAAGCGCCGCGCGGTGCCGCTGATGATCTCGCCCACGCGATCCTTGAAGGCGTTGTGGATGATCTCGCGCTCGGCGTCGCGGGTGCGCTGGATGATGACCTGCTTGGCGGTCTGGGCGGCGATTCGCCCGAAGCTGTGCCGGAAGGTCTTGAGCTTGAGGATGTCGCCGTACTGGTCGTCCTGCGCCTTGGCCTTCACCGCGTCTTCGGGGCGGTAGAAGATCTCGAAGACGATCTCATCGCCCTCCTGCACGTCCATGCCCTTCTGCTTCGACTCCTCGAGCGTGATCTGGTTCACCGCCTGGAGCGGGTCGACGATCTGGTCGACGACGGTGATGGCCTGGAAGAGCTGCACCACGCCGGTGTCCTCGTCGTACTTGGCCTCGAGGTTGCGCTCCATGCCGAAGGTCTTCTTGGCCGCCTGCTCGATGGCGTCCTCGAGGGTGTCGACGAGCACCGCGCGTTCGATGCCCTTGTCCTTGGCGACCTGGTCGAGGACCAGGTTCAGGTTCACGGAAGGCGGGGGGGCGGCGGCGGGCATGTGGGGCTCCTTGTCAGGTCGCTATTCAGCGTTTGTGGTCGACTGCTTCTTCGGCTTGCTCTTCAGGTCCTGCGCGAAGTCGTACTCAATGTGGGCCTTGGCGATCTCGCGCAGCGGCACCGCGAAGCTCCCGGCGCCCTCCACCTCGACAATCGCGGCGTCGTTCTCGAAGCCGGTGAGCAGGCCGGAGAAGTTCTTGGGCGGCGGCTCGCCGATGGGGCCGTAGGTCTTGACGCGCACCTTCTGCCCGATGGCCTTCTGGAAGTGGGCCGGCTTGGTGAGCGGGCGGTTCACGCCCGGGCTGGAGACCTCGAGGCTGTAGTGCTGGGGAATGAAGTCTTCGACATCGAGAGCGAGCTCGAGGGTGCGCGAGATGCCCTGGCACTCCTCGAGACCCACGCCGCCGCCGGGGCGGTCGATGAAGACGCGGAGGATCCAGCCGCCCTCGTTGACCCACTCCACGTCGACGAGCTCGAGCCCTTCCTGGGCGACCAGGGGCTCGGCCAGTGCGCTGGTCTTCTCGACGATGTCGTGTCGCTGCGCCATCTCTGAGGTCCTGAAAAGCAAAAAGTGGGTCCCGCTGCTGCAGGCCCACTTTCCGGTGCTGCTCAATGGAAAATGTCGGCGCGCTCCTAACACGCGGAGCGGCCCGGATTCAACCCGAGCGTGCGGTGGAGGTTGGCCGGCAGGTCAGCGGGCGCGCGGCACGCCCACCAGGGATTCGAGCGGTATTCCGAACCTGAGGAACAGGCCGCGGATCATCTCCAAGGTGAGCGGCCGCTTGCGGTTCAAGATCTCCGAGACGCGCGAACGGCTGCCCAGCACGGATTCGAGCTGCTTGCGGTCGAGCTCGCCCTGCTCGATTCGGAATCGCAGCGCATCGATGGGCTCGGGCGGATCGATCGGGGTGCGCTCGTCTTCGTATTTCTCCACGAGTACCGAGAGCACCTCCAACTCGGCGCCTTCGGGTGTGTTGGGCCGGGCGTGCATCAGCTTCTCGATGCGAGCCAGCGCCAACTCGAGATCGCGTTCGCTGTGAATCGGTGCGGCGCGTACCTCAAACCGTCTGCGCGTCGACCGCGTCGTATTCTTCGTGCGTTCCGACAAAGCGGACGTAGATGATTTGGTAGTCACAGTTGATCCAGATGACGAGCCGATATCGGCTTTCATGAATGGTCGCCGGCGCGGATCACGCGGCAAGACAGACTTCGCCGCTCGCGCTATCGATGGAGCCCGATTTGGAGCTGCCATGTTCCTCGCCGCCGCCGTCCAGATGACCTCCACCGCCGACAAGGCTCGCAACCTCGCCCGCGCCGAGGAGCTGGTTGGCGAGGCGGCTGCTCGCGGGGCCAAGCTGGTGGGCCTGCCCGAGAACTTCAGCTTCATGGGCCCGGACGCGGAAAAGCCGGCCGCAGCCGAGCCGCTGACTGGCCCCACGCTCGCTCGCATGTCCGAGCTCGCGAAACGCCACCGCATCGTGCTGCTCGCGGGCTCGGTGCTCGAATCGCGCACGCAGGATTCGCGCTACCACAACACCAGCGTGCTCTTCGGGCCCGAAGGCGAGCGGCTCGCGGTGTACCGCAAGATCCACCTCTTCGACGTCGACATCCCCGATGGCGCCCGCTATCGCGAGAGCGAGCAGATAGCGCCCGGCGCCGAGGTCGTCGCCGCGCAGACTCCGTTCGGCAAGCTCGGGCTCACCGTCTGCTACGACCTGCGCTTTCCGGAGCTGTACCGCGCGCTCGGCAAGGCCGGCGCCGAGGTGCTCTTCGTGCCCGCGGCGTTCACCCACCTCACCGGGCTCGCGCACTGGGAGGTGCTGCTGCGCGCGCGGGCCATCGAGAACCTCTGCTACCTCGTCGCGCCGGCGCAGACCGGCTGGCACTCCGAGAAGCGCCAGACCTGGGGCCACGCCACGGTCATCGACCCTTGGGGACAGGTCCTTGCCACCGCGGGGACGGGCGAAGGGCTCGCCATCGCGCCCATCGATCTCGAGTACCTGCAGAAGGTGCGGCGCGAGCTTCCCGCGCTCGGCCACCGCGTGCTCTGAACCAGGCTCGGGCTGCGCAAACCTTGGACAAGCGCGTGCCGGCTGGTGCGATTCGAGGCCCATGGTCTAGACTCCCGGGCCGAATTGCACTGAGGTCCCCATGCGCCTGTCCTTGATCCCGATTGCCGCCGCCGCACTCGCCCTGGTGAGCTGCCAGGCCTACGAGGCAGACCCGGTGAAGCCCGCCGCCGCCAAGGTGCAGACCAAGACCACCGTGACCGCGACTGCGAAGTCGCCCAACGTCGTCTTCGTGGTCGATAAATCGGGCTCGATGAGCGACACGGCGAACGCCGGCCAGTCGCAGAGCAAATGGCAGGACCTCGTCGACATCATGACCCGCGACGATCTCAGCGGCAGCGGCCAAGGCTTCGTCGCCGACCTCGCAGCCCGCGGCTCGGCGAGCGATCCGGTGCGCGTCGGTCTCGTGACGTTCCCTGCGGATGGAAGCGATTCCTGTGGCGCCGGCGTGCTCCAGGTTTCACCGAGCGGTAGCGGCGCGAGTCAGGTCGCGAGCGTCCTCAACGCGGTGGGCCCCAACGGAGGAACGCCAACCGCAGCCAGCCTCCTCATCGCCGGCCAGTCGTTCTCCGGCGTCACCGAAGACAACCGGAGCAACTTCGTGGTGCTGATGACCGACGGCGCTCCGAACTGCAACACCCAGTGGAGCCAGATTGCCCAGAACACGCCCGACAAGTGCCAGGACGACAACTCGGGCTACTGCGTCTCGCTGGGCTGCTGCTACAGCGGCAGCGCGCCCGAGAACGGCTGTGCACCGCAGGGATGCCTCGATGCCATCAACACTGCGGGTGCTGCGCAGACGCTGAGCGACAACAAGATCGGGACCTTCGTCATCGGCTTCGGCCGTGACGTGAGCGACCCCAACTCGCTTGCCTACCAGACGATGGATCAGCTCGCCGCCGCCGGTGGTCACCCGCAGACCGGCGAGCCCAAGTTCTACAGCGCGCTCAGCTCGCAGGACCTCGGCAATGCGCTCAACGCGATCCTCAACGTCATCGCGGCCACCTGCCAGTACCAGCTCGATTCGACCCCGCCGAGCCCGAGCGCGGTGGAAGTGGTGATCACCCCGAGTGGCGGCGACGCCACCACGCTCTCCAGCAGCCAGTACTCGGTGAGCGGGAACACGGTGGCGATCACCGACTCCGCGGTGTGCCAGGAGATCACCAACGCGACCAGCGACAACCCGGTCTCGGTGACCTTCAACTTCATCGGTCAGTAGCGGAGTTCCCACCGCAGGCCGCACGGGTGTCCAAGGTTTCTCGCCTTGGAGGCTCGCGTGCGCCGACCCCACTTCATCTTTGCTGGTGCGGTCGCGTTCAGCGCGCTCGCCGGCTGCCAGGTGTACGAGGTCGATCCGGTCAGGCCGGCGGCGGTGAGGGTACAGAGCCAGGTGAACCATGTGGTCACCCAGGTCTCGCCGAATGTGGTCTTCGTCCTCGACCATTCGGGCTCCATGGTGGACAGCGCAGGTGGCGACACCAACGGCCAGACGAAGTGGGAAGACCTGGTCCAGGTCATGGCCCAGGATGACCTGAGCGGCTCGGGCCTCGGGTTCGTCGCCGAGCTCGCCGGGCGCGCGTCGCAGAGCGACCCCATGCACATCGGCGTGGTGATCTTCCCCTCCGATGCGACGTGCGGGCTGGGCGGTCGGACCCTGGATCCCACGACGTCCGATCCCGCCGGCACCATTTCGCAAATTCTCAATGGCTTCGCGCCGCCGACCGGCGGAACACCGACCGCAGCGAGCGTGCTCGTCGCCGCCCAGGCGCTCACCACCGCGCCGCAGGATGGCCGACCCAACTACATCGTGCTCATGACCGACGGCGCCCCGAACTGCAATGACCAATGGGCGCAGGTTCCGGGCAACGTCCCCGACAACTGCCAGGTCGGCACGCAAGGCTGTGTCTCCGGATGCTGCTACGACGGCAACGCACCACCGACATGCGGGGCGCCCAACGGCTGCCTGGATTCGCTCAACCTGGTGAAGACCATCCGCGACATCGGGGCCAGCCCGAACGCCATCGGCACCTTCGTCATCGGGTTCGGCACCGACGTGAGCGATCCCAGCTCCCTCGCCTACCAGACCCTCGACCAATCGGCGGAGGCGGGCGGGCATCCGCAATCCACGGAGCCAAAGTTCTATTCGGCCACGAGCGCCCAGGCGCTTGGCGATGCCCTGAACGCGATCCTCGAAGTGATAGGCGGCACGTGCGAGTACACGCTGGATGCCGACCCGCCGTCGCCCAGCGCCGTGGAGGTGGTGGTGACGCCCGGCGATGGCGCTCCGGTGACGCTCGCGAATGGCACCGAGTACTCCGTGAGCGGCAGGACCGTGACCGTCAGCGACACGGCAACGAGCACCTGGTGCACCCAGATCAGCAAAGCCGACGCCGACCATCCGATCACCGTCACCGTCAACTACATCGGCGCGTAGCGCGCCGGCCCGGTTCACTTGCTTGGGCCCGCGCGCGGTCGTGCCTATTCTGCGCGCGTGAACCTCACCATCCTGTCGCGCTCGCCGGACATCTACACCACCCGGCGGATCATGGAGGCGGGCGCTTCGCGCGGGCACAACGTCCGCGTGCTGGACCCGCTTCGCTGCGAGATGCATCTCGATGGCAAGCGCGCGCACCTCTTCTACGAGCGCGCCGAGCTGCCGGCCACCGACGTGGTGGTCCCCCGCATCGCCACCTCGATAGCGCCGTACGGGCTCTCGGTGCTCAACCAGTTCGAGCTCCGCGGCACGCCAGTGCTCAACGGCTCGGGCGCCATCGCCACCGCGCGGAACAAGATGCGTTGCCTGCAGCTCCTGGCGGCGCACGGGATCCCGATTCCTTCGACGGTGATGGCCTCGACCGCCTCGGACCTGCGCGCGATGGTCGCGCTGGTGGGCGGCGTTCCGGTGCTGGTGAAGGTGCTCCATGGCAATGACCGGCAGGGGGTGATGGTCTGCCAGAGCCTGCAGAGCATGGAATCTGCGCTGGAGGCGCTCATCGGGCTGGGGCACACGCTGCTCATCCAGCGCTACGTGCTCGACCGCAAGGGCCGCGACATCCGCGCGCTGGTGGTGGGCGGCGCGGTGGTGGCGGCGGCGCGGCGGCGACCGAAGATGAACAAGCTCGCGCGGACGCTGGTGCGCGGCGCCAAGCTCGATCGGGTGGAACTCGCGCCGGAGTTCCAGGCGATGGCGGTCGAGGCGGCGCGGATCGTGGGGCTCGAGGTGGCCGCGGTCGACATGCTCGACCTCACCGATGGCCCGCGAATCTTCGAGGTGAACGCCTCGCCCGGGCTCAAGGAGCTCGAGGAGGTGAGCCACGCGGATCTCGCGGAGGAGATCGTGCTGCACGCCGAGCGCGCGGCGATTCCGGTCAACGGCACGCGCCGCAAGAAGCGGCGGCCGGTGGAGCGCAGCCCCGACCGCGCGCGCTGAGCATTTGGCCCGCGGCCCTTGAAATTCGGGCGGCGGCGAGGCAGTCAGGGCGGGGAGCCTTCAACCTTGGAGCAAGCGATGCGCAAGCTGGTGGTGGCGATGGGAATCCTGGCGTTGGCGGCGACGGCCGGCGCCGACGAAGCGAAGAAGTACGAGGTCAAGGTCACGCCGGCGACGGCGAAGGTTGGCGCGAAGTCGACGGCGAAGTTCCAGATCGACGCCGCGCCCGGCTCGCATGTCTCCGACGAGGCGCCGCTGAAGATCTCGCTCAAGGCCGAGGGGCTGGAGCTTGGCAAGGACAAGCTCACCACCGCGGACATCGTGGAAGGGAAGGGCGCGAGCCCGAAGTTCGAGGTCCCGTTCACCGCCACCAAGCCGGGGCAGGATGCGATCGAGGCCAAGGCGACGTTCATCGTCTGCACCAAGGAGCTCTGCGAGCGCGAGCAGGAGCAGATCCGCATCCCGGTGACCGTGGCGAAATGATGAACCGCCGCTGGGTAGGAGGGGCTTCCCAGCCCCGACCGTCATGAGCCGCCTCGTCTTCGGGGTGAACCCGGTGCTCGAGGCGCTGCGCGCGCACCCCGAGAAGTTCGAGCGCATCGTGCTCGCGCACGGGGCCCGGCCGCACGCGATTGGCGAAATCGAATCGCGGGCGCGCAAGGCGAAGATCCGCATCGAGACCGCGGCGCGCGAGCGGCTCGACGCCGCGTCCGAGGGCGGGGTGCACCAGGGCGTCCTCGCCGAGCTGGCCGAGTTCGAGTACGCCGAGCTCGAGGACCTGCTCGAGCCCGCCGACGCGCCGCCGCTGCTGGTGCTGCTCGACGGCATCCAGGATCCGCACAACCTCGGGGCGCTCATCCGCTCGGCGCACGCGTTCGGCGCGAGCGGCGTGGTGATCCCGCAGGACCGCGCGGTGGGCGTGACCGCGGTGGCCTCGAAGGCCTCGGCCGGCGCGACGGAGCACTGCCGCATCGCACGGGTGGTGAACCTCGCCCGCGCGGTGGAGCAGCTCAAGAGCGCCAACATCTGGACCGCGGCGGCGGTGGTCGATGGGGACAAGCTGCCCTGGGAGCTCGACCTCGCCGGCCCCTCGGCGCTGGTCATCGGTGCCGAGGGCGCGGGCGTGCGGCCACTGGTCGCGAAGACGTGCGACTTCCGCGTGCGCATCCCCATGGCGGGCGCGCTCGGAAGCCTGAACGCCAGCGCCGCGGGCGCGGTCTTGCTCTACGAAGCGATGCGCCAGCGCGCGGGCAAGCGCTGAGCAACGTTGTTGACAGCCCTCGGCGCCGCGGGTTACCTAGCGCCGTCCGTTTGGCTGAGGGCGCGTGACCAAGGATCCCAAGCGCGAGAAGGATCTCGTCGAAGACATCGCAGCCGGTTGGGCTGTGGCGCAGAAGCAGTTGGAG